>Ga0070658_10002116_pt1 | contig 16661 bp, 14 predicted proteins | sample KBSC13metaG_FD_64664 | JGI IMG/M metagenome (GOLD analysis project Ga0070658, IMG submission 64664) | Corn rhizosphere microbial communities from Kellogg Biological Station, Michigan, USA - KBS C1-3 metaG | ecosystem: Host-associated > Plants > Roots > Rhizosphere > Soil ...
TTCGGTGAAGCCGCGCTTCCAACTCATGATCGGCTACAGCGGCGTCTGCCGCACCGATTTCAGCGAAGTGATCATGACGCCAAAGGTGTATCCGGTGCGCGAGACGGATTCGCGCCTCAGGAGAATGGTTTTGCAAAAAAACGTGGGGCCGTGTTGAGTGACGATGAGCTTGCTCCGCAACCCTCCGGGTTGAAAACTGCGACAAGTCGCATGCTTGCACGACAGGTCCCTTGTCATCCCCATCACTCGGACGGGTCGAGTTTGTTCCCGCGGAGTCAAGCCAGATTGAACGAAAGCACGATGCGTGGCTGCTCGCTCTCGTAGCGCAGCACGCCGTGCCACAGGTTGCTGGGGAACATGAGCATCATCCCGGTCCTCGGCGGCAATGTCCGGATTAAACGGCCCTTCGACGAATAGACCGCAAAAGCGCCGATCCCCATATCGTCGCAAGCGCCGGAGTCCACATAATATGCGCCGGAGACCTTCCCCGCGTGCGTGTGCGGCTTTCCTTCCATGCCCACCTTGGAAACGATGGCCCACATGGCGATGATCTTCAGCCGGCGGTCCGCTTCCTGGTTGGGCCAGGGCACATGATTGGCCGCGATTTCAATCCGGGACACCAGCGACTTCATCTCCTCGTCGGGCAGCAAATGCAGGTCCCGCGCTGAAAGCCATTTGTTGTCGAAATAGGACTGCCCGGTCGAGCCGTTCGTCACTTTGTCCGGAATTCGTTCCGCCATCTCGAGCAGGAGTGGACGCAGGCGCAAGTTGAGGCGTTCGTGATCGGGGACCATGCCGCAATGCAGCAGCGCCGCCTCGGGGGCGTCACTTGTATCGAGGGCGTCGGCCATGGCCTGGTGTCGTTTCCGTGCCCTAGTCCGCGGACGGCTTTCCTTCCGCTCGGGTGGAAGAGGGCTTCTGCTCCGAGACAGGCGGGGGAGGCGTATTCTCCAATAGGTGATTCAGCGTGTAGAAGTACATCGTGTTCAGCGGCAGCTCCCCTTCGTCGGATCGCAATCCATTGAGGTGCATCTCATAAATCCGCCAGGCCACCAGTTCGCCCAGGTCGAGCGTGACCGATTTGCGATCCGGCGCGAGCGTGGCCGACATTACGGGCACGTCTTCGAGGTTGCGCTGCGGGGAGCCGTAGGCGGGGCCGTATTCGTAGCGGTAGCGCGTCAGCTTGTAGGTCGAGGGGAGGATCGCTTCGGCTTCCTTGACCGGCTTGGTGAACACGAGCTTGAACCCGTTCCTGGTGAGGTGCATTTCGAGGATGTCGAGCGGCGTCTTGCCCGTCCACGTCACGTGGCTGATCCCCGTCGAGCCGCCCCACCCGTGGGAGGTGTGCCCGACCCAGAGGCTGCCATCGGGCGAGAAGGCCAGCCGGTTCATGCCGCCGCTCATGCCGGTGCGTTCCAGAAATGGCGCGCCCGCGCCCTGCCACTGTCCATCCACCTTTTCCAACATCATGCGCATCACGTAGGCGCGTGTGTAATCGCCGATGAGCATCTGTCCGGAAAACGGACCGAACTTGCCGTGGGTGCTGTCCAGCAAGGGCTGAGTGGGCGAGTTTGCGAGGATGCCTTCCGGGAAGAGGACCGCGCCGCGGGTGCGCATTTTTTCCAGTTCGGGAATGGGGATCTTGTTCGTCTCGCGGTTCTCTCCTTCCCGCCAGGCCAGGCTGGCTGGATGGCCGTAAAACTTGCCCTCCTCCACGTGATAGACCGGGCTGGTGCCCAGCCAGTCGCCCTGATTGTCCGACACGAGCAGATGGCCTTCGGCATCGAAGCCCAGGCCGTTCGGCGATCGGAAGCCCGGGGCGAAGGGGATCAATTCTCCCTTGGGTGTCACCTTCATCACCCAGCCACGCCACGGCACCGGGGAAAACATGCGCGTATTGATGGGGTTGTAACGGTTTTGTTCGCCGCGTAATTCGTAGCGAATCCCCGCGCCGTTGGAGGCGACATTCAGCGAGATGTAATAGTTGCCTTCCTTGTCCAGCAACGGCCCGTAGGCAAATTCGTGATAGTTGCCCGACATTCCGAAACCATCGGTGATCGTCTCGTAGTCGTCCGCCACGCCGTCGCCGTCGGTATCGCGGATTCGGGTCAGTTCCGGCCGCTGCATCACGATCATCTCGTGATCGTTCACCGCGTGGATGCCGAGGGGATCGTGCAGCCCATCCGCAAAGAGCCTCCATTGCCGCTTCGCCGGGTTGTAAATATAGACCTCGCCGCGATGGAAGCAGGCGGCGAGTTGCCCGTCGGGCAGGCAATCGAGACCGCCCGTCTCCGCCGAGAGATTCGGCGGCATGGTTATTTCCTCCACGTGGTAATAATCGGAGGCCGGCGCCTGCGGGTAGTTCGCTTTCTCCGGTTTCGGTTTCTTTTCCGCCGGGGCTTTCGCGGGCGGCTTGGTGTCCGTGGCGGGCTTGGCGTTTTGGGCTAGGCCGAGGCTGGCGGCGCCGAGCCAGGCGAGGAGGGAGCAGGGGAGGGTCCGATTCATGGGGCGGGAGTGGTGGGGGCTGCGGGGCGCTCGCTCTTGTAGAGTTCGGCGATCTCGGCGGCGGTGTAGGCGCGGTCGTCGATTCTGGCTTCATCCATGTAGGTGGAAACGAACTTCGATCCTCCCGCGGAGCCAAGGAAGATCGGAGCCTTCGCCGGCAACGTGCCCTTGGCCGTCCCCGCCGGCTGGCCATCGAGGTAGAGCGTGAAGGTCCCGGCGCTGTAGGTGAAGGCGAGGTGGTGCCACTCCTTGTCTTTGTGCGGAAGAAGCCCGGTGGAGATCTTCGCGGGCTGGGCGTCCTTGCCGGCCGAGGCGGCGAGGCCGAAGCCGGGTGTCCCGCCGAGGTTCCAGCCTAGCAGAAAATACTCAGGGCCCGAGGTCATCCCCAGCACGACTTGGTCACCCGATTCGTCGGGTGATGGCGTCGCTGGAACTGCGGCAGCGGCCGGCGTCCCTTCGTCTTTGGCGGCCGGTTTGGGCTTGGCCGCTTTTTGGGGCAGCACCCACGCCGCGAAAGTCGCGCCGTTGGCCAATTGACTGGTATTTAGATCGGTGGCGTACTCAGTGGCCTTGTTTCCGTAGAAATTGGCCGCGCGCCCCTTCACGCCAGTCTCGAGCAAGCCGATCTTTTTCTTGTTCAGCGTGTCGTTCATCGACCAATAGCGCAGCGGTTCGCGTCCGGGTACTTCGGTGAAAGTCAGCGTGAAGGTTTTGGCCTGCTCGGGTGTCAACGTCACGACGCCATCCTGGATCGTGCCCGCGCTGCTGGTCACCGCCGCGCCACCCTTGGGATCAAAGGTGTAGAGCAACGGTTGCTCGGACTTTCCGACGGTGAACGTCGTCTCGATTCCCGATCCATGGTGCAGCGGCTTCGTCAGTTCGCGCACGTCGATGCCATCCACGAGATAATGAAACTCGGGGAAGCGCTGCACGAGGTGGTAGCCGAGGAACTTCACGGCCGGGATCTTGTCCTTGCTGCCGAAGTGCAGGGGAACGCCCGGCTGGGTGCGGAAATAGATGCGGCCTTTTACCTCGGCAAATGCGTCGCCATTCGCGGCCCAGTGCGGCGTGGCATCGAGAAAGGCGCCGCTCCAAACATATCGCAGGCGGCACGCGCCCGCGTCCCAGCAGTAGTTTTGTCCGCCGGGCAGGGTGACGGCAATGGCGGCCGGCCCGCAATCGCGGAGAAAGCTGCGGTAGAGATATGGGGGCGTGGGGATGAAGGCGTGCAGCTTTCTCGGATCGCCTGAATCGCGCACCATGTCCGGCAGATTCATGTCCTTGGCGAGCGGCGGCATCGGCTTGTTGGTCACATACATGACGCCATACATGATCAGCCCGTGCCCCGGGAAGGTGCACACGTACGGATAAGCGTCCTCCTTCGTGGGCGCGGTAAAGGTGACAGTCGCTTTCTTGGACGGATTGAGGAGCGGCGAGTGCTGGAGCACCTTGTCCGACTTCGGGATGAAATCGGAGCCCGGCGTGACCGGCATCGCATTCGCCGCCGTGACGATCTCCATGCGCGCGCCTGGTTTGAGCAGCACGAAGTTGTGCGCCATGTCGTCCACGTTTTGGAGGAGCACTTTCACTTTCGCTCCAGGCGGAACGGCGAACCGGGGCGGATCGAAGCGTAGCCCGCCGACGGTGCTCATCTCGATCACGGTCTCCGCGGCGTTGGCGTCCGGCGCGCCGGCATCCTGGGCTCCAGCGTTGGACAGCGTGAGCACTCCGAGAGCGAGCGCGAGAAGGAATGGCCCGGAACGGGCAGGGGAGGACATCATCGGAAGAATTGTGGAAAGAGGGGGCTGGGATTACGGCGCCGGGGCGGGAGCGGGGGCGGGCAGGACGCGGATCTTCAGGCTGCGAAAAAGCACCTCACTGTGGTGGTCCTGCAAGATGAGATGGCCCAGCGCTTTCTTGCCCCAGTCGCTGTTCCGGAAATGGCTTTGCGCCAGCGCCGCGGTCATCGCTTCGCTGCCAAACTCGGCCGAGACGACTTTCACGCCGTTCAGCCAATGCTCGACGTGATTGCCCTGGACGACGATCCGCGACTGGTTGAACTCGCCCTGGGGCACGAGCTTCTTGCCCTCCGGCGCGAAGAGATCGTAGAGCGCGCCGCTGGCGTGTTTATCCGTGGCCTCCGGATCGTTCATGCACTGGTATTCGGGACCGAAGGCATAGCCTTTCCCTTTCTCCTCCTGGACCCGGTACTTCACACCGCTGTTGCCCTGCGGCTTCGGGAACATCCACTCGAAGGACATTTCGAAATTCTCGTATTCGTCCACGGTCACGAGGTCGTTCGCGTCTTTGGCCCCGCCGGTGCACCGCAGGCAGCCGTCCTGGACGACCCAGACCGCGGGAAAACCATCCATGCCCAGCCCGCGCCAACCCTCGATGGTTTTCCCATCGAAGAGCAGCTTCCATCCTGCCGCCTGCTCCTCGGAAGTCAGCGTATTCGGCTCCCCCGCGAGGGCGGCGGAGGCGGCAAGGACAGAGGCACACAGCATGCGGAAAAGGATCGGCTTCATGGGGGGCATCCGTCCTCGTTGCCCGTTCGGATGCCAAAGACAATCCAAAAGCGCAATGGACGCGGAACTGCGGCCATCTCATGGCAGCCGGGCACTGCCTTTATTTGAGATTTGCGAGTGCGGCCGCACCCCGGCATGTTGATCGCGTCCCCCGAAATGAAAGTTCCTCACTTCCTCTCGCTCATCGCCGCCATCGTGTTCGTGGCTTTGGGCGTGGCCAGCGTGATGCTGGATTTTTCGGTGCGTGACCTGCGGATCGAAGTCGCGACGCAAGAGGGTGAGGTGTATGCCGCCGAGACGCGGAACGTCGAGTTGGCGCAGTCTTTGCAGGTCCTTGAAGAAAGGATCGAGCGCCAGGAACAGGGAAACCAGGCCCTGCGCAAGGAATTGCTCCAGCGGCAAGCGGCCGTGCAAGCGCAGCAGGAGCAGATCAACCAAGGGACGGTGATCGCCCAGCAGATCGGTCCCAATTTGCTGCACGACATCGCGGAAGCCTCGGCGAAGAATGAGAAGTTGAGGCAACTGCTGGCGAAACATGGCTATACCGTCCAAGCGAAATGATGCTTCCGGCCTCGATGCGGCCGGTCGCGCTCGCAGCCGAATGAGTGCTCCCCCCATACATCCTGGGGAGGCCCCGGCCCCGGAAGAAACCAGGCTGGCCTGGCTCGTGGCCATCGTCGCCGCCGGATTGATGATCGTGAGCGGCGCGCTGGCGCTCGATTTGCACAATCAGAAAAGGCGGCTCCAGAATCTGAGTGCGCAGCTGAAGGAAACCTCTGCCTTGCGCGAAACCGAGAACAAGAACCTCGCGGCGCGCAGCCGCACGCAAGAGTCCGCCTTGCGGCGGCTCGGCGATGCGTACGCCGACACGCAGTCGGACCTGAAGAAGCTGAACGAGGCTTACACCCAGCGCGAACCGATGGCGAAACAAGCCGCCGAAATACAGGACAAGATTCAGGCCTTGGCCAATGACTTGGTCGACCTGGCGAAGACCGACCAGGACGCGAGGACGATCGCCGGCAAATACCACATCCAGCAGACCCCGCAGCCGCCCGGCGCGAAACCAGCGAAGCCGTGAGCGATCTGCAGTGACAACGTTCCCAACGCCACGGCGTGGGATGAACTTGGGAACGCATCGTGCCGCATACGCCTTCGGCGTAACCTGTCGCGTGCCGCAAGAGTTCATAACGGGCTCAAACCGAATGTCCACCGTAGCTTGTTCCTCGCAACTTGCTCGCCCACCCGCTGGCCCTACAGTCCTGGAATGCAAATCTCGAAGCTTCAGACCCCATCCATGGTGGTGTTCATCGTGGGCGTGATCGTGACCGTTTTCATCAGCGGGTGCACCAATGAGAGTGGCCTCCAGACTCACATCTCCGGGGATGCCGGTGTGGGCGTGAGTTCCGGGGACGTGTCGCGCATCTCCCCGTCGCGATCGGTGCCGGGCCGGTCGTATTAACTCATATAGGCGGCTTACGCCTTCGAAGAGGATACCACGTCGTTCAGCTTGAAGATCGGGAGGAACATCGCGATGACGATGCCGCCGACGATCACGCCAAGAAAACAGATGAGCAGGGGCTCAATAAGGGAGGTAAGGGCATCGAGGATGGCCTCGATCTCTTCGTCCCAGAAGTCGGCCATCTTCTCGAGCATGGCGTCGATCTTGCCGGTTTGCTCGCCGGCGCTGACCATGCGGACGAGCATCGGGGGAAAGATCTTTTCCCGGCCAAGCGCGGCGGCGAGGTGATCGCCCTTCTCAATATCGCTGCCCACTTTCTTGATCGACTGCTCGACGACCCAGTTGCCGGACGTATCGCCGACGATGGACATGACCTCCAGGATCGGCACGCCGGAGCGGATGAGCTGGGCGAAGGTCCGCGCGAAGCGGGTCATGCAAATCTTGTGCACAAGTGGCCCGAAGATGGGCAGCTTGAGCTTGTATTGGTCCCAAAGTTGACGACCACGCTCAGTTTTGAGAAACGCCTTGATGCCGAAGTAAACGCCGGCAGCGATGCCGATGATCCAGTACCAGTTGCCGCGCACAAAGGAGCTGACATCCAGGAGGAACTGGGTAGGGGCGGGGAGTTGGGCGCCGAAGTCCGCGAAGATTTCACCGAAGACGGGGACGACGCGAACGATGAGGAAGGTGGTGATCGCGAAGGCGATACAGATGACGATGACGGGATAGGTCATGGCCGACTTGATCTTCTTCTTCAAGCGCGAGGCGGCTTCGAGGAAGGAAGCGAGACGGTCGAGAATCTCCGAGAGCAAGCCGCCGGATTCACCGGCCTTCACCATGGCTACGTAGAGTCGGTTGAAGACGTTGGGATGCTTGGAGATTGCTTCGTGGAAGGAGTCGCCCTGCTGGACGAGCGCGGAGACTTCGCCGACGACCCGGCGCAGGCCCGCCTGCTTCTTGGGGTCGGCCTGTTCATAGAGAGCGGTGAGACCGGAAACGAGGGGCAGACCGGCGTCGACCATCGTGGCGAGCTGGCGGGTGAAGAGCACGAGATCGGTCTCGGTGATCTTGCCACGAGGAGCCAGGGCCTTGCCGGCGGCTTTTTGCTGGAGGGAGAGGACCATCAAGCCACGCGACATGAGCGTGTTGACGGCGTTGTCTTCATTCAATGCCTCTTGAATGCCGGAAACGGTCTTTCCGGAGGCGTCGCGAGCTTGGTAGGCGTAAGTGAGCATACCCACTGCGAAAAGCACGCGCGGTGCCAAATGAGAAAATTCCGGATGCGGAAAGTGCGGATATAGGGGTGGGAATGGCTCAAATGAGTCAAATTTCTGGAAAACCGGAATTGCGAAACGCAGAGACGCCGAGCCGCAGAGGTAGGAGTGAAGAGTGTAGGAAGTGAGGGTATCGAGGGAGGAGGAACCGTCAGCCACGGTGCGCTTGTGCTGTCTGGCGGGAGCCCCCGCACCCGTCATTCTTACGCACGAAAAACCTCCGAGGCGGCGGGGCCCGGGACAAGCTGCACGCAGGTGCGTTTCGGGAGAGTCGATCTCTTCCGGCCTCTGACGCGAGGCTGGTGAGGAAAGGCAGAGATCATAGGTACTTCGCAAGCTGAATGACGGGAGAAGGGGAGCGCGCCTTGTGGGACCGACGGGTGAATCGCACGGCAACCGGTACGGTTTTCCACCATTCCAATTTTTGAGATTTGTTTATAATTTCGAGTTTCGGATTTCGAAATTGTGGCGTCCTGCGAACATGGCGCGCTTGGGTTCGCCCGTGGCTTCCATCCGGCATATCACAAAAACTGGAAACTTCCGCTTGCCAAGGGCCTTTTCCTCCCCATACTGCGCGGCCCACAAAGAATTGATATGACTGACACCAAGGACATCCAAGCGCTGCAGCTCCATGCCAAAGACACGGGCAGCGCCGACGTGCAGATCGCGCTGCTGACTCAGCGCATCAACCAGCTCACCGAGCATTTCAAAACGCACGTCAAAGACCACTCTTCCCGCCGCGGCCTCCTCCTCCTCGTGGCTCGCCGCCGCAAACTTTTGGACTATCTAAAGCGCACCTCGAACGACCGCTACAAGGTCGCCATCGAGAAGCTCGGCTTGCGCAAGTAGCTCCTTCAGATTTTGGAAAATTTGTTCGCCCGCGACCAGTTTCGCGGGCGAACTTTTTCTCCCACTTTCACCCCTTTCCTCGTGGCAATTCGGCTGCGCGGATTCTTAACCCCAAACAAAAAGTCCCGGCACGCTGTCGGAAATTTTGAATTTTGAATTCTGAATTTTGAATTCTCCCAGGGTCGCGTGGACGGAGGACCATTCAGAATTTAGAATTCAACATTCAAAATTTCGAGGCGGTGTCGGGCATTCAGAACGACACCAAAATGAGTATTCATAATGTTACGGCGCATGTAGGCGCCCAGCCCATCACCATCGAAACCGGCAAGCTCGCGAAACTCGCGGACGGCGCGGTTACGGTCCGCAGCGGCGAAACGATCGTCTTCGTTTCCGCGGTTTCCGCCACCACCATCAAGGAAGGGCAGGACTTCTTCCCGCTCACCGTCGACTACCGCGAAAAAGCGGCGGCCGTGGGTAAATTCCCCGGCGGCTACTTCAAGCGCGAAGGCCGGCCTTCCGAAAAGGAAATCCTGACCTGCCGCATGACGGACCGCCCGCTGCGTCCGCTCTTCCCCAAAGGCTATCTCTACGACACCCAGATCATCGGCGTCCTCCTCAGCGCGGACGGCGTGAATGATCCCGACATCCTCTTCATCAACGGCGCCAGCGCCGCGCTGATGGTCAGCGACATCCCATTTGCCGGGCCCGTGGGCGCGGTGCGTGTGGGCCGGGTCGGTGGCAAGTTGCTCTCCAACCCGACACATGAAGACATGGCCCAGAGCGATCTGGATCTCGTCTACGTTGGCAACGCGACGGACGTCATCATGATCGAAGGCGCCGCGGACCAGATTCCCGAGGAGCAATTCATCGAGGCCCTGCATTTCGCGCAGAGCGAGGTGGCCAAGATCGTCGCCGTGCAGGTGGAACTCGCCCAACTCGTCGGCAAGGCCAAGCGTCAGGCCCCGCTCTTCACCGTGAAGGACGAGCTGATGGAAGTGGCCTACGCCGTCGCCGGCGACCGCATCGAAGCCGCCATCTACAACAAGAGCAAGGTGGTGCGACAGAAGGCGATTGCCGCGCTCAAGGACGAAGTCAGCGCCGCGATCATCGCCAAGTACCCCGAGGCGACGAAGTTCGAGATCAGCCAGGCGTTCGACTACCTCCAGAAGAAGGCGTTCCGCGTCTCCATTCTCGACAAGCAGACCCGCTGCGACGGACGCGGCCTCGACCAGATCCGCGAGCTGAGCGCCGAAGTCGGCCTCCTTCCTCGTGCGCATGGCTCCGCGCTCTTCCAGCGCGGTGAGACGCAAGCCGTCGCCCTCGCGACCCTCGCGCCCGCCGACGAAGCCCAGGAACTCGACGGCTACACCGGCGGCGAGACGACCAAGCGCTTCATCCTGCACTACAACTTCCCGCCGTTCTCCGTGGGTGAAACCGGCCGCACCGGCAGCCCCGGCCGCCGCGAAATCGGCCACGGCGCGCTCGCCGAGCGTTCCGTCGAGCCCGTCATCCCCGACGTGCAGGACTTCCCCTACGCCATCCGCGTCTCCAGCGAAGTCATGGAATCCAACGGTTCCACCTCGATGGCCTCCGTGTGCTCGGGCGTCCTCGCCCTCCTCGATGCCGGCGTGCCGCTCAAGAAGAGCGTCGCGGGCATTTCCTGCGGCCTCGTCACCGAGTTCAGCGCGGATGGCCGCCTCGAGCGCTACATGATGCTCACCGACATCATCGGGAGCGAAGATCACTTCGGCGACATGGACTGGAAGCTCTGCGGCACCCGCGATGGCGTGACCGGCTTCCAGCTCGACCTCAAGCTGCCCGGCATCAGCCTCAAGCTCATGGAAGAGGCGATCTACCGCACCCGCGAGGCCCGCATGAAGGTCCTCGACGTGATGGACACCGCCCTCTCGCAGCCCCGCAAGGAACTCAGCAAGTACGCCCCGCGCATCGAGACCATCCGCATCAATCCCGACAAGATCGGCCTCATCATTGGTCCTGGCGGCAAGACCATCAAGGGCATCGTCGCCGAGACCGGCGCCGAGATCAATATCGAGGACGACGGCTCCGTGCACATCTACTCGAACAACGGCGACTCGCTGTTGCGCGCCAAGCAGATCATCGAAGGCATGACCAAGGAAATCGGAGTCGGCGAGATGTATCAGGGCCGAGTCGTCACGATCAAAGAATTCGGCTGCTTCGTCGAAGTGCTGCCCGGCAAGGACGGCATGGTGCATATCTCCGAGTTGGCCGACTTCCGCGTGAACCGCGTCGAGGACGTCGTCAAGCAAGGCGACGTCATCTGGGTCAAGTGCATCGGCGTCGATGAGAAGGGCCGCGTGAAGCTCTCGCGCAAAGCCGCGATGAAAGAGCGTGGCGAAGCCGCGCAGACCGCGCCGGCCGCCCCGGCCAACGCCTAATTCTCGCATTAGAGTGACTCCATCAATTGCCGCCGCCCAGCAATGGGCGGCGGCTTTTGAGTTTCTTCGGTCGCGCGATTCGGGATATGCCGGAGGCATTGAATAAACCAGCCCAGGGTTGCCGAGCTTGCGTGGCTACCCTGGGAATGCGCCCCCAAAAAAATGGGACCAACCCCGAAGTGGGTTGAAGAAGGCGGCATTAGCAGAGCGATTTCCTGACCATGCAGATTTCTTCAACTCCTTCAGAGTTGGCCGCATTTTTAAATCGTAAACCCAGGGTAGCTCGTGCCTCGCAACCCTCTCGCCCACCCGCCGTGCACTCCTATTCCCCGCCGCCTCCTCGCTGGGCTGATTTATTTAACGCCTTCGGCGTAGCCAATGCGCCGCGCTTTGGACGTTCCGGACGCGCTCTACGATGAATTCGCCCGAGACACTCGCCACTACAAGGAGTGCGACGGACACGGTGCCGCTCCAAGAGCGGTGGATCGCCGGGGTGTTGCTCGTGCTCGCCTTCGCCCTGCGGTCCTTCTACATCTTCCGCTATCGCTACGACAGCGATGAGCCGCAGCATCTGCACACGACGTGGGGCTGGACGCAGGGGTTGCTCCAGTATCGCGACTTCTTCGACAATCATACCCCTCTCTTCCACATCCTCTTCTCACCGCTGGTCGCGATGCTGGGGGAGCGGGCGAACATCCTGACCTTCATGCGGTTTGCCATGGTGCCGCTGTGGTTCGTGTCGTTGTGGTGCGTGTGGAAGATCGGGAGCCGGCTCTTCTCGCGGCGGGTCGGACTGTGGGCGGCGGTTTTCATCAGCCTCCTGCCGTGGTGGTTCTTTTGCTCGGTCGAGTACCGCACGGATAATCTTTGGACGCCGCTCTGGCTGGGGACGATGACGGTGCTGCTCACCGGCCGGGACCCGCAGGGGCGTCGTTTTCTGGGCGGCCTGCTGCTCGGCCTGTGCTTCACGGTCTCGATGAAGACCACACTGCTCTTCGCCGTGTGCATGCTCGCGGCCATCGCGACACCCCTCATTTGCGCGCGGCGGCTGGCCCTTCGTGAAACATTCCGGATGGCTCTCACCTGGTGGCCGGTCCTCGCGGGAGCGCTGATCGCGCCCGCGGCCCTTTGCGGGTTCTTCGTCTCGATGGGGGCGTGGGGCGCATTTAAGTACGGCATCATCGGGCACAACATCCTGCCGGGTGTGGATGCGAGGAATCATCCCCAGCTTCTCCGGCTCGTTTTCCCCATTGCGCTGCCGTTCCTGCTTTGGGCCGCATCGCACGTTGCGCGGCGGTCGCCGAACCCGGCGATCGCGGCGCGCCGCACGTTCCTGTTTCTCGTCGCTGGAATGTACGAGACGGCGCTCTACAGCTTTTGGACACTGCTCACGCGCCAGGACGACCTGCCCTTTTACCCGCTCGCCATGGTGCTCTTCGCGGCGCTGGTCGTGTGGTTGATCGAATCGCGAACTGCCTGGTCCAGCGGAACTGCTGGCACGGGTTCCCGCTTGCCCTGGGTTCTCGGAACACTCGCGCTCGTGGAAGCAGCGTTCGTGCTCGGGGGGCGTCCGCCGTGGATCGATGGGACACAGCGTGAGCGCGAAATCCTCGGCGAGATGTTGCGTCTCACCAAGCCGGGCGAATACGTGATGGATTTCAAGGGCGAGTCCGTCTTTCGACAGCGGGCATTCTATTACGTGCTCGAGCCGCTGACCTTTGTCCGCCTTCGGCGTGGCACGATCACCGACACCGTGGCCAACGACGTGGTGGCCAAAAAGGTGCGTGTCGTCCTGAACCAAAACCGCTGGTACCCCAAGGCGGGCGCGGCGTTCCTGGCGGAGAACTATCTCGCCGTCGGACGGACGCGCGTCGCCGGGCAGGTGATTGGCGGCAAGGCTCCGGCCGACGGGCAACCGATCAAATTCGAGATCCGCGTTCCGGCGTCCTATGTGGCCTGGGCGGATGATCACGTGGCGTCCGGCACTCTCGACGGCTCGCCCTGGAAGGGGTCCCGTGAACTGGCCGTCGGCCCGCACGAGTTCATCCCCGATGGCAAGCATTCAACACTCTATGTGCTGTGGTCGCGGGCCGCGGAACTGGGTTTCAAGCCGCTTCAGGATCAGCCCGGATGGCAGTACTTTCGTTAGGGTTGTTATCGGTGACCGACCAGACCATGCTTCCGCCGCTTGCGCAGATCGACCCGGGATGGGGAGCCTCTGGCCCCGCTTCACCGTCGCGGAATCGATCTTCCCGGGTCGTTTTTCCACGATGATTCCACTGACCAAAGAAGACAGCCTCTTCCTGCTCGCCCCGCATCCGGATGATGAATGCCTGGCCATGGGTGGCCTGATCCAGCGGGCGGTGGAGGTGGGTGCGCGGGTGCGCGTCGTCTTTGCCACGAATGGTGACAACAACCCCTGGCCGCAGCGCTTCGTCGAGCGGCGCCTCCGGGTATCGCGCCGCGATCAGCAGCGCTGGGGGAGCCGGCGCGGCGCCGAGGCGCGCGCGGCGCTCGATATTCTCGGCCTCGGTGCGGACAGCGCGCATTTTCTCAACCTGCCCGACCAGGGCATGACGAACCTGCTCATGTCGGCGGACGCGGCCGTGATCGAGGCCATGGCCCGCGAACTCGCGGCCTGCGCGCCCACGCTCATCGTCGGCCCATCGCGCGACGACGCCCACCGGGATCACAGCGCCCTGAACATTCTCCTCCGCCTGGCCCTGCGGAAGAGCGGGGTGAACGGCGCCCGCTGCCTGGATTACGTGATCCACCACGCGCGGTTCGATCCACGCGAAACGCCCGTGACGCTTCACCTCACGCCGGAACAACGGACGCGCAAACTCGACGCCATCCACCGCCACGAGACGCAGATGGCCATGAGCCGGAAGCGCTTCTCGTCCTACGCCGATCGCCCGGAGAATTTCTGGGAGCCGGCCGCCTGCCAGCGCAATCACCCGTTCCACCCGGTCCGTTCAGCGGCGGTCGAGGGGACAGTGCTGCGGCTCGTCGTGCCGCGGCAGACCTTTGCTTTCGTCGGGCGGCGGCTGCTCCTAAGTATGGAATCAGAGACCGGCGGTTCGCTCCGCTGGTTCGTGCCGTTGCCCATGGGGACGGGCGCGGTCTCGATCAAGGACACTCCCTCGGGAAAGGAAGTGTGCGAGGGGACCTGCCGCCGCGTGCGCGGCGAGACCATGCTCGACATCCCGGTCGCGCAGTGGGGCGATCTCGCCGAGATCTTCGTCAAGATCAGCAGTCCACCACTCAGCTTCTACGACCGCTCCGGCTGGCGCGAGGTGCCCGCGTTCCCGGCAAGCCCGGTAGTGTCCTCAGCTCCGACCCGCAGCTTCGCGCAAGATGGGACAACAGAGGTTTGAGCCCGCGAATCACTCGAATGACACGAATGAAGAAGCCGTGTCATTCGAGTGATTCGCGGGCCACTTCTTTCACAGCCTCTGGGCGGAGGTTCGCCCCCTAGTTAGAACGTGTCGTGAACTGCAAGCGCGTGGTTCGGAATATGCCGAAGGCATTATATAAACCAGCCCAGGGTTGCCGAGCTTGCGAGGCTACCCTGGGTCTTCAAGCGCGCAGCGCTCAACCCTGCCAAGGGTTTCATACCGTGTGCGGTTAGCCCCGACAGACGTATCCGGTGTTGGTCCGGTGTCCCAATCGGAAGAGTACTGGGGCACCCGGGTCAAAACGCCTCCCAACCCTGCCAAGGGTTGAACCGAATCCGTACGGCCTCGATTTCACGCCGCCAGAGCGATTTAATCCTTACAGGATTGAGAGGCGATGATCACGCCGGTTCGACAGGAACTCATCCGATTGGTGTACCGGCCCTCACTCTGAGCTGAGTCACTGGTGCAGCCATACGCATACGGCGTTAAACCCTTGGCAGGGTTGAGCGCTGCGTGCTCGATTTCCCAGGGTAGCCTCGCAAGCTCGGCAACCTTGGGCTGACTTATTGAACGCCTTCGGCGTAACCACTCGCGCGAGCTCCGAAAATTCAGACACGCTTCGGTCGATTCTCGATTTAACACCTCGCCGTCTTGCGCTTTTTGCCGATCGTTCCGCGCTTCTCGATCTTCCGAATGTAATCAGACGCGAATGGCACCTGGCATTCGGTGTCGCCCATGTCCACCGAAACGGGGCCGATCTTTTCCGCAAGTTCAATCGCCAGCTTCGTAAGGGATCGCACATAGGCGCCGAGGCAGATGACAAAACCGTTCATGGCGTAACGAACGTCGTTTGGTTGCCCATGGATGGTCCGTCCGACGCGCAGGAGCAGCTCCTTGAGTTTCGCCAAATCGAGTTCGGCATCGGGCTTGATGCCGACGAGACTGCTCAGCGTCTTCCAGCCAGCGACCGCGGCCCGCACGGTCGTCGATTCGATCCAGGCGCAGGCGAGGTCCCAGCCATGCGGGCTCTCGGCGGCCACCCACGCCACGGCGGACCCAACGAGAGGCTCGCTTTTCGCCTGCGTCAGCCAACCGTTGAGATCTACTTCTTGAGCTTCTCGATGAGAAATTCCTCGTTCGACTTGTGCTTCACATCGGGCGCGCCCGGATAGTTCAGCTCGCACTCGACACCCTTTTCCTTGCAGTGCTCCTGGAGTTTTACTCCGAAGTTTGAGGTGTGCGTCGGGTCTTTCTGATCCTGCCCCAGCGCGGGCGCCGCCCCGTAGCTCAGATAGATCGGTGGATCATCCGACGTCACGAGTTCGTAGGGCGAGTATTCCTTGATCCAGTCGATGATGGAATTCCGGCCGGCGAGGAAGGCGGCGAACGACGGGAACCCGAAGGCGTGCCCGCCGTAATTGCTGTTCGGCGTCCACTCCTTCATCTGCTGGGGATCGAGGGTGGTCTGCGCCACACTGACGGCGGCGCAGGTCAGGCGGGTGGATTCGTGCGAGATCGGATCGCTGCTTTTCGGGTCGGCCATCTCCGGGTGAAAGGCCAGCCACAAGCTCGAGCAGGCGCCCGCGGAGCCACCGGTCGCGCCGACGTGCGTCTTGTCGATATTCCATTCCTTCGCCTTGCTGCGGACGAACTGGAGCGCGCGAGCCGCATCCCCCAAAGGCCCGAGGACTGGGGGCTTCACGCCGTCTTTCGTCGCTTCGGCAATGAACCGGTATTCGATCGAAACGACAGAAATGCCTGCCTTCAGATAGGTCGCCACGCCGACAGGTTTTTTACTTCCGGCCACCCAGCCGCCGCCGTGGATCATGAAAACGAGCGGCGTCGGCTTATCGGATTCCGCCTTGTAGAAATCGAGCACCTGCTTCGGGTGCGTGCCATACGGTACATCGGCGAGCGTTGGAGGTGGAATCTGCGGGCGGGGTGTTGCTGGAGTGGCGGCCGGGGCTGGTGGAGCGGGCTTGGTAGTGTCCGGAGCCTTGGTTGGGGCGGCCGGTTCGGCAGCGAAGGCGGTGGTGTAGAAGAGCGCGGCGGAAACGACGAGGGGAAGGCGGTTCATACGAAATGGGAGCTGATGACTGTCCGTATAACCCCCCGGCTGCCGGTCTCGTAGACTTTCTTCCTCCCTACTCCTCCTGGTCGTAATAATCCAGCGGCTCTCCGCGGAAGACTCTCCGTTCGGGTGAGCGCACGCCCCACTTCTGGCTGTCGGG
>Ga0070658_10002117_pt1 | contig 16659 bp, 12 predicted proteins | sample KBSC13metaG_FD_64664 | JGI IMG/M metagenome (GOLD analysis project Ga0070658, IMG submission 64664) | Corn rhizosphere microbial communities from Kellogg Biological Station, Michigan, USA - KBS C1-3 metaG | ecosystem: Host-associated > Plants > Roots > Rhizosphere > Soil ...
AACTGCGCGGTACACGCCCGCCGAGCTTCGTAGAGACAAGATCACCCTGCACCTGAAAGGTGCTTGCCAGTGTCTCGGCAGCATCGCGGTAAAACCCCGCGGCAAGTCTCGCCGCGGCCAGCTCATACTCGAGAGTAGGGAAGCGGCCATACCGGCGTGCGTTGATAAGCGTCCTCTCAGCGTCGGCAGCTCTTCCTTTTTGGAGCAGTCCTCGCGATAGGGCAATGTGCGACCAGATGAATCGCGGATCTTTCTCTATCGCCTTTTGAGCATACTCAATGGCCTTGTCACCCTCGCCATGAGCGGCATACCAGTAGGCGGCCGACGCGAGCAGGATGACGTTGCCGGGCGCAGCGTCCAGCGTCTTAGAGAGCTCGGCCTCGGCATCGGTCCTGCGATCCGCCTCAAAGAGGGCCATGACCTTGCCCGTGCGGGCGGAGATGCTTTCGGGCTCCTTCGTAAGGATCTCGTCGTAAAGAGCGAGTGCCTCGTCAGACTTGCCGAGTGCCCGCTTCATTTCGGCGAGCCCCTCGCGAGACCCTTCGGAATTGGGGTCGAGCTCTATAGCTTTGGCGAAAGCGGCTGCCGCACTATCCAGATCAAAGTCGACTCTGCCGGCAAGCCCGAGCATCCGGTATGCCGCGGCGGAGGTCGGATCGGCCGCTATCACGCCTTCAGCGAGACGCTTCGCATCGGACCCATCCTCGATCGTCAGATAGAAAGTAGCCAGACTGAGGACCTGTTTGGCATTGGCGCCAGCCTTGGCCTCGAGGAGCTTCGCGATCTCCAGAGCAGCATCGCGCTGCCCATGAAAGAAAAGATTCCCAGGTATCTTGCTCAGGCCCTCGTCCCAGAATCCATCTACCACAGGCAGCGGCACGATGGCGATGGCCAATCTGTATTCAGCGACCGCTGCGTCAACATTCCCGCCATTCACGAGGTCGTTCCCGCTCTCAACCCGCGCAGCAGCCAGGAGTCCTGATGCCTCACCTACGTGAGTGCTCTTTGGGAAGCTTTTGAGAAATTTCTCGAGCCCGGCGATCCTTTCCGCTCGGTCCGTGAGGCTCGTGATCCGGGTCCACTCCGCACCCTCATCCGGCTTTTGAGCAGGAGCCTTTGGCTTCGCAGCGACTATGTTTTTCCGAGGAGTGGCAATGGGTTTGGCCTTTGCCGGGGCGGGCGGGCGCGTCTGGAAATATGTGGGGAGGAAGAGCGCGCCGAGAACAGCGCAGAGAACAAAAACCTTCATAGAACAACCTTTTCGCGGGCGCGCTTCTTTCCAAAAGAATATCACGTATTGCCTTTGCCCCGTCTCACGTCCTATGCTCCGTTGGTGATGCATGAGCTCGACGAATCCTGGTTCCAGATGCTCGCAGCCGCCGGCGAGAGAGCCAAGATCCAGGGGCGGTCTGACGTGGCCGAGTACCTCAACCTAAAAGCCACGAACGACGCGATACGCTCGACAGGGGTTAAATGGCTGATCGACGCTTTTATCAACACGGCGTTTTCTACCGGTGCATCAGGGTCGCTCAAGATCGAGCGGATAGACGGGCACACATTTACCCACGGTACGTCCAAGATGAGCGGTACTCGGCTCGATATACGTCACGGGGTGAGATGTTTGAGTGTCGAAGCCGGTTGGACACGGCTTCCCGGTGACGGGATCATGCGGGGCTCGGCCCTTGCCCGGGCCAACGTGCTTCACTTCGGCAGAGCTCGAGACAACAGCTCACTTCGCCTCACGAGAGGCGAGGAACTGCCGCAGTGGATCACGGATGAGGGTGGGGCTTTTCGTCTAACAGAAGTGGAGCATCAAATCTATCTATTGCTACACGGCTGAAGACGCTATTTTGGCGAATTGACAAACCTGCGGTAAAATCAGCCTTTGGAGATTAAAAAGAGCCGTGATAGCCGAACTAGACAAGCTCATTGAGCTGCAGAAGACAGACACGAATCTACGCCGTCTTAAACGTGCGATAGAGACATCAACCGAGAGGCGTGCAGCGATCGAACAAGAGTTTGAGGAGCACGCCTTTTCTATCCGCGAGATCCAGGGTCGTCGGGACCAACTCCACTCGAGCCGAGCAGATCTTGAGAAACAGATCGCGGAGAACAAAACCTACCTTGAGCGGGCGGAACGCAATCTCAAGCATGCGCAAAATCAGCGTGAGTACGAGACCGCAATGCGTGAGATCGACGCCCTGCAAAAGCAGATAACCGGGTTTGAAACCCAGATCGTCGAGTCCATGGAGCAGGTCGAAAGTGTCGACAAGGAGCTCGATGAACGCTCTGACGAGATCAACTCACTCGACGAAAAGCGCAACGCAGCACTCGCGGAATTCGATTCTGAGCTGAAGTCGGCACAGTCCGAGCTTAAGAGTTTGAGCGCTCAACGGGAGGAGGTCTTTAGAACGCTGCCGGCACGACTCGCGGGCGTCTATGACCGCCTGGCCCAGCGCAGCCGCGATGGTATTGCTGTTGCGGAGGTGATCAACGGAGCGTGCAGCGCATGTAATATGTCACTCCGGCCGCAGGTCCAGCTCGAGGTCAAGAAGGGTGACGAGATCATCACCTGTGAGAACTGCGCGCGCATTCTCTACATCCAAAAGCGTGAAGCAGAGGCAACTGCCTAGATCATGAAAACACTTGCGGCGATCACTCTCACACTGATCTGCTTTTCGGCACTCGCTGCACAAAAGAGCAACGACGCGATCCAAAAGCAGATCAAGTCGCTAAAGGCCGAAAAGACCATCTATCTCACAAACGACGGCAGCTCATCAAAGCTGATGGCCTACGCACCGAACTTCTCGGATGCGGACGCAAAAACCGTCGGTGCCGTGGCGATGAACTTTGCAATGGCCGTCTTTTATCCGGGCCCGACTCTCACCACTGCTCCGCAGACGATCAACTTCACCTTCTGGCCGATGTCGAAAAAGCCGCGCTTCGCCGGCCCAACCGGGCCGTGGCAAGTGATGCTCGCCTCCGGAACTCTTGACCTCGGAGAATACCGATACGCGGCCAAACCCGCGGAAAACATGGAGTACCTGAACTTTCAGGTCAAGCGCAGCGATCTGGAAAAGATCGCGTCGGCATCCGCCCCGGTGAGGTTTCGGCTAGGCAGCTACAACTTGAGCTTCACGCAGGAGCAGATCCAGCTGCTGCGTAATTTCCTCGCCGTTTCAGACAGTAAATAAAGAAAGGAAGGAATGCCCTCGGTAGGATTCGAACCTACAGCCAACGGATTATGAGTCCGCTGCTCTAACCGTTGAGCTACAAGGGCATGTTCACTAAGTCTAGTTGAAGGGCGAAGCCCAGCGCAAACGCTAGTTGATGAGCGGGCGCAGGAGCAGGCATTTCCGAAGCGTATCGATAGAGCCGACGACAGGTGCGGGATCATCCTTTCCGCTTTGCTCGATGTATTCGCGTACGATCTCATCATCCCCTTTTCCCCGGAGAATGCCCTCTAAAGCCAACATCTCGACCGCGCCCACCTCGATCCCGATAGGATTCCCTTGCTGACCGAGGACCCGTGTTTGCGAGAGGTCGAGCACCCAATCGAGCACCTTCTCGACAGGGTCCTGATCGCGGTAGCGCTCCCGGAGTATGTCCATGATCTGCTCGCGGGTGTCGAGATTCAGGAGCAAGGCAAGGAAGGTACGGTGCTCCGGATCCGTAACGACGTGGCGTTTTGAAACGAGATGGTCCTCGAGGTCAGCGTGCCGGAATATCGGCCGGAGTATCGCGGCAACGTCGCCGTGCCGCTCCTCAACCACGTCGATGAATTTCTCAAATCTCTCCGTACCCGCGTCCAGCCCGAAAGCCTGCTGCATCTGGTCGCCTTTGAGCGAGGTGCGAAGCGCTGAGAGGACATTGAATGATGTCTGAAAATCGCTTTCCAGCAACAGCTTTGAGATGAGCTCATCCGCATCAGGCCTACGGGCCTGGAGCAGTGTCCTCACCAGCTGGAGCTTTTTTATCCCCGTCTCATCCTCAAAGAACGGATCGAGAGCGAGACCCGGTTTGAAATAGTTATACTGCGGGGCTGCGACAGGAGACCGGTGTGTCCTGACCACGATCGTGATCGACGGCTCGTCCAGATGAAACAACGAGTGAATGTACGGCCGCCCCGGCCAGATCTCCTGCGTCATTCCTTTCTCAAGCACCTGGCAGACCTTTAAGTCGAGCTTGCCGATCTCAGTGAAGATGTTTACGTGTCGCTCCAGATCGAACTCGTACCAGCTGTGAAGGCTTGAGCCCTCAAAGACCTGAAAGGCCCCACAAAAATTGTGCTGGTGCAGCGTGGTCGTCGACGTGAACCAAAAGTACACGTCTATATGGAATCGCGGAGCGAGATACAGCGTGACCGGCGGTTGTGCGAATCTGCCCTGCAGGTCCATCTGCCGCGGCAACTCACGGACTGAGAGAGCCCATTCGAGAGCCTCCCACGGGCTGGTCTTGGACGGCAGATCGAATTCGATAAGTGCCTCTCGTGCGATGGCCGGGAGATCCTGTTCGTTATAGTTCGCCGCCAGCCAACGCTGCTCGATCGCGTCGCCTAACTGGTTGAAAAGGTTGATGCTCAATGGTTGCTCCACTTGATCGGATGGGTGTTCAGTTTGCTTCGAATGCTGGCTTTAGACTAGACGTCTTGTGGTATGTGCCCGTAGCGTAAACGCGATTTCCAAAACCGCAGTCCGCATCCGATCCTTTCTGGTCCACGCGTATCGTGCCTGGACGCACGAATCTGATCGTCATGGTGCAGGCGCCGTTGTTGTAGACCGCCACATCGCCATTGATGGCAAAGGTCTCATCCATACCGCCCTCGTTCGCGGTCACCTCACCATTTTCGATCAGATAGGGAAAGGTAAGGTCCATCGCGACCCGGATCTTGCCTTGCCCGATGCTGGCGATCCTGACCTCGTTGTAGTTGCCACGAAATTTGCCCGTAAACTGCATCTTGAAGGTGCCGGTGACCTCCGCGACCGAGACACTCTTTCGCACCGTCTGCCCGAAAGTGACGGCCGCAGCGAACGTCAGCACGACAACAGTCACCATGAGCGTGAAGAAATATCTTTTCATAACGATTTATTTGGGCAGGACGTAATATTTGCTATATTCTGCCTGACTCTTCCGTAAATTCAACCATAGCGAGGCCTGAAGCATGAGCGCAGCTGCTGAACGCATAGACCCAACCAAGAGCCGAGGTTTCTTCGGTCATCCCGTAGGACTCTCGACGCTGTTTGCCACCGAGATGTGGGAGCGATTCTCCTACTACGGCATCCGTCCGCTGTTGATCATCTTCATGACGACGGCGTTGCTGAACGGCGGATTCGGCTTCGAACGCCCGATGGCATCGGCGATCGTCGGGATCTACGCGGCGAGCGTCTATCTCGCGTCGCTGCCGGGCGGATGGATCGCGGACCGGTGGTTCGGGTTGCGGCGTTCTATCCAGATCGGTGCGATCCTGATCACTCTCGGGCATCTGTCGATCGGCCTCACATCATTCTTTGAGCAGAAGACACCGTTTTTCATCGGACTGATCCTGATCGTTTTGGGTACGGGACTTCTCAAGCCTAATATCTCCGCGATCGTCGGCGACCTGTATCCCGAGGGCGGTGCACGTCGAGATGCGGGCTTCTCGGTGTTTTACATGGGCATCAACGTCGGTGCCACGGCCGGGCAGATCATGACCGGGTTGCTGGGTGAAAAGATCGGCTTCGGCTGGGGCTTTGGTGTCGCGGGCGTCGGTATGCTGGCGGGCCTACTCTGGTACACATTCCTGCAGCGGAAGACGCTTGGCGACATCGGTGTTGAGCCGACACGCCTTCCCGACTCGGCGGCTCAGGCGAAGCGTGAGAATCAGACGAAACTGTTTACCGGAATCTTCCTTGTCATATTGTTGATCGTCGTTCTAATGGCGTCCTTTGGCGTGATAACGATCAACCCGCAGCGAGTCGCAGAGTGGATGACTGTCGTCCTCGGCGGGATCGGCACGGCCTACTTTATTTACCTCTTCGGATTCGGGGGTCTCGATCCGAACGAGAAAAAACGCGTCTTGGTGATCTTTGTTCTGTTTGTCGCCGCATCCATATTCTGGGGAGCATTTGAGCAGGCACCGACGTCTCTCAACCTGTTTGCAAAGGACTTCACGGATCGTAATATCGGCGGCTTTGAGGTGCCGACGCTCTGGTACCAATCGATCAACTCGTTCTTCATCATCATCTTTGCTCCGATATTCGCTGCGTTGTGGACGGCACTTGGCAAGCGGAACGCTAACCCCTCGAGCCCGGCCAAATTCACGGCGGGCCTGGCTCTTGCGGGTGTCGGATTCCTGATCATGGTCATTCCGGCGAACATGCTGGTCGCCGGCACTGCCGTAAAGGTCTCCGGATGGTGGCTCGCGATCAGTTATCTTTTCCAGACATGGGGCGAGCTGAGCCTGAGCCCGGTCGGATTGTCGTCAATGACAAAGCTCAGCCCGAGGCGTTATGTGGGGCAAATGATGGGCGTGTGGTTTCTCGCCGCATCCGTCGGAAACCTCATCGCAGGCCTCGTCGGCGGCAGCGTCGATCCCGAAAAGCTCGAGCAGACGCCGATGCTGTTCAAGTGGACTGCCATTGCTCTCTTCATCTCGGCGGCGGTGCTGGGACTGTTGACGATCCCGATATCCCGGATGATGCGCGGGGTTGGTGATGAGACGGATGAAAAAGCCGAGCCCGCCGGTCCGCCCGTCGAAAAGGACTTTGCAGAGGCGCGGGGACAGGACTAAAACAGCCGCTGAAGTGAGAAACAGAAGACAGGAGAACAATTCTCCTGTCTTTTTTTCGTTCGGTAGCCTCACTGACAAAAGGCTACTTAGCTGACGGTTAGGGTCAGAAGATATAACGCTAGTGCTTAGGAGGCATTATTCTCATGCTCGCAACAAACTTCCGCGGACCTCGACGTGTTCGTGTTGACCACAAACCGGAACCAGAAATTCGCCATCCGCAGGACGCGATCGTTCGCGTGACGCGTGCATGCATATGCGGCTCCGACCTTCATCTGTACAACGGCTCCGTGCCTGATACGCGAATTGGCTCTACATTCGGTCACGAGACGGTGGGCTATGTCGAGGAGGTCGGCGCAGACGTGCAAAACCTCAAGGCCGGAGACCACGTGCTCGTCCCGTTCAACATCGCCTGCGGCAAGTGCGTCTTCTGCAAGCAGGAGCTTTACGGCAATTGCCATGAGTCGAATCCGCAGTCTACGGCTGTCGGCGGCATCTTTGGCTACTCGCATACGGCGGGCGGCTACGACGGCGGCCAGGCCGAGTACGTTCGTGTGCCTTACGCGGATGTCGGGCCGATGATCGTCCCGGAGTGGATGGACGAGGACACGGCCGTGATGCTCACGGACGTGACTCCAACGGGGTATCAGGCCGCCGAGATGGGCGGCATTCAAAAGGGTGACACGGTCGTTGTCTTTGGTGCCGGTCCGGTCGGGATCATGGCCGCACGCTGCGCATGGCTCTTTGGTGCCGGGCGCGTGATCGTGATCGACCATATCGATTACCGGCTCGATTTCGCGGAGAAGTGGTGCCCTGCCGAGGTCTATAACTACGACACCGACCTTCATGGGAATGTCGTCCAATTCATGAAAGAGACGACCGGCTGGATCGGAGCTGACGTTTGCATCGACGCTGTCGGTGCCGAGGCAACAGGCCGCATCGAGCAGACACTTCTGGGCAAGCAGATGCACCTAACCGGTGGTGCTGCGACCGCTCTGCAGTGGGCGATAAACAGTGCTCGCAAGGGCGGGGTCATCTCCGTTGTGGGCGTCTACGGACCTGTCGGAGCACTCGTGCCTGTCGGCAACATCGTGAACAAGGGGCTCACTCTCCGTGCCAACCAGGCATCCGTCAAGCGGCTCTTACCGAGGCTCATCGAGCACGTCCAGAACGGCATTCTCACGCCTAAGGACCTGATCACGCATCACATCCCGCTTGAGGACGCAGGCGACGGCTACAAGATGTTCTCAGCCAAGCTCGACAACATCATCAAGCCGGTACTGGTGCCGCCGACGGCGCAGATGAGCTCGACAGTGCACTAAAGAGGAGGCGATCATGGAAAATCTAGAACAACAGACCGACAACACACCAACTTTCAAAGCGCCTCCGGTCAAGGGCTGGGGCATAGACGCAGACCGGGAGAATGATCCGACCTATCCGATCAAGGAGCACACGCGGACAGAGCACGACGGCTATTCATGGGACCGTCCGCCTCAGCAGCAGCCGGAGATGGAGGTGCTTCATTCCACCGAGCGGCCGAATCTGGCGGCGACGTTCGGCGAGACGATCCCGCCGGCAGGTCTAAGCGGAATGATCCGCAGGGCAGCTTTCAAAAACGACGAGGACTCCTACAGCCATTGGGTCCCGCTCATACTCGCTGACCGCGTTCAGATGGTGGAGTGCCTTGTCACGGATCTCGCGACCGGCCACGTGCCAAACCTCTGGAAGGAGCTCGGCTACGGCGCCGAGTGGAAGTACAACAAGAAAGGCCTGATCACCAAACTTGCCATTTTCGGCGGTATCGCAGTGGGAGTGGGATTTTTGCTGACTCGAAGGTCCGGCGATAGCTCGTCGGAGGCTTAGGGCTTGTTAGATAAAAGGAAGAGAGGCGGCCAGCCCGGCTGCCTCTCTTTTCGCATTCTCGCCTCTAAGTTATCCCTGGCGGCTACGGCGCCAGGCTTCCATGGCTTCCGCCGCTCCCGCGTGCATGAGCTCCGGCTTGTGGTACTTCCAGTATTTTTCGTACTCCTCGTCTGACATTTGCGCGTTGTCGGCTCGTGTCTTTTCCTTGAGCCAGTTCTCGGCCCAGGCTCGAATATCCATATCGTGGTTCAACGCTGAGCGTGCACCGTGCATCAAATTGTCGCGTTCCATAGATGACCTCTTGCTGTGTTAACGTCGAGAAAATCGGAGTTTATTAGGTGAAACAACTATTCCTCACGTCTCTTTTGATGATAGCGCTTCTGTCCGGCATCGTTCCCGCACAGAAGCCCGCCTCCCCGGCGACCAATACGGCGGCCGCAGCGGCCAAGCCCGCGGTTCCGTACGAGATACCGGTGGTCGTAAAGGACCTCTCGAACGGAATGCAGGTCATAGTGTTTCAGGACCGCTCGGTCCCGCTCGTCACATTGGCACTCGCCGTGCGAAACGGCTCATTTACTGAGCCGCCCGAGCTGAACGGCCTGTCGCATCTTTACGAGCACATGTTCTTTAAGACCAATCACGCGACGGCTCTTTACCGCTGTCAGATGATGCAGTTCAGCAACACCCAGCTTTATCAGGCGTCCGGCTGCGCGGGTGAATCAGCGTTAAAGGACCGGGTAGGTGACGTGGCATACCAGGGTGACCTTGAGGAGACCGGTGCCGCAAGCAATGCAACCACCCGTGAGGAGGTCGTTGAGTACTACGCCTCTACCACGAGCCCGTATCTCACGCCGGTACTCCGCTCGCTGCGTGACGCCGTGCGGTTCCCAAAATTCGACGAGCAGGAGTTTGCTAATGAGAAGCAGGTCGTCATTGGCGAGCTCGACCGCAATCTCTCAAATCCATACTCGTATCTGAATGACGAGCTGCTCAACCGGCTCTTCTACAAGTACCCGACCCGCAAGAAGCCCGGCGGTACGCGTGAGACGGTCGCGGCAGCCACGACGGATCAGATGCGGCTGATCCAGAGCCGGTATTACGTGCCTAATAATATGGCCCTGGTCGTCTCCGGCGACGTCGATCCGCAGCAAATATTCACTCTTGCGGAGCAGCAGTTCGGTGATTGGAAAGCGTCCGAGGACCCTTTCAAGAAGTTCCCGCTCGTTGAGCATCCGCCCCTGTCAAAGAGTGAAGGAGCGGTCGTCATCCAGCCGGTCGAGAGCACTCTCGTTGCGGTCGGATGGCAGGGGCCGTCCATAGGCAAGGACAATCCGTCTACGTATGCCGCCGACGTCTTCTCATTCATCCTGCGGCAGCCCAACTCGCGATTTTCGAGAGCCCTTGTGGATTCCGGCCTGACTAATGGCGTCGACCTGAGCTACTACACGCAGCGGAATGTCGGCCCTATCCAGGCGACACTGGTCACCTCTCCCGACAAGTCGAAGGCTGCCCTCAAGGCCTTTTACGCGGAGGTCGCACAGTTTGATAAGCCCGGTTACTTCACCGACGAGGAGCTGGCTAACGCAAAGACATTGCTCGAGGCCGATGATCTCTACGGACGCGAGAAGCTCGACGAGTACACGCATACTCTCGCTTTTTGGTGGTCGTCTACCGGCATCGATTACTTCCGCGGTTATTACAAGAATCTTCGCGCGACCACGCGCGACGACATCATTCGATACGTGCACACATATATTCAAAACAAGCCGCATGTCGGCCTCGCGCTTCTCTCTCAGGACCAGCAGTCGGTCGCAAACCTCACCGAGGCTGACCTGATCGGAGGTGCGAAATGATGAGAACGAATATTCGCCTCCTCGCCCTGCTCCTTATCGCTCTCGTCCTTTCCGGTACTGCCTTGGCCCAGTCGGCGGCGGAGCAGCAGGTCTCAGAGTTTGACGTGAACGGTCTCAAGGTCATCGTCAAACGCCGCCCGAATACCGCCACGGTGGCGGCAGGACTCTTCATCCGCGGCGGCTCGTCAAACCTTACTGCCGACAACGCGGGCATCGAGGCGATGATGCTGAATGTCTCTACCGAGGGCGGCAAGGCCTTCCCGCGTGACGTACTGCGAAAGCAGGTGGCGAGCACCGGTACGACACTCGGCTACGGAGCTAACCGCGACTTCAGCGTACTGTCGATGGCTTGTACAAAGGATAACTTTGACCTGTCGTGGCGGATGTTCACGGATGTCACGATGGATCCGGCCTTTGCTCCTGAGGACGTTGAGCGGGTCCGTGCAAACATGATCAGTGCGCTGCGCTCGGCGACGGACGCACCTGATTCGTTCCTCCAGGACGTTGTCGAGCGGACGATCTATGCTGGCCACCCGTATGCGGCCGACCCGAGCGGGACCGTCGAGACCATCTCTAAGTTCAAGGCAGCCGATCTCGCCGCATGGCATAAACGCGTGATGCAGACATCGCAGCTGCTGCTCGTCGTGGTTGGGAATATCGACCCCGCCAACATCCAGAAGCTTGCCGCCGCGTCATTCGGCACGCTGCCAAAGGGAAGTTATACGAGGCCGGCTGTGCCCGCACTCGACTTTTCAAAGGGATCGGTAGATACGGTCGGCCGTCCGATCCAGACGGACTATGTAGAGGGCAGTTTTGCCGCGCCGAGCCTCACCGATCCTGACTACTATGCGATGCGTGTGGCGATCAGCATCCTGCAGACACAGGTTTACCAAGAGGTCCGTGTAAAGCGAAACCTCTCGTACGCACCGGACGCGGCCCTCAATACGCAGGCCGCAAACAACGCGTACATTTACGTCACATCGACCGATCCGAACCAGTCGGTGAAGGTAATGCTCGACTCCATCCGCGAGCTTCGCTCGAGCGAGGTCACAGAAGACGTGATCCGGCAGTACGGGAATTTCTTCCTCACGACCTACTACCTCGGGCAGGAGACGAACGCGGCCCAGGCGGGTGAGCTAGCCAAGTACGAACTCATCGGCGGCGGATGGCGAAACTCGCTCCAGTACATCGAGCGCATACGTAAGGTCACACCCGCCGAGGTCAAAGCTGTGGCTGCGAAGTATATGAAGAACATCCGCTTTAACGTTGTCGGCAACTCGTCCGATGTTGATAAAACGGTCTTTTTGCAGGCGTTGTAGTCCCGCGAATAACCGCTGGGCATGCGGCACCTGGGATATTCTTCCATTCACTCGTGATGCCGAGCGTGTTGATCACGGCAAGTTCTGGTTGAGTTCGACGCACGGAAAAAGGGCCGGCTGATGCCGGCCCTTGTTTTGTTCACTCGGTCGCGGATCACAGCAGTTTGGCTGTGACGGACTTGGTGAGCGGGTTTACGGTGAAGCGGACCAGACGGGTTGTGCCTGAGAGCAGGGCGTTGGTGGTGGTGCCGCTTGTGCTTGTGCTGCCGCCTGTGGTGCGGGTGCCGCCGTTGGCGTTGGGTGAGCCGTTCGGCAGCAGCTCGGTGATGGCGACGTTGTAGGTCGCAGCGGCATTCGCAAAGCCGAGCACGCGGAGGATGTACGTCGTATTCGGCTGGACGGCCGTCGTGACGAACTCGTTCGGCGTTGCACCGGCACTGCGCATGATCACCTGACCGTCGGCTGTGCGGAGCTCAAAGTCCATGTCCACCGCGGTCTGCGAGCTAAGTGCAGCCTCGAGGTAGAGGGCGTCGGACTTTGTCGTCACGGGGATGTCGTCCCACGTGATGCCCTTAAAGGTCGGGTCGCCCCACGTCGCACTTGCTCCGGCCGTGCCGGTCGGGTCGCCCGCGAGCAGCGTTCCCGTCTTGTTCTCGGTGTAAAGCGAGTACGTGACCGGTGCCGGCGGATCGGACGAACCGTCGCCGCCCTGCGAGCCCGTGCCGACGGTCGAGCCGCTGTAGACACCGGCGTACACCTTCGCGTCAAAGGTGAAGAGCTGTGCACCGGGGTCGTTAAACTCCATGTGCTTGGCCACGGTGCTGCCGCCAAGTGCCACGGTATTCGAATACAGCCAGGTGTTACCGCCCTGCTCGGCGTTCTTGATCGTGACGGTCGGGTTAGAGATCGAGACGATCTGGAACTCGAGCGGACGATAGAGCGTCTTGTCGGTCGAGAGTGCACCGCGTGTATTCGTCACCGTCGTGTCAAAGGAGAAGACGCCGCCCCCGAACGCAATATTTGAAAGAGCGGTGTCGACCTGCGACGTGACATCCTGACGCGTCTGCTGTGCCTGCGACGAGCCCGACAATTCGGAGAAGCCAACCTGACCGGTCGAGTTCACGCCTATCGCACGGACGACATATTCGCTGTCGAACAGATTTGAGAGTCCAGCCGGAGCGTAGATCTCACGAACGATGCCCTTGTCCTCATAGTTCGTGAGCGAACCGTCCACGAAAGCGACGTGTCGATAGCCTGTTGTCGATGCGTCGCCATCGTTGAAGTCACGCAGGCCGTTCGGCTCACGCTTGCCGGCGAATGCCGTCTTACGCTTGAGCACCTCGTAGGCGATGGCACCGCTCACGCCGTCCCACTTGATGTTGAGCGACTTGGTCGATGCGGGCGAGACGACGATATTCGCGGGAGCGGCCGGTGCGGCCTGCCCACCGGCAAACGGAGTCACCTGCGTCGAGATCGTTGCCTTGCCGCCCGTGACCTCGACGGCATTCACGCCGATTTCCTTCGCGGCAAAGACCTGCTCGATAAGTGCACGGTGCATTCCCGGTGCGGTCGGGTCGGTCGAGTTAGACGGGTAGAGCATCTGGTCGGAGATGATCATCGCGTCGCGTGCCTTGACGAAGGTGTCAGGCGACATCGTTCCGAGTACGTAAGCCTGACCGAGGAAGTCACGCTCAAAGATGTTCGTGCCCTTGGTGATCGGCTTAAGAGCCTGACCGTCCACGGGACGCGGACGCTTATAGGTCGTGTTCTGCGGGTACATACGATTGAGCATCGTACGGATGTCCCACATCGTGGACATAAAGATCTCGCCGTCGCGGTGCTCCTCGAAATCAGGCGAGCCGCTGCCCATGTAAGTGCCGATGTCGGAATACTTGAGCGTGGAACGTCCGCTGCGAACGTACGCGATCGAGTCCGGGTCACGGCCGAGTTCGCGATAACGCTGACGCAGCTTGAATCCGTTCACGACGTACGCCCCGATGTCCTCGCTGTCCGTGATGGTGAAGGCCCACTCGTCGGCCTGGCCCTCATTCATCGCGGAGCCCTCCGTGCCTTCCCAACCGGCGATCGGCGAGGTGATGGCATGCATTCCCTCGTGATAAGGAACGGTGCCCTCGAGGGCCGTATCGTTAAAGTAATACCCGTGGCCGAATGAGACGGGGTTGACGACGACCGGCATCTCGACACCCGTGGCGTCGGCGATGATGTTCGACACCGGCAGTGCGAACGCGTTATCGAGACCGAGCACCTTTTCTTTGAAGATCGGATCGGTCGGTGACGGATAGCTGCCCCCGGCGAGAGGCGTCAGCACGTCCGGAATATGGACCGTAGAAGGAAGCGGCGTGTTCGAATTCGGATACGTGTCCGGGAATGCTCCCTGGCTGCCGAACGTCGCCGGGTCACCGCCCGTGTGCAGGTAGCCGACGTACTCGACAAGATAGGTGTTGAAAAAGAACGCATTGATATCGTCCTGATGCTCGGCGGGCTCTGCGAACTGGTCCTGCTCATTCGTGCGTCCCTCGAGAGCCGTCGGATCGTCCTTGGCAAAGTGCCACGTGCCGAGTGCCGCTTGTGCGAAAGGCTGTTTGGTCGCGAGCACGTTGTTCACGACCGTGTGCGTTCCCGTCAGAGTACCGTTGACACCGGTGACGACGTTCTGCTGGTCAAAGCTGCGCAAGGTCACCCGCTGCTGATCGCAGGGTGTGCCGTTGCAGTTGCTGATGATCCCCTGGTTCTTCAGCTCGTCCGTGATCCGCGGGTATTTCGGATAGATGTCTGCCGTGAACGGGAAGGCACCCGTCTGCGGCACCTGAAACTCAGTGTAGTCTTTCCTCGCGACGATCTCGCCGGTGTTCGCATCGACTGAGACGAGATACAGGCCGAAGGGATTCGTCGAGAACTTCGCGACCTTATACACGAGCTTGTAACCGTCGGCCGTCGGGTAGACCCAGAGCTTGGGCTCGACGTTCGCGACGGCTGACGTCTGCTGAGAGAGCAGATCCAACGCGGGCGAGAGGAGACTCGATACCGCACTCGGGACGGTCGCGGCAAACCGGCTGAGATCGTTATTCGCAGCGGCCTTGGCCTGCTCCGGCGTGAGCGCCGGATGAATGTCGAGATTCACGTCCCGGAAAAAAGGGCCTGAAACCGCGATCACCTGATTGTTTTTGTTGAGCACAACTCCGATGCCGCCATTCGTCACGGGAATGCCGTTGAAGACCTGTTGGAAACGGATCAGCGTGCCGCCGAGTGCCTTGCGGTTGCTGAAAACGCGGATGGTGTTGACGTCCGAGAGCCCAAAGAGGCCGGCGTTCTGGTTGAGGAACGCCCTGGCGGCATCCTCCGCACTGCCGCTGTAAGCCGGCGATGCGAAGCCATATATGATATCGGGCGAGCCGCCAAAATCGTTCCAACGCGAGGTCATGTTCGTCGCGCCGAGCGATTGCTTTAGGTTCGCGAGGGCCGACAGCTGGTCGCCCGTGGCCTGCCGCATGTTCGGCAGGCTGCTCGATGCGTTCAGGTCGAACTGCACCGCGGAATGCTGGTACATCTTCTTGATCGGGTCCTCCGGTGCAGCCGCCGCGTGCGACGTGTCCGAGCCCCACCACAGTCCCGCCCCGGCCGCTGCGGCCAGTGCGACGGCCAGCGTGCCGCGGGTGAGGAGTCTCCTCATCGTGTTTCTCTTTTGGTCTCTCATCTTTCCTCCGGATCTTGAGCTGGATCGGTACTCCGCAAACGGCTCGGGCCAACTAAGGCGTATTTGCCACTGCGCCTTGACTCTTCTGCTTGTCGGAAAATACCGTTGAGCCAAAGGTATCTCTGAGGGTTTGAGGAATCCTTGAATAACCGCCGCGGGTGGTTGAGCAAAACTTGAGGTGACGCGAAACTGCAGATCGGTTGACGTGCGATACATGGCTTTTGTACCCTGCTCAGGATCTTTGCCGGGCAGAGATCAGCGTAGCGATACCCATGAAAGCACTTCTCTTCCTAGTCCTGGCAGCCGCGACGATCGCGACGTTTTGTGAGGGAGCGTCGGCTCAAACTTCGGCTGACTCTTGCCGGACCATCAGCGTGGTCGGTCCGAGCGGCAGCGTACGCGTTCCGGAGAAGATGACCTTCACGGGTGTGGTCAGCGGCGGCGGCTTGGACAGGATCACATTCAACTGGACGATATCGGAGGGAACTATCGTGACGGGCCAGGGAACGCCGGTCATTCAGGTAGAGCTGGACCATCCAACGTCGGCACAAACACCTGTTACGGCTACGCTGCAGATCGGGGATCCCAACCAGATGCCGTCGTGCCCGACCATCTCGTCTGAGACGGGTATTTTCATCGACCTCGACCGCCCGACCGCAAAGCTGGGTGATGAATTCGGCACGGCAGGGAACGATTGCGAGGAGGGGTTTGCGCGGCTCGATAACTTTTTTGTCGCACTCTCAAGCAACCCCGCCGCGTCGGGTGTGATCATCATCTACACGGACGAGCGAGACCCCCGCTCCGGCCTAAAACGCAAAAGGCAGCTGATGAGCTTTATCAAACAGCGGAAGTTCGACGCGAGTCGAATAACCCTCGTCGACGGTCCGCTGCGAAAGAACGCAACTACCCAATTCTGGCTTGTTCCGCCGGGCGCGGCGGATCCGTCACCCGAAGCGGGTGCGATGCCTGACCTCCACGACGATCTCAAGCCGACCAAGCCATACCTATTCGGAGCAGAATATGCCGATGGCATACCGGGCTGCAGCGGCGTCACCTACGACGTGGACGGATACGCCCGCGAGTTGGTTGCCTCAAAAGCCCGCGGCCGCGTTGTCATCAGCGAAGCCACGCAGTCGCGGTTTG
>Ga0070658_10002118_pt1 | contig 16655 bp, 12 predicted proteins | sample KBSC13metaG_FD_64664 | JGI IMG/M metagenome (GOLD analysis project Ga0070658, IMG submission 64664) | Corn rhizosphere microbial communities from Kellogg Biological Station, Michigan, USA - KBS C1-3 metaG | ecosystem: Host-associated > Plants > Roots > Rhizosphere > Soil ...
CGCAGCTTGAACAGGTCGAGTACAGCATCGCAATACCGCTCTGCGGCGGCGCGCGAAGGAAACGGCCCATACATCTGCGACAGGCCGCGCTTGCTCAACCGGTTCGTCGAGTACACGCGGGGATGCGCATTCTCCATCGTCATCCGCAGAAAATACGGCGTATGCAGCTTCAACCTGCGCCGCGCCTCCGCATATCCAAACAGCGATGCTGCCGCGTGGTAGAGGACCAGCGAAGACTCAAACTCCGAACCGGTAACGGAATACTCGATTCGGGCGACCTTCTCCCGCAGGTTCAGCCGCTTCGACTGTGACTCCGGCGGAGCCAGCAGCCGCCTCATGCGTCGCCGCAGGTCGGCCGTCCGGGTCAGGTAAGGCTCATCACCCTCGCGCCCCCCACGCAACGCAAACACTCCCGGCATCGCCGGAACTGCCCGCAGAATCTCTTCCGCGTTATCCGGCAAGAAGTCGGCAACATGATCGAACTGGAAACTCACCGCCACACCCGGATTGTAGATTCTCCCGGACTCTCTCGCTAAACGCCGGGTGCTGGGTGCCCCATTCATCGCAGCTTCACCGCGATGAGTGGGGTTCAGGCCCCCGCGATCATCATGCCTTCCACGCGAATGGTGGGCGCGGCAACAGCACCCCGAAAGACAAGATCATTCCCAATGGCGACAATGTTCTTGTACATATCTTTAAGATTGCCCGCGATCGTAATCTCTTCCACCGGATAAGCAAGCTCGCCGTTCTCAATCCACATTCCGCTGGCCCCCTGCGAGTAATCGCCGGTGACAAGATTGACGCCGAAGCCCATGACTTCTGTGACGTAGAGGCCCGCTTTGACATCGCCGATGAGCTGTTCAGGCGTAATCGTGCCGGGCTCCAGATAAAAGTTTCCTGCGCCAATGCCGGGATTCCCCGCCAGTCCGCGCGAAGCATTTCCGGTGGACTTCATGCCGAGCTTTTTAGCGGTGTAAGTGTTCAGGACGTAGTTCTTCAGTATGCCGCGCTCGACCAGGACTGTACGCCGCGTGGGCAGACCCTCGCCATCGAACGGAGAGGTCCCGAAGCCGCCGATGCCGTCAAACACCATCGTTCCATCGTCGATGACGGTGATGTTTTTGCCCGCGACCTGCTGGCCAAGCTGATCGCAGAAGAAGCTTGCATTGCGGTAGATGGAGTCGCCGTTGGCCGCCTCGAAGATATTGCCGATGATGGAGCGGGCAATCTCAGGTGAAAAGACCACGGGCGCCTTCTGCGTCTTCACCTGCCGCGCGCCGAGGCGGGCCAGCGTACGGCGCGCCGCCTCCTGGCCAATCTCCTCGGGAGATTCGAGCTTGCGCGTCGTTCGCGCCGCGGAGTACCAGTAATTCCGCTGCATCCCGCCCTTCTCGTCCACCGCAATCGGCGACGCAGAGAAGCCGCAATAGGAGCGGCGGTACTCGCCGGTGAAGCCGTGGGAGTTGACGAGAATCTTGTGTGAGGTCGCAGTATCAAAGTCGCCGCCACCGGAGTTCTGGATGCGAGTGTCGTAAGCCATCGCCGCGGCCTCGACTCTGCGCGCAGTCTCAATCCGCTCAGCCGGAGGCATCTCGTTAACATCCTCAAAGTAGAGGCCCAGATCGCCTTGCACCTTCCCGAACTCCTGAGCTTCGGGCAGACCGGCGAACGGGTCTTCGCTTGTGATCTTCGCCAGCGCAATGGCTCCATCCACCAGCCGCTGAATCGAGTCCGCGGAGAAGTCCGAAGACGATGTGCTCGCCGTCCGCTGACCCACAAATACGCGCAGCCCGATAGCCCGCGATCCCGACTCTTTCAGCGTCTCAACCTGCCCAAGGCGCACCAGTGAGGAGAACTCGTCGCCCTCATAGACGGCGGCTTCAGCGTCGGTCGCGCCAGCCTTGAGAGCTTTGGCAAGAACGTCGGTGGCGAGGGTCTTCAGGTCGGGAGAAACGATTTGTTCAGCTTGCAATGTTCTGGTCCTTTAGCTGATATAGCGCGAACAAACCCATGTCCGAAGGTTCGGACATGGTGCACTCCATCCATGTTTATTGATCTCCAACGTTTATTGGACGGGAGATTGCGATGGACGCGCTTCGCGTCCGTCGGTCGCCTTCAGGAAATACATTCCGGCGGAGCAATACTCGGCGTCGCTCTTCAATTTATGCTCGACATGGGGAGGCGGTGCGTTCTCGGTATTCCGGCGAAACACCTTCAGCGGCCCACCGCAGTTTTTGCAGCGGAACTCCGTATCGTTGTCGATCAAGGCGTCGGCAATCATCTTTACCTTCCAGAACGGCTCGTAGCCGCCGGTAGCTTTTACCCGCCGACGCTTCACTTCACACTCATAAAACTTTTCCCGTTCGACTGCCATGATTTACCTCGATCTGTTGCCTGGTGCGGTGCGCATGGGTTGGATTCCATGAGATATAGAAACAAAAAAATTGTTACTGGCCCGTGCCACCGACCGTCATGCGGTCGAGCTTGACGGTTGGCATACCGACGCCGACAGGAACGCTCTGCCCGTTCTTGCCGCAGGTCCCAATGCCTTCATCGAGCGCAAGATCGTTTCCAACCATCGACACGTACTTCAGCGCCTCGGGGCCGTTGCCGATGAGAGTCGCGCCCTTGACCGGCAGCGTCACCTTGCCGTCTTCGATCAGGTAGGCTTCGCTGGCGGAGAAGACGAATTTGCCGTTCGTGATGTCCACCTGGCCGCCGCCGAAGTTCACGGCATACAGTCCACGCTTCACACTCTTGATGATGTCCTCGGGCATGTCCTCGCCGTTCAGCATGTAGGTGTTCGTCATGCGCGGCATCGTAATGGCCTGATAGCTCTCGCGGCGTCCGCTGCCGGTGCTCTTCGTCCCCATAAGACGGGCGCTCAATTTATCGGTGAGATAGCCCTTGAGGATCCCGTTTTCGATCAGCACATTCTCCTGCGTGGGCGTACCTTCATCGTCTACATTGAGCGAACCGCGCCGATTCGGCATGGTGCCGTTATCGACCACTGTCACCTTCGAGGACGCGACCTGCTGACCGATCAGTCCGGCGAATGCCGAGGTCTTCTTACGGTTGAAGTCGGCTTCGAGGCCGTGACCTACTGCCTCGTGAAGCAGAACACCGGGCCAGCCCGGGCCAAGCACAACTTCCATCTCGCCTGCCGGTGCATCCACCGCTCCAAGCTGGAGCATCGCGGTCCGGGCAGCCTCGCGAGCGAAAAATTCAGGACTCTTCTTGCCTTCGAAGAAGTCCAAAGCCACGCGTCCACCACCGCCGCTGGTTCCGCGAGCGGTATTGGCGCCGTCTTTTGCAATAACAAAGACGTTCAACCGGGCGAGCGGCTGGGTGTCGCTGGCGAAGGTGCCATCGGAGGCAGCTACAAGGATGCGGCGCAGCTCGTCATTAAATCCCGCGCGTACCTGCACGATGCGCGAGTCATAAGCGCGGGCAGCCTTGTCTGCCCGCTGAATGAGCTTCAGCTTCTCCGAGATCTCCGCGTCCGAAGTAGCTCCGGCGACGGGATAAAGCGTTGGAGTCTCGGTATGGGTAAAGCCGTGGGCCAGCTCTTTTGCCGGGCCGCTGGCGATGAGGGCAGCGGTACGGGCCGCTTTCAGCAGCCGCTCGCTTGAAAGGTCGTCGGTGTAGGCGAATCCGGTGCGTTCGCCGCTGAGGACGCGAATGCCGCAGCCTACGCTGATGCCCTGGCTGGCGGACTTGACCAGAGACTCGTCGATTCCGAGGGACGTGGAGGTAACTGACTCAAAGTAAAGGTCTGCATACTCCCCCCCGGCGGAGAGGGCCTCTCCAAGACAGCGTTCCATCAGGCGTTCCGAAATGCCCAGCTTTTCGATGAAATAACGCTTATGGTCACGGGAGGGGGTTGTCATCATAACCCATTATAGGCTTCGCGGGGAGCGCAAACGATCTGGGTACGTAATTTGACGGCGGTCAGACGGATTCAGCGCCCATGCGAAGGGTCGGGCGAGGTCGCGGCGTTGAAATCAAGATACAGGCCGGGCAGGTCGGGAACGTAGCAATTTCCATCGTTGGCATAGGTCTTCGCACACGCTGCGGTGATGGACTTGCGTCGCGGAGACTGGGAATATTGCCACACGGCTGCATCCGGAGTGCCGCTGGTTGCAAACGGCGGCGGCTCCAGCGTGCAGCCGTTCGATGGCGGGCACCCATCCTGCGCGACCCATAAGGCTACGCGGTGGACATGCTGCGCGGCGACGTGCTCGCGGATGTCCAGTGCCGTGGTGATCGTCTTCCCATGCCCCTCGTCGACGGGCTGGCCGCTCGCGTACACGCCGGGTCGATAGCCCGAACGGGCGACGGCTTCGGTCCACGCAAACAGATAGGCCGCCTGCTCCGGCAACAGACGTCCGCCTTCTTCTTGATCGAGAAAGAGAATGGTGTTGGGCGGGAAGTGTTCCTGCCGAGCGGCAGCAACGGCAGCGGTCCCGTCGTTTTCTCCTGATTGTGCGGGGCTGGTGCCGGACTTTTGAGCTTTTACGATTTCCGCGTCCAGTCGTCCGTTGAAGAGAACAAGAAACCCAAATCCCTGCTTCAAAAGAGCTTCGCGCTTACCCTGCCAGGAGTTTTGGTGCTCGCCCGGAGGATTGTTCAGCCAGTAACCCACAAAGGAGAAGTGGCGGCGCAACGTAGCTAAAGCCTCATCGCCGGGATAGTCGTTGCGGTCGAAGCCGATGTAGCTTTGCGTGCTGCCGGCAGTGTGCGCGGTCTGCTGCGGTGGCCTTTGCGCCGGGGCAATGGCAGCGATGGCGAGAAGAGCGAAACTGGATATAAGTAGGCGCATAACAAAAGTGTGAAACTTTTGAACTCTTAACTGAGGATATACAAAGACCTATGCTACCTTGCAATGCATGAGTTTTGAGGAATCCCGAACAACCCCGAGTGAGTTTGACCCGCGCTATCCGATTGGCAAATTCATCAAACCGGAGATGGTGATGCCGGATGAGCGGCTTGGCGCGATTGCGACTTTGGCGGAGCTACCGGAGATGTTGCGCAACGCCGTGGATGGCCTCGATGTAGCGCAACTGAGTACGCCTTATCGCGAGGGTGGATGGACGGTGCGACAGGTCGTACATCATCTTGCCGACAGCCACATGAATGCATTCATCCGGGTCCGACTGGCCCTCACCGAGGATTGGCCGACCATCAAGCCTTACGATGAAAAAGCATGGGCGATGCTGCGCGATGCTGCGGCCCCCATAGAGTGGTCGCTGGAATTGGTCGAAAGTCTCCACGCGCGCTGGGTCATGCTGCTTCAATCGCTCAGCGAAGAGCAGTGGCTGCGAGGGTTTCGACATCCTGAAAATGGCCCGATGACGGTGGAGATGGCGACGCTGGTGTATGCGTGGCACTCACGGCACCACGTGGCGCACATCACGCATCTTCGCGCAAAAGAAGACTGGTAGACGGCGGATGAAATCACCGCGTGCTGCTGCGCAGCCGGAGCAGACGGTCGAGCAGATTGCCGCGGCGCTGGAAGCGTTTCTCGCGGAATATCCAAAGGCTGTCGTGCTGGAGGATGGCAAGGCAATCTTCGACATGCGCGAAGCGAAGTACTCGCTGGCGACCGAGCACGGCCGATGCACACTGCATCTCTGGAGCCCGGATCGCAACCTTGTGCGTCGGGTAAGCGGGACGGTGCTGCGGAATGGCACGCTGCGGGTGAGTACGCATCGCTTCGGCCAGACGAAGCCGCAGACGCTGGAACTTGCGGCGGATAAGGACCGGCGCACCCCTTCGACCCGGGAGGCGACGCGTGTGAAGTATCTGCGCGTTCTCGAGCGGGTCTTGGAGAGGAATTTCCCTGATTGGAAGCCGGACGGGCTTCGAACCGCGATGGACCTGGAAAAAAGCTTTGGCCCAGCCTACGCGCGAGGCTCGCTGGTGCAGGGGCAGAAGGCCTGGGCGGTGATCGCGGTCAATGACGAAGAGTCGCAGGTTACGGTGGATGGGATTCTGACGCTCGGGATCTTATGGCTTCAGCACTGTCGCGAATCCGGCAGCGGTCGGCGAGTATACCACGGATTGCGGTTAATTGTTCCACGTGGAACATCTCTGGTAACGCTCTCTCGGCTTGCGTGGCTGAACGCCGATGCGGCCCACTGGGAGCTTTGGGAGCTGAATCAGGCAACCGAAGAGCTGGAGCAGCGCGATGCCGCCGACCATGGCAACCTGACGACGCGATTGATGCACGCTCCCTATGAGGCGGCGGCGCGGGAACGGTTTGCTGACTCTGCAGAGCGTGTCATGGCTCTGGTGCCCGAGCCAATGCGCGAGGTCGTGGAGCAGCGTATTCGCAGCGGAACCGAGCTGGCGTTTCTGCTGCATGGGCTGGAGTTCGCGCGGGTCCGGATGGGCTATGCGGGTGCTTCTTTTAATAGCGCACAAGAGATTACGTTTGGCGCCGGGGCGAATGAAACTCCGCTGACGGAGGAGAATGAAGGCGATCTGCGGGAGATGGTCGCACGGCTGTTCGCACGAAGGTCAGCGAGCGGAGACAAGCGCGATCCTCTGTACAGAATGCAGCCGGAACGTTGGCTCGAGAGCGTGCTGCGGCGGGATGTCGAGCCGCTCGACGCCCATCTCAATGCCGAGCATGTGTATACGCAGGTTCCGGCGTTTGCGGCGGCGGATCGCGGAATGCTCGACCTACTGGGCGTCACCGATGAAGGGCGGCTGGCAGTGATTGAGTTGAAGGCCGACGAAGACCTGCATCTCGCGCTGCAAGGGCTGGATTATTGGGTGCGGGTGCGGTGGCATCATCTCCAGAATCCCGACCAGATGACCGGGCTTGGAGAGTTTCAGCGGCATGGATATTTCGGCGGAGTGCGGCTTTCGGCGGAGGCTCCGAAGCTCTATCTTGTGGCTCCCGCGCTGAGGGTGCATCCGGCGACCGAGGTGGTGCTGCGCTATCTATCGCCACGGGTGGAGTGGACGCTGGTAGCTCTGGATGAACGGTGGCGGGCGAAGGTGAAAGCAGTGTGGCGCAAGCGGAGCAGCGATCCCCGGGTGTAGTGCCGTATTCTGATCCGGTTATTTCACTGGTGAGTTGGCTTTATCGATCAGTCGCGTTTGCTGCGCGGGCATTGTTGATAAAGTCAGCCAGCTTGGTTGCATCTTTTCGGCCTGGCCCTCTTTCCACGCCGCTTGCCACATCGAGCCCCCACGGATTCAGCTCGCGAATCGCCTCCGCGACGTTGTCTGGTCGTAGGCCACCGGCGACGATGATCTTCAAGCGCCTCGTTCCATCTCCATCGGAGAGGATGCTTCGGGCGGCGGCCCAGTCGAAGGTCACTCCGGTTCCACCCGTGGCTTGTCCGACCTTAGAGTCGATCAGGACCCGCTCCACGACTCGTCCCGTTTCAATCTCACCGAGCCGCTGCTTTACGGTCTTCGCGCTCTCATCGCCGTCGTTCACGGCCCAGTGGACGGTCTGGATGATACGCACCCGGCCCTCGAACATCTCGTTCAGCCGCCGGACGAGAACGAGCTCTCCACCACCGTGGAGCTGAACCGCGTTCAATCCTCCCTCGCGCACGGCGGCGGCGATCTCATCGGCACAGCGCGAATCGAAGACGCCGACTCGCTCGAGGTTCGCTGGGAGGTGTGGCGTAATCTGTGCGACCTCTTTCGCGGTCACGCGGCGTCTGCTGGGTGCGAATACAAATCCGACGGCATCGGCTCCCAGTTCCGCGGCCATGCGGGCGTCGTCGAGATTCGTGTTCGCGCAGATCTTGATCCACATGGCTAAATCTCCGGCGAGTATTCGCGCTCCAACAAGGTTGCCAGCGCCATTGCCGGGTCAGGTTGCCGCATTAGCGCCTCGCCTATCAGGAAAGCATCGTACCCGGCGGCGCGGTACTTCGCAATGTCCTCGGCGGTACCTATCCCACTCTCGGCTACCATTACGGCGTTTGCAGGCTTCCACTGGGCTAACTCTGTCAGCAGCTCCGGTCGAACGGTAAAGGTACGCAGGTCACGGCTGTTTACCCCAATCAGATCGAAGCCCAACTGCGTCGCCCGATTTAACTCTTCGCGGTCGTGGACCTCACAAAGAACATCGAGCCCCATCGTGCGCGCCTCGTCCCGCAACTCGATGAGAGTTGCGTCGGTATGGCAGGCCACGATCAGCAGAATGGCGTCCGCGCCGGAGGCCCGCGCCTCCAGCACCTGGAAACGGTCCAGCATAAAATCCTTGCGGAGGCAGGGAATCCTGACTACTCTCGAGGCGGCCTCCAAATAGTCCAGAGAGCCCTGAAAGAAGTCTTCGTCAGTCAAAACGGATAGCGCCGCTGCTCCGGCCGCTTCGAAGGTCTGGGCCAGCATTGCGGGATTGAAGTCCGCGCGAATCAGCCCCTTTGAAGGGGAGGCCTTTTTGATCTCGGAGATAATCGCGGGGCCGCTCCGGGCCGCTACTCGCAAACCGGCGCTAAAACCACGCGGAGTATGCGCAGCAGCTTTGCGTTCCAGCGCGGTGAAATCCGTGGTCGCCTTGCGTGCGCTTACCTGAAGCGAAGTATTCGCCAGAATCACATCGAGTTTTGTGGCCATCTCTCCATTTTACTGTGGCGGTTCCGTTCTCGTTCACAGTATCTCTTGCATCGTTATTGATTGAGTTCGCGGATGTATCTCAGGTCCAGATATGTTCATCTCTTCGTAACAGATCGTTTACCTTGAATTCATACCGGGCAAGGAGGATAGAGCAACCAAGGTCAACCAAATTTCCGGCCGGTGTAGTTTTCGGTAAACAGGGTGGAAAATAGATGCTAAGTATATGCAAATAAACAGAATTGTTTGTATGTATTAATAATTTACGTTATCGGTGCCGTTAGCGGGTTTTTTGTTGACAAACAACATGGGCGATGCGTAATGTTCTTTTCGTTCGTACAAATCAGGGAAGTTGGGAAGCGCTATGCGGATCATGTCGCGGCGCTGGAATCAGGTGAAGTTCATTTTGAGGAGACAGGCGATGCAAAACGGGCGAGCAGGAAAAACGGGTACGGGTAAAGCAGTTGGATTGAATCAGTCGCGAACATGGGGGTGGATGCCGCTGGCACTTGCGGTGCTGCTGCTTCTGCCGGCGCTTCGCTGCTTTGGGCAGTTCGAGTCGGCTTCGGTGTTGGGGTATGTCCGAGATACAACCAGCGCGGCGATTCCCAACAGCACGGTGACGCTGACCAACGTTGCGACTGGAATCAAGCAGACAGCGACGACGGACCAGGAGGGGCGGTATGAGTTTGCGAGCATACCGATCGGCCGATATAAGGTCGCCACGGAGGCCACCGGCTTCCAGCGGGCCGAGACGGAGCCATTCACTCTGACGACAGCCGCCCGCCAGCGCGTCGATGTAACGTTGAAACTGGGATCGGTGAACGAGGCGGTGACGGTGTCGTCGGCGCCGACGCAGTTGGAGACAGAGACGAGTTCGCATTCCACCGTGATCGGCACCCGGCAGGTTGAGGACCTTCCATTGAATGGCCGCTCGTATGCGGACCTGGTGCTGTTGGTTCCCGGCGCGCGCAGATCCGCGATTGAGAATACCAGCACATCGAGCCGCGAAGGTTCTTTCAACATCAACGGCCAGCGTTCGGCCTTCAACAACTACCTGCTTGACGGCCTAGACAATAACAACTACGGCACGTCGAACCAAGGTTTTGCGAACGAAAATATTCCTCCTTCGCCGGATGCGATCAGCGAGTTCCGGGCCGAGACGAACAACTACTCGGCGGAGTACGGGCGCACGACCGGTGCTGTGATCAATGCATCCATTCGCCGGGGCACCAACCAGTTCCATGGACGGGCGTGGGACTACGTGCGTAACACTTCCTTCAATGCCATTGGGCCTTTCCTTGCTCCGGGAGCATCGAAGCCAAAGTTTATTCGCAACCAGTTTGGCGGAACCTTTGGCGGTCCGATCTGGAAGGACCACACCTTCTTCTTTGCGGATTACGAGGGAGTGCGGCAGATCTTCAATAACGCAAGTGCAAGCTCGACACTGCCAACCGCCAATCAGCGCAATGGTATGTTTTATCTCAACGACAATACATCGGATCCGAACAATGCGATCCCGCTGCGGAACCCAATCACAGGCCGCACGTACGTGGGGCAAATTCCAACAGGTGATATGACGCCGTTCGCGCGTGCGGTGCTGGCCGCCCTGCCGCAGCCGAACGTAGCGGGCCGTTTGTCCAGCAATTTTGCGATCACCCCCCGCGGCACCATCAATGACGATAAGGGCGACGTTCGCGTCGATCATACGTTCAACCAGCACTGGAGCCTCTTTGGGCGGTACAGCGAGCATCGCGGTGCCATCTTTGATCCTCCCAGCATTCCCGGACGAGCCGGCGGCAACTCGAATGGCAATGTGAGCATTAAGAATCGTGATATTGCTGGTGGCGTGACGTGGACGATCTCCGATAACAAGCTGCTTGATATTCGCTTTGGATGGTCGCGCAATCTGGGCGGCAAGTTCCCCATTGGGCAGGGTCAGCCTTCGATGCTGGTGGAGAATGGCATCACCGACGGATTGCCCACGGCTCCACTGGTGGTGCGCTCGTTGAATGCTCAGGTCGTGAATGGCTACACGCAGTTCGGCGCACAACCATCCAACCCGCAGTTCCAGAACCCGACGATTTACAACCCCAAGGCGAACTTTACGTGGATCAAGGGCAAGAACAGCATGAAATTCGGTTATGAGTACCAGGCCGTCAATACCGAGGTGAACGACTTCAACCCGAGCTATGGCGAGGACGACTACCGGGGCGTTTATGCGAGCAACGGCGAACCCATCAATAAGACGAGCACGGATTCCACGACAACCTATGCCGCGCAATTGCAGCAGGCGCGAAACCTGGCGGACTTCATGTTCGGCAATCGCTCTTCTTATGCGTTGACGACTTATGCAATTGTGAACCTCCGGCAGCGCTTCAACTTCATGTACTTTCAGGATGACATCAAAGTTTCGCCGAAGCTAACCGTCAATGCCGGGCTGCGGTATGAAATCGTTACTCCGCAGTACGAGAAGGATAACAAGCTGGCGAATTTCGATCCGGCAACCAAGTCGTTGATTCAGGCGCGGGACGGCGGAACCTACAGCCGCTCGCTGGTGAATACTCCGCTAAATAATCTGGGGCCGCGCCTTGGCTTTGCTTACTCAGCGACCGACAAGACGGTGCTGCGAGGCGCCTATGGCATCGGCTATACGCAGTGGAACCGTGCCGGCGGCGAAAACAACCTGACCTACAACGGTCCGAATGTGGTGAACGCCAACATCACTCAAGTCGCGCCTTCTGCGGCGGTACTTTGCACCAATGACACACAGACGCAATCGGCCTGCTTCCGTCAGACGCAGCAGGGTTATGCAGCCAACCTTACGTCGCCTGCGTATTTCAATCCTCTGAATGTGTTGTCGCGTTATATCCCGCGTAACTTCAAGACCGGCTACGTGCAGAGCTATCAGCTGGATGTTCAGCAGCAGCTGCCCTATGGGATCGTGGCCGACATTGCTTATGTAGGCAATAAAGCTACGCATCTGCAGATACTGGCCGACTACAACCAGGCTACGCCGTGCACGGCGGCTCCCTGCGGCAACCTGCAATCACGCCGTCCGGTGTCGAACTTCGGCGGAATCGAGATCGCTTACGGCGAGGGCTCGGCAAACTATAACGCGTTGCAGTTCAAACTGGAAAAGCGTGCCTCCCAGGGCCTCTACCTCTTGAACTCCTTCACCTACAGCCGAGTATTTGACGTTTCGTCCGGTCACCTTGAGACACAGAACGGAGACAACTCGCGTGTTAACTATGCCAACCCCAGCCAGGATTACGGTCCGGGCGGTTACGATCAGCCGCTGGCCGACACCCTCTCGGTCGTCTACGATCTGCCGTACGGTCATGGCCGCCGGTGGGGAGGCGACACAGGCAGGCTGGTCAATACGGTGCTCGGCGGATGGCAACTCACGCTGATCAACACGATGACGAGCGGCCTTCCGGTGAACATCACCTACTCCCTTGCTTCCTCGTCACCGCTGTATGTCTCCGATCTGGTGACGTATCGTCCCAGTCGCGTGAATAACGGTCCCATCAAGGCTCCTTCATCAAATCTGAAGAAGACGGCTACTGCGCTCAACGGATATTTCACCTCTGCAAACCTAGCGTTCCCCACGACGTATCCATGGGGCAATGTAACCCGCAACTCGGAGCGGTCGAATGCATTCTTCCAGGCCGATCTCGGACTACACAAGGCGTTTCCGCTGTGGAGCGAGAGCTCGAATCTCGACTTCCGGGCTGAAGCGTTCAATGTGCTCAATAAGGTCAACTACGCTCAGCCCAACAGCACCTTTGGAAGCTCGAGCTTCGGGCAGATCACGAGTGCATTTCCGGCGCGTCAGCTTCAGCTTGCCGCCAAGCTGATCTTCTAAGGACGCTTGCAACGCGGCAGAGAGGGTGAGGTGGCGAAAGCTGCCTCACCCTCTCTCTTTCACTTCGCTTGTAGGAAGAAAAAGATGTAACCGTTGGATCTAACTTTAACCTGGGAGAGATATGACGATCAGCAAAGTAACTCAGATATCTACGGCAGCACTGTTATTCGCAATGGGCGGCATGGCACTGGCGCAAGAGACGACGGCGGCCGAGCAGGACCAGCGGGTCCATATCAATCAGATCCAGGTGATTGGGTCTCATAACAGCTATCATGCGGGGTTTGCTCCGAGCGCGCGAAAGTATATGGAGATGCATTACCCGAAGGGGCTGCATGGGTTGGACTATGTTCATGCTCCGCTTGCCGATCAGCTATCGGGCGGTGTACGGCAGATCGAGATTGATGTGTTTGCGGATACAAAGGGAGGCAGGTTTGCCCATCCTGCAATTATGGAGACTCTGGCCAAGGCCGGATTGCCCGCCGACCCGGATTTCGATCCGAAGCATGAGATGGAGAAGCCCGGATTCAAGGTGCTGCACATGCAGGACCTGGATGTGCGGAGCACCTGCATGACACTGGTGGACTGTCTCACGGATGTGCGGACCTGGTCGAAGGAGCATCCGCAGCATCTGCCAATTTTTATTCTGATCGAGACGAAGGAAGGGAAGGTCCGCGAGATGCCGAATGCGGTGGAGACCGAGCCTTTTACCGCTCCGGTATTCGATGCGCTGGATAAAGAGATTCGGTCGGTCTTCAAGCCGGAGGAGATGATTACTCCCGATGATGTGCGGGGCGATGCGGCAACGCTGGTGGAAGCTGTCCATGCGGGCAAATGGCCAACGCTGGCGCAGGCGCGCGGAAAGGTCGTTTTTCTAATGGACCAGAGACATGTGGAGTCGATCTATACCAGCGGGCATCCGTCGCTGCGTGGGCGGGTACTCTTTACGAATGCGGAGCCGGGCGCTCCTGATGCGGCGTTCACGGAAGAGAATGAAGGATCGCTTGCGGAGATCGATGGGCTGGTGAAGCAGGGCTACCTGGTGCGGACGCGAGCCGATGAGAGCACAGATCAGGCGCGGACCGACGATACGACGCGGCGCGATCTTGCGCTCTCGAGCGGCGCGCAGATGGTCAGTACGGACTATCCGCCATCGGAGCCTTCGAAATGGACGAAGTATGTCGTTAGTTTTCCCGATGGCCTGGTTGCCCGGTGTAATCCGGTGACGAAACCGGCGGGATGCGTGGACAGCCTTTTGGAACCTGCTATCAATGCTCATTGATAGCAGGTTCGTTGGCTATTTAGAGAAGTTCAGGTAGATGGGGTTTCCGACCATAAGAAGAGTGCCATTTTCGGAGCGGACATTGACTCGGAGCCAATGTCTTTTTCCATCGCTCTGATAATCGAAGCTTCTGGTTTCATCGTTCTGCTTTGCTGGAGTAACTTCGAGTAATTTGGTGGGTGAGCCATCTTCGATGATTTCAGGATGATCGTTCGCGAGAGCAATCATCCTGAGAGTGAAGTGTATCTGCTGACCTACTGGAGACTGGATGTTGTCGCCCATGGATGCGGTACTCGCCGGTGTCTTCGCAGTAAATTCAATCGCGCGGTCCTTCGATCCTTCAACATCGATGAAGACGTGGCCTGCGCGAATGCCGTCCAGAATTGCGTTCTCGGATAAGTTCGCAGCGTAGATGACGGTGGTAGGGTGCGCGATGGCCGAGTAGGATTGAGCCTTGATATCCGCGTCATGATTGTCGCTTCCCCCAAGGCCCGTGAGGCGGAAGCCGTTGTTCAGTTGCTTTTGCCAGAATGGGATACCGGCGTTTGGCCCCTCGGCGGCACCGCCATTGACGGCTTCGATAGCCGTTACTCGGCCGAAGTCGGTATTGGGGACAGTCCATCCGCAGCCCATGCAGGCTTGTCCGGAGGGTATGCCGGGATGGTTGATGGAGAGAATGCCATGTAACTTTTGAACCTGGTCCAATAACTGGTTGAAGGTTGGGACATGCGAACTTGTAAGACGAAAGTCGATGAATTCTGTAGGCCCAAAGACATTGGCGTGGCCCTGGAAGGTGGTGATCTCGCGACCGGGTAGCAACAGAAGGTGATCGAAATACGGCTGTAGCTCGCGGAGATCGTTGTAGTGAGAGATCGTGTTGTGGTCAGTTATTGCGATGAAGTCGAGGCCACGCGACGCAGCGGTTTCTACTGTTTTATAGAGAGGGCACGGAACCTTCTTGCCTGACTGGCTGAGGCACGATCCATCGCTGTGCGCGTCATGCATGTGCAGATCGCCGCGATACCATGCGGGCCCGCTCCGCAAGGGAACCTCGCTGAAGGTTGAGATGACGGGCCTGTCTCCGGCGCGCGAAAAGTGGATCTTAGCTTCGTATTGGGAAGTAACACCTTCCCTGATATTGGGAACACCTAAGATCAGCTTCCATTTGCCGGGGCGAACAGGGCCGGGAAGATAGGAGGGCGTAGCGTCGGTCTCTGAGACGGTAAAGTGCGATTTATTGCCGCCGCTCCATCCGCGAAAGCGCTCGCCGTCGAACAGCCCGAGATCGATAGAGGTACGTTTGTCCCGCTCCGTGTAGGAGAAGTCTACGGTTACTCGGGTGACGCCTTTGGGTACTTGGAAGGGAACGTCGATGTATGTCTCGTGGTTTGCATACGTCACGGTTCCGTGCAGGTCGAGATCGGAAGTGGCTTGCTGGGCGCGGCAAGCGGGTGCGGCGCAGAGAACGATGAGGGTGACAGCCGTTGTAAGTCGAACGATGTAACGATGCTGGTTGTTTCGCTTCGGAAATCCAAAGGGAAGGAATGTCATGGGCCTATTATGGCAGGCCCAGCGAATGATAACTCAGAAGTGTTTGACTTACTTCCATGCTCTGGACCACTGCGGGCCTGCTGTGTCGCCGGTGCGCAGGCGGGCGTCGATTCCGGCGTTCAACTCGATCAGCCTGCCGAAGAGCCATACGAGATCGGAGAGCCGGTTGAGGTAGGCGATGATCTCTGGCCTTACCTCCACGCCACTCTCGGCGAGCCGGACGGTGTTGCGTTCTGCCCGCCGACAGACGGTACGGCCTATCTCATAAGCTGCCGATTCGGTGTTGGCCCCGGGGAGCGACCAGTCGGAGAGAATGCCTTCGGTCGCCTCAATCTGATGAACAAGTTTTGTAAGTGCGTCCACATCTTCGACGGAGATGACGGGAGCGTTCTTCTGATTTTCGGGAGGAGTCGCCAAGGCACCTCCAACACGGAAGAGAGTTCGTTGAATGTCTTCCGTCCAGGCAGAGATCTCTTTATTGCTGCAGATGCTGCGAGCGAATCCGAGCACCGTATTCAGCTCGTCGACGGAGCCGTAGGCCTCGACGCGGAGGTCGGCTTTCGAGACGCGGACTCCGCCAGCCAATCCTGTTTGTCCGCTATCGCCGTGGGTTGTTGCGATGCTCATCGTTCGTCTCCTCTTGGTACGTTCGTGTTGGTTATACGGCTTGCCGGGCAGCGATCCGCGCATCTCTGATGAGGTCGGGTAGACCGACGCCGCGATATCCGTTTCCAAGCAGCCACATTTCGCCCAGTGCTTCGATACGATTGTTTAGCTCAGACATGCGCTCGAGATGGCCGACGGCATATTGCGGAAGGCTGCGTGGCCAGCGCCGTACTACCGTGACTTGAGGCTCGGGCAGCGGCCCTAGAATGTGTGCGAGTTCGAGACGTGCGACGGAAGCGGCTTCATCGTTGCGGCAGCGCAGCAGCCGTTCGGCGGCGTCTCCGCCGAAGAAAGCTCGTATAAGCCTCCCATTCGGCGGCACGCGATTGGCGAACTTCTGGTCCATGAAGGTGCAGGCCAGCAAGAGATGTCCGGGGCCTTGCGGGACAAGAAATCCAAAGCCTGGAGGAACGGTGAACTCCGCGGCATCGGGAAATCCAAAGGCGACGACTACGGCGGAGCTTGCGTCCATCGTCATCAGATCGGCGGCTTTGGCATCTACGGGTCGGAGTAGCTTCTCCGCGATCTCTACCGGGGCAGCCATCATGACGGCATCGAATGTCTCTTCGGTTTTGGAGGTCTTGAGTGTCCAGCCCTCGTCGTTGCGCGAGATGGAGGTTACTGTCGACCCCAACCGAATCCAGGTCTTTGGAACAGCCGCGACCATATTGTCCACGAGTGTGCCGAGTCCACTCCTTAGAGTCG
>Ga0070658_10002120_pt1 | contig 16650 bp, 12 predicted proteins | sample KBSC13metaG_FD_64664 | JGI IMG/M metagenome (GOLD analysis project Ga0070658, IMG submission 64664) | Corn rhizosphere microbial communities from Kellogg Biological Station, Michigan, USA - KBS C1-3 metaG | ecosystem: Host-associated > Plants > Roots > Rhizosphere > Soil ...
ACCATCGTCCGCTGGTAGTCCGGCAGCGCGGCGATCGCCTGCTGCAGCATATCGCTGCGCTCGTGCGCCTCTGCAACCCGGTCCGGGGTAGGGCCGGGATCCTCGACCTGGCGGGCCACGCTGTTCTCGTCGAGTTCGATATACTCTTCCAGGGAGAGGTGCTGCTTGTTGCGGGTGCGTTTACGACGGTCGAGGTAGACGTTCGTAACGATTCGGAACAGCCAGGTCGAGAAGTTGGCGTCGCCTCGAAACAGTTTGAGGGCCTGAAATACCCGTACAAACGAATCGAGGCTGATATCCTGCGCTTCGTCGTAGTTGCCGCTGAGGCGATAAGCAAGATTATAGACGCGCTTTTCGTAGGCTCGAAACAGCGTGTCGAAGGCGTCCCGATCCCCACGTTTGCAGCGATCGATGAGCAGTTTTTCGTTGGTGTCTGCCATAGGTTTAACGAGGCGGTAGGTCGATGGCGAGGGGCAGGTTCCGGCCTGGCAGCCTCCGCACCCCCCACAACTGAGGATGGGGTGTCAGCGTGATGTCGCTTCGCGCAGAAGACGCTCTTCGTCCTGGGAAAGCGCATGGCTGGCGCGACCGTCTTGAACGGATTTTGCATAGACGCGGACATCGTTGCGACTGTAGACGCTGGTCAGGACCAGGCCGCTGCGCTGGGCGTCGAGCAGGGCCAGAGAGAAACTCTGTTCACCCCCCACGTCCTCGAAAGCGTCGTACCGGATCATATGCACATGCCGCAGGCAGGCCGGCATCTGCGATTGCAGGACGGCCACCGTCTGCTCCAGTACATCCATTCGACGAGACGTCTCATGCACCGTATCGAGGTGTGCGCGCAGCATCTCTTCAAAACTGCCTTCGACGCCGCGAGTCATGCCGTGAAGCCGCCGCTGCAAGCGTCGGACACGGATCATCAGGATCAGCCAACCGATCAGGAGCAAGCAAACCGCGCCGATCAGGATCAGTGTCAGGGTCGCGAGAGTATCTCCTCCGCGTAGACTATGCACAACGTTTTCGAACAAAATGCCTCTTCTTCCGGTGTCGGGTATACTCACCTTCAGTAACACAGTCAATCCAGGGAGTCCTACCCATGCTTCGTCGCGCTCCGCGCCGTCAGACGGTGCTTATCGGAGTTTTTCTGCTGTTGGTATTCTTGTTTCTGGTGCTGTTTCGTATGGGAGTCGTCCGTGGGCAGTCGATGACGCCGACCTATGTCGATGGACAGGTCGTGCTGGTGAGTCGCCGCCACAGTTTTAGCCCGCCTCTACGCCACAACGATGTGGTGCTCCTGCGTAAAGATCGCGATGTCATTATCAAACGCGTCTTTCGGCTCGAAGGGGAGGAGATCGACAACACCGTCCCGTTCGTACTCCGGCGCACCCTGATGAACAACCTGGGCGACTACTACGAACATAAAATCGTCGATGGTCGCACCCACTATATCGTGCCGGAGGGCTACATCGTCGTGATCGGTGACAACCTGCGTGTCTCCGAAGACAGCCGCTATTTCGGTCCGGTCCCTGTGCGGGATGTGCTGGGGACCGCGGTGGCTGCCCCAGGACCTCCGGACTATAGCCGCAATAACCTGCGCCCCCCTGGCCCGCCCCCCGGCGACCAGGCGCCGCCTCCTCGCTCCAGACCGTAGCGCTACGTATTTTAGCACGTTCTCCCGGCAATGTAAACCCTGCTCGCTCCGCCTCAGGGAGTGGCCAGGTCCTTACGAGCATGTCGCCGTCGGTCGTACAGTCGCCAGAAGGGGAGGGCGAGCAGGCCCAACGCGAAGAGAGTTGGGCCCACCGTATTCACAAATCCGATCGGAATCCAGGGGAAATAGTGGCCGATAAAGGAGTTCCGATAGGCTGATGCGGGATCTGCCAGACGTCGGAAGTACTTCTCCAACCCCGTCAACACGCACTCCCCAACCAGCATTTGTGAGGTCAGGACGCACGCCAGCAGAAAATAGACGAACGCTTCCAGGCGCGGATACCGCCGGAGCACGCCTGGAATGGCCGCCAGCATTCCACTGACGACCGAAATGACGAGCAGCCCATGGATGACAACGACGCTGTTTGCAAGCCAGAGATACATGCTTTGGTCCTTGCCGGACTTCTCACATCGCGGGAGGCGCAGGCATACGGAACATCGAATCGGGCAGATTGACGTTGTAGCGGATCTTTGTCACCGTCGTGACCGACTCTCCATTGATCGGGTTCGAGGAGACACGCCGAAACGGAATCTTAACCCCATCCACCGTGCGGTAGTCGCTGAAAACCTCGGTACTGACCAGGGTGCCGATTCCGGGTACGTCCGCCGCCGTCTCCTGCTTAAGCGGTAGGAAACTTTGTGCGGAGAGATAGAGGAGCGTGGCCTTACCGGTCGGAGGTGTCATGGAAACGATGTAGCAGCCTTCCTCGCCGACCTTGCCGCGCGCCAGGATCGTTACGGATTTATAGAGGGCCTTCCAATGGAGGAGGCGATAGAAATCTGCGGAGATTTTGGCCGCGGCAATGTCCTGTTGCGATTTGGGGGTGAGCGGCGAGAGGCTGTTCTCGTTCGCGCCGGTCTGCCCATCGAAAAAGTCGCGTGTCATAAAGATGCGCTTTTTCTGTGCGAACATCGAAGTCTCAGTGGACTGCGACATAGGCGCTTTGCCACGGATGACCATGGTTCCGGTGACTCCCTGTGTCGGGCTGTCGAGATGCATCTCGACAATTTCACTATGATGGCGTCGCAATGCCGCTTCCCCTCCGATGGCGGCGATGTACTTCTGCATTACCTCCTCGGTGGAAGGCAGATCCGTGGCGGGCGCTGCGCTGCCAAATGCGAGCTCCAGATCTCCCTGGGCAGCGGTCTGTTTCAGCGTCGCACCAACCACTTTCCCGGCGGCATCGCGTTTGATCAACAGGGCGAAGTCCGCCGGCAGGCCACCGAGTGCGTAGCTGTCCCGAACCTTCTCCACTAGGGGATAGGCAGGCTGTCCGGGCACGAGCAGCGCGACTTTACCGTTGCGTACGGCGACTTCCAATGTGAGAGGCGCGGCGATGGCTCTATAGAGGCCGATCAGCTCCTTCAATGGGCCATCGTAGGGGGCAGCGGCGACTGCGCCCGCGGTCGGTTTGGCGCGCTGAAAGACGACTTTTGTTCCGCTCTGTTCGAGTACCATTTCGGATGCAGCAGCCCCGTCCTTCGCAAGATGGAACGACAGGAAGGTGCCTTCCGGCGCGGGAGACCCTAACTTATAGCGGTTAGTGCCGGCAGGCTGCAGGGCTAGGATATTCTGGCTGCCGATCCGGTGCGCTGTCAAGACGCCGTCCTTTGCAACCACCTGGAAATCGATTCCGGCTTCCTCCGAGTGATAGACACCCATCGCCTGCTGGGGGGTGACGGCCGGTCCGGCGTCGGCCCCAGTACTCGATACGGCGACCAGGTTCTCCCAGACGGCGGTCTGTGCGGTCTCACCGAGGGAGGAGGCGGAGACGTTGGTCAACATGACGAAGCCGAGATGCTGATCCGGCATCAGCGCCACTTCCGCATTGAACCCGTCGATGTTGCCGCCATGCTCCACGACTTTGTGTCCGTTCCAGTCTCGTAAGAACCAGCCATAGCCGTACTTCATATCGCCCGCTACGGTGATGCGCGGCATCGTCAGTTCGGCGAAGTTTCGTTCGGAGACCAGCCGTTTCCCATTCCAAACGCCGCCGTCCAACATGAACTGCACCCACTTCGCCATATCCTTGACATTGGAGTTGATGGCTCCTGCGGGGGCGACCAGATCGATCCTGCGCATCGGGACATGCGTGTAGTCCTTTTTCTCTTCATCCCAGGTATAGCCCAATGCATAGTCGTCGGCCTTCTGCATGGTCTGGATCGACAGATCGGTGTGGGACATTCCCAGAGGACGCAGGATGCGCTTCTTGACGACGTTCGTCCACGCCGTGCCCTGCACCTTTCCGACGATCTGGCCTGCAGTCAGAAACATCAGGTTCTGATACTGGAACTTCTCGCCCAGTTTGGCGGTCGGTTTGACGTCGCCGAGGGCACGGATCAACTGTTCGGAGTTGAGTGCGCCATTCGCCCAGAGCAGATCCGTGCGGGCGAGGCCGGAGCGATGGGAGAGCAGATCGCTCAAGGTGATGTGCTGATCGGCCTCCGAATCCTGAAGGTGAAAGTAGGGAAGGTACTTCTTGGGGGAGTCTGTCAGCGCGAGTTTGCCTTCGTCCGCGCTCATCATCATCGTCATCGCGGTAAACGCCTTGGTGGAGGAGCCGATGGCGAAGAGCGTATCCGCCGTCACAGGCCGCTGGTTCGCCACATCGCGCATGCCGAAGCCGTGACTGTAGATGATCTTATCGTCCTTGACGATCGCGAAGGCGACGCCGGGGACATGCAACTCCTGGCGGCGGGTATCCAGGGTCTTCTCGATCGCAAGCAGCGAGGAGAGAGACGCCTCTTTGGAGGCAGCAGGAGCCGTCTGAGCGAAACCGGGTGCAGGCAGCAGTACCCCGGCGACTCCGCAGGCGGTGAGGCCGAGCAATGAAAAATGGTGGCGCATCTCTCTCCTTCTTAGATCTGTGTCGTCGGCTTCCGGTGCGCAGACCGTCGAGTCAGGACGGAGCCGGTATTGCGACGGGGCATATTCCGAGCATCATCCGGTTTCTGGATCGGCGTCACCTTGGCCGGCACGATCGGAGTGAGCTTGTCGAGGCGCTTCGCGTCTTTAGGGACCGTATAGTGAAAGACCGTCGGGTCAATCGGTGTGTCGATCGAGACATTTTCGTAGGTTTCGGTGATCTTGATGGGAACGACGGTGGGATGCAGGACGACTTTGCCGATCAGATGGCTCTCGGCATTGAAATAGATCTCCGTGGGGCCGAGCGTGCTGAAGACTGTCGTCATCACCTGCCACTTTTTGCCGTTCTCCGTGACGGTCGTGGGTTTGAGGGCCGCTTTTTCCAGGTTGGATTTCACGTCCTTATCCGCCAGGAGATCGCCTTGCAGCATCAGCGCGATCAGATAAGTCCCCAGGGGATCGAAATTGACCGCGTTGACGATATCGATCCCTTTATAGTCGGCAGGCGCATTCGCCTGGGTATATTCGCGGTTCTGCCCGGTCTGTCGCCCCCGGAAGTTGATAAAGGTCTTTCCATCGGAGACCGCCGCCGCGACCGGATCCGTGTCCGCTCGATAGACGAACTTGTTCGGACGATCCAGCGCAAGCGTAAAACGATACTCCTGTCGAATCGTCGTGTGGCTCGTCGGGTTGATCCCCTCCACGACGTAGAGCGCCGTATGCCGATAGGATTTCATCTTTTTATAGACCGCCGTAGACAGTTGGAGCAGCGCGGCCACCTCCGGTTTGAGACTGCTCTTTGCCGCCGTGGGCGGACCTGCGAACACGGACCGCGTCGTGCCGGACAGCACGCAGGCAGCCAGGGCGAGACTCAGGATAGCCTGATGAGGGAGACGCATAGGGATTGTCCTTTCTATATTTTCACGGCGGCTTCCGGATCGCGAATCCGACTTCGAAGGAGGAGGCTGGAGGGCGATTGGGAAGCGCCGCTCGGAGAACAGGTCCAACCTGGTGAAAACGGAAAAGAGGGCCGCACGCGCGACCCCACTTGGCTTGCAATCGAGATGAACTATCTTGACGACGACTCCGGCGTCTCTTCGGTTTCATGGAGCGTCTCCAGGCGACGTTCGTACTTTTCCAGTTCCGTCTGGAGGAGCGGATAGAGTTCGGGATCGGTGTCACGGGCTTCTGCGATGGCGGTCAGCAGCACTTCGTAGCCTTCGATCTCACAGTCTTCCATGGCGAACTTACGCGCTCGCGCGCCGATCTTATAGGCCCGCATCTCCTTCATCGTAGGGGCAGGTTTGCTCATCCGTTTCTCTCTTTTCCCGTCCCCTTCCCTCTGAGGGACGGGGACGGTGGTCAGGCTAGTCCGGCTCGGATTCGTCGTGGAAGCGGAAAGGCTCCGGCAGAGCGATCACCGGTTCCGTGGTTTCCTCAGCCGGGGTACTCTGAGGCTCCACGTTCGCGGAGATCGGTGCGAAATCATCGAGAAGCACATCGCTCTGGACGGCTTCGCCAGAGGTACCCGGCGTGTCGCCCTCCTCGTCCAGAGGCGCTTCCGTACCGTCCGGGAGGCGATTGCGTCCGCGACCACGGCCGCCGCGTCGTCGTCGTCGGCGTCCGTTACCGGCGAGATCGCTCTCCAGATCGACCAGCGACTGTATCGGGCCGGTCCCGGTCGAGAGGGTGGGCGGGCTGGTCAGATCGAGCGAGGCGAGTTCTACCTCCGCGCTCAGCGTGACGGCCTCGATTTCGAGCGGATCCGCCGCGATGATGGCGCGCAGAGTCTCCACCGCCTGTCGGCGCTCCTCGTCCGAAGGTGAGAACGGCAGCGGCGGGGGCGGCGGCAGATTGAACGCACGCGATTCGCGGGCTGGGCGCGGATCGGGGCGTTCCGGGCGTTCCGGCCGCTCGCTGCGAACAGGCTCGGCCCGAACAGGCTCCGTGCGTGCGGGTTCGGAGCGTGGAGCAGGACCGGCGTTCAGGACGATGCGGGGACGCCCGTTGCCCGGCATCGTGTAGTTCGGCAGGTCGAGACCCTGGAAACGATCGGGGCTGCCGACGCAGAACGTGCGTGTCGCGCCGTTCTTCAGGAAGAAGCGATGTTCCCGCGTCTCGTCCGCGATGAGCCGATTGTCCGTGACATCGTAGAGGCTGAGCGAGTCCGGCAGGCGGAGCGTGCGCTGTCCATCCCGTGTGGCATGAACGGTTACCCATCCGCTTCCGACGGTGACCACATCGTCGCCCTGCGGCGTCCAGAGATGGACGCCGGCATAGCGACAGATACCTCGCAGCAGTTCCAGGGGCAGGACAGGCTCCCCAATGAAGACGGACTTCCAGCCTGAGTTCTCTTTCACAGCCACAGAGGGCAGCCCGGAGGCGACATATTCAGCGAGCACCTTTGCGCCCTCATCGGCCACGTAGTAGGAGGGGTTGAGGCGCTCACGGGTGCCGAGTTCTTTCGCGGTGAGCCGCTCCATCAACAGGTGGCGCTGGTCCAGCACGCGCGAACCGATCTCCGAGTTCCACTCCTGGGGGCGCAAGGTCATGCCGACCGTGCCGTTGGTTCCGTCCTCCAGAATGCCGCCGATACTGGGCCGCTCTTCACAGGAGCCGGGCGCATAGAGCCAGGCCAGCGTCTTGCCGCCGTTTTGTAGCTTCTCTTTGATGGCGTCCCGCTGCTCCATCGGGAGACGATAGGGCGTCAGGAAGAGATAGAGTTTGGCATCGGTGGGGAAGTTCTCCGTGGTCAGATCGCTCTGAAGGTAGAGGCCGAAGGAGATCCCGGCGCGCTGCAGCGTGTCGCGCAGTCCGTTGGTGAGGCGGCGGAAAAACGACTCTCCGCGCTGAATGTGCAGGAGGCTGCGCTCGTCGATCAGCACGACGACTTCCGGCACGCGCGGATATTCCCGGCGCTCCTGAAAAGTCTTGTACTGGGTCGCGAATCTGTTGATCTGTTCCCAGAGAGGATCCTCATCCAGCCAGCCTTCGCCCCAGAGGTCCATGAAGCCGAGTCCAACGCCATGCGATAGGGTCTTGCCGCGCATTCGTGCCATCACCTGCTCGGTTGCCGCACGGTCGGGCATCCGCGGATTGAAGTCATCCGGGTCCTGCTGCGCGGGCGCGAGGAAGGTTTTGGTATCGTCCTCGGTGAGCCACAGTTTGCCGTGCAGCGGCGGCGAATCGACGGGCGCCGGGAAGGACGCCGCGCCGGCAGGCTCGCGATCCCGATAGGAGGGCGGACCGCAGATCAGATCGATGGTGGGAGCCGTTTCGAGCAGGCCCAGCGCGAGATGGCCGCTAAAGCCGTGCCCGAACTCCAGGGTATAGCCGTAGCAGACCGAGACGAGCGCCTGGTGACCGGCAGCCTTCTTCGCGGCTTTGGAGAGGGCGATCAGGCGTTGCGCCGTGCTCTCCGAGGTGAACTCGTAGAAATCGATGATCCGACGTTCCCGTCGCGTCTCGAAGAAGGCGCGCTGCGGATTGGTGCGCGTGGGCAGCGGCGGAATCTCGGCGGTGTGGAACTGCACATCGCCATCGTACCACGCGCCGCGCAGACTGACGAGGTTGTCCTTATACCGGGTGCGCAGCCAGTCGCGGAAGGCGTCCCGGTTGGCGATACTGCGGTCAAATCCCTGGTCGGCGGACTGGAACCACTCTCCGCGCTCCAGGTGGTAGCCGAAGATCCGGTGTCCCCAGGAGTATTCGTTGAGATGGGCGATCAGGGTGGCGAGCGCGCGCTCGGCCTCCTGCCAGAAGCGGGCGCTGGTGAGCGAGGGATCGCCGGTCGTGCCGTCCGCGTAGGTCGCGATGTCGGTGGGATATTCGCGTTTCCAGCCGCGTGCAGGCACGAACACGATGCGCGGCATCACGTAGCCGTCCGGATCGGCTTCGAGGATGGCGCGGAGCCGCTCATCGATCTCCTGAAGCGCGTGGCTGGCTTCGGAGAGCGGGCAGGGCAGATCGACCAGCGTGGAGTGCAGATGGATTCCGGCCGCAGCGGCGCGGCGCACCTCCGACAGCACGCGCAGACGATTCTGCGGGCCGTCCATATTACCGAAGAAGAGCAGGGGCGCTTTCACGACGCCATCGATATGAATCTCCGGCAGGCCGTTGCGCGAGATCAGATGCGTTCCGACGGTGCGGTCGATCGGAGGCTCTACCGGTTCCGGAATAACGATCGGCTCCGGCTCCGCGGTGAGTTCCTCCGCGATGGCGGCGGCCTCTTCGCCCTGGCTGCGGCGCGTACGCCCCCCGCGTCTGCGGGTGCGTGTCGGCGGTGCCTCCGCCTCCAGAGCGGCCTCCACGCTTGCGGTCGTGTCGGCAGGCGCTGCAGCGGTTTCGGTGGTCTCACCCTCGACGCTGCCGACTTCCTCATCCCCGGCGGCCCCGCGGCGGCGAGAACGGGAGGATCGCCGCCGGCGCGTGCGTTCGGGCGCGCCTGTCTCCGTCAACGGTGTTTCCGCCGCGGTAGACTCCTCCGACGCCGGGGCCGTAGCGACATCGACAGCTTCCGCCGCGTCGCGGTCGGTCTCCACGACCGCAGTCTCGATCGACGCTTTTTTCTTGCGCTGGGGGCGTGTGCGGGTGCCGCGAGTCGGTGGCTCGGCAGGAACAGGTTCGCCTGCGACCTCCGGCACAACGGTTTCCGACTCAGGAGCCGGCGTCTCTGCGGCGGGCGCAACCGTACTGTCCGCACTACGAGGCCGACGGCGGGAGCGGGTGCGCGGTTTCTCTTCGACAGGCGGTTCGACTTCGACAACGGTGGGGGGCGGCGGCTCTACGGCAGGCGTTTCACCTTTGGAGGCGACGCGCCGACGGCGAGGGGCCGGTTTTTCGGGCATAGAATCTCCCTCCGTCGCGACAGGCGGTTCGGCGGGAGTAGGGGGTGGATCGTCCGTCCCCTGCGGGGTGGGTTTACGTCGGGAGCGGGTAGCTCGCGTCGGGGGTTCGGTAACGGGCGGGTCGGAGACGGTTGCTGCGTCAGTCCCTGCCGGCTTCGCCCGACGACGTCGGGACGGAACTACAGGCGGCGCAACCGCTTCGGACGGTTCCTGCTCGGACCGGACGGCCTCTTCTGCGACGGAAGGCGTCTCGGAACCCGGCAAGAGTTCGTCGTTGCTCATTAAGGTATCTCTCCTGGTTTTTCTGTACAAACGGGAAACATCTTGAAAAAAGGGAATCAAGCGCGTATCTGCGATACTTGCTTATTATACACTATTGTCGATAGGCGGTCAATCGGCATTGACAGGCGATTTTCTGGTTCTGAATCTTCCGTCAATACCAGTTCAGGGGAGAGAGGAGAGCCGTGTTCGCGCCGGTCAGTTGCAGGAACACCTCTTCGAGCGTCGTGCCCTGCCGCGCCGCATCCGCTTTGAGTTCCGCAACCGTGCCCTGCTTCCGTATACGCCCCTCGTGCAGAACCGCAACACGGCTGCACAGACGCTCCGCCATCTCGATCACATGGGACGTGAAAAAGATCGTCACGCCTCTTTCGGTGGAGAGATCCTGGAGGAGCGTGCAGAGAAGCCGCGTGGAAGCGGCATCGACGCCATTGAACGGCTCATCCAGAAACAGCACGCGGGGCGCATGGATCAGGGCGGCGGCAAACGCGACTTTTTTCTTCATTCCCAGCGAGTAGGCGCCGATCGCGCGCTGCGCCGATGCGCTCAACTCCAGACGCTCCATCAAGTCCTCCGCACGGTGGCGGGCTTCCGACGCGGACAGCCCATGCATCTGGCCCGCGAACTCCAGAAACTCGCGTCCGCTGAGACGTTCATAGAGGGCGATGTCTTCCGAAAGCACCCCGATATGCCTGCGCAATTCCACCGGGTTTTTCAACACGTTCACGCCCGCCACCCAGATCTCGCCCTCCCGCGGCGGCAGAAATCCACACAGCGCCCGAATCGCGGTCGATTTGCCCGCACCGTTCCTGCCCAGAAATCCGAAGAACTCTCCAGGCGTCACTTGAAGATCGACATCCTCCAGTATCATCCGATCTCCATACCAGTGACTTAACTTATGGGCATAGATGCCGTATTCTGATGGGTCCAATTTTGTCTCCTTGATCTATGCGTCGAAATGAGCGGTCGCAGCGATCATATTGTATTCACGGCGTGCCAGGAGTGCGTTGCTGCTATAGAGAGAAGCAATGTATAGCCCGCTCATTACCGCCCCCGCACCTATCCAGCCAGGGATCCCGTAAGGCAGTAATACAGCAATTGGTGTGAGCAGCACAAACGTTGCGCCGCCGACCAGAATATAGGCACCTGCCAGCATATCCGGTGGTTCCTTGCCCCCGTGTCGCTCTTGCTTCAAAATGGCGAAGGGATGTAGGACGGAAACAATATTCCCCAGAGATGTCAGTGTGAGCAGGATCAGGGGGAGCCACTTCAGGAAGAGGCCGATGTTTTCCGGAACCTCGGCGACATAGGCCATACCGACCAGCAAAGGGCTGTCGATCACCAGCAACAGACCGAACAATGCGATATTTTTGCCCAGCAACAGCCGGATGCGCGGAATGGAAAATCCAAATAACAGCGCGCCGGTTCCGGCCTCATTGCCGAAGCGATTGCACAGGAACTGCATCTGCCACAGCGCGATATAGAGTAGGGTCCCGATCGCCAGGAACTCTTCCAGGTTATAGATCGGGTTGCGGCCCATATCGGGAGTGAGGAAGGCGAACACGCCGAGCAGCAGGAGGCTGGCAGGTTTGCGCAGCGGCAGAAAGGTCTGCGGCCCGCGCAGGAGCAGATGCCACTCAGTGCGTATCAGGGCAGCGATCTCCGGATAGGGACCTGACAGCGACCTTGCCACCGGACCTGGTTTACGCGGCTTCACGGGCGCGACTGCACCGCTTTCACTCGCAACCCACCTTCTGTCCTCGCTTCGTAGGGCCAGAAGCGCCGCCCCACCGGTCAGGAAGAGACAGCCTGCCATGCTGCCCAGAGCGCCGAGCATACCCCAATAGTCTCCCTGGCGGGTCGCCATGACCGCATGCGCCGCAAGACGCGAGGGGAGCAGTGGCGCAAGATCGACGGCGGGAAATTGGGCAGGCAGCGCGAGATGGGCGGGGAGGAGATGCTGGGAAGCCGGGGAGGTGAGCGATGCGAAGGCGGGCGGCATCCCTGCGCACAGGCCAAGCAGCAGAAACGCGGTGAGGCCCGGTATGAGCGCCAGACGGCGGGCACGCCGTGCTCCCAGCGCGGACAGAGCCGTCAGCAGACGGGCGCAGATTCCGGTCTGCAGCCCCAACAAGAGAAACGCGAGCAGGGTGATCCCAGCTTCCAGCCACTGCCCGCCACCCACCTGGAAACAGAGAAGCGGAAAGGTGAGGGCGAAGGCGAGCACGCTCGGGGCGTCCAGAAGCAGGGCGGCATGTTCCGCCACAAAAAGCTGAAGTGGACGCAGGCGGAAGGAAAGCAGGGTGGAACGGGGCGGAATCTGCCCCAACAGCGCGATGCCGCCCGGAAACAGGAGCGCCAACAGCCAGAACGCCTGCATCTTCAGCCACAATCCGCCCAGACTCTCCTCGGCATCGGTCCGCGGCAGGTCCGACCAGTGCGCCCCGAGCTTATGCCCCATGCTCAATGCGGTCAGGAAGAGCAACAGTATCACGAGGAGAGTCCACAATGCCGCCGTCGGGTTGGCGGCAAGCTTCGTGCGCGCGACCTGGCGGCGTACGTGCAGCAGGATCTGTATGGGTTTCCAGAACGACAACAGGGACCTCACGGAAGATGAAATTGCGATCGGTATCACCGTTCCTACGGGCCTCGAACGCGGCTCGTTTCGCGCGATTGAACTGTACTACCGGGCGAGCCGAAAATAGTTTCTTGTATTTCTTTTCACAATGGTAGCACCGCGACACGATGCGCGTCTTCTGTACGCGAAGGAGGGTGTTATTAAGATGACGAATGCAATGATGCTCTTGCAATGGCACTACCTGATCTTTCTGCTTCCGATGGGCGTTGCGGCGCTGTTGCTTCTGCTCTCCACGCTGCGCCTGGGACACCACGGTGGCCATGGGGGTGGACACCATCCCCATGGACCCGCGCTGCGAACACACGCTCCTGGCCCTGCCGCCCCTCACGCCGGGCCTCATGCCCATGGCACACACGCCGCGCACGCCACAAACGGGCACTCCACCGCCGCTGCTAAGACCGCCGGATCCTCAGGCCAGAAATCAAACGACAGTCGTCCGAACATCCACGTGACCAACCACCTGATACTGAACCTGACCGGGGCGAACCGCGCGCCGTTGGCGATGATTCTGGAAGCCTTTCTGCTCATCTGGGGCGCGTGTGGGCTGTGGGCGCACCAACTCATGGCCCATGCCGAGCAGCCTTCGCCGCGTCAGATTGTGATGCTGGTCGGGATCGCCCTCGTCGGGGGAGTGGTCGGCGCGAGGATTGCCGCCGGTTTCATCGGAAAATTCATGCCGCAGGACGAGACCCTCATCGTCTCGCGCAACGAACTGATCGGACTGACCGGCACCGTGGTTTTTGCCGCCGGCCAGACCTCAGGACGCATTCATGTGTACGACAGTTATGGCACGCTGCATGACGAGACATGCCGTGTCGCTCCCGGTCACTTAACCATCGATAAAGGCCGCAAAGCGATCGTGCTGGACATGGGCACGGACGGACGACTGGTTGTCGAAGAGATAGCGTGACAAGAGATAGCCCGAAGGAGGACTACTGTGGGATTCATTATTCTGGTTGTGGGACTTGCGTTGATTTTTATCGGAACCCTGGGCGGTCTGCTTGGAGTTCATATGCCGATCGGTTCCGGGATCGCCGTGACAATCGTCGGTGTGATCGTGTCGCTGGTCGGCGCCGTGATCGCGTTTATGGGCTTCTACCGTAGAACGAGCGCCGATCAGGCGTATGTGCGGACGGGAATGGGCGGCAGCCACGTCGTTCTGGATGGCGGCACGCTGGTACTGCCGTTCTTTCATCGGGTGCTGGAGATCAACCTCAAGACGATGAAACTGGGGGTGAACCCGCGAGGGCAGAACGCCCTGATCACCCGCGACAATCTGCGCGCCAACGTGCTCGCACAGTTCTACATCCGGGTGCAGGCCGATAAGGAGCATATCCTGAATGCGGCCCGGTCGCTCGGAGAGAGTTCGGTGAATGCGGAAGCGGTGGAGGCGCTGGTCAGTGAGAAACTGGTCTCGGCTCTGCGCGCCATCGCCTCGCAGATGGACCTGTTCGAGATCCACACGAAGCGCGACGAGTTTGCGGAGCGCGTCAAGGAGCATGTCAAATCGGACCTGGAGGCCAACGGTCTGCTGCTGGAATCGGTGACGATCTCGGAACTGGATCAGACCGATCCGGGCGAACTCTCCGATAACAACGTCTTCGATGCGCAGGGCAAGCGCAAGATCACGGAGATCACGGCGCAGGCGGCGGTCGAGCGCAACCACCTGGAGCGCGAGGCCGAGCGCGCCAAGCGAATCAAGGATGTCGAGACCCGTCAGGAGATCCTCGCCCTGGAACAGCGCCAGGCACAGACCGAGGCGCAGCAGGCGACGGAGATCGCCAAGATTCGCGCCGACAAGGACCGGGAAGCGCAGGAGGCGATGATCACCCAACAGCGTCAGGTCGAGTTGGCGAAGATCGAGAAGGACAAACAGCTCCAGGCGCAGGAGATCGCCCGCCAGCAGGCGGTCGAGGTCGCCCGCGCGCAGCAGGAGCAGGCGGTCCAGACCGCGCAGGTGGCGAAAGAGCAGGCCATTCAGATGGCGACCGTCGAGCGGGACAAGAGCGTCTCGGTCGCGGAGCGCCAGAAGCAGATCGCGGTCGCAGATCAGGAAGCGGCGCGTGCGAAGGCGGAAGAGGCCTCCTTCCGAGCGCAGGCGGAGCGAGAGTCGGCGAGTCAGTCGGTGCTCAGCGTGACGCAGATTGCCGAAGCCGACCGCGAAGCCAGCAAAAAGCTGATCGCGGCCCGCCAGGAGATCGAGCAGAACCAACTGCGCCAGCAGTCGCTGGCGGATGTGGACGCCTACTCCCGCATCAAAACGGCGGATGCCGATCGCGAAGCGGCGACCAAGCAGAGCGAGGCGAAACGCCAGATCGCCGAGGCGGAAGCGCAGGCCAAAGAGATGGTCGCCCGCGGCGCGAAGGCCGAGCAGATGGTCGCGGTGGAGGTCGCCCGCGAGCAGGTCGATGTCGAGCAGGCCAAAGTGGCGGTGGAGCGGCAGCAACTGGAGAACCGCCAGGAGTTCGCGCAGGCAGGTATCCAGTTGGAGGTCCAGCGGCTGACCATCCAGGCCGGACGCGATGTCCAGATGGAGTTCGCCCGCGCCCTCGCGAGTTTCCTCTCCAACGGCCATATGACGCTCTACGGCACCCCCGAAACCGCCACGACCATGCTCGACAACATGGCCAAAGGCTTCGGCGTACGCTCGATGGTAGAAGGGTTCCTGACCGACACCCACTCCGCGAACGGAACCAACGGCAACGGCCACAAAAACGGTTCCAACGGCGCTGGCGGAGGCGATGCCGTCAGCGGCCTCCTCTCGCAACTTGGCGGTCTGCTGCAGCCCGCCATCGCCAAAGTGACCGGAACCAGCGCTGCCAGTGTCACCCCCGAGATGGCGGATCAGGTGGCGGCGAGGCTGGCAGAGAACCCGGCCTTTCAAACGGCCCTCCTGGATGCGCTTAAGACATCCACGCCTGAACAGGCTGTGATACAGGTTGTCCCGACGGAGGGCACGCTCGCTAAGAACGGCGTGGTCGCGTAACCGGGTAACCTAACCCGCGCCCCCTTCCCTGTGAGCGAAGCGAACGAAGTAGGGAAGGAGGGGCCGGGCGGTTAGGCCGCCCGGTTAAACGCCCCTATCGTTATCAGGAGGCGCGGAGTCGTTCCGATTACAGAAAAGGGTATCGATTATATCCGACCTGTTAAGTAATTTAATACCGGAGGATCTAAAGGCATTGGATTTGGATCATTCTGCCTTAGTCGGCTTTGCGCCACGGCTGAGGAGCAGTGCCATGACGTCGGGGTGCTCGGTGGCAAAGGTGACGGGTTTTTTCATGTGGGAGGCTTTGTTGCTGGCGTTGACGAGGGTGGGGGCGGCGTCGAGGAAGGCAGCGACCTGGTCGGTTTTGCCCAGGACGCATGCGGAATAGAGATCCAGAGGGACGCCCTGCTCCAGCAGAAACTCGATGATGTCGCGGCGTTTCATCTGGCAGGCGGCGCCCATCGCGGTTTCGTTGCCGTTGGCGCGCAGCAGGAGGTCCGGTTTCGCGGCGAGCAACTGTTTCACGGTGTCGAGGCTGCCGTGAGCGGCCTCCACAAACGACTTCACATCGTTGATGGTGATTTTGGTTTCCGACATCGGGGTGTCCTCGCTGTGCAGGGCGATCAGAGCAACTGCATATCGTGATCTGTTTTCAAACGGCCACTTTGGGAGTGCGCTGGAAAGCGGAAGAGGAGTTAGACGGCGGCTCCTCGTCCGGCGCGCTCGGCGATGTGGGGGCCGTGATCAGTCTCCCAGCAGCGTTTGGCGGAGGGGAAGATCTTGCCGGGATTGCAGAGTTCGTTGGTGTTGAACACCTGTTTGATGCGCTCCATCAGGTCCAGATCCAGTTCGGAGAAGAGCCAGGGCATCGCATCCATCTTCTCGACTCCGATGCCGTGTTCGCCGGTAATGGAGCCGCCGACATCCACGCAGAGTTTCAGGATCTCGAAGCCGGCCTCCATGACGTTCTTGACCTGGGCAGGATCGCGTTCGTCGAACATGAGGTTGGGGTGCAGGTTGCCGTCTCCGGCATGGAAGACGTTGCCGACCTCCAGGCCGTGGCGCGCGGCGATGGCACGGACTTCGCGCAGCACCTCCGGCAGCTTGGTGCGCGGGATGACGCCGTCGTGCGTCACCATCGCTTTGCCCAGCCGGCCCAGCGCGCCGAACGCCTGTTTGCGCGCTTTCCAGAGCAGGGCACGCTCCAGATCCGTCGAGGCTTGTCGTACTTCACGGGCGCCGTTGCGCTCCGCGATCGCTCTGGCGCGATTGGCCTCCGCGTCCAATCCGACCTCCAGCCCATCCACCTCGATGATCAGCACGG
>Ga0070658_10002123_pt1 | contig 16648 bp, 12 predicted proteins | sample KBSC13metaG_FD_64664 | JGI IMG/M metagenome (GOLD analysis project Ga0070658, IMG submission 64664) | Corn rhizosphere microbial communities from Kellogg Biological Station, Michigan, USA - KBS C1-3 metaG | ecosystem: Host-associated > Plants > Roots > Rhizosphere > Soil ...
ATGAGCTGCGCGCCGTCCAGCGCGGCGATCGTCCCCATCATCGAGTGCCACGCATCCTCGCAGACGAGCATCGCCGCCCGTCCCCACGGTGTATCGAACGCGCGTACCTCGTGGCCATGTTCCACGAAACGCTCCTCATCGAACAGGCCGTAGGTCGGAAGAAACACTTTCCGGTGCACGTGCCGCACGAGCGGAACGGTCTCGCCGAGTGAGACGTAGAGTGCGCTGTTGTAGAGCCGGTTGCGCCACACCTCGTAGAAGCCGACGCACACGTCCACCGGTGGCCCGGCGTAGATTCGATGGAGGTCCGCGGCGAGCTGTCCCGCCGTTACCGCATGCTCGCGCACGCCTCCTTCCAGGAAGTAACCGGTGAGCGCCGTCTCGGGAAAGCAGACGAGCACGGGCCGCTCCTCGAGCGAGGCCGCCTGGGTGAGCATGGCGCCGATCGTCGCCAGATTGCCGGCGTAGTCGCCCTTTCGCGGCCGAAGCTGGGCGAGCGCCAGGGTCAGGAATGGGGAGGAGGGGGCAGCGGGCATCGCCTAAGAATCGCCGCCGGCCGGTGGGACGGCAACAGCCGCCGAACAACCAGCGCCCCGGCTGGTACCAACTCGGGACTCAGTCGTTTATCAGGCACACCCCCATCGCACATGCATCGTTCAGCTCTCGTCGCCCTCGTCAGCCTCCCCCTTGTCGTGCCACCGCCGGCATTCGCCCAGGCGGCCGGAACGGGCCCGGTATGGCAGATCGTCGCGCAGCCCCAGTCATCGCTCGTCTTCGCGCGCGACGGTGCGCTGATCGGCGACATCGGCCGCGAGTCGCGCACCAGCGTCTCCATTCGCACCCTGCCGAAGTACGTGGGGCAAGCGTTCGTCGCCGTGGAGGACCAGCGCTTCTATCAGCACGACGGCGTGGATCTGATTGGCGTGGCTGGCGCGATCAAGGGCAAGCTGCTCGAGAAGATCACCGGCGACCATCGCGGCGGCGCCAGCACCATCACCCAGCAGCTCGTCGGCAACATGCACCCGGACCAGATCGACCGCCGTGACCTGAGCATGGGACGCAAGCTCCGCGAGCAGCAGGCGGCGCGCGAGATGGAGAAGCACTACTCCAAGGAGCAGATCCTCGAGGGGTATCTCAACCAGATCAACTTCGGTCACGGCTGGTACGGTGTGGAGTCGGCGGCGCGCCACTACTTCGGCCGAAGTGCGTCGAAGCTCACGCTCGCGCAGGCAGCCACGCTCGCCGCGCTCCCCAAGTCGCCGGTGGGCTACGATCCCATTCGCCACCCCGACCGCGCCAAGGCTCGCCGCGACCTGATCCTCGGCCTGATGGCGGAGCAGGGATTCATCACCGCCTCCAACGCGGCGCGCGCGCGCGCCGAGCGCGTGACCACGGCGCCGGACGCCGGCATGGCCGCGCCGGCAGACTACTTCGTGGACGCGGTCCGCCAGGCGGCGCAGAACGCCGGCGTCGACGTATCGAAGGGTGGCTATCGCGTCTACACGACCGCCGACGTCGCCCTCCAGCGCGCAGCGAACGATGCACTGGTTGCCGGCACCGCGAGCGTCGAGAAGCGCCCGGGCTACGATCATCCCACCCTCGCCGCCGCGAAGGACAAGCGCGACGCGCTCGCGGGAGCCGTCGTGGCGATCGATCCCTCCACGGGAGACGTCCGCGCCCTCGTGGGTGGCCGCGACTACAGGCTCGCGCCCTTCAACCGCGCCACGCTCGCCCTGCGCCAGCCCGGTTCGTCGTTCAAGCCGTTCGTGTACGCCAAGGCCCTCGAGGACAGCCTGACCGCGGCGACCATCGTTCCCGATACGGCGATCGCCATCCCGCTCGACGGTGGCGACGTCTACAGCCCGACCAACTCCGACGGCAAGTTCCTCGGTCCCATCACCATGCGCGAGGCGCTCGTGCATTCGCGCAATCCGGTGGCCGTGCAGCTCGCGCTGCGCGAAGGGCTCGACTCCATGGTCGCCATGGCGCATCGCGTCGGCATCGCCACGCCGATCGCGCCGGTGCCGGCGAGCGCGCTCGGCGCGTCGGTCGTGCGGCCGATCGACTACGTGGCCGCGTACACGGTGTGGGACAACCTGGGAGGCGTCGTCGAGCCGCGACTGATCACGCGCATCGAGGACGCGAGCGGCCGCGTGGTCTACCAGCGCCCGCCGGCGACACCGACACCGGTGATGGACCCCCGCGTCGCCTTCATCATGCGCGACATGATGCGCGACGCCGCCGAGCGTGGTACCGGTAGTCCGGCGCGACGTGCCGTTCCGTCGAGCATCCCCGTCGCGGGAAAGACGGGTACGACCAACGACAACGTGGACGTCTGGTTCATGGGGATGACGCCGGACCTCGTCGCCGGCGTCTGGCTCGGCTTCGACAGGCCGTCCACGATCATGCCGGGCGCGGCCGGTGGCTCGCTCGCTGCGCCGATCTGGGGCGACATGATGGCGCGCTACTACGCCGGTCGGCCGGCGCCCGCACCCTGGTCTCCGCCGGCGGGACTGCTTGCCGCCGAGCTCGATCGGTCCACCGGACTGCCAGCCGATTCACTCACGCCGCCGGCGCAACGCTACACGGAGTACTTCATTCCTGGCACGGAGCCCCAGGCGCTGAAGGACATTCCGTGGAGGAGGGGCGGGTTCGGTGGGTTGCTCGGATACTGAGTCGCGGGGCTTACGGCCACAACGGTAAAGGGTACAGCGTAAAGGGTACCTGGTACTGGGTACGGTACCGGGTACCCGGTACCATCTACCATGTACCCTTTACCTCGCTGAAATAAGAAAAGCCCCGAGCGGCAATGCGCTCGGGGCTCTCCCTGTGATGTCGAATTGGACCTGTTCAGCCTGTCGTTGCGACGACCGGACCTGTCCGACTCGCCGTGATTAGCGGCCGAGCTTGACGACGTTCTCCGCAGCCGGGCCCTTGGCGCCCTGGACCACGTCGAACTCCACGGACTCGCCCTCAGCGAGGGACTTGAAGCCGTGGCCCTGAATGGCGGAATGATGCACGAAGCAATCCTTCTCGCCGTTCGCGGGGGTGATGAAGCCAAAGCCCTTCGTGTCGTTGAACCACTTCACGGTGCCGGTCGTACGCATAGCTGAACTCTCCAAATGATGATGTGCAGTCGGGCATGAACTCCGTTCGGACCCGCTGCATGTTTCACGTGAACGGCGCCCTCACGCGGGGGCTCGCCCTGCAGATACGGCACTGTGCCGCATGAGCAACGACGCGGGCGAAAAAAAAGGACCTGCGGGAAGCAGGTCCTCATCCGTCGGTACTCACTCCCGTACCGAAGCACGGGGGTGCGTCGCTGGAAGGAATGATAATGACACCAGGAGCGGAGCGATAGCCCCCTGGTGACCGCGGTCACTATGCCCCCGCGCCCACCTCCGCTTCCTCCTCCTCGCGCTCCATGATCGTCGGCGCCGCCACCTTGTCGCCATCCGGCGACGGCAGGAGTGCGATCGCGAATGCCTCGTCCAGCGTGCTCACGGGGTGGAAGGAGAGCTGATTGCGCACTTCCTCCGGGATGTCCTCCATGTCCGCTTCGTTGTCCTTCGGCAGGATGATGGTGGTGATGCCGGCACGATGTGCACCGAGCACCTTCTCCTTCAGTCCGCCGATGGGCAGCACACGGCCGCGCAGTGTCGCTTCGCCGGTCATTGCTACCTCGCGGCGCACCGGGCGCCCCGACATTGCGCTCACCAGCGCGACCGAGATCGCCACACCCGCACTCGGCCCGTCCTTCGGGATTGCCCCCGCCGGCACGTGCACGTGCACCTCGATCGAGCCGAGGCGATCCTCCGGAATCTTCAGCGTCGAGGCGTGCGTCGCGGCGTAGGTGAGTGCAGCGCGCGCACTCTCCTTCATCACGTCGCCCAGCTGGCCGGTGAGGATGAGTGACACGTTCCCCCACCCGCTCACCTGCACCTTCTGGTCGTCGCTGTCACTGGAGCGCTGTGCGCCGTGCAGCCGGCGAATCGCCGCTTCCACGAACATGATGTCACCGCCCATCGGCGTGTAGTACATGCCCGCCGCGACGCCGATCTCGTTCTCCTCGTTCGCGCGCTCGGGATGCACGCGCGGCCGGCCGAGCAGCTCGCGCACGACCTCGGGAGTGATCCTGAGATCGTCCGCGTCACCCGACGCGAGCTTGCGCGCCATCTTGCGAGCGACCGCACCGACCTGGCGCTCGAGCTGGCGCACGCCGCTCTCACGCGTGTAGTTGGTGACGATGCTGGCGACCGCGTCATCGGTGAAGGTGATGTTCCTGCTCTTGAGCCCCGCCTCCTCGATCTGGCGCGGGATGAGGTACTTCTTGGCGATCTCCGCCTTCTCGCGCTCCGTGTAGCCGGCGAACTCCACCGCTTCCATTCGGTCGAGCAGCGGTCCGGGGATGTTCTGGATGAAGTTCGCCGTGGCGATGAACAGCACCTCGCTCAGGTCGAACGGGATTCCCAGATAGTGGTCGGTGAACGTGTCGTTCTGCGCCGGATCGAGCACCTCGAGCAGCGCACTCGCCGGATCGCCCTGGAACGACGCGCCGAGCTTGTCCACTTCGTCGAGCAGGAAGACGGGATTGCGCGTCTTCGCCTGCTTGAGTCCCTGGATGATGCGGCCCGGCATCGCACCGACGTACGTGCGCCGATGACCGCGGATGTCCGCCTCGTCGCGCACGCCGCCCAGCGCCACGCGCACGTATTCGCGGCCGAGCGACCTGGCGATGGACTTGGCGATCGACGTCTTGCCGACGCCCGGAGGCCCGGAGAAGAGCAGGATCGGCCCCTTCGCCATCGCGCGAGCCTTCGCTTCCTTCTGGTCCGTGACCGGCCGTTCGTCGTCAGGCACGCCGAGCGATGGCGTCGCGTCGTCGCGGTGCGGGCGGAACTGCGCCACCGGCACTTCGCCCGTCGTCTCCACCTCGTGGGCCATCTCCTGCGCGCGGAGCTGTCGCACGGCGAGGAACTCCAGCACGCGGTCCTTCACGTCCGGCAGGCCGTAGTGATCCTCGTCGAGCACCTGCTGGGCCCGCGCGAGATCGAGGTTGTCATCGCTGCGCGTATTCCACGGCAGCTCGGCGATCCACTCCAGGTAGGTGCGGATGACCTGCGCTTCCATGGATTCGCGTCCGGAACGCTCGAGGCGGCCCAGCTCGCGCTCCACTTCGGTGCGCGCCGATGGCGGCAGGTCGAGCTTGTCCAGCTTCTCGCGAAGCTCCTCGATCTCCTTGCTCTGGTCGTCGTCGCCGAGCTCCTTCTGGATCGCCTTCATCTGCTCGCGCAGGTACATCTCGCGCTGGCGCTCGCCGAGCTCCTCCTGCACCTGCGACTTGATCTCCTCCTGCATCTCGATCATGCCGATCTGCCGCTGCACGTGCACGAGCACGCGGCGGAGGCGATCCTCGACGTTCAAGTTTTCCAGCAGTCCCTGCCGCTCGGGCACCGAGAGCTCGAGGTAGCCGGCGACGAGGTCGCTGAAGCGTCCCGGATCGGTGACGGCGTCGAGCACCTGGTGCACGACCTCTTCGGGAAGGCCGCGCCGCTCGCCAAGCTCGGCGGCGCGCTCGCGGATCTCCTTGTACAGCGCCACGAAGGCCGGGTCCTCCTCATTCAGCGGCTTCATCTCCTCGAGCGGCGTCACGACCGCGGCGAGATAGTTGTCCACCGTGGTGTACTGCAGCGCGGTGGCGCGCTGCTCGCCCTGGAGCAGCAGCTGCACGCCGCCGAGCCCGCGCTGGATCTGTCCGATGCGGGCGATCACGCCGACGTTGTAGAGGATTTCGGGGCTCGGCTCGTCCGTGTTGTCACGCTGCGCGACGGCGAACACCAGGCGGTCGCCCTTGAGCGCGGCCTCGATGGCACGCAGGGTTCCGGGGCGTCCGGCCGAGATGGGCTGAGTGAGCCCGGGGAAGATGACCGTCCCCCGGAGCGGGAGCACGGGAAGGGTCTGGCGTTCAGCCATGTCGGTACCTGGAGGAAGAAGCGCTGCCGAAAGCCGGTGGGCGCTTGCGGCGGGCGGGCACGCGGCCCGGGCGAGTGGAGAGGAGCACACTCCATTCCATGCGGCGCCGGACAGCACGGCAGGGTTTGACACTTCCCGCAGCCATCGTGACGTAGTGTCCCTGCCGCCGTGGCCGTCTTTCCCGCGTCGCGCCGTCGTGCTACTATGTCCGCGTCACGTCTCACTCTGACCAGTCGCCGTCGCTTGGCCCCTCCTGATCCGCTCGCCACCGCCGCGGACGACGAGCTCCGTGCTCATGTCCAGCGTGCGCTTGCGGCCCACTACGAGCTCGACTGCGAGATCGGGCGGGGCGGCATGGGCATCGTCTATCGCGCGCGGGATCGCCGCCTCAAGCGCACGGTGGCCATCAAGGTGCTGCCGCCGGAGCTGGCATTCCGCAGTGAAATCCGCTCGCGCTTCCTGCGCGAGGCGGAGACGGCTGCGCAGCTCTCGCACCCGAACATCGTCCCGATCTACACCGTCGACGAGCAGGAACAGCTGGTCTTCTTCGTGATGGCGTGCATCGCCGGCGACAACCTCGCCAAGCGGCTGCACGAGCGCGGCGTGCTCACCATCGATGAAACGCGCCGCATCCTGCGCGACGTCGCCGACGCGCTCTCCTACGCCCACGAGCGCGGCGTGGTGCACCGCGACATCAAGCCGGACAACATCCTCCTCGACGCCTCCACCGGCCGTCCGATGGTCACCGACTTCGGCATCGCGCGCGCGATGGACTCCACGGGCGACAGCCGGCTCACGGCGACGGGCATGGCGATCGGCACGCCGGCGTACATGTCGCCCGAGCAGGCGGCAGGGGAGCGCGACATCGATGGCCGCAGCGATCTCTATTCGCTCGGCATCCTCGGCTACCAGATGCTGACGGGCGAGCCGCCCTTCACGGCGTCCAGCACGCCGGCGATGCTCGTGAAGCACATCTCCGAGCGACCGATACCGGTGGAGCAGCGACGCACGGACGTGCCGACTGACCTGGCGCGCTCGATCATGACGCTGCTGGAGAAGGAACCGCAGAACCGCTTTCCCAACGCCACCGCGCTCGTCGCCGCGCTCGACACGCGTTCGGCGCCGGCGCCGCGCGCGGCACCGCCGTCCGCGCCCCCGCAGGCGCGCGCCGCCGAACCGGCGTCCTCCGCGTCTTCGCCCTCGACGGCGGGACCGGCGATGAATGGCGGCGCATCGTACGCCCAGCCGCAGCCGTCGTACGCACCGATGAACTTCGCCGGCGCCGCGCAGCCGCTCGCGATGGCGGGTGTGACGGGCGATGAGCTCCGGCGCTGGGAAGCGCCGCCGGTGGTGCAGTTCCGCCGGAAGATCGCGCCTTACCTGTTCGTCAATGGCGTCATCGTCCTGTTCGCGCTGTTCGGGAGCTCCGACTTCTTCCCGATCACCGTCATCTGGAGCATCTACATCGCGCTCAAGTACGCGAAGCTCTGGAGCGACGGCTACGACTGGCGCGATGTGTTCCGACAGCCGCGCGATCGCGAGCTCATGGAGGTGTTCGAGGAAGCCGCCGAGTACGTCCGCGCGCTGTTCGACTCGCGTACGCGAGCGCGGCTTCGTGAGGAGCGCACCCAGCGCAAGCTCGCCGCGCGCATGGCCCCCGCGCTCCCGTCGGGCTTCGCGCCTGGCAACTATGCCCAGTCGCCGGCCGCGCGCTCGTACGCCGCGTCGCAGATCAGCGGTCCGCAGGGGGATCGTGTGCGCCAGGCGCTCGCCGACCGCGACGAGATTCTGCGTCGCCTGAACGACCTGCCCAAGGCGCAGCGCGAGCAGCTCGGCGACGTCGGTCGTTCCGCGAGCGCGCTCGCCGACAAGGTGCAGGGGCTGGCACTCGCCTACGAGGAGCTCACCCGCCAGGACTTCACCGGCGCGCGCGATCAGCTCGAGCGCGAGATCACGACGCTGGAGAATGCGGCGAACCCGCTCGAGCGCGGCAGCGAGGATCGCGTGCGCCGTCTCGCGTACCTCAAGCGCCAGCGTCGCGCGCTGGTGGATGCCGGCCAGCGCAAGGACAGCCTCGCCGCGAAGATCGAGACCTGCGCCATCGCCCTCCAGAACATGCGCTTCGATCTCATGCGGCTCGGCGCCTCGCCACAGGCGCAGCAGCACATCACGGCGCTGGCGAACCAGGCGATCAAGCTCACGGAGAACGTGGACGACGCCCTGTTCGTCGCCGACCAGATGGGCCGGCTCGGCAGTGAGCGGAACGCGGACCCGCGCCGCGCCGGCGAACGCGGGTGACCGACCACCTGCTCGACCGCCTCGTCGTCGCGGTCGGCACCCAGTACCTGATCGACCGCGAGATCGGACGCGGCGGAATGGCCGTCGTCTATCGCGCGACCGACGTCCGCCTGCACCGCTCGGTGGCGATCAAGGTGCTGCCGCCGGAGCTCGCCTTCAACGCCGACGTCCGCGAGCGATTCCTGCGCGAGGCGCAGACCGCGGCGCAGCTCTCGCACCCGGGCATCGTTCCCATCTATACCGTCGACGAGGCGGAAGGCCTCGTCTACTTCGTCATGGCGCTTGTCGAGGGGGAGAGTCTCGCCGAACGCCTCGCGCGCGACGTGCGGCTTCCCATCGAGGAAACGCGGCAGATCCTGATCGGCGTCGCCGACGCGCTCGCCTATGCCGGCTCGCACGGCGTGGTGCACCGCGACGTGAAGCCGGACAACATCATGCTCGATCGCAAGTCGGGACGGCCGATGGTCACCGACTTCGGCATCGCGCGCGCCGCTGCGGGTGACAGCCGGCTCACCGTCACCGGCATCGCCATCGGCACGCCGGCGTACATGTCGCCCGAACAGGCGCTCGGTGAGCGCGACCTCGATGCGCGCAGCGACGTCTACTCGCTCGGCGTGATCGGCTACCAGATGTTCGCCGGCGAGACGCCGTTCAAGGCGTCGAACACGCCTGCAATGCTCGTGAAGCACGTGTCGGAGACGCCGCGCCCGCTGTTGTCGCTGCGCCCCGACGTGCCGCCATCACTCGCGTATGCGATCTCGCGCGCGCTGGCCAAGAAGCCGGAGGAACGCTGGCCCGATGCCGGCGCATTTCGCGATGCACTCGCCGCGACGTCGAACGACGTCGTGCCGCGCGAGCGCGCGCCCCTCATGCCGCCCGTCACGGCCCCGCGTCCGATGCCACCGGTCTCACCGCTCTCCGGGCCGCGACAGGAAGACGCGGCGCCGTCCGTTCCGCCATACGCGGGCGGCGTGCCGATGCCGGCGATGCCCGTGTGGGGGACGCGCACCGAATGGCGCGAGTGGCGGCAGCGGCAGCGGCAGTGGGAGCGCGAGCAGCAGTTCGGGCGCCGGGGACTCCGCCGCAAGGACAGCAGCGACGAGTTCGACGCCACGCGTCCGGTGGAAGAGCGCATCACGCGATTCCGTCGCCGCAGCATCGGAGCGCTCGGCACGGTCGCTTCGCTCGCCACCGTGAACGTGCTCACGTCGCCGCACGTGCCATGGTTCATCTTTCCGAGCGCGTTCATCCTCATCGGGACGGTGACGCACGCCGGAAAGCTCTGGGCCGATGGCATTCCGCTGGCCCGATTGTTCGGTCGCGGCAACGCGGCGCTTCCCGCATCGTCGCCGGCGCGACTGCCGGCGGCGAACCTGGAACATGCAGCGCTCGCCCTCGCGCCGGCCGATGTGCTCGCGGGGCAGTACGGCGAGTCCGTCCGTCGCGCGGCCGCCGACCGCGTGGCGACGAAGGAAACGCTCTCCCGCCTGGAGCAGGCCGAGCGAGACATGATCCCCGATGTCGGACCCACGGTGGATGCGCTCGCCGAACGCGTGGGGGCGCTCGCACTCACGCTGCACCGCCTCGACCAGGACCTGGGTGGCGCATCGCTCCCGACCCTGGAGCAGCGTGTCGCCACCCTGCGCGCCGAGTCGGGGCCCGAGCCCACCGCCGAGCAGGAGCGGCGCATCACGCTCCTCGAGCGACAGCGCGCGTCGATTGCCGAGTTGACGGAACGCCGCGCCGTGCTCTCCGCGCAGCTCGAGAGCGCCTCGCTGGCGCTGCAGAACCTGCGGCTCGACCTGCTCAAGCTGCGCTCGTCGGGACTCGGCTCGGCGATGTCCGACGTCGCGAACGCGACCCAGGAGGCGCGCGCGCTGTCACGTGACATCGGTCACGCGGTGGACGCAGTGAAGGAGGTCAAGCGGCTGTAGCCAGGCGCGGCTCGCGTGGGCACCCGACACTCGGCTCCGGGTACTACGTTGCATCATGCGTTCATCCTGCCTCCTCGCGGCGCTCGCCTTCGTCGTCGCCGCGCCGATGTCGGCACAGGTCACCACGAGAGATTCCGCCGTCGCCGATTCGACGCCAAAGCCCTTCGTCCCGCGTCCGCCCGTGGTGCGAGGCCTGTACGTGAACCGCTGGGCCGCCATCGGTCAGCGGATATGGGACCTGATCGGCGTCGCGAAGCGCACGGAGGTGAACGCGCTGGTGATCGACGTGAAGGACGATCGCGGCTACGTGCTCTACCGTTCATCGGTGCCGCTCGCGCACGCCATCGGCGCCGACACCGTGAACCCGATGCCGCTTTCGCGCCTGCGCGCCGTGCTCGACACCATGCGTGCCTACGGCATCCTTCCCATCGCGCGCATCGTCGTGGCCAAGGATCCACTGCTCGCGAACGCGAAGCGCGAATGGGCCGTCAAGCGCCGCAGCGACGGGAAGCCCTGGCTCGATGCGGGCGGTAACCCATGGCTCGACCCGCACCAGCGCGCTGTGTGGCAATACGCCGCCGATCTCGCCGCCGAGGCGGTGGAGTACGGTTTCAGCGAAGTGCAGTTCGACTACGTGCGCTTCCCCGACGACCCGCGGCTCATTCGCCAGGCGAGCTTCGCGCTCGCCAACGGCCGCGCGCGCGATCAGGTAATCCGCGAGCAGCTCGGCTACCTGCGTTCGCGAGTCAAGCCTCTCGGCGTGCCGATGGCGATCGACGTATTCGGCCTGACGACGACGGACACCACCGACATGGGAATCGGCCAGCGGTGGGAGCAGTTCGCTGACCAGGCCGACTTCGTGTTGCCGATGACGTATCCGTCGCACTACTCGCGCGGCACGTATGGCATCGCGCACCCGAACGCCAATCCGTACGACGTGCTGGACCACGCCTTGACCGACGGCATCGCGCGCAACGACAACGTGCCGGACGCGGGGGAGATCGTGCCGTGGTACCAGGACTTCACGCTGGGCGCGCCGCGCTATGGCGCGAGACAGGTTCGCGCGCAGATGCAGGCCGGCTACGATCACGGCATTCGAAGCTGGATGCTGTGGAACGCCAGCAGCCGCTACACCCTGAGTGCGTTGAAGCCGGCGATCCTCGACGAAGCGGACGAAGCGCCGAATCGGCGGCTCCGCGCGGACAGCGCACGCGCGTCGCGCGACAGTGTCGTAAGCCGTGACAGCGCCGGAAAGCGTGACAGCATCCTGACGCGCGACAGCGTCGCGAAGCCCGTCAGCGCTCCAGCAAGGCCGTAATCGAATCAGCCACCTGGCGTGGCGCGTCTTCCGGGAGGAAATGCCGCGCGTCGGCCACGATGTCGAGGGTGGCGTCCGGAATGGCTTCGGTGAGTCGCTGCCCGAGCGAGAGCGGCAGGAAGGGATCCTGCGCCCCCCAGATCACGCGTACGGGTATCGCCAGCTCACCGAGCCGCTCGCCGAGTGCGCTGCTCTCCCGGGTGTCGAGCGCGGCGATGTGGCGTACGAGGGCATCGCGTCCCGCTTCGGTGACGAAGGGCCGCGCGTATCGCTCGATGGCGTGGCTCGCGCGCACGGGATCGGCGTAGCCGCGCTCGAGCTCGGCGCGCACCATGGAGAGCAGCCACGCGGGCGGCAGTCTTCGCACGATGGGCAACGTGGCGCGCGCGATTCTCACATCGCGCGAGGTCCAGCGATCGAACGCCACGCTCGCCACGAGCGCGAGCCGGGACACCCGCGCCGGGTGTCGCACGGCGACTGCCTGTGTCACGCCGCCACCAACCCCGTGCCCGACGATGCAGGCGCTGTTGATGCTGAGCGCGTCGAGCAGGGCGACGAGACGCTCGGCGTGGTCACCGAGCCCGAGCGGACGCCTGCCCGGTGGATCGCTGCGACCGTGACCGAGCAGGTCGAACACCACGAGGCGTCGGCCAGCAGGCATCAGTGACACGACGTCGCGCCAGAGGTGTCCCGACGTGGCGAAGCCATGGACGAACACCACCGGCTCCCCCGCACCGCGCGAACCGGCTGCGTAGTAATAGAGACGCGCGCCGTCGAGGTCGATGAACTCACCTCGCACGGCGCGCGTCTCCCGGGTCGATCAGTGCGACGATCCCGCTCAGAGCGACGGCGGGCCCTGCTGCTGGCGCTGCTGCGCGCGCGCGCGCTGCTCGGCGAGGTTCTTGTCGAACACTACCTGCTGATCCGGTGTAAGGATCGCACGAATGTCCTTCGCCGACTTCTCGCGCAGGTCGGACGCCTTCTTCATCAGCGCAGTGCGGTCGCCGCCGTTCATCATCTCGTTCCGGAGCGACATCATCTCGGGCTGATACTTCTTCTGGATCGCGTCGAGCTGGACCTTCTGGGCGTCGGTGAGCTCGATGCCATTGAGCTCCATGTTGCGGCCGCCACGCCGCTCGCCCTGCTGCTGCGTCCCACCGGCCTGCGCTTGTGCGAGCGTAGCGCCACCGATGAGAAGCGCGGCGCCGAGCGCCGCCATGCGAAGTGCCTTCTTCATGTTACCCTCGGGGAGATTGGAGAGACGTGCCAGGAATGGAGGATCAGACTATGAAATGCAAGCCGTTGATAAATAACAACTTATGTTGCCCCCTCTAGCGAGAGCGGGTGAATCTGCTATGCTTACCCGCCTCATGCCGGGCCGTTCCGTCCGGCGCCACGCTGCGTCGTCTGGATCTACTGTCTGCTCGCGAGCCATCCGTGACCCTGCCGCCGCCGTCGAATAGCTCCGTTGCCGCCACCGCGAATCCGTCAGGAGACGCGGCCACTGCTACCGGACCCCTCGTACCCCCTGTAGCGCCACCGGCGCCACCAGCGCCGCCGCCGAGCCCGGTGACCTTCCCGCTCGATTGGGTGCTCGCGCACGCCGCGGCGCCCATCCAATACCGCTCGCTGACGGAAGTCGCCAGGCTCTCACCGGAAGAGAGCCATCAGGTAAGCGCTCTTCCGTTTACGCACCGCCCCGCGCTCCTGTTGGCGACGCAGCAATCGGTCGATGGCACGTGGAGCGGTGGCATGCTCGGTATTCCCTCGGCGCGTGCCGAGCATTTCGAGGGGATCGGGACCATTCCGGCAGTGAGACGACTGATCGAGTACGGGTGGCACAGGGACACGCCGCCGCTGCTCCATGCGCGCCGCGCGCTCTTCCGTCTCCTTGCCGAAGACCAGGATCCGGCGTTCCTGTACGAGCTGGGCGGCAAGCACGCGCCCGACGAGGAGGCGGTGCGCCACGGACGTGCGCTGCTGCGCGAGGCGGCTGCCGCCACGCTGGCGCAGGCCGGCTATGAAGGCGATCCCCGCCTGCGCGGCGCGGCGCGGCGCATCGTGACGCGCATGGCGGACTACCTGCGCTCGCCGTTGGCGCAGAAACCGTTCGTGCGACAGGGGAACCAGCACCTGCTCGCGGCGGAAGCAGCACCGCCGTCCATCCACACCGTGATGATGCTCGCCTACATGCCGCTGTTCCGCGCCGAGCATCATCGTGAAATGGATGCGCTGTACACGCATCTGACGCAGTCGCAGCCGCGGCAGGAAGCCGTGCAGCTCGTCGGAGGGCGCGCCGCACCGGCGACGCATCTCGTGCTCGGCGATCCGCTGCCGCATCGCAACGCGGCGGACGCCGATGTTCCGTTCGCGCTCTTCTGGCTCGAGTTGATGGCGCGATTGGGCTTCCTGAAGCGCAACGAGAATTGGTGGAAGCTGTTCGAGCGCTTCCTCGACGATCGTGATCGCTCAGGCGTGTGGCACCCGCACAAGGGGATGGCGGTCGCGCGCAGCAGCAATCCGTACGTGTGGCCGACCTACCCGCTGGAGACGCAGCTCTCCGGTGAGGAACGGTGGACGGACATCACCTTCCGGCTCGGGCTGATCGCGCGACTCGCCGGCCGGCCGATCGAGATCGCCTGAGCGAGTCACCCTCCGGCGGCGAGCAGCGGCTCGGCGGCCGGCTGCGGCCGTCGGCGATGTTTCCCGCCGGCGTCGCGGGCATCGCCTCTCGCTGCGTGACGCTTCGCAGCGGCCTTCAGCTTCGCCTTGCCGAGTCGGGCGCGACGGATGCGCCGCCAGTGTTGTTGCTGCATGGCTGGGGTGCGTCCATTTACATGTGGCGCGACTGGTTCGCGCCCCTTGCCGCGATGGGTCATCGCGCGATCGCCGTGGACCTGCCGGGGCACGGACTCTCCGAGAAGCCGGACGACGCGGCGATCTACCACCTCGCGCCCCTGATGGAGGTGGTGCGCGAGCTACTCGACACCGAGCGGCTGGAGCGGGTGCACGTGGTGGCGCAGTCGATGGCGGGGACCATCGCGCTCGAGCTCGCGCTGGCGGGGGAACAGCGCATCGATCGGCTCACCCTCGTGAACCCTGCCTGCTTCGGCGTCGTGCCGCTGCTGCGACTGACGCCACTGCTGCATTTTGAATTCGTGGGCCGCCTGATGCCGTACCTGTTGACGCGCGGCAGCGTGGCGCGGGCGCATCGGCTCGTGTACGGCGACCCGTCGCGCATCACGGAGCGCGACATCGATCAGTACTGGGCGCCGTCGCAATTCCCGGCGTACTCGCGCGCCCTGTGGCGGCTCGCCCTCGAGTTCGAATGGCGCCGGCAGCCGGTCGACCTGATGGCCGGCCGGCTCGGCGCCCTGACTCAGCCCGTGCAGGTAATACTCGGCGGACGCGATCGGCTGGTGCGGGACTCGGATCCGTACGTGCGCGCGCTCATCGCCTGCGGCGCGCCGCTCGACGCCAGTCTGGTGGCGTCGGGCGGCCATGCGGTGAACGAGGAGCTCCCGCGCGAGGTGCTGGAGTGCACGACACTCACGCACTGACGGCGACCTTCGCAGGGATCCGCGTCGTCCTGCCAGCACCGCGTCACGTGGACGCCAGCACCTGAACCCATTAGACTTCAGGCATCGAGAGATTGAAGACCAGGTCGGAAGAGGCAGGCGCCCCAGGGCGACCCGCCGCTGCCGGCCGGCGGTGGAGGGCACGCGCACGAAGGCGCGTGAGGCTGCGGATCCCTTCACGACCGTTCGGCATCGGGCCGGACGACACACTCCGTGCGCGGCCGCATCATACGGTCGCATCCTTACTTCATCATCGCACCGGTCGAGCGACGGCACGAGCCGCCCAAGGTCCGGTGCAGGCGCCGGTCCCGGAAGTTCCGGGATCGCGGCCCCGGCGCGACGCATCAGGACGAATGACCGACGACACACAACTGACGCTCGCCGAGCGCGAAGCGGCCGCTGGGCCGACTCTCGCCTTCGACGATCTCGAGCTTCATCCGGCGCTGCTCGACGCCATCCGCGACGCGGGCTACGTGAGCCCGACGCCCATCCAGCGCGAAGCCATTCCCCTCGCCCGCAAGGGTCGGGATCTCATGGGGCTCGCGCAGACCGGCACCGGCAAGACCGCCGCATTCACCCTGCCCATCCTCGATCGCCTGATCGGCGGGCCGCAGCGCACGCGCGCCCTCATCCTCACGCCGACGCGCGAGCTGTGCGTGCAGGTCGAGGAGAGCTTCCGCAAGTACGCGAAGGGCACGGCGATCGAAGTGACCGCCGTGTACGGCGGCGTGCCGCTCGAGCCGCAGGAGAAGAAGCTGCGCGCCGGCGTCGACGTCGTCGTCGCGACGCCGGGACGCCTGATCGACCACCTCGAGCGCCAGAACGTGGTGTTCGACGATCTGGAGGTGCTGGTGCTCGACGAGGCGGACCGCATGCTCGACATGGGGTTCGCGCCGCAGATCAACCGCGTGGTGAGCGAGATTCCGCCCTATCGGCAGACGCTCCTCTTCAGCGCCACCATGCCGCCCGAAGTCGAGGCGCTGGCGCGCAAGTACCTGCGCAAGCCGGTCGTGGTGCAGGTGGGAGTGCGCTCCGCTGCGGCGAGCACGGTGACTCACGCGGTGTATCCCGTGCCGCGCGAGAAGAAGAATGCGCTGCTGGTGGAGCTGCTCACCGGCAAGGTGCACGAGTCGGTGCTCGTCTTCACGCGCACCAAGCACGGTGCCGACCGCGTGGTACGCGACCTGGAGAAGGCGGGTGTGCGCGCGACGGCGATGCATGCCGACAAGAGCCAGTCGCAGCGCACGCGAGCGCTCCAGGACTTCAAGGACGGCAAGACCCACGTCCTCGTGGCGACGGACATCGCGCAGCGCGGGCTGGACATCGAGAACATCAGCCACGTCATCAACTACGACGTGCCGCAGCAGGCCGAGGACTACGTGCACCGCATCGGCCGCACGGGCCGCGCCGCGAAGGAAGGTGATGCGTACACCTTCATGGCCCCGGACGAGATCGCGATGGTGCGCACGATCGAACGCGTGATCGGCCAGCCGATCCCGCGCGTGTCGGTGCCGGGTTACGATTTCGGGACGGTGGCGGCGGACTGA
>Ga0070658_10002124_pt1 | contig 16641 bp, 17 predicted proteins | sample KBSC13metaG_FD_64664 | JGI IMG/M metagenome (GOLD analysis project Ga0070658, IMG submission 64664) | Corn rhizosphere microbial communities from Kellogg Biological Station, Michigan, USA - KBS C1-3 metaG | ecosystem: Host-associated > Plants > Roots > Rhizosphere > Soil ...
CGTCGCGTCCTCGGTCTGGTTCGCGGTGCGCTTGATGACGCGCGTCGCGGCAGATTTCACCGGTTCTGCCCGCCGAAGGTGAATCAGTAGCCGCCGCCGCCTCCTCCGCCTCCACCCCCGCTGTACAGAACGACGAGCACGATCGCAACCGCGAGAGCAACGAGTACCGTGAAAGTAATCCAGGCCTTGGCGTGGTTGAGGTGCGGTTGATGCGGCATCTCGATCACCTGCCTCACACGTAGCGAAAAAGCGGCCGTGCACTTCCAGGGCGGCGCACATCGACGCCCTATTCCCCACCACGTGACTCATCGGTCGTAGGTTCAACGCCAGGCTCGACACCAGCACGCCGTCCGAATAAAGAAGCAATGTCGTACGCTGCCGACGCCTGTGGCCTCTCTCGTTTGCGGCCTCGCAACAGCGACACTTGAAAAAGTCACGGGCAGCCGACGTACAGACGCGCCGAGACTGCGGGTCGGGTTGCGCGCCCTGAGCGCGCAGTGTGTCGAGCGAGCCACGGGACCGCACCCGCACGGTGTACGTGGTGACCGCCGATGCATGGCGCGATGAAGTCGCCGAGTGATGCTGCCGACCGATGAGTTCGATGTGATCCACATGTCTTAATGGCATGACCAACGAACAACAGGTTCGTGATCTCATCGAACGTTGGGTCAGCGCCGTCCAGCAACAGGACCTCGACCTGGTCCTGAAAGACCACAGCTCGGACATCGTGATGTACGACGTGCCACCACCGCAGCAGGGTAACCGTGGCATCACCGAGTACCGCGACAGCTGGCCGCAGTTCTTCGACTACCTCCGGCGGGGCGCGATCTTCGAACTGGTCGAGCTTGCCGTGACCGCGGACGAGGAGGTGGCGTTCGCGTACGGCTTGTTGCGATGCGGCAAACCTGAGGATTTCGCGAAGGACCCGGACAACCGATTGCGTCTCACCATCGGTCTACGAAAGGTCGACGGTCGCTGGATGGTGGCTCATGAGCACCACTCCTACACCGCCTGAGCGAAGGCACGCCACGCGACGCGGTTCCCCGCGTCGCGCTGTCGAGGAGGGCGGATGAGATGACCACCACCGAGCTGGTAATGGACGGATTGGGTTTCCCGGAATCGACGCGATGGTGGGATTGCCGAGTCTGGGTTGATCTATTGGGCGAAGCGCGCGACGATGAACGCGACCTAGAACTACCCGAGCCCAGGTGCAGCAATAGGTGAAGTCGGTGAACCCCTTGCAGGCCGAGAGTTTTTCATCGCCCAACCACCGCTCCCGGCGACGCCTCCGGGATGGACCGGCGCACGAGCGCGGTCATCTGCGGGTGCCCTACAGCCCCTCCGGCGTGAGCTAGCGCCGTCCGTTGGCGTCGATGGCCTTCGCCTAGAGGTGCGCCAGCCGCCGCCCCGCGGTGCCGGATCTGTCACCCAGGACCGGTACGGCCCGGCCCGGCCCGGCCTGGGCAGCCACCTTCTCCAGGCCGGGGCTTGCACATGGGTCCGTCGTCGTGCCGAGCATCTTCCACACCGCAGTCCCGTTCGCGCCGGCCCTCGCCGGGGCCGCGATCGCGCACGAACAGGCTGCGGTGCGATCGCCGTCGGGGTCGATGGGCCGTCGGGCCGAACCGCTCAGCTATGACGCGAGCGGTGAAGCGCCAATAACAACTGGTCGGAGACGCGGCCCGCGGGGAATGCGCGTGCGAGCCGGGCGAAGGTCAGCGCAAGAAGGAACAGCGCGACATCGCGCATCAGGATGTCCCAGTACCCGCTGATGAGCGCGAGGTTCACAACGATGCCGGCTAGCCACAGCGCGACCACGTAACCACCGACGCGCGGCAGGAGTAGCACGATGACACCGGCAAGAATCTCGACCGCTCCGACGAAGTACATCGTCTGGTGAACCGTACTGAACGGGCTGATCCAGTGTTGTAGTTCCGGGGCCAGGTACTTGTCCCAGTTGACCATCACATGCGCGAACTTGTCCGCGCCGAACAGAATCGGCACGACGGCAAACCCGATGCGCATTAGCCAGAACGCCTGGAACACAGGATCCTTCTTGATTCGCTCGCCCGGTGACCACCTCGTGGTATCCGGAACGGCAGGCGTGCGTGCTGCGGTGCTCGTCATTGGAGCCTCCTTTTTCTATCAGATACTTCAGTATACGTTAGAAGTATTCCGGCGATCAATGTGTCCGATAGAATGTGGGACGACGACAGCAGGAGGAACGATGAACCAGGCTGGCCAGGACGACCTCGACACCCGCTTGGGCCGAATCGCCGCGCTGGGTGACCCGATTCGGCGCGCGCTGTACCGCTTCGTCGTCGCGCAGCCCGAGCCGGTCGGGCGCACGCAAGCCGCGGATGCGGTGGGCATCGCGCATCACAGTGCGAAATTCCACCTGGACAAGCTCGAATCCGAGGGCCTGCTCGACATCGAGTACGCGCGCCAGCCGGGTCGGAGCGGGCCGGGCGCCGGACGCCCGGCGAAACGCTATCGCCGGTCGGCGCGTGAGGTGGCGGTGAGCCTGCCCGAGCGGCGCTATGACATTACCGGTCACGTCATGGCCGAGGCGATCACCACGGCGACGGACTCCGGCGTGCCGGTGGCCGAAGCAGTGCAGCAGTCAGCAGCCGCGATGGGTCGAGCGGTTGGGGAGCGGGCTCGCGGCCGGGTGGGGTCGCGTCCCGGTCGGGGTGCATGCATCCGAGCTGTCACCGCCGAGCTGGTGGAATGTGGCTACGAGCCGCGCACGGGCGGCGACCGGATTGTTCTGGCCAACTGCCCGTTCCACACCCTCGCCGCGCAGTACCCGAGCCTGGTCTGCCGGATGAACCTCAAGCTGCTCGAAGGCTTGGTGCAGGCATGTGGCCCGTCCGGGTTGCAGGCAAAGCTGAATCCCGAGCCGGGGCGCTGCTGCGTGACTTTGAACCGTGACCGGTGACCCCATTGGTCGGCTATTTTGCGCGGAGCGGGGTGAGTCTGCGCAGCCGCAATGAATCATCGACAACACGCCCGCTCCGAACTAGCGGGGCCCGAACTCACGACCGGATTCGCTCAGCTTGCGAAGCACCCGGCCGATAGGACGTCGCGAACTGCGAAAGGAGAGCGGGCGATGGCCGACGATGAACTGACTGCAGACGCCTCGACCTTCCCCACCCCATACCCTGAAATGACGGGGATCGGACCGGTCGACGTGGAGTCTGTCCGACAGTGGATGGACGATAAAGACGAATGGGAAACCGCAAACCGCCGCCGCTACACGGCATGATTTTGTGGTAGACGATCAGTCGGACGTCGCGATCAATCGGTAGCCGACGCCCGGTTCGGTAAGCAGACACATCGGCTGGGCCGGGTTCGCTTCAAGTTTCCGGCGCAACTGGGCCATGTAGACGCGCAAGTAATTGGTCTCGGTGCCATACGTCGGGCCCCACACGTCTTTCAGCAATTGGCGACCTGTGACGAGACGGCCGCGATGCCGGGCGAGTACTTCAAGGAGCTGCCATTCGGTAGGCGTGAGTCGCACGTCGGAACCGTCGATGAGCGTCACGCGTTTGGTCGCAAGATCGACCGTGAACCGCTGCGTGCTGATGACCGGTTCTTCCCCGGCGGGAGCCGCCCGTCGGATCGCCGCGCGCAATCTCGCGAGCAACTCGTTCATGCCGAACGGCTTGGTGATGTAGTCGTCGGCGCCGGCATCCAATGCCTGCACCTTCTGTAGTTCTTGCTCGCCGGCCGACAACACGATGATGGGCACGGTCGACCAGCCGCGGATACCGCGGATGACATCGGTGCCGTGCATGTCGGGCAGGCCGAGGTCGAGTATTACGGCGTCCGCACGGCTTTTTGCCATTGCTGACAGGCCGGAGGCACCGTCCGATGCCGTGACGACCACATATTCGCGCGCAGAGAGATTGATACGAAGCGCTCGCAGGATTGCAGCTTCGTCGTCGATTACCAGCACGCTGGTCACGGCTGGCCACCGGAATCCGCAACGAGCGTGGGCACAGCCAATGCGCTGACACGCGACGAAATCGGGGCCGGGTCGGGCGGGAGCGACGACGGTGGCTCGACGTGTGCGCTCGGGCTCGCAGGAAGTGCGATGCGCATCGTCAGCCCTCCCCCAGGCGTCGCCTCTGCCGTGAGTTCGCCGGCCATAGCGTCGATGAATCCCTTCGAAACAGCAAGCCCAAGCCCCACCCCGGCGGCAGACCGTTGGTCACCAAGTTGTTCGAACGGCAGCAAAATCTGCTCGCGTTTGTCGTCGGGAACGCCGGGCCCGTGGTCGATGACCTCGATTGTCACGACGTCGAGTTTTGCCGACGCGGCGAGGGTTGGCGGGTTGTCATTCGGCGAGTAGCGCAAAGCGTTCGCAACCAGGTTGGCGAGAACGCGTTCGAGTAGGCCGGGGTCTGCTGCCAGCAGCGGCAAATCATCCGGGATGTCGAAGTTCAGGCACTCTGCACCATCGAGACCCCGGACGACGATGGGGGCGACTTCGTCAAGAGCCGTAGGCCTGATGAAAGGTTGCAAGCTGCGAGTGTGGATGCGGCTCATGTCGAGAAGGTTGCCGATCAGGGCATTCAACCGGTCGGCGCCTTCTTCGATCGTGGCGAGTAGTTCTGCCTGGTCGGCAGGAGACCAGCGGACGTCGGTCTGGCGCAGCGTGCTGACGCTTGCTTTCACTGACGCCAGCGGAGTACGCAGGTCATGACTGACGGCGGTGAGCAGCGCCGTCCGCATGCGATTTCCCTCGGCGAGTGCCTCTGCGTGTGCGGCCGTGGCGCGGAGGCGCTCGCGGTCGAGCGCTGCGGCCGCCGATTCGGACGCGAGCCGTACCGATAATGCACTACGGCGTGCGGCGATGTGTACGACGCTGCTCACGGTCACCGCCACCGCGATGAACAGCAGTAATGCCAGCAGATTCTGCGGCGCCGCAATCGTCCATCGATGGAGCGGCGGGGTGAAGAACCAGTTCAGGACCAGGCTGCTTGCGGCAGCGGCGAGGATCGCCGGCCAGATGCCGCCGATGAGGGTGATCCCGATGACCGCAAGCAGGTACAGCAGCAGGTCGTCATCGAAGGCTAGATGTGGCCGCAGCGCGCTCAAGACGCCGGTTAGTGCAGGAAGCCCGGCCATCGCGACCACGACTGCGGTCAGGATCCGACGGCGGCTGATGCCATCGACGCCGGAGTTCGCCATGAGATCGAGTGTGGACCGGTGGCGCCCTGTTATCGAGCCCGCCCTCCACCCGATCGGTGATCTTGACGGTTTCTTGACGCCGGGCCGGCTGATCTTGATACGGCGCTGACGACGATTCTTCGTTGCGATGCCTACCGTCAGTCAAGTGATTGCGATGACCAGGCTGGCCCTATCCGTCGATGGCGCATCGGTTACTTGATGACCGTGCAGATTGGCAGCATCAAACGTCTGTTCGTGGGCCGACCGCTGCGCAGCCAGCAGATGCACGAAACGCTTTTGCCCAAGTGGCTCGCACTACCGGTGTTCGCCTCAGACCCGCTGTCCTCCGTCGCATACGCAACCGAGGAGATTGTGCTGTATGTCGCCGTAGGCGGAGCCGCATACTTAGCGTTCGCGAAGTGGATCGCCGCTGCCATCGCCGTCCTTCTCGTCATCGTGGTGCTGTCGTACCGCCAGACGTGTCGGGCGTATCCGGGCGGCGGCGGCGCTTACGCCGTCAGTCTCGAGAACTTCGGCGAGAACGCCGCGCTGACGGCGGCGAGTGCGTTGCTGGTCGACTACGTGATGACCGTCGCGGTATCTGTGGTTTCAGGCGTCGTCGCGATCACCAGTGCCGAGCCGGCGTTGAGTCGGCACGCGGTCGCGCTCTCGGTCGGGTTCACGATGTTGCTGATCCTCGCGAATTTGCGCGGGGTGAAGGAGGCGGGCAAAGCGTTCGCCATTCCGACGTACGCATTCGTCGGACTGACATTCCTGATGTTCATCGTCGGCGCGATCAAAGGACTCGACGGACACCTGCCACCTGCATCGACATCCACCGAGCAGTTACTTCGAACGGCCCACACCGGAGGCGTATTCACCCTGGTCATCTTGGCAAAGGCCTTCGCGTCGGGATGTACGGCGCTGACCGGCGTAGAAGCCATCAGCAATGGTGTTCCAGCGTTCCGTATGCCGAAGGCGCGCAATGCAGCGAACACGCTGGCCATCATGGGACTCCTCTCGGTTTCGATGTTCGTCGGTATCACCGTGCTCGCGCGCCATCTGAACGCGCAGGCTCAGGCGAGCGGCAACCCGTCGGTGATCTCGCAAATCGCAGCTGCCGTATTCGGCAGCAAGGCAACGCTGTTCTTCGCCTACCAGGCCGCGACGGCCGGTATTCTGATACTCGCGGCCAACACTGCGTTCAGCGGGTTCCCCGTGCTGTCGTCGATTCTCTCGCGAGACAGCTACCTGCCGCGTCAGCTGCGCAACCGCGGCGACAAACTCGTGTTCAGCAACGGAATCGTGTTGCTCGGCGGCTTTGCGATTGCGCTGATCATCGGGTTCGACGCGAATATCGACAAGCTGATTCAGCTCTACATCATCGGCGTTTTTACCAGTTTCACCCTGAGTCAGGCCGGCATGGTCAAACACTGGAACGGCAAGCTGGGGGTGGCAGCTGCCCAGCAGCGACGGCGCATGCGGCTGTCGCGGGCAACGAATGTCGTCGGCACCGCCGCCACGGCGATCGTTCTCGTCATCGTGGTCGCCACCAAGGTGCCCGAAGGCGCTTGGATCGCCGTGCTCGCTATGGCGGCACTGTTCACCCTTATGAAAACCATCAGACGCCACTACGACAGTGTCGCCAGTGAACTCGCCATCAGCCCGACCGAGCGACCGATGCTGCCGTCGCGCAACCATGCACTCGTGTTGGTGTCCAGCCTGCACCTTGCCTCCTTGCGTGCGATTGCGTACGCGAAGGCGACCCGACCGAGCCGACTCGAGGCGGTCACCATCAACGTCGATGACGCCGAGGCGAGTCGACTGCGCGACGAGTGGGACGAACACGGAATCGATATCCCGCTTGTGTTGCTCGACTCCCCCTACCGTGACGTCACCAAGCCCTTGCTCGATTACGTGCGGCGTTTGCGCCAGGGCAGCCCGCGCGACGTCATCACCGTGTTCATCCCTGAATACGTGCTCGGGCATTGGTGGGAACAGCTTCTGCACAATCAAAGTGCACTACGGCTCAAAGCGCGGCTCCTGTTTGAGCCAGGCGTCATGGTTACCAGCGTGCCTTGGCACCTTCAGTCGAGCGAACACCTTCTGCGCGTAGGTGATTTTCCTTACTGGCGCGGGCATTGACAGCACGGTCCCTGGTAACGACACGTCGACTGTGGTAGGAATCTCGCATTGATTCGCGTGCATCAATCGAGTTGAGGCAGCAGACTAGCAACTATGGGATCGAGTCTCGAAAAGCGTCAGCTCCCGAAGTGGGGCGAACTCAAGCCACTGCTGCGCACCAAACCACTAGAGCTCAACCCGACCGAACGCCGGCTGAGCCGCGCACTCACCATCGGCGACCTTCGAACGATCGCACGCCACCGCACGCCGCGTTCAGTGTTCGACTACACCGACGGTGCGGCGGAGCAAGAAATCAGTCTGCGACGGGCGCGCGAGTTGTTCCGCAACATCGAGTTCAACCCGTCGATCCTGCGTGACGTCGCAGCGCTCGACACCGCCACGCCAATGCTGGGCCGCCCGGCTGCGCTGCCATTCTCCTTCGCGCCAACCGGATTCACCCGGATGATGAACCACGAAGGTGAACGAGCGGTCGCGCGGGTGGCCGAGCGGCGTGGCGTTCCGTACGCACTATCGACACTCGGAACGACATCGATAGAAGACGTCGCAGCCGCCGCACCGAACGGCCGGAACTGGTTCCAGCTCTACGTTTGGCGCGACCGCTCCGCGGGCGAAGACCTCATGGCACGTGCCAAAGCATCCGGCTATGAGGCGTTAATCCTTACTGTCGACGCGCCGGTGGCGGGCGCACGCCTGCGTGATCAGCGCAACGGCTTCTCGATTCCACCGGCTTTGACCTTCAAGACGATTCTCGACGCTGCGACTCACCCCGCTTGGTGGACCAACCTGCTCACCACGCCCACGTTGACGTTCGCGTCGCTGCATGCTTGGGAAGGCACTATCGCCGAACTGATGAATTCGCTCTTCGACCCCACGATGACGATCGCCGATCTCGACTGGGTGCGTTCATGCTGGCACGGTCCACTGATTCTGAAAGGAATTCAGACCGTCGACGACGCTCGCCGCGTGGTTGATGCGGGTGCTGATGCGGTGGTGCTGTCGAACCACGGCGGGCGTCAACTCGACAGGGCGCCCGTACCGCTGCGGCTACTGCCCGACGTCGTCGAAGCAGTTGGCGACCGCGCCGAAATCTGGGTCGACACCGGCATCATGAGCGGCGCCGACATCATTGCGGCCTTAGCCCTCGGAGCGCACGCCACAATGATCGGCCGTGCCTACCTTTACGGCCTGATGGCGGGCGGTGAGCGTGGCGTCGATCGAGCGGTGGAGATTCTCATCAGCGAAATGCGCCGCACCATGCAACTGCTCGGCGTCCGAACAATCAATGAGCTAACCCCGCAACACGTCACGCTGCCGTGAGAACGTTGCGGTGTGGCTGCCGCAAATCCAGTCAAGAAAGCTTTTCTGAAACCTTCTTGTGAGCAGCCGCCACCCGCAGCCCGAACATGCCGCCGTCGACTGCGAGCACAGTGCCGGTCGTTGACGCCGAAAGTGGTGACGCCAGGTACGCAATGGCGTGCGCTACTTCGTCGGCGCTGACCAGCCGCCCCAGCGGCTGACGGTCTTCGAGTGCGGCCCGCTCAGCAGCGGGCTCGCGGGCACTTTCGAGTAACCGGTTGATCCACGGCGTCTCTGCGGTGCCCGGTGTCACGCAGTTGACGCGTATGCCGTCGGCAATATGGTCTGCAGCCATGGCGAGCGTCAACGCGAGCAACGCGCCTTTGGTCGCCGAATACAGCGCTCTGTTCGGCAACCCCGCGGTGGCTGCGACCGAGCAGGTGTTGACGATGGCTGCGTGTCGCGACAAACACAGGTAGGGCAGGGCTGCACGGCTGACGCGCACTGCCCCGACCACGTTCACGTCAAAGGTTCGATGCCATTCTTCGTCACTATTGCCGGCGACGTTTCCTTGGGCACCTATACCGGCGTTGTTGACGACGACATCGATACCACCGAACTCCTCGACGACGCGAGCCACCGCCGCCTTCACCGCGGAATCGTCGCTAACGTCGGCATTGATTGCGAGCGCCGACGCCGGTACGCCCTCGGTGTTCAGGTCAAGGCATGCCACCCGTGCGCCACGGGCAAGGAATACCTCAGCAGTCGAACGCCCGATGCCGGAGGCGCCGCCAGTAACCAGCACCACAAGGCCGTCAAATTCGCCTGGCATCGCGTCTCCTCTCGCACTTGCCGAACATATGTCGAGCGTTCATGTCACCGGGTCGTGCGGCTCGGCGTCGCCTGCAGGAAGTCGCAGCGCGCCGTCGACAGAGGTTGCGCCGACCAGGGGCCGCATTGCCGCCTTGCCGCGAACGACGGTGTTGATGAGCACACCGACCGCGTCGATCTCGATGCGAACGACGTCGCCGACTTCAAGCGAGAACGGAAGGGCAGGAACAAGGCAGGTGCCGGTTGAAAGGACGACGCCTGCGGGGAAATCGTCGGCGCGAAAAAGATATTCGAGGAGATCGTCGAATCGGCGATTGAGCTGGGACGTATTCGCGTCGCCGTGCCACACGGTCTCTCCATCCCGCACGATTCGGGCCGAGATGGCGAGCTGATACGGGTCGGCGATCTCCCACGCCGGGCGGATCATCGGGCCGAGAGCGCAACTGCCCAGATAAACCTTCGCCTGCGGCAGGTAAAGCGGATTCTCGCCCTCGATCGAGCGGGAGCTGACATCGTTGCAGACGCAGTACCCGACCACCTCTCGGTGTGCGTTAACGACGAGGGCGAGTTCGGGTTCGGGCACGTCGATTGTCGAATCCGCCCGGACCGAAATCGACGCACCCGGGCCTGATACCCGCCAGGCGAGCGACTTGAAAAAAAGTTCTGGGCGCGCTGCGTCGTAGACCTGTTGGTATGCACTCGCAAAGCCGGCACTCTCGGCGGCGCGTGCTTCTCTTGACCACAGGTACGTGACTCCCGACGCCCATACCTCAGTCAGGCCGTCGATCGGAGCGAGCAAGTCGACTGCATCGGTGTCGTCGAGGGTGCCAACGTCATCAGCTCGACCAGTGGCACCAGCGCCATCAACGGCGTTCGAGCATCGCGCCTTGATCTCGTCGAGTGGCATGGCAAGCAACTGCGAAAGCGACGCGCAGCCGGTCAACGCGGTGCGACGGCCGTCGCGCACCAGACCGACCGATACCTGTGCGGTACGGCGATCGCGGTAGCGCGCGATGTGCACGTCAGCTCTCCTCTAGCAACCGCGCGAATGCGGTCAAGGCGATGAGCGGGTTTCGTTTGCGCACTAGCCTCGACTCGCCAAATGTTGTGGTGCGGAGTCGGCCCGCGTTGCAATAGCGGCAACGCACGCGGCGAGCGCTTCGCGAATATCGCGCGCAACCGTACGGTCGTAACGGGCCGTTGGAACGGAGACCGACAACGCCACGGTCATGCCTCCGTGGTTCGGTACCAACATCGCGGTGCAACGGCAGCCAACGACGTATTCCTCATTGTCTTCACCGTAACCGCGGCTGCGGATGCGGAGCAGCTCGGCTTCGAGTTTGGCTCGATCAGTGATCGTGCGATTCGTGAACCGAGTGAGTTTGGCGTCACGTAGCCGGCGCTCCAACTCGTCGTCGGGCAGCGCAGCCATCAAAACTTTGCCCAATGCGGTGGCATGCGCGCCGAGCCGCGCCCCGACACTTGAAACGAGTTTCATCGGATGCGGTGACTCCGCAATCGCAAGATACAGCGTTTCCAAACCGTCAAGCGTGGCCAGCTGCACGGTCTCCTTCGTTGTCTCGCGGAGTTCGTCCATCAAGGGCTGCGCGAGCGACACGATGTCTTGCGCCGGCACGTAAGCCTGCGCTACCTCCCAGAGCCGGTAGCCAAGCCTAAACGTGCGCTTGCGTGAATCGAATTCGATATATCCGCGGTTGAGCACGGTCTGCAGCAACTGGTGGCCTGACGAGTTGGGCAAGCCGAGCTCACGAACAATGGCGGCGAAAGACGCCTCCTTCGCGGCAGCAAGATATTCGAGAATGCTGATCGTGCGATCGGCAGACTTGACCGCGCCCAACGCCAGGTCGTGCGGCGGATTAGCGCTGCTCATCGGCGTTGCACCGTTTCGTCAGACATCGAACCTCCCCTTCCGGCTGATCTGGTCGAGCGACTCGAGGGCGCGGACGACGTCGGCTGAGCTGTTGTAGCCGTGAACCGACAGTCGCACACGGCCATCACCGCTCCACGCCAGCACGTCATCGGCACTCAGCGCCTTCACCACCGCATCGGCGTCGGCGGCGCCGAAGACGATGTTCGCACTAACCCGCATGTCGTCTGCGGGCCCCCACACCGGCAAGCCGAGACGCTCGAGCCCGGCGCGGAGTTCGCGGCCGAGAGCCAGCGCATGCGCCTCCATCTGCTCGCCCGGAACCGTTTCGAGCAACTTGAGGCCCTCATCGAGCACGGCGACGCCGCCGAAGGGCGGGTTGCCGACCTCGAGGCGAGCGGCATCGGCCTTGAGCTCGTAGCCTTTCGACCGGAAATCCACGGTTGGCCACTCGATCGAGTGCCAGCCCACCATGGCCGGCACCATGCTGTCGAGCACGGCGCGACTGCAGTAGAAGATGCCCACGCCATGAATGCCGAGGATGAACTTGTAGCAGCACGAAACCATGACGTCGCACAACTCCACGTCAACGGGAAGAACGCCCAGCGACTGTGACGCATCGACGACGAGTGCGGCTCCACAACTGTCTGCAATCGCGCGCAATTCGTCTAGGCGCAGCCGTCGTCCGTTCAGGTAGCTCACGTGGCTAACACAGATGACTCTGGTGCGATCCGAGACCGCGGCGGCGATCGCCGCTTCTGCCGTGGCAGTTGGTTCGACGGCGACCAACCGCACGCCGTGCCGCCGTGACCTGGCGAGCCACGGAACCAGCGCGTTCGGATACTCGTCGGCGAGGGCGACGATCTCATCACCGGGTTGCCAGTCGAGTCCGTCAGCGAAGCGGTTAATACCTTCGGCGGCGCTGCCTAAGAAGGCGATCTGGTCGGCGCCGGACGGCGGCAGGCCGAGGTACCGCGCTAGCCGACTCTTCACCTGGCGGTAGTGCTCGGTGAACTCGTCGCGGCCCGCCATAGCGCGCGACTTCTGTTCGAGGAAGCGCGCCATTGCCTCCGACGCCGAACGCAACGGCGGCGTCTCACCACCCGCCGCCAGATGCGCCACCGGCTCTTCGAGTCCGAGGAACGCGGCACGCGGCAGCAGTGCCTGACGCGGGGCGATCACCGTTTGGTCAGCTGTCATGAGACGTCACTTCGAACGCATCGGGAAGCGGGGACTTGCGCGCGGCCGATTCCCCAAGAATCGACCGAAGGAACACTTGCGTGCGCTCGTGGGCCGGCGCCCGAAGTACCTGCTCGGGCGGACCCTCCTCGACGATCACACCTTCGTCGACGAAGATCACCCGGTCGGCGACGTCGCGCGCGAAACTCATTTCGTGCGTGACGACGATCATCGACATGCCCTCCTGAGCCAGCTGCCGCATGACGGTCAGGACACTGCCGACTGTCTCGGGATCGAGGGACGACGTGGGCTCGTCGAACAGCATGACCTTCGGATGCATGGCTAGGGCACGCGCAATCGCCACCCGTTGCTGTTCGCCCCCCGAAAGCTGTCCCGGATAGGCGTGCGCGCGGTGGCTCAAACCTACCTTTTCCAGCAACGCAGCCGCCTCCGCCTTCGCCTGCTCACGCGTCATCTTCTTGAGTTTGCGCGGCGCGAGGGTGACGTTCTCCGTTGCCGTCATGTGCGGAAACAGATTGAAACTCTGGAAAATCATGCCCACGGTCTGGCGTAACTCGTTGCCCTTTGCGGTCTTCGGCGTGACCGTGATGTCGGCGACGGTAATCGACCCGCTTTGGAATGGTTCGAGACCGTTGATGCAGCGCAACAACGTGCTCTTGCCAGACCCGCTGCGGCCGATGATCACCAACACCTCACCGACCGCGAGGTCGAGCGAAACACCGCGCAGCACCGGCGTCGACCCGTACGACTTGGCGACGTCGGCCACCGCGATAACACTGTTTGATGTCATCAGCTGGATCCTAGCCATCGACCGATCATCACGCCGCCGTCATTGCCGGACGCGGTCTTTCTTGAATCATTCCGGGAATTCTCAAGCGTCTCTCCGCAAGCTGGCCACCGAACGAAATCACCCAAGCGAACAAGAAGTAGATGGCGCCGACACCGACGAGAACGCTGAACGACCCTGACGCCGGATCGATCTCACGAACGGCAAGCCCGGTGCCTGTGAGTTCCAGATATCCAATGACCGAAGCAAGTGAGGAGTCCTTCAGTGTCATGACGAACACCCCGACCCCAGCAGGTATTGCGACGCGAACCGCTTGCGGCCAGATGACATAAACGAACATCCGTACACGGCCGAGACCGAGCGCCATGGCCCCAGCGCGCTGACCCTGATCAACCGACTCGACCGCAGACCTGATGACTTCGGCCATGTAGGCACCGCAATACACGCTGAGTGCCAGCGTCGCGGCGGCGTACTGCGGTACGTCGATCTTGAACAGCAACGGAAGCGCGTAGTAGGCAAAGAACAGTTGCAGCAGGATGGGAATCGAGCGGAACGTGCCGATGAATGCCATCGCAGGAAGCCGTAGCCACCACGTCGCCGAACTCCGCGCCAGGCCTGCGATCAAACCCAGCACCGAGCCGAAAACGAGGGCAAGCACGGTCAGTTTGAGAGTGACCTTTGCGCCCTGGTAGAGCAACGGCGCATAGTCGCTCAGCTGCGAAGCATGCGTCATCATTGGCGCACCATCCCTTTGCGGAGCCGTCGGCCGGCAACTTCCCACAACCGGTTCAGTACCTGCACTGCCACGAGATAGAGAACGCCGGCTACCACAAAGACTTCGAAATACCTGAACGTCCTCGACCCGATCACGTAGCTGACGTGCGTCAGCTCGTTGATACCTATGACGGACACCAGAGCGGAACCAAGAATCAGGCCGACAACCTGATTACCGAGTGCCGGAAACGTGATTCTGAACAGTTGCGGAATGACAACCGATCCGAGGACGTGCCGCTGAGGCAACCCAAGAGACCGCGCGGCCTCGAACTGCCCGCGTGGAATCGCGATGAGGCCGCCCCTGAAAACCTCGGTCAAGTAGGCGCTGCCGTTGAGCGTCAGCGCCGCGATACCGCTCGTAAAAGCTCCGAGGGTCAAGCCGTACCCGGGCAGCCCGTAGAAGAGGATGTAGATGATGACGAGCAAGGGGACGTTTCGGAGTACCTCGACGTAAATCGCGGCGGGGATTCGCAATGCCAAGTGTCGGCTGGTGCGAAGAAACGCGAGTCCAAGCCCGATCGGCAAGCTACAGATGACCGCGAGGACGCTGATCTCCAGCGTCACGCGTAACGCATCGAGCAACGTGCCCATATACGGAGACAGCGCGCCGAAATCTAGAGTCGACACGATTTCCTCCGAATCCTCAGCAACAGGTGGACATTTCAAGACCAGATGTGGCGCCGTGCGGAGGTTGTGCTCGCCGTCCGTTCGCGACGAGCGGCATGCACAACCTCCGCCGGCAACGCACGTCTAGCTGGACGCTGGCGGCGAGGCGAAGTCGGGCGGCTCGCTGCCGAACCACTTCTTGGTCAACGTATAGGTGGTGCCGTCAGCGTTGAGTTGCTTCACGATGCCGTTGACGTAGTCGAGCCACGCCTGGTCGCCCTTCGGCACGCCGATGCAGTCCTTCTGGTTGTCACTGACCTGGCCGGTGAGCGCCTTCAGCTTGCCGTTGCTGTCGGCAATGAGCGTGGCGATCTGGGTGTTGGCTACTGCCGCAGCGTCAGCCTGCCCCGACATCACGGCCTGCACCTCGTCGGCAATCCCAGGCAGGAGAGTGAGTTTGGCGTTCGGAACAGCCTTCGGGATCGTGTCGGCTTGGGTACCGCCTGAAGCGCCGGCGACCGTCTTGCCCGCGACGTTCACGTCGTCGACCGACTTCAGGCTGCTGTCCGCCTTGGCGATGAGAGCAACGTATTCGTAGTTGATCGGGTCGGTGAAGCTGATGACCTTCTCGCGTTCCGGCGTGTCGGTGAACGAACCCACGACGACGTCGGCCTTCCCGGTCTGCAAGACCGTGACCCGACCCGCGACGTCCGTCTTGACGAAGCTGACCTTCACGCCCATCTTCTTGGCGACCGCGTTGATCATGTCAATGTCGAAACCCTCGAGATTGCCGCTCTTGTCGAGGGATTCGAACGGCGCGTTGCCGGTGATGGTGCCGACCCGAAGTGTCTTCGACTTCTGCACCTTGTCAAGGATGGCCGAGGCGTTCGCGGTGCTACCGCTACCACTCTTCGACCCGCTAGTCGTGCCGCTCTTCGTGCTCGAACAGCCGACGAGGACCAAAGCACCTGCGACCGCGATAGCGGCGACGGATCGCAAGCGGGTGACGCGACGTTCCCCGACTCGTACGTTTGCCATTAATTCCTCCGAACCCTGAGACGAAGAAGCCATGACGTTCGGTGCTTAGGTACTTAGGTGCTTGGGTGCGTAGATTTCCGTGTGCGCGAACAGGACGTGCAATCGGCATAGCCTGGCGCCATGGCGCCCGTTGGCGGGGCCGGTCGAGCGAGCCGAGCTGACGGCAGTGATCCGCCGCCCTGCGGCGCCGTTTCGCTCGCCTCCCATCAACCTGGCGGACGCCACGGCGTCCAGTCCCGTCAAGGTAGCCAGCACCACGCGACATTTCAAGTAGGTGTCCAGGTGTTCATGCTTACGAACTCATAACGAGAAATCCTGCAAACGCGCGGGACTGAAATCCTTGACGCGTAGGAGATCCTGCCGGACCATGTTCATATACATGGTTTTCTGTTCGGCTATGTGAACTCGCCATTCGGCGTGAGAGAGGTCGTCATGCGAGCACTCGTCCTCACGGAATGGTCGAAACTTGTGGTTGCCGACAGGGACGATCCAGTTCTCGGCGTGCACGACGTGCTCCTCGAGGTCGTGGCCACTGGCATCTGCGGCTCGGATATCCATGGCTTCACCGGCGAAAATGGACGCCGTCACGCCGGCCAGGTAATGGGCCACGAAACAGTTGGCCGCATCGCCGCCTTGGGTTCAGGCGTTCGATCCGACGACGGCATCGCGGTCGGCGAACTCGCCACCATCAACCCGGTCGTCGGGTGCACAAGATGTGCACGGTGCCGGTCGGGCCTCGCACAGGCCTGCGCTGACAAGACGGTCATCGGCGTCACGCCCTCGACAGTTGGTGCGCTCGCGCAACTGATCGCCGTGCCCGCCTCGAACGTCGTGGTGTTGCCCCAGGCCATGCCGGTCGAATACGGCGCACTCGTCGAGCCACTTGCCGTTGGCTATC
>Ga0070658_10002128_pt1 | contig 16625 bp, 21 predicted proteins | sample KBSC13metaG_FD_64664 | JGI IMG/M metagenome (GOLD analysis project Ga0070658, IMG submission 64664) | Corn rhizosphere microbial communities from Kellogg Biological Station, Michigan, USA - KBS C1-3 metaG | ecosystem: Host-associated > Plants > Roots > Rhizosphere > Soil ...
TGGCAGACGACCAGCGGTCCCGACTGGCGAGGCGAGTCCGAGTCGGTGCCCTTGACCCGGGCCCCGGTGGTGATCGTTCCACTCGCCAACAAGCAGGCTTATCTCGATCGCTACGCGATGCCCGACAAGATGCACACTCCGCTGTCAAGCGAGGCGAACTGGCCCACGCCTTACTGGGACATCGACACGGGGTTCGGCGTCATGCTCATCTTGCTGAGCGCGGTCGATCTCGGCTTGGGCGCGCTGTTCTTCGGAATATTTCAGGGCGAGCAGGCACTGATGGAAGCCCTGGGTGTGCCAGAGGGCTACCGGCCGATCGGGGCGCTAGCCGTCGGTCACCCTACGCGCGGTGAACACTCGCGGCCGGAGCTGCTAACAGGCCGTCGCCCACTCGAGAACATGGTGAAGTGGGAGCACTGGTAACCGCGGAGGGTGTGTTGACGCCTCACAGTTCGCCGGTTGACCGGGGCGTGGTGCGGCGGAGCTGTGGAATCACGCTTCCGGTCACTTCGTCGAACACCGCTTCCTCATGCGGTGCACTACGCCATGTCTGCGGCCAGTAGAGGACGAACTCGTCGATGCCGCAATACCCAAAGGGGCCCAGGCGCAGGGGCAGCCGGTCAGGCGCGCCATACGCCGGGCCTCGCATCCGCTTCTGCCATAAGTTGAACAGGTGACCGACGAGAGGCGTCGGGAGACTCCTGCGGCGGTACGTGCTGCTTATCGGTCGGACATGGGCCCGAAAGAACGGGCAGCGTTGTGGTCGTGGCTCGGGTTCACCGGCACGTTCGCCACAGTGAGGGCGATCACTTACAGCATTCGCAATGGCAAAGGGCCGTTTCGCAACTTGAGTGTTAGTGGTGAGCATCTGCACCACTACATGTGGGGAATCGGCATGCTGGCACTCATCGTCGACGAGTTCGCGCTGCTGCTGGATCTTGAAGACGTGTATTGGGCGAAGCAGGGACGCATCTCGGTGGACCTGGGGGTAGGCCTTGTCGCCGCCGGAGGCACGAGCATCAGTGCGGTGCCGATCATCCGTCGGTTAGTCCACAGGGGCGCACGCCCCCAATCGTCGAAGTTGAGAGCACCGGCCAGCTTCGACCACTGGTAAGGGCACGGCTGCAACAGGCGCCTTAAGCACATATCGCGTGGCGATTCAATACAGATTGACGAATCTCGTCCCTTTCGTGTCCGGGCATAGTTCGGCGCAAAGGGTGAAGAACCGTCACAGATTGCTATTTAGATCGTTGCGCGATCAATCCACACTCGTCCCAGACGCCCGAAAGGTCCGGACGTCGAGCGAGGCGGAGACCCACCGCGGCGAATTGGTCGCCTGTGCCGGGTGGTGAGCCAGCGGCGAACCCACCGCTCACCTTCAGCCCACAAAGGGGAAACGGCACCATGAGCAAGATCACGGGGAAGGTGGCCCGCGTCGCGGGCTTCACTGTCGCCCTGGGCGCGACAGCCACACTGGCGAGCTTCGCCGCCACGGGCACCGGCGCCTACTTCAGCGACGCCAAGACCGGCAACACGATCGCCGGCACGATGGGGTCGATCGCCATCACCGGCCACGACGGCACAGGCGTCAACCGCCTCGGCATCAGCTTCGCCAACATGCTTCCGGGCGAGGCGTCGTCGAAGACGGTCGGCTTCACCAACACCGGCAACAGCCCCGAGGACGTCTGGGTCGTTTTCGACCAGGCTGGCCTCGGTTCGCACGACGGCAAGAGCGGACTGAACTCATTCGGAACGTTCGGCGAAGTCCATGTGGCCAGCAACGGCACCGAGATCTTCGGCTCGCAGAACCTCAACGACAACGCCGCGTCCTGCCCCCCCGGCTCCGGGCCGGCCCCGGTCTGCAACCCGCTGCCGCACATGCTCAAGCTCGACGACAGCCTCGCTCCTGGCTCTAGTGGCTCGATGACGTTCGCCTTCACCCCGAGCGCCAAGTTCAAGAACGTGGCGAACGCGCAGCTCCTGAACCTGGGCTACTCGCTCGTCGCAACCCAGCACGGCATCACGCCGGACAACTCGCTGAACAGCACCGTCGTCAACTAGCTCGGCTGTTTCGGTCGGTGACGGTCGCACGGCCGTCACCGACCGAACATGTCCCGCCCAAGGAGAAGAAGTGCGCGCGATTCGACCCGTCATTGTCGGAACGGTGCTCGCGCTGGCCATCGGCGTAGCGTCCGTGCTCGCGATTGCCCGCCAGGAAGGGCTCCGGTTGTACGTCGTGCACACAGGCTCGATGATGCCGACGCTGAACCCCGGCGATGTCGTCGTCGATGAACCGGCACGGACGTTGAAGGCAGGCGAGATCGTCACCTTCCGGCACTCGAACGTCACCGCCGATGTGGTGACGCACCGCATCAGAAGCGTGCGCGGCGGCGTCCTCCAGACCAAAGGCGACGCCAACCGCACCGCAGACCTCTGGCACATTCCGACCGGCTGGGTGCGCGGTGTCGTCGTGCATCGCATTCCGCACCTGGGCTATGCGCTGGTGTTCCTCAAGCAACCCGCCGGCATTGGCGCGGTCATGACGTTCGGGCTGGCCGCGATTCTGCTGTGGGGGCTGTTCTTCCCCGGCGGAGGCGAAGGCGGCCCGAGTGCTCCTGAGACCCACGCGGCGGCAACGGACCGGCCGCGCCGAGCGAGGCTTTCCGCCGTATGACCAAGCGCCTGCGCGTCCTGCTCGGCTCGGTGGCCGTCCTCGGCTTTTCGGTGACGCCGGCGGCGCTTGCCGACGTGCGTCCCACACCGTTCCCGGGAGACGGGCTCCTCCCGGGCGACACGGCGTCGACGAGCATCACGGTCGCCGCCATGGGACGAGCCGACAATGTCGAAGTCCAGGCAACTCGGGTTCAGCAACGATGCGCCGCTGCCAGCTGCCCGGCCCATCCGGGCACGCTCGCAGACATGCTCGTCATCAGCCTGCGGGACGCCTCCGGCAACGCCTGGACGGGCACGTTGGCCGACCTCGCAGCGGGCGTCACGCTGCCGCACAGTTCGCTGCCGCCAGGGCACGCCCGCACCTACGGGCTGAGCCTGACACTGCCGGCATCCGGCGACAACAGCATCGAAGGCCTGGCGTTCTCGGCCAACCTCGCGTTGACGGCGCGCGACGCGAACGGCCACGCGGTCGGCTCCTCGGCGGACCAGACACTCGGCACGGGCGTGCTCGGGGAGAAGGTCACTCGCGGCAGCGGCGCAACGAGGAACGGAGTCGCGCAGGGCACCGCCGACGACTCACTGCCGTTCACGGGCTACGACGCCATCCTCGCGCTCCTCGTCGCCGTCGCGCTCATCTCCGCCGGCGTCTCGTCGGTCATGGCGGCGCGCTCCGGACGCAGGTGAGAGCAGGGCGTAGGGCGAGCCTGCGCGAAGCGCGACGAGCACCCGCCGAACCCCGCACTTTCGTGAAGGTCGACGACATCGCGCGATGGCCGCGATCAGACGGATACTCGTGGACGACGACGCGCCCGCGCTCGAGGTTCAGTCATCCGCAACGGAACCCGCGCGCCCGCGCTCGATGTCCAGCAAGTGAAGAACTGCCCGAGTCCAGGCGGCTGACGAACACTCGCTAAGCGCCGCTCGCGATCGGAGCGTCGGTACAGCAACGGCTCGTCTCGTCGTGCAGCATGCGAGTGTGAGTGAACTCGCCACGCCGAAGTTTCGTGCCGACTTGTACAAGGGCACAGCTGCCTACTACGACCGATTCCGACCGCCATACCCGCAAGCCCTCTTCGAGGACCTTCGTACGCGTCTCCCGATCAACGGCGAAGGAAGGCTCCTCGATCTTGCCTGCGGCACCGGTCAAATCGCCGTACCCTTGAGCGGCTCCTTCCGCGAGACCGTCGCAATCGACGCCGAGCCGGAGACGATCGCGTTCGCCTCCGAGAACGCGACCCGCCACGGCCTGCCCCGGATTCACTGGCTCGTCGGTACCGCAGAGTCTCCACCGGTCAAGGGGCGCTTTCAGCTCATTGCAATAGGCACCGCCTTCCATCGCCTCGACCGACAGGCGGTCGCACAAAGTACGCGCGAACTTGTCGCCGAGACCGGTGCCCTCGCCCTGCTGTGGTCGCCGGTGCCGTCCGACGGAGACGAGCCGTGGCAACGCGAGCTCGAGCAGATCATCATCGACTGGCTAGATCGCTCGGCTAGTCGCGATCGATTGCCAGCGGGATGGCAGGAGGCTTTGGCAGCATCCACGGACCGTCAGGTACTAGAACAGGCTGGCTTCCGCTACAGCGGCCGGTTCGAGTTTGCCCGTGAAGACACATGGACGGTGGACTCGCTCATCGGGTTCATGTACTCCACATCAATCCTGAGCCGCGCAGCACTTGGTGGCTCCACTGAAGCGTTCGAAGCAGACATGGCACGACGACTGGATCAGTTCTCGGTTGACGGGACCTTCAAGCACAAGACGCGGTGCGCCTACGAACTTGCCCGCCCGGCCTGACGGCCCACTCCCGGCGCCCGCGGGCGCCGGTCGGTGCGGTTCCGGGACGACCGCGAACCTCGGTAGATCCACGAGAGTTGCCGAACGAGACTTGACTCGTGACCGCCGGCCGGAGCAAGCCCGTCAGGCTGGTGGCAGCAGTCATAGCGGTCGCCGCACTAGCCGCAGTTGCTGTCGTGGTCTGGAACACTCAGAACCACGAAGCCCGGATCGGCCTGGGCTGGGCCATCACCGGGCTAGTGGTCCTCATCGCCACGTGGCGCGATGTCCGGTCGGGGCCATCATCGCCGTTACGCATATCCCTGGTCGTTGCCACGTCGTGGCTGTACTTCCTTGGGTTCCTCACTGCGCTGGTGCTGGTCTTCGGCTGGATCTTCGCTTTCCTCGGTGTCGTCTTCGGACTTCCCGCCACCGCGTTGGCCTGGCTGGCGCGCAACCGGCTGCTTCGGGGGCAGCTCGATGGCGCGCTGCTGACGGCCGGCATGCTCGTGGCGACCGGAGCGCTCGCACTCAGCCGGCCGTGGACGCCGTCGTCTTCGCAGTGGGCATGGGGTGCAGGAGTCGCCTTCGCGGCCGCCGCTCTCGTGCTGGGCGACCGTGAACCGTGATCACTATGTGCGCGTGATCGCTCCGCCAGGCAGCACGGTATTTCTCGCGGCAGCGACCGGTCGTTCTACAGCTACCCCAGATTTGGCAGGGATTGTGCGGCGGTGGTGGCCGAGACAGGGCGTAAGGAGTTGAGGACAGCCTGTGTCAGGGAAGCAGCCTTGATCCCGACGGTGAGGATGACCAGGGCAGAACCGGCACGCCAGATGTATTGCGTGGCTTGCGAGTCGTAGAGCGGATGCCCCGCCCAGCCTGCATGTCCGGCAACGCTGATCGGTTCTTGGTCGACGCTGAAGACCCGCAGCAGTGCTTCCGTCGCAGTGTCACAGTCGACGGTCATGACTCCGAAGAGCTGAGCTGGAGTGGCCGTGTGCAGGTAACCGACGTAGAACGCCTGGGGCAGTAATTGTCCTCCGGTTCCGACGGTCGCAGTCCCGATAGGAACGAACCCCTGTGGTGGCAGCGCGTCGGCAACGATGCTGACGGTGTTGACGTCCGCTCGCGTCCCGGCTGCCGCGGTCAACAACTGGCGCTTGCTTCACGCGATCCGATGCGGCCGTACGCGCCTGGCCGACCCTGCACCTTCACTTGGTGGAACCCCGATTGGGGCCGTCCACCGGACAGTCCCGGTGCAGAGGGTCCGGCGTCTGCGCCCGCATGGAAGACGGCCGCTAGGAAGGGCCGGCTCAGCGGATCCGTGGCAGTGGGATCGCCGTACAAGGTGACTTGCGCTGGCGACGTCCACTCCGGTCGAGACTGCGTCGCCACATCGCTGACCAGGAACCCGTCCGGCGGCGAAGCAGGCAGCCAGACGGTCGCAGGTGCGCTGGCGGCGTTGTTCAGCGGAACCGGCGCTGCGGAACCGGAGATCACCCCGGTCGACGCGCTCCCGGAGCACCCGGCCACGGCGGTGAGAGCAGCGGTCAACAGCAACGAGAGGGCGATTGTCCGGCGCATCTGGTCAGGGCGGCGGGCAGCACGGACTCGGACACCCACCGGCAAAGTCGCTACCACTCGCCTGCGGATATCGCGGCTGCGGGCGAGAGCAACCAGCATCTTGGCCAGGTCGGCCGCAGTGTAGGGCTCGGTCCCGTTAGGGATGACGGCTCTAGCTGGCCATTGATCGGGACCGCCCAGCGCCGCTGCAAAGATCCGGTTGAGCAGGCCGCAGTCACCGTTCTTCGGGCGCTGGATGGAGTTCGTCGAAGAACAACAAGACACGCCGCGCCGAGCGTCGTGAACCTGTCGACGTGCACAACCCCGATCTTCCCAAACGTGCACTCCTCAGGCCCAGCGCTCGGCATCAACGCTTCCTCGGACGACTACGGGCGCCGACGTGTCAGCGGCGACGAGGGCTATGACCCGCTCTCACGCTGACAGGTTGGCGAGAACACTCCCGCGGAAGCGCCGCCCCAGAGCGCGTGCGATTGCTTGCGCCATGCGCGTCGCCGAGCACACGCTTCACGCAGTGACGTTTCGGGTTATGGTCCGAAGGTGGATGCGCAGTTGATGCGGGCCCGCGTGCGCGACGCACGAGTGGGGCGGCTGGCAACGGTCACCGCCGACGGTGCACCGCACATGGTGCCCGTGTGCTTCGCGCTGCTCGACGCATCGATAGTGACGGCGGTCGACAACAAGCCTAAGCGCAGCGGCTCACTGAAACGCGTGGCCAACATCGTTGCCAACGGCCGCGCTTCGTTGCTGGTCGACGAATACACCGAGGACTGGGATCGGCTGTGGTGGATCCGCGTCGACGGCCTCGGCCGAGTCGTCGACGACAGCAACACCCGCGCGGCTGCGCTCGATGAGCTGATGGCGAAGTACCAGCAATATGCGCGGCGGCCACCGCCGGGACCGGTCATCGAGCTGACCGAGCTGCGGTGGTCGGCGTGGGGCGATCACCAGGCTTGAGCCTGCTGTGACCGGGCTCCGCAGCCCCGCTCGCCGAGCCTCAACTCGGCGGCGACGAAATGTCAGGGCCTAGATGCTGCTAACCATCAACTTGTGCTGCGCTTCATATTCCGCGTCCGAGACCAGGCCTTCCGCCCTCAGCTGAGTCAACTCGCGGAGCCGCTCTTCGACTGACACCGGTGAGGCCGTCACAGCAGGTTCAGCTGCCGTTGCCGCGTATCCAGGGCGAGTCGCTGAAACAAGGTAGGCGGTGTCCAACCCGTCCCCACCGAGCATGGCGGTTGCGCCGGCGTCTTGCGGATTGAGCCCGGCCCTGATGGCCATCCTCTGAGCCGCGCGTTTGCGTGCGAAGGTAGTCCATATCCCCGTGGCGAACGTGCCAACAAATATCAAAAAGAACACACCGGTGAATACATCTTGCACAGCAGATCCCCCCGAAGCATGCCGATCGTGCCGCTCATTATGGCGGTGGCGTGTTCCATCGTTCTGAGCCGAATGGGTGAACTTGGTGGTCTCAGCCGGTTGGCGCTGGCTGGTAGGTCATGCGCAGACGAGCGGTTAGAAGCAGGAGGCGGGCTGCGGCGAGGTCGTCGAGTGTGGCGTCTACGTCGGTCGCGGCCGAGCCTATGGCCGCCTCGATCGAGTCGTGGGCAAGGTCGACGAGTGCCCACGCATCACATCGGTCTTCGCCTGCCATACGCCGTTCTCCTTGTTCGCACGTTGTGGGAAGACGCTACGCCTGGCACCATACGCAGCGTCTAGTTTTCGGCAACTTTTGCAAAGCGTTTCCTCTACCGTTAGAGGGATATGGACAGCAAACCGGGCATACGAGAAGGCGTGCAACGCGGCGCATCGCTACCGCCGCCGGAGGCGGCGCTGCAAACGCGCACGCAGCGCCGGGTCCTGCAGACCCGGGGCGCAATCGAAGACGCCTTCATCGACCTAGTGCTTACCCGTGGCTACGAAAACGTCACGGTCGAGGACGTCGCGGAAGCGGCCGACGTCGCGAAGGCAACCGTCTACACGCACTACGACGGTAAGCAGGGACTACTTGCTGCCGTCTTCGCCCGACTCAACGATGAGCTGGCCCGGCGTATCACTTACCGCGAGGGGCCTTGGACCGAGGTGCGGCACGGTGCGATGGAGGCGGCCTACCGACATGCTGCCGAGATGGGCAACCTCTACCGCGTTTGCCTGTCGACCACGGAAACCCGCACCGCGTACCTGGACCGAGTCGCGGCCTCCGCGGAACACAACTTTCGACATCGGCTCAAGGCCATCCGGCGCAAGCCGCGGGTTCCAGTCGAGATCATGGCAAGGGCTTTCGCCGGCGCACACGTAGCGCTGCTCGAGGCATGGCTATCCGGTGCAATCAGCGCCGGTGCCGACGACATGGCCTCCAGTGAGCTCGATGTTCTGATGGCCGGACTCGCATGGAGTCACAATCTCAGTCTTGACGATGTCGGATACCCGACCCCACCCCCACTCCGACGCGGCCGATCACGCTAGGCAACTGCAACCGTCGTCAAGGAGAGGCCGAACGGCGCCGCTATCGAGACGCTGACGATGTCTCGGTCATCCATGACGGCGGCACGCGCGCTCACCACCTGCCGCCACGGCCCACTCCCACCACTGCAAGTTCGCTCGCCTGGTCGCGCTGGACTGAGGCCCGACACGACGGCCGGGCACGGACCGATACGGTAGGTGAACTAAGCCCACCGGCTCCGTGTCGCATCGGTTGACGGCGATCCCTGTGCCGGGCTCACTCGAACCATAGGCGCGCAGCAGGGCGAGCGCGGCTACGATCCGGTCTGCGTGTTTCACCCCCGGGTGCCGAGCATCCGGGGGCGTTCGCGCGTGCCCGCTATTCGGGAGGGAGGACGCGTGCGCATCTATCTGCGCGTCGCCTGGCTGTCCTGCCGGCGCTACGCGACCTACCGAGCGGCGACCGTCGCGGGCGCTTTCACCAACACGGTATTCGGCTTCATCCGCGCGTACGTCTTGTTGGCGGTCTGGCATGCGCGTCCTCATCTGGGCGGTTATGACGCCACGGACGCTGTCACCTACTGCTTCCTCGGCCAGTCACTGATCATGGTGCTGGCAATTTTCGGTGGCGAGCTCGACCTCGCGGAGCGGGTGCGGACGGGCGACATCGGAATTGATCTTTACCGGCCGGTGGACTTTCAGGCGTGGTGGTACGCCGGCGACTTAGGTCGTGGCCTCTACCAAGTGTTGGTACGTGGACTTCCGCCGTTCATCGTCGGTGCTCTCGTCTTCAGACTCCGATTGCCACGGTCTCCTGGGCTGTGGCTGGCGTTCGCCGTCGCCGTGCTGCTGGCGCTCTCGGTCAGCTTCGCGTTGCGGTACCTGATCGCTTTGACGACGTTCTGGATCGTCGACAACCGCGGAATCGAGACGCTCGGGGGCGTCGCGGCCATGTTCTTCTCCGGGATGCTGCTGCCGCTCGTCATGTTTCCCGGGTGGCTGGGATCGACGGCGAGGGCGCTGCCCTGGGCGGCGATGGTGCAGGTGCCGGCAGACGTGTTCTTGGGCAAGCACGGCGGGGACGCGCTGATCGACGTACTTGGATGGCAGCTCGCATGGGTGGTGGCTCTTTTCGTCGCCGGCCGGGTCATGACACGAGTCGCGGCTCGACATTTGGCGGTCAGCGGTGGTTGACGCGCTTCGCGGTTACGCGCTGGTCGCGTCCGCCTGGGCCCGAGCGGCGGCGCAATACCGCGTGTCTCTGTCGACGATGATCTTCTCGACGCTCCTTATTACCGGGCTGGACTTCGTAGAGATCCTCATCGTGTTCGCCAATACGCATCGGCTTGCGGGCTTCACGGTCGCCCAAGTCGCCTTTCTGTACGGTGTCGCCGCGACCTGCCTGGGTCTGGCTGATCTTCTGATTGGAAGCATCGAGCGGCTTGGCGAACGCATCAGAGATGGCAGCTTCGACGCGATGCTGGTGCGACCGATCCCTGCTCTCGCCCTGGCCGCTGCGGACCGCTTCTCAGTGCGGCGTGTCGGGAAGCTGATCCAATCGATTGCGATCCTCTGCTGGGCGCTGGCCGCGCTCGACCTAGGGATGACGCTGGAGCGGGTTGGCCTTCTTGTCCTGATGCTGGCCAGCGGAACGGTGATCTTCCTCGCAGTCTTCGTCGTCGGGGCGGCATTTCAGTTTGTGGCGCCTGGTGGACGCGAAACCATGAACGCCTTCACCTACGGCGGCGGCTACCTGACGCAATTTCCGCTTGCGATCTATGGCCGGCATCTCGTCCAGCTGGTCACCTTCGTCATTCCTCTCGGGTTCATCAACTGGTATCCCGCGCTGCAATTCCTGCGCGCGCCTGATCCGCTGCACCTGCCGGCGGCCTTGCATTACCTCTCTCCCGCGGTCGCGGCGCTGCTGGTTCTGGTCGCGCTAGGCGCCTGGACGACGGGGCTGCGCCGATACCGGAGCACGGGGAGTTAACCGTGGCCATCATCGAAATGACCGACATCGCGAAGTCGTTCGTGGTGCGTCGGCGTTCCACCGGATGGCGGCGTCATCGCCGCGAGGTGTGGGCCGTCGACGGACTTTCTCTTTCGGTCGAGCCCGGCGAGTTCCTCGGGTTCATCGGTCCGAACGGAGCCGGCAAGTCGACAACCGTGAAGATGTTGACAGGCATCCTGGTGCCAACCTCCGGCCGGCTGCGCGTCGCCGGGGTCGACCCCGTCCGTGATCGTCGCAGGCTGGCGAGCCGAATGGGCGTGGTCTTCGGTCAACGCACCACCCTTTGGTGGGACCTCCCGCTTCAGGAGAGCTTCGAGCTACTGCGCCAGATGTATCGAGTGCCGACGCAACGCTTCCGCGACAACCTGACTCGCTGCTCGGACCTGCTCGACCTCCATCAACTGATGCCGGTGCCGGTGCGCGAGCTGTCCCTCGGCCAGCGCATGCGGGGAGAGTTGACCGCTGCCCTCCTGCATGAACCCGACGTGCTCTACCTCGACGAGCCAACGATCGGGCTGGACGTAGTAAGCAAGCTCGCCGTACGAGAGTTCCTGGCCGAGTTGAATCGTGACCGCGGAACGACCATTCTGCTGACAACTCACGACCTCGACGACATCGAACGCCTCTGCCCGCGAATTGCCGTCGTCGATCACGGCAAACTGATCTACGACGGACCGCTCGTCGAACTGCGTGCCCGCCTCAGCGGTGAACGAACGATGACGATCGAGTTTGCAGGTGCAGCTCCCGAGATCAGCGGGCCCGGCATTCGAGCGGCGCGAATTGCGGCGTCTCGTCTCCAGCTGACCCTGTCCAACGAAGCGAACGTGCCCGCCCTGACCGCGCAGTTAGTGGGACGCGGAGATGTGGTAGACCTCGCCATCGGCGAACCAGACATCGAAGAGGTTGTCCGCCGGCTATACGTCGCTAGCAAACCGTGACAACCACCCAACCTGGGTTCGGGCGGCGTCGATAAGAACGGTGGTGAGTGGCACTACACGGCATCGAGCGGCGACCACGGCGGACCGTCGCGCACGGCATTCAGGAACGCCACGGCCGAGTCCTTGCCTGGCCGCTCGTCCTCCGGACGCCAGCAATGCGCGGCGACGATGGCGAGCACGAGGCCGCGGCAGTCGACGACAAGGTCTCGGTCAGCACCCGAATAGCCCTCGCTCACCGCAGCGGGCACCCAACCAAGGTCCCATTCGACCGGCCCTCGGACGCAATTCTCGAAGTCCACAAAACGCGGTCCGCTCGTCGTGTCGAGCACGTTCCACGGGTGAGGCTCGCCGTGCAGCAATTGCTCCGGGGCGTTCCGATCGACGACGGACTGCCGCTGGCTCACCAATGTTTGAAGGAGGAGATCCCGGTCGTCGTCAGCGAGGTCGGGTGTGGCATCCCGACGTGCAACCCACTGTTGGACGTCTGCGACTCGATCCGTGAAGTGCGGTAGCTGGACATCGACGTGCCTCATGGCAGCGTGGAGTCGCTCGAGCGCCTTCGCATACTCCTCCGCCGGAAGTGCTCGCCTCGGCGCCGGGTCGTAGTAGGTCAGCAATTCGATCTCGAAGCCGTCTCGCACGAACACTCGCGGCTCAACGCGCGGCTCCAACACCGCCAGTGGCGTGTCGGCGTCGGCCAGGCGTCGTAGGAGTTCCACCTCTCGCTCTGCGCCGACTGCGGCGGCGAACACCCGATAGCCGGTCGGCATGATCCGCGCGACGACGCCGCACGGAAGCAGGCGCACGACGAGTCGATTGGAGTCGTTGAGCACGATCGACTCATCGACGGGCAGCCCAAGCTCAGATGCGGTCGCCTTCGCCGCGTCGCACGCCCGGCGCTGCACCGCTGGTTGCACGGGCGGTCACGCTACCGCGACATCCCGCGCCTCGGCGTGGTCGTTCGAGCCGTCGCGCTCGGACGCCGGTGCTACTGGGCTCGCTACTCGACTTTCTGGGAGGCTTCGGTGCGTGCTCACGGAGCGGCGGGTGAGGGTGTCGGCGAGCCCGGAGGTCGACCTCTTCGTTGCTGAGACTGGCGACCGTGCATCGGGATCGCTGCTGGTGATTCACGGGGGACCGGACTGGGATCAGACGTACCTGTATGAGCCGCTCGTGCTCCTGCGAGACCGACGGCGGGTCGTGTTTGTCGATCTGCGCGGTTGCGGCCGGTCGACCCGAGGTCTTCCTCCGGATGCCTACACGCCGCTGAGTGCCACGGGTGACCTGGTCGAGCTGATTGCGGAGCTGACCGATGAGCCAGTAGATGTGTTGGGCTTTTCCTACGGCGGGCTGCTGGCACAACGGCTGACGCTCGCAGCACCGCACAAGGTGAGGCGGCTCGTCGTCGCCTCAAGCAGCATTCTTCCCGTACCCGCCGACGCCTTCGACGGCTGGCGCGAGCGAGATGAGCGACTCAAGGCGCAGGCCGCCACGGACACCGCGGCCGTGTGGGATGACGAAACGACCGGCGACGACGCGATCAGAAGCGCACCGGCGAACATCTGGCAACTGGAGCTGTTGCCGGAGTACCTGGCGAGGCTCGAACGGATCCGGTTTTCCTCGGACTGGGCGGCGTCGTGGGTTGCGGGAACCCTGCCGTCTCCGCGGCTAGAGACCGGACCTGACCAGTTGGCGCAACTCCACCTGCCGATCCTGCTTCTGCACGGACGCCAGGACATGACCTTCCCGGTCAGCCTGGTCGCACCGACGCTGGAGTTGATCCCGACCGCCCGCGCGGCTGTCATCGACGACGCAGGGCACATGACGCACATCGACCAGCCCGAGGCGTGGATCGCGGCGCTTCGCGACTTTCTGGACGAGTAGACGGGGGGCCAATCGGGGGGCTCGAGGACGGGAACAAACTCGCCGACTGCGGCGGCCTGTGGGCGGTCAGCGTCAGCGGCGACCACACGCCGCGGCCCGTCGTTTCGCAGAACGAATACCTGTCCGTCGGCACCCCGTCCTTCCGCCTGGACGAGCACGATCATCACCGCCGGGCAGGCGGGGACTGGCTACGGCGTGCAACCCGCGGCAGAGGAACTCGGGTCCGCCCGCGCTGCCTTGCCCGCAGGCGGGTCAGGAAGGCGACGACGTCGTCCCGGCTGTCTGTTCGGCCGTAGTCAAGTCGATCACCGTGGGAGCAGGAACAAGGGCGGCATCAAGCACGCACGTGACCAGCTCGTCGATCCCGATCGAGGCCTTCTCGATGACACGATCCGCGCCGAGGGACAGCACGTTCTCGCTGATAGCAGCACGAGAACTCGCGGTGTGTATGAAGATCGTCGCCCGCGGACAAGCCGTGCGCAGCGATCGGAGAATCCCCGCGCTAGTCCTCGCCCCGAACCAGAAGTCCAGCACGATCGCGTCTGGCCCGAAGTCCGCGGCACCCTCGACCACACCGTCCAACTGGGAGTAACACGCGAGCGCGGCGCCACGATCGTCGTCGCCGAACCAGATCTGAAGCAGGTCGAGAATGTCTGGCTCATCATCGACGATGAGAACCCGCACCCCCGGCACCCAACGAGAGTGCCGAGACCCGCCACCCGGCAAATGGCAAACGGCTCAAGATGGCTCCAACTAACTACCGAACTGCGCGCAGAAGCGGCCCCACTGTCCGGGAGCAAAGGCCAGACACGTGGTCGAGAACTACGCCGGGTCTCTCTCGTCTGTCCGGAATTATTGGGTGCAGGAGAACTGCATTTACCGAGTGCTGGAACTCGGCGATGCCATCAGCTGACTGGGATCTTCGGTGTCGCCACAAGCAATGCCGCTGTCGGTAGTCGTTGGGCAGTCGTCCGGCTCGCCCGCGATCCATTTCGCGGTCTCCCACACGTCTCTGAGCGGAATCGTTTCGGCGGATCGTCCGTCCGGTCCGAGGCGGTCGACGTAATACACTGTCGCGCGCGAGAACAGCTTTCGAGGCTTGAACCCACTCACGTGCACGGGCCGATCGAACACCACCCAGATGCTCCAGGTCTGACCCGCCAAGCTGCCGTGCGTCACCCTTGCCATCCCGTGGGCACGAGCTCGGAGACGTGCCCACTCGTCCCACGACAGGTCCAGCTGGAAGCCCGCATCCCCGCAGTACGGCGTCCACCAGGACGGCTTGACCTCCGGCGATGAGCAGGTGGGAACCGCCACCGCGACCGGACCGACACCGCTCGACGCCGGGCTCGGAGTTGCCGAAGGCGAGCCCCGCGACGGAGAGGCAAGGCGCTCACCACCGCCCGACCCTGTGCCGCAGCCGACAAGAACGACAACGGCAACCGCGGCGAATGCCGCGCGTCTGATCACCCAGAAACCCCGTGCCATGCAGAGGAGACGCCCCGAAAGGTATCCGGTTGCCCCGCGCACCACCAGGCAAGTAGCGCTGGCGTTCCCGCGCGGATTCGCCACTATTACGTGTACGAGAACGGCAGCTACTCGACGCGCGTGTTGCCGCCATAGCAGCGGCGCGAGCAACAGGGCCAAGCCGCCTCCGACAGCTATCCCGGGCGCGATCGCGTATGGAAAGTCGCGGTACGCCGACCGATACGAGGCCATCCTCACAAAGCACGCCCAGCCCCACGCCCATTGTCACGCCGCCGGCGAGCATGACTACGAACAACAAGATCCGTCGCGCCAGAAACTCTCCCCGATGATCGTCGAACGCAATAACGTCTCTGTCGAGAGAGGTTCGTTGAACGGCACCTTTACGGATCGGGGCAGCCGCAGGCAACAGCCGACGTGTGTGCCAGTACTACGTCGGCTATTGCCGTGCAGCTTCGGTTGTTCTCAGCCGGCCATGCAGGCTCCGGAGTTGATCCCGTGCGGATCGGTCGTGCGCGTCGGCGTGGAACACACCCCGGCGCTGTGGGCCGCGGCCACCCCAAGCAGATCGTCGGCCTGCCCGTTGGTGTAGTTGCCGTTGCTACCAGGGAACCCGAGCAGTTGGCTGTCGAATCCGCCAGGCGGTGCGAACCCCCAGACAGGGTCTGGAATGCCGACGCTCGGCAACCACACCCAGTTGCCCGTTGTCACCGGCGCGGAACAGGACATGCCACAGGCTGGAGCGGGACGACTGACGTTGGAGCAGTCGTCGGCGAACGCAGATCCCGTCCCGACTGCCACCAACGCCCCCGTGATCAACCCGATTGTCGCGAAGTGACGACGCACCATGCGCTTCCCCCTTCGTGAGCGGTGCCTCCACTGGACAGCGCCGAACGCTATACCTCGTCCCACGATCTATCAGTTAAATCAGCTATTTCGCACGACTGGATGGCGCTAGTACGGCGAGACGGACCGCGCCCACCACCGGGCGGCTGACGAATGAGCACGGCTGACCAGCAACTCGGCACCTCCAAATAGCTCCGTCAGCCTGACTGCGGCAACCGTCGTCCGCGCTGGCCGACCAGCCAGTAAGGCCACGGACAACCCGGGAGCCGGAGTCTCGTCAGAGGCCGAAGGCTGAAGACCGGTAGTTGTCGACCCCGGGCGGCGCCAATGCCCAACAACGGCACCTTCAGTGCGATGTGACTCGGCTTTGGAAGTCCGCCACCGCCGCCTTCAGGGAGTCCAATTGCTCGCTCTTAGTTTGCCTTCTGACTGCCGAGTAGCCCGGCGTTGAAATGACCCGGCCATCAGTCGTCTTGATGGCGGGCCGAATGGAGCGAGGGTTCATCGGGCTGTCCTGCGCCGTGACCACCTCAGCGACGTTCGACCACGGCAGATGCAGCGTCCGCAACTGCCCGTATACGTGGACGCCGCTCGGATCGAGCACCATAGACAGTCGCGCCGCGCGGAAAGCGAGAACCAACGAACAAGCCGTAGCGATCGACCCCACGATGTCCGCACCGATCCCGGTGCCGATGGACTCCACCAGGAAGATCACCCCGACAAACACATACGACAGGCTCAGGAAGGCGTTCGTCGTGCCATTCCGAAACCGTCGCTTCACCCAGCCATCATCCCAACACGAGCACGGAAGGCCTTGGACGCCATCGGCTGAACTGGTACGCGATAACGCCGGGTACGCCGCAGTCGCTCGTGATGAAGTTCCCCCGCTTCGGCGGACACGACGTTTTCATGCGGCCTGCGGTTGTTGGCGACGGTAGCGCAGCTCGGCTTCGTGTGGTGTCAGGTAGCCGAGGCTGGAGTGCCGCCGCTGGTG
>Ga0070658_10002129_pt1 | contig 16619 bp, 15 predicted proteins | sample KBSC13metaG_FD_64664 | JGI IMG/M metagenome (GOLD analysis project Ga0070658, IMG submission 64664) | Corn rhizosphere microbial communities from Kellogg Biological Station, Michigan, USA - KBS C1-3 metaG | ecosystem: Host-associated > Plants > Roots > Rhizosphere > Soil ...
GGGCTCGGACAAATCTTCCCAGCCGAAATGGCGCAGCCATTCCGCTACGAAAAAGATATGATTGGGGTCAGTCCCGAAATTCAAGTGTTTAGGCACAAACTCTTCTCAGGGGGCTCGGACAAATCTTCCCAGCCGAAATGGCGCAGCCATTCCGCTACGAAAAAGATATCGGAGTTCAAAGATGAGAACGTCTGCATTCCCCCTCCCTGCTGGCCTTGAAACGCAGGGTCAGTTGCTGGAAATGATCACATCCTTTTTGATTAGGATCCGTTACGGTATTGGAATCTGTAAAGGAGGCGGAAATCGGAGTGGTGATGAGCGGAACGAATTTGGCGGGGCAAAACCAATCCGCCAAATTCAGTTCAAATTCTCCGTGTGTTTACCGCTGCCCGGTTACCGACGGAGATAAAATTCCCTCGTCACCGGTTCGGCGGATTGCACCTTGCCGGGCACGCCATATTGCCAGGCCACGACTGTCACTTTGATGGGATATTTGGCGCGCGGCGGGACCGGAGTGAATTTCAAAACATTACCGACAATCTCCGCGGGGCCTTCACGGACGAAAAAGCCCACGGGCAGACCCGCGTCACTCGTCGCTTTGAGCGGGATGGATTTTGTCCCGGAAGACGGGTCGGCGACGGTTGGAAAATCGATCGTCTGCGCACGGCCTTCCGTCAAACGCCCAGGCAACCGCATCAGGGACTGTAGCACGGCCCGCTTGAAGGTGGCGTCGCCAGGCCACACCGCCGCCAGCCAGATTTCCTGGCCGCGAACGTCGTTCAAAAATGAGGAGCGATTGAACGCCACCCGCCAAGTGTCGTCAGCCACATGTTCCACCGGCCCGCAGATGGGGCGGATCGTGATCGGAATCGTCGTCTGCGGCGGTTCGATATGCGTGCCGGCCTTTTGCCCCGACCAACCTTCCGGGCGTCCCGGGGGCACGGTGTCGAGGAACGTGGGCGTCAGTTTGAAGGTGATACCGTCCTCCTCGGGCAGGTACTTGAGCGAGACCTGATGGTGCGCTCCCGGCGTCTCCGGCAGTGTCTGCCCCTGTTGCACATAGCCGATTAAGGCAGGCTTGCCGTGCTGCTTTTGTTGAAAGGCATCGACGGCCTTCGCCAGTTCACCGTCGAAATACCAGAAGGCATTCGCGACCGATCCCTTGAACTCGCCGACGGGGGCGGCCGGGGCCGACGCGGCTTTGCCATCGGTGTAGCGCTCCACCAGCCAGCCGGTCCGGGTCACGTCGATCGGATTCAATTTCACGGGACCGTCCGCTGGAAACTCCTTCGGCAAGCGGTACTGCGCCGCCTTTTTCAAATAAAGTGCCATCATCTCGATCTTGTCGTCCAGCGCCACGAAATGCCCGTCCGCGGGGCACCCCAGCGCACTCAAGGGCAAGAGAGGATGCGCGGCCCTGGTCGCCAGCCCCGCGGCCATCCGGTCGTTCGCGGCTTCGTATTCACCCAGCATCACAATGCCTGGCACGGAGTCCATGTCATGGTCTCCGAAAGGCGGAGCCTGGCCCGGATCCGGCACATAAGGCCATTGGCCGCTAAACGAAATCCCGCAGAGCACACGGTCCGGTTTCCAATAGGAGACGTACCACGGCAGAGACCCGGCGGCGGAATGACCGCTCGGCACCAGCGGCGCACGGGTCAGTTCAGGATAGCCGGAGACCGCTGCGAGCTGGGCCATCATCGAGTCGAATTTTTCGCCTGCTCCCTGGTCGAAACGGAAGTTGCGATCAAAGGCCGGCGCGACCCAGACCACGGCGAAACCCAGTTCCGCGAGCGTGCGGCGAAAGATCGGACTCTCGTAGATGGCGAGTTCCTGCATATTGTGATGCCCGAAGACGACTCCGCGGACCTGCTGGCAGTCCGGCGGGATCCAAAGAAACGCACGCGGTGTTTCCTTCTCGCGGCCTGACAGCGGCGACACCGGCACTGACCATTGCCACTCGGCATTCCCCACGGATCGAGGCGCCATTTCGATGGGGCCGGAGGCTTGGGCGGGTCCGGACGTCTTGACCGGTGCTTGGGCAAGGAGACTCGCGGAGCCCATCGAAAGGGCCGTGCATGCGAAAAGCCGGCGCATCCAAAGCGCGGATTTATCGGGATAAGAGAGACAGAATTTCATTTTATGTCGGCGGTGTGCCACTTCTACGGAATGAGGAGGACGGATCTTTCTCAGCATTGCGGCGACCAGGACTAACAATTCCAAAGAAAAATCCGCCGCCTCCGTAAAGAGGATCGTAGAATCATCCATCGGATGCACAAAGAAAATTCCCGCAACCCCAGATCGCCAGATTGCTTGGGTTCAGCCTGGGAGCCATTCAGCAAGGAATGGCGCAGAAGCACCGGGATCAGTTAAAAGAGCAATTGGGGACAGCCCCGAAATTCAAGCGTTGGGAGCAATGCTCTCCACTAAAAACCGGGGAATCCAAGTGGCATTCTCCCAGCCATCATGGCAAAGCCATGATGCTACCAAGAAACAGAAGATTGTTGTCATCGGGGCAGTCCCGACTTTTGAGCATCGAAGGTCGATTGGTTCAGTCTCATCTCTTCGGCTGGGCGAGGCGAAACCACGCGAAGAGGCTACCTATCATCACCCGCTTCGGGCGTTGCCTAAGCGACTCCCCTTCCATCGGCTATTCTCTCTATCCCCCCGCCCCGCTTCCGCTTAAAAGGAAGACGCCCCTGATAGATCTCTGCAAGCCTCCTCAGTCGCCGAAATTGAGGAGAGGGAAATTTGAGCAACAAAATGGTTGCTCATCCTTCTTTCTGTCGGTAGACATGCAACCGAAAGGTAGCCAATCATGTCATCATCCACAGACCGCATCGAACGAGAACTCCTGTTGAAAGCTCCCATCTCCCGCGTCTGGCGGGCACTCACCACTGCCGAGGAATTCGGCCAATGGTTCGGCGTCGCGCTGGAGGGAAAATCCTTTGTCGAGGGGGATCACATGAAATGGCAGATCACCTACCCGGGCTACGAGCACATCCGCTTCGATGTCTACATCGGTAAAATCCAGCCGGAAACCCACTTCTCCTACCGCTGGCATCCCTATGCCGTGAACCCGGAGATCGATTACACGCAGGAGCCCCCCACGGAGGTCGTCTTCACGCTGCGCGAAACGGAGCAAGGCACCCTCCTGCGTGTCGTGGAGTCCGGATTTGACCAAGTGCCCGCCTACCGCCGGGAGGAAGCCTTCCGCATGAACAGCGGCGGCTGGGAGGGCCAGTTTGAAAACATCCAGGAATATGTCGAAAAAGACTGATAGATCGGTCCTGAAGGAATCCGCTCTCACCGCCTCCGCCGCCATCTTCGGCGCGCTGGGAGATGAGACACGCCTGCGCCTCATCACGGTCCTCTGTGCCGGTGGCGCATTTTCTATCGCCCAGCTTACCGCCGGCACGGATATCACCAGACAGGGAGTCACCAAGCACCTGCGCATCCTCTCAGACGTCGGCCTCGTACGGGACGTTAAAATCGGCCGCGAACGTCTGTGGGAATTCGATCCCGCAAAAATCGAAGAAGCCCGCCGTTCCTTGGAGCGCATCGGCCAGCAGTGGGACATTGCCCTCGGCAGGCTGAAGGCATTCGTTGAAGAAAATCCTTAATCCATCAATTGATAGAAAAAAAACATGATCCCAAATTCATTCTCCGGAGGATGTGCCTGTGGTGCCATCCATTACGAATCCACCGCAGCGCCCATCGTGATGCTGCACTGCCATTGCCGTGATTGCCAGCGCTCCACGGGCGGAAATTTCGCCGCCTTTGCCGTGCTACCGCGTGAAGGTTTCCGCATGACCAGAGGCCAGGCGAAATACCATGCCACCCCCAGCGAAGCCGGTGGCATGAACCAGCGCGGTTTCTGCGCGGAGTGTGGCTCCCCACTTCTATCAGAGCCGGAGGCCGTGCCACAGATCGTGGCCATCCATGCCGCCAGCCTCGCAGACCCAGCCTGGTTTTCCCCGCAGATCCACGTCTGGACCTGCGATGCACACCCCACAGAGCTGATGGACCCGGCCCTACCGAAATTCGACCGATATCCACCTGCTGGCGAGTGACTTCATCTTGCCTGAAAGGCAGGAACCGTTGTCCCAGAAATCCGGCGGTGGCAGGCCGGGCATTCATCCTATCCGGCGGCCCCCTTCACCATTGAAGATCGTTGATGGAAAGACGCGATTCTCCGCCTTCTTTCACTTCGAGGTTCAATGTTGGACGTTCGATATCACTAACAAATTCGTCCGTACCTTCAAAATGAAGCATGCGGAAGAGGCGTCCGCGTTCCTATTGCAAGCATAGGCCGTAAGTCATGAGCTTGAAGAATCTCTCTGTCATTCCCTTGGGCTGCCGGTTTGCGATCCCAGACAGAATTCGCCATGGATATTCACCTTTGACTTTAGGGAATGGTGAGGAGGCCTGTGGCTTTCTCCAATGGTGAAAGAGATTTTATTTTGAGGGAACGGAAACACTGATCGAAAGCGGTGCCGCAGAGTGATAGCTGGTCCCAGCGCCCAAGGTGACGATTGCATTCGATGCCTTTGTTCCGGCTGCGAGGAGGTAGGAACCCTCTGCGCTATTTGCAGGAATGGTCACGGATGCCGTTGTTTTCTTTGCCTTTCCACCGGCAGCCGGGGTAAGGGAAATCTGGAGAGCCACCTTCGTGGCAGTCTTGGAGGGTGATGAGATTTTAACAGGAATGAGCACTCCTTTGGCAGAGGTGGAAGGAGTTCCCAGACTGACTGTCGGTTGACCGTCATGGATGAAACCTGTAGCTGAGGACTTACCCGTTTCCACATTGTAGGAATTGGATTTAGGCAGGCTGACAACTACCGTTTCTGTCGCTTCTGCTGTCGTATCCGCCAGGGCATTGACGAATATTGGCCAACTGCTCAAGCCTGAAGGGAAGGTTATGCTCTTGGCCACATCTGTTTGGTAATCCTTTTTGGCGGTTGCTGTGCCGGAGAATTGAATGCTGACGGTGAGTGATTTCTTCAGATCTCCCGTGCGGACGACGTTGACCAAGATGTATTGAGGCTTTCCGCTGCCGAATGCCTCATATGCATTGGTATTTTCAGGTTGCAGGCTTACTCCCGGTTCGTTGTCCAGCAGTGGGACATTGATCGGTGTAGTGCTGGCCAACTGATAAGTGCTGCCCACCGCAGGTGTGACAATGATACTCTCAGTGCCTTCTACGGCTGCATCATCTATCGGTAGAATGGTAACTTCCGCAGAGGAAGCTGGATCCACACTGGCCTGCCACACATTGCCTGAAATTTTTGTGGCCCCTTCAAAGGTATAATCGGTGCCGTAAATCGCTGTACCGCTGACTGTGAATAGGAAAACACAAGTATCCATTCCGGCATCGGAAGCTGAGAAAACCAGTTTGCCATTGGTGGCATTTCCCTCGATTGCAGAATCTTTAGATGTGATGCCGATGGTGGGCTTCTGCGTGAACTGGCCCGTGTAGAAACCGGAAATACCGTCCTGCCATCCGGTGTAGACCTCTGTGCCGGAAGATGTCTGCAGGTAGGCTGCCCTCCAGCTCATGCCTTCCATCTGGGTGGAAAACCAGCGCGGCTGGCCTTTGGAATCGACATAATAGATGCAACCTTCTGTTAGGGCGTAGAATCCCCCATTCGCATCGGCATCGATGGATTTGATGTATCCAAAACCTTCCAGATCGGCCTTGCCCTGCCAGGTGGCCCAGCGGAAATAGCCTCCCGGAGAAAGGGCGCCTTTGGTGAGTTGGCTGGCTCCATAAGACACCACGAAATTTTTCCCATCCGGCATTACGGACACACAGTCGTAGCCGGAGGTGGAGGCCAGGATTTTCTTGGTCACGAGATCCAGAGCCATCAATGTTTTGTTAGCCTGGCAGAACAGCAGGTCCAAATGTCCATCCCCATTCAAATCCGACATACAGGAGGAATTAATGGAACTCATCTGCGCCGCAAAGCCGCGGATTTGCGGAAGCGTATCACCGGAAATCCATTCACGATTCCCCGTTTTATAATCATAAATTTGGATACAATCCGGATAGGTGTCAATGGCCAGCGATGTGGTGATAAGAATTTCCACATCCCCATCTCCATCCACATCCCGGACGATGATATTTTCCACGGATGGAGGGGTAGTCAGCCAATCAGAACCGTAATACCTCGCCTGAATGCGTGTCTTCGGTTTCCATATCAGATTGAAGACTCCTTGCTCCGGATCGAATTTGAAAATGCCAAAATCTCCTTCCCGGAAGAGACATAGTTCATCGATGTTATCTCCATCCACGTCTCCCAGACGGATGGTGGCGGATCCGTAAGGAGGCAAATCGGAGAAAAGGACTGGAGGCCCTGCGATGAGCTTGAGGGTATTCGCATCGAAAACAAGAACCTGCCCCAATGCAGTGGGCACTACCAATTCTGGAATGCCATCTCCCGTTATATCTCCCGTGCAGGGGCTGTCATGTGTTTCATTGGCCAAAGGGCTTTCCCATTCGTAAATCTTCCGAATGGGATCATAAAGATAGATGCAGGTATTGTAGCCGGAGCTGTCCTTCAGGCACCACACAAGTTCCTCCGTCCCGTCCGCATCGGGATCTGCCATGGCCAGAAAGGAGGTGCCGTAAGGAAAGCGGGGATATACGCCGGGGCATGTCAGCGTCTGCTTGAGCTCCGGCTTGCTGGCATTCAGGCTCAGCACATAGAGTTGATTACTCTGGCCTTCTCCCAGCAAGAGTTCCGGCTCAGGGGTTTCATCGAAATTGGCCACCAGCAGGGCTCCGGTACCGGAACTGATCTGGTAGTTCCACAAAACTGCATTGGTGGTAGCGTCCACGGCCGTCACCCCCGACCAATAGTCGAGGAGAAGGACCTCCTTGTTGCCATCTCCGTTCAGATCGACCGTAGCCAATGCAGTGCTCATACGGTTTGGGTAGCTCCATTGCACGCTACGGGTCGTGATATCGACCACTTCCCAGGAGGTGACGATTTCCAGAGAGGGATCATTATCCATCTGACAGATGGTCCGCATGGTTCCCATGGTCCGTGGGCCGGTCCATACCACTTTGCCTTGCGCGTCGAACGCCTTTAGCCCGAGATCATTGACAAAAAGTTCATCCAGCCCGTCATTGTCGATGTCTTGGGCAATGAGTCCGGACGGATAATTATTGAAAGAATAGGGGCCGGAAGCCATGACGGAAAATTGCCTGATCTCCTCCTTGGTCGTGCCATCGAGAATGTGGATAATGCCACTACTCAGCGTCACGATTTCCTTTCCGACATTTCCAGGGGAAAGCTCCGCACTGATGACGTTGGCAATGCAGTCCAGGTTATAATTTTTATGAACGTAAGGGGCTGCGAAAACCTGATCATACGTTTGTTTCCGGGAATTGTAGGAAAGGGAATACCAGTAAGGATTATAATAACTGTAAGCCCATGCTCCTTGGCCGAAGATCCACTCCCGCCCATGCTGCGTGTCGATGGTGAACATCCCGCGTGCGCCTGCTTCATGTCCGATATTGAGGTGGGACCAGAATGCAGGTGCCTCCTTCCGGGAAGCTGGCAGGCTTTCACCATGAACAGTCTGGGTCAATAGACCGAGAATGATACATAAGACCGCTTTGATGAAAGAGTTGTGAAATCGAATCGAGGAAAGGGGGATGATCATCGGAGGTCAGGACAGTGGTAAACCGCGGGATGCTGCCCGATAGATGCTCACTGCACAAGCCGTTTGATAGATTAAATCCGAAAAAACTATTCCTACCGGATGTTTATTCTCAAGCGGCAAATTCAGTCCAGACCACTTGATGGAATGTGCGGACGAGTCGTGATTTGGGTCTGATTGGGTTAGGCCCGATATTCAAGTGTTTCGACACAAACTCTTCTAAGTAGCCGGACAAATCTTCCCAGCCGAAATGGCGCAGCCATTCCGCTACAAAAAAAGATACTGGAGATCATGGACGAGAACGTCTGCAATCCCCCCCCTTTAGTGGACTTGAAGGGCAAGGACCGACTGCTGGAAGTGATCACATTCTTTCTTGTCTCCACGCCGCTTCCACCTGAAATAGCATCTAATTGTGCGCCCTAGACTGCCCGTCGAGGCTGCCGCGCTCTACCTTAATTGATCCTCGAGCCTTAGTATGGCACAGGGGTGAGGACGAGGCCCACGACGAAGAATCCGGTGGGGCCTTCTGAATCCACATAGACGCTTTTGACCTGATCACTGAGGGTGGAGAGTGACATTTGATTGGCGACTCCCTCTGGTGTCAGGGAGAACGGGACGCGCGTGCCGGGAGGCGTCAGATCATTCTGTTGATAGATTTCATATTCAGAAAAGGCGGTGACGGGAAACTCCAGCTTGAGGCGGACTTTTCCAGCCAGTCCCTTTTGCTGGACGCTGGTGGATTGGATACGCAGGGCGAGATTCGGGATGCTGATGCTGACGATGTCAGTTGCCGGATCATACGAGGTTTCGAAACGATTTAAATCCGCCTTGGCTGGCTCTGTGGAGACGCCGTTGGTATTACGAAAGACGCGGCCCTCGATATCGTAACGGGAACCGTGGCAACGGCAGTACATGTAGTTCGCATAGATGGGTGTCGGCGGCTGGACGTCCGTATTTTCTCCCACCTGATAGCGCGTGTAGCGGCCCACCGTGCAGCCATTGTGCTTGCAGACTGAGTCCAGCGTGACGAATCGATTTACCTCCACGCGGGTGAGAGTAAATGGCGGGACTCCTGTGTTAAACTGATATTGAATCGATCCCCCAGCCTGCGATAGCACGGGAAATGGCTGGAGAGCTCCCGTATCATCCGGCATCAGCATGGTGATGTCCGCCACCTTCAGGCGGATCACCGCATGGTTGATGGCAGGCACGATCTCCGCGCAGACGGTGCCAGTTAGGCGCAAGCCCACAAGCGTTGTCGCCGTGCCGAAGACGAATTGCTTCACCCATTGCCGACGGGTGGGATGCGAAACAGAATCCATGAGATTCAATGAATTCCCCTATGTCCTCAGCAGCGATTCATTCCCTGCAACGAATCCGTGACGCTGTCAGCAGGTTTTAACCACCAAGCATGGCATCGAATTGCCTCCAGTGGTCAGCACGGTGAGAGAAATCCTTTACCAACTTGCTAGCAGATCAATAAAATCGTTCTGGACATCAATTCAAAATCTGACTGGATAAAAAGAGTTCCTAATGAGCACTTCCTCCCGACTCCGAATATGCCGCCCCGATCTCACGATCTAGGGGCGTAGCTCAGTCGGTTAGAGCACCTGCCTTATAAGCGGGAGGTCACGGGTTCAAGACCCGTCGCCCCTACCTACTGTGACTTTTATTTAAGCTATTTCGTTTCCGAATTGTTTAAAAGTTAAAAATTTTAACAACTAACATATAAAATTTTCTTATGAGGAGCACGCACAAAAACCCGCTTACTGCTTCGGATATGGATCATTTATCTAAATTTATTGGTTATGGTAATTTAAATGCTGATGTTTGGTTTATCGGGATGGAAGAAGCTGGCGGAGGTGAAGAAAACATTAGAACTCGGCTAACTTTTAAAAAAGTAGAAGACTGTTTCAAAGCTCATGAGAAACTGGGCATTAACAAACACCATTTGGATCGTAAAATTATTCAACCAACATGGGCTCAAATGTGCAGACTCATGCTTGGATTGGAAAACAAACCGTTTACCACTACTAATGTCAGGCAATACCAATCAGAGCAATTGGGCCGAAATGGGGGTAATACACTGCTTTGTGAGTTGATGCCGATTCCTAAACCCAATATTACGAGCTGGGGTTACGAAAATTTTATCCCGCACTTTCAAACAGTTCGTGAGTATTACCAGCAAGTAAAACCACTAAGAATTAAGTACTTTAAAAAACTTCTATCTCATCGAAATCCCAAAATTGTAATCTGTTACGGCAAAAAATATTGGAAAGATTACAAGAATATTTTTGAAGATCGAGTTTTTGAAGTTGAGGGAGAATTTCAAATCGCAACCAATAAGCAAAAAACTATTATTCTGACCCCGCACTTGATTTCTAGGCAAATGAATGGCCAGATTAGTAACTTAGTAGATTTAGTTAACTGTAACTTGAGGTGAGAAACCGAACGACTGGCAGCACAAGTCTGCCCAACCGGAATGGCGTAGCCATTCCGCTACGAAGAGGAGGAATGGGAAGCCATGGTGGAGCTGCTGAAGGCGATGTAATTTTTCAGTTGCGCCTTATTCAAAGCGTCCGCGACGAATCATCTACCGGCGCCTCATCACATCCAACAGTCGTTTGATTTTTGGGGGTTGCGAAACAGTTTCAAACGGCTAGTTAGCGCGCATGCAAGTGCTCGCAGCTTCGTTTTTCCTTCAGATGGCGGTGATTCTTTTGACGTGCCGATTGGTGGGCATGCTCGCGAAGAAGGTGGGGCAGCCGCAGGTGGTGGGAGAGATGATCGCGGGTGTGCTGCTGGGGCCATCCCTGCTGGGGCTTTTTTTCCCGGATCTGATGACGCAGCTTTTCACCAAGGAATCGCGCAGCATTCTCTTTGTAGGCTCCCAACTGGGCGTGGGGCTGTATATGTTTCTGGTGGGGATGGAGTTCAAGACGGAGCTTTTCCGCAGTCGGGCGCGGAGCGCGGCGAGTGTATCCATCGCAGGCATGGTGGTGCCGTTCATCCTGGGTGCGGTATTGGCTCCCTGGCTGATCAAGGTGCCGGGCATCTTCTCGGCCAAGGTGAATATCTACGAGGCCGGTCTCTTCCTGGGAGCTGCGATCGCCATTACCGCCTTCCCGATGCTCGCGCGGATCATCTATGAGCGCGGCCTATCCGGCACCTCTCTGGGGACGCTGGCGCTGGCGGCGGGTGCCATCGATGACGCAGCGGCGTGGTGTGTGCTGGCGATTGTGCTGGCCAGCTTTGGCGCAGGGAGCGCGCATTTCCTAGGGATGGAGATCAACCCTGCGGTGCTGGCGATCGGTGGCGGTGCCTTTTACGCGATCTTCATGCTCACGATTGGGAAAAAACTGCTGGCACGCCTGGGCACATGGGCGGCGAGTGATGGCACGGTGAGCCCTCCCCTGATGGCCGTGGTGCTGATGCTTTTCTGCCTGAGTGCCTGGTTCACGGATCACATCGGCATTCACGCAGTCTTCGGCGGCTTCATCCTGGGGATCGCCATGCCGCGTGGCGTGCTGACGGAAGATCTCACCCGCAAGCTGGAGCCCTTCACGGTGATCTTCCTGCTGCCGATGTTTTTCACCTACTCCGGCCTGGCCACCAAGCTGAACATGCTGGTGGACCCTACCCTGCTGATCATCGCCGTGGCCGTCCTGCTGGCCTCCACCCTGGGCAAGGGCGTGGCGTGCTGGGCGGCGGCCCGCCTGAATGGCGAGGATAACCGCACCGCGCTGGCCGTAGGGGCGCTCATGAATTCACGCGGACTGATGGAGCTGATCATCATCAACATCGGCCTCCAAAAGGGCGTGATCGGCATGAAGCTTTTCTCCGTCCTGGTGGTCATGGCCATCGTCACCACCCTGATGGCGACGCCGATCTTTGAACGCGTCTATGGCCGTCACCAACGCGCGAAAAAGGAAACGGACCTTGGCGATCTGCCCATCGGCGGGTGATTTCCCCATTGCCCTATCCTGAGAATGCCAGCCTCCGGCGCGGCGGAAAAAACTCGTTTAGCCCCCAGATCAGCGGCCGGATGCCCTCCCCGCCACTTGTCTGCCATGGCCGTGCGGCGATTCCCAAATCCACACTCGCCACCTGCCGCGTCCTGAGGCACAACGGCAGCCGCAACCGATTTTCATGGCATCCTCCTTCTCCTTCGATTCCCTGAACAAAGCCCAACGCGAAGCCGTGGGCACACTGGATGGTCCCCTGCTGCTGCTGGCCGGAGCCGGCACGGGAAAGACGCGCACGGTGACGTGCCGCATCGCCCACATGCTGGAAAAGCGCATCCCCCCCGCCCAGATCCTGGCCGTGACCTTCACGAACAAGGCGGCGGCGGAAATGAAGGAGCGTATTTCCGGAATGGTGTCCAAAAAGGCGGCGAATGAAATGACCGTCTGCACCTTCCACTCGCTCTGCGTCCGCATCCTGCGCGGCGGCATCGACAAGCTGGGGTACAAGAAAAATTTCTCCATCTGCTCCCACTCCGATCAGGTGGGCATCATGAAGCAGCTCCTCGTCCGTATGGGCGGCAAGGAGGAAAAGGTGAAGCCGGACGCCGTGCTTTCCGAGATTTCCAAGGCCAAGAACAAGGGCATCGATCCCGCCGATCTGCAGGACGACTTCTTCGCCTCCCTGGCCGTGGCCTATCAGAATGAACTCCGCGCCCAGAACACCGTGGACTTCGATGACCTGCTGCTGATGGGCGAGCAGATCCTGCGCGAGCACGAGGACGTGCGGAATGTCTTCCGGGAAAAATACACCCGCGTGACGGTGGATGAGTTCCAGGATACGAACGCGCTGCAGATGCAGCTCCTGCAGCAGTTGGTGGGAGAGCCCTACCACGTCTGCGTGGTGGGAGACGATGACCAATCGATCTACGGCTTCCGCGGTGCCGAGGTGGCGAATATTCTCCAGTTCGAGCGCTTTTTCCCAAATCCGCGCATCATCCGCCTGGAGGAAAACTACCGCTCCACCCACGCCGTCCTGCATACGGCCAACAGCCTCATCGCCCACAACAAGGGCCGCCGGGAAAAAATCCTGCGCTCCACCCGCAAAGGTGGTGATCCCGTGCGGATCGTCGCCATGCCGGGAGATGAGGAAGAGGCGGAATTCATCGCGGAAGAAATCCTGGCGGAAAAAGGCGCCGTCGGCCGGGCGTGGGAGGATTTCTCCGTGCTCTTCCGCACGAATGTCCAGAGCCGCAAGATCGAGCTGGCCCTGCGCGAGCGGAAGATCCCCTACCGCATGGTGGGCGCCCAGAGTTTTTATGATCGGCGGGAGGTGCGTGACGTCCTGGCCTACGCCCAGCTCCTCGCCTCCCCGGATGCGGACGTTCCCCTGCTCCGCATCCTGAATGCGCCGAATCGCGGCATTGGCCAAAGCTCCGCCGTGCTGGCTACCGAGTGGAGCCGCGAGCATCACGAATCCGTGTGGGAATCCCTCTGCGATCCGGAGTTCACCGATACCCTGGGACCCAAGTCGCGCTCCGCCGTTCAGGAATTCGTGGCCCTCATTGCGGGCCATAAAAACCGCATCGAGCTGAATCACGAAAACCCTGCCGATGTCCTGGCCGCCATGCTCAAGGAAATGGAGTATCTCCCCTGGCTGGAGCGCGGTTGCAAGACCGAGCAGGAGCGCATCCAGCGCGCGGAGGGCATTTCAAACGTCGTCGAGAGTCTGCGCGCCGCCGTGGCCAAAGGCAAAAGCATCCAGACCTTCCTGGATGACAGCGCCCTGGCCTCCGAGCGCGAGGACGATGATCTGGAGAAAAAACAGGGAGCCACCCTCATCACGCTCCACGCCTCCAAGGGGCTGGAATTTCCCATCGTTTACCTGGTGGGCCTGGAGGAAGGTTTCCTGCCCCACACGCGAAGTATTTCAGAAGGAACCAAGGATGAGGAACGCCGTCTGCTTTACGTGGGCATCACCCGTGCACAGGACCAACTCACGATGACCTATTGCGTCAAACGCATGAAATACGGCCAGGAGACCCACTGTGAAGCCAGCAGCTTCATCGGGGAACTGGACGATGAATTCGTCAACTTCACCAGCTACGATGACATCCTTGGCGCAGAGCCCAGCACCGATGAACTGGACAATTTCTTCGGCGGCCTGAAGGGCATGCTCGATGACATTTGAGAACGCAGGCGACTCCCCCAATGAAACAGCCCCACCCCGGAGAGATCATTCCCATTAAAATCAATGGCCTGGAGATTTTCAGCCGTGTCGATTCCGAGGGCGTCCAGCGCCTGCCACGTGAGCCATACCTCAATGAAATGGCGGACAGCGGAGTGATCGACTTCACCCGCCTGGCATCCTGCTCTGCGGAATGCCGCCGCTGGGTCCACCAGAATACCGGCCTCTCCCTTTCCGTCTATGCCGCTTCATTCCCGGATGATCGCATCGAAAATCCTCTCTGGATCGAGTAACCGCCACCCCGCACTGGGGCGGCGAATCCTTAGCTGCGGGCTCATACATTACCAAGTAACTCATTTTACTACTGTTTTATATTTGACAAATTAAATATCTCGATTAGAGTTTCCCCGGCTCTGAGTCAGATCCCCGGTGCAAGCTGAGATTTCGACCAGGCTTTTTCCAAAAAGCCCATTCCCGAAACATCCTTCTCAACATCGCCGACACCATGATTGTAAAATCAGCTCCCTTCGCCGCGCTCGCCACCACGGTATTCTCAACGCTTTATAGCCAATCCCTCAGCAAGACGGTAGAGGCTTGGGACGAGACGGCCATCGATATCACCCACTCGCGCTTTCCCTTTTCCAGCTATCGGCTGGAGGAAAACGATGCAGAGTCCATCCGCTCCACCGCATCCATCGCCGTCTATGATGCCATCCACGCTGTGCTGGGTGAGGGCGTGAGCATTTTCTACCAGACATTTTCCCCTGTCCGCACTCCATTGGCAGCGGAGGCAGCAGCCTCGCAGGCCGCCCATGATGTGCTGGCCAGCCATTTCACGGATTCGGTGAGTCGTGCAGAGCTGAAACTCCGTCTCACCCGCCATCTCGCCACCCTCCCGGACGGCTATGAGAAAACGGAAGGCCTCGCCACCGGCGCTGCCTCTGCCGGAGCTGCCATCACCTTCAGCCGCCTGCATGAACTGCAGGGCGAGCAGGCAGCGTAATCTTTTCTTCTATCAAGGGAGGCGTCTCCTGTCATTCTGATGGGGAAGCATGCTTTTGAATTGTCGGCCGCGGCGGATGATCTATCATGGCCGTACTACGATGATTTCCCGCTTTCCCGTGCGTATTTTCAGTGCAGCCATGCTGCCGGGGCTGCTCGTCTCCTGCCACAAGGAGTCCTCCGCTTCCACAGATCTAGTCCAGCAGGTGACGGAAACAGCTGCCTCCAATGAAATCCTGCGGGATGAAAGTGATGCCACCCGCGACAAACTGGATACCCTCACCCGCCGCGTGCAGGATCTGGAAGTCCAGATCCAGACCGAGAAGGAAAGCCGCCAGGAAATCATCCACCGCCTGAAGGATCTAGAGAGAGATCAAATTCTCAACCAGGCCCAGCGGGAAAAAGCATCCTCCACGGAGGAAAAGGAAAGCGCTTCCTCCAAAGCAGAGAAAACTGCCACCCCGCCACCTGCGGCAAAGGTGGAGGAGATTCCTTTCGATGACTCCAAGCCCCTTCCCACGTCCATCACGGATAAGGTCGTCGTCATCGAGGGAGACATGGGGCGCGGCACCGGCTTCCTCTGCTCCACGGAGGGTGCCCTCTGGCTCTACACCGCCGCACACGTCATCAGCGGAAACAAATCCATCGTTGTTCGCGATCAACAGAACAATCGCTTCCAAACCTTCGATTCCATGGAAGTGGCGGATGGCGTGGACCTCGTCCGCCTGAAAATCATCAACTCCACCGTCAAGGGACTGGAACTGGAATCCCCGGAAAAATCGGCTGAAATCGGAGACCCCATCGCCGCCATTGGCAATAGTGATGGCACCGGAGTCGTCGCCCCGGAAAACGGAGAAATCCGTGGCAAGGGCCCGGAAAGCTGGGAAGTGAGCACCCAGATCATCCCCGGAAACAGTGGCGGCCCCGTCATTGCCCGGAAGGACTTGAAGGTCATCGGCATCGTCACCCACCTCCTGTTAGGAAAAAAGGAAACATGGGCTGCCGATACCCGCTTTGCGGAAGTGCGCCGCTTTGCCGCCCGTCTGGACCGCCCCTACAAGTGGACCCCCATCACCCCTGCCCGCTTCCTCAAGGAATTCCAGATCATCCAGCAAATGGATGACGATACCAAGCTGGCCTACGCCGCCATCACCGTCTATCAGGAGCGCACCTCCCGCAGTTCACACTATCAGCCCCGGGAATCATCACCCGAGCAGGAAGCCTTTAACAAGTGGCAGTTGGAAGCACGGGAAATCCTCCAACAGAATCCGAACAGTGGCATCTCCGTCACCCTCAATAAAATCCTGGGCCGCAGCACCAACTACTCCCAGTCCGAAAACCGCCGCGAACTGCTGGACAGCATCCGCAGCAAGGTGGCCCTGGGAGACAATCTCATCAAGCCGGAAGCCTTCACCTGGTACCACCGGGAAAGCTACAACCAGTCCCTCATCTGGCGCCGCAAGCTCATCGAGCAACTGCGGAACTGATAGTCTACCCGCAGGCAGGGACGCCTCTCCGAGGCGTCCGGCGGAGGCGACTTCAAGCTCTCTTGCGAATGTCAAATTTCTTCGATGCTTCAAGATGAGCAAAGATACCGTTAGATAGCACACAAAACTGGCTGCATTTCTAGCCCGCCCCCACCTGACCTCTCGGAGAGAGGTCCCTGCCAATGCGTCATTTCCGCAGGCAGGGACGCCTCTCCGTGTACAGACCGGGTACATAGGTAACAAACGTACGAGGACATGGGTAACACATTAAGGTGTGCCCATGAGCTGGCACGTTTGTAATGTGATGAAGGC
>Ga0070658_10002132_pt1 | contig 16613 bp, 16 predicted proteins | sample KBSC13metaG_FD_64664 | JGI IMG/M metagenome (GOLD analysis project Ga0070658, IMG submission 64664) | Corn rhizosphere microbial communities from Kellogg Biological Station, Michigan, USA - KBS C1-3 metaG | ecosystem: Host-associated > Plants > Roots > Rhizosphere > Soil ...
ACGACTGGGCGATGTAGAACTGCGCCTCGGGGGCGACGTCGGCGTTGGGATACTGCCGCAGGAGATCCTGGAAGCCGGACCGGGCGGCGACCGCGCTTCCCCGGCGCAGCTGGTCGAGCGCGAGCTGGAAGAGCTGATTCGGCCCCGGGCCGGCCGGCCCGGCCGGAGCGGCCGTCGTCGCGTTAGGCGACGCCGCCGAAGACGAAGCGTTAGGCGGCGCCCCGGTCCCGGTGCCTCCCGGAGCGACGGCCGGCGCGGACTGCGTCGTCGGCGGCTGGGTCGCCGGCTGCTGGGCCGCCGGCGTCGATGGCACCGCTCCCGGCGTCTGCGTCTCGGCCGCGCGCTGCTCGAGCGAACCGCGCAGCTCCTGGAGTCGCCGCTGGCTCTGGCCGGTGAGCTCCTGGATCTGGATCAGCTGCTGCCCGAGCGCGTACATCTCGCCTCGCGAGTCACCCTGGAACTTGACGACCTGCGCGTGCATCAGCCGCAGCGAATCCTGGGTTCGTCCGAGGGCGGCGATGACGGCATCGAGCTGCGCGCGCCGCGCCGAGTCGGCCTGGAGCGACTCCATCCGCATCACGCGAATGTCGTTCTGCAGCACGCGGACGTCGCTGCGGGTCGCGCAGCCGGCCACGATGGCCAGCGACGCGACCGCGGCGACGCGGACGACAGCGAGCGGCCGCGCCGTCAGGCGCGACGCGCTCGTTCCTGCGGGGATGCTCCGGATCGTCACTCGCCCGACGGGATGGTGATGTTGTCACCGCCGGCGATGATCTCGAACTCGCTGCGGCGGTTCTGCGCCATCGACGCCTCGTCGGTGCCGGTGGCGGCCGGGCGCTCTTCGCCGAAGCTCACCGTCTCGATGCGCGTCGCGGCGATGCCATGCTGCGTCAGGTAGCGCTTCGCCGAGGCGGCGCGGCGCTGGCCGAGCGCCATGTTGTACTCGTCCGAACCGCGGCTGTCGGTATGCCCTTCGGCACGGATGCGAAGCTCGGGGTTGGCGTTGAGCAGCGGGATCTTGGCATCGAGCTTCGCGATGTCATCGCTGGTCAGCTCCGACTTGTCGAACTCGAAGTAGACCGGCGCAGTGATCGTGTTGCGCGCGTCGGCCATGCGCTGGTCCATCGCCTGCCGCGCGCGGGCGATGCTGTCGGCGCGGGCCTGCTCGCGAGCGAGCGAATCGCGGCGGGCCTGGTCGGCACGGGCGATCGAATCGCGGCGCGCATTCTCGGCGTTGATGCTGTCCTGATTCACGACCGGAACCGGCGCGGGCGCCGGCTTCTTCTTGCAGGCGCCGGCGGCGAGGGTGACGGTGGCGGCGATCGTGATCAGAACAAGGCGGGACGAGACGTTCATGTGAATCTCCGGTGGAATGGAACGGCGTGGCGGAAAACGCTTACCGGGCCGCGAGCCGCGACGACCACGCGGCAAGCCGCGCGCCCCCGCTTCGCGTCAACTGCCTGACGCGCCCCGACTCGGTGTCCAGCACCCAGAGCTGCTTTACTCCCGTCCGCGTCGAGGTGAACACGATGTGCCGGCCGTCCGGCGCCCACGACGGATCTTCGTTCGTGGATTCACTCGTGTGCTGCTTCACGCTTCGATCGCGGAGCGAGATCGTCATGATCTGGAACTGCCCGGCGAGCTGGGACTGGAACGCGACGTTGCGACCGTCAGGCGCCCAATCCGGATTCGACCGGTAGTACTGGTCGCCGAAGGCGAACGGAGTCAGCAACTCAGCCCCGGTGCCGTCGGCGTCCATAATATATACCTCGGGATGGCCAGAGCGACCCGATGTGAAGGCGACCCGCCGCCCATCCGGGCTGTAGGACGGCGAAACGTTGTCGGTTCCCCGCCCGACCGTGACGCGATGCAGCGCGCCGCCGGCGGCCGGAATCGTCCAGAGATCGGTGCCGTCGTCCTGCCCGCTCGAGAAGATGAGAGTCGAGCCGTCGGGCGAGTAGGCGGGGGTGATGTTCAGCCCTCCTCGCGCGACCAGCGTCCTCGTCGATCCGGTTGCGAGGTCGATGACGCCGATGCGTGAGCCCGCGCTCGACAGCTCGGAGTAGGCGATGTGCCGCCCGTCGGGGCTCCACGCCGGCGAGAGCACCGGCGTGACCTGTGCGGCGACGGTTTCCTCGGCGCCATCGCTGTCGACGATCGAGATGTGACCGGCACGTACGAACGCGATGCGAGTCGCGGCGATGCCGCGCACGCCAGTCACCCACTCCTCGATCGCGTCGCTCGCCGCGTGGAGCGATGCGCGCCATTGGCGGGACAAGGGCGCACCGGTGAGCGGAAAGTCGCGCGCCTCGACGACTTTCTTCGCGCCGACGTCGTGCAGCGTCACGCGCACGCCGGCCGGGCTCACTATCGGGATGACCAGCGCCGCCGCGCCAAGCCGGCTGAACACGTCGTAGCTGGGACGACCGTTGCCGAGCAGTGGAGCGAGCGCGATCCCCGCGCTATCGAGCCCGATCATCGTCACGCGGTCGCCGTAGTCGAGATCACGCTGGATGATCGCGCGCACCGAATCGCCATTCGCGCCGCTGACGGGGGCGACGTACACGCCGGGCTTCGAGCCGAGCGCGTAGCTCAGGCCGATCCGGACCCCGCGCTGCGAAGTGGTGTCCTGCGCCCGCGCACCGTTAGGCAGGAGGAGCGACGCTGCAACGACAACGGCGGTCGCGGTGGCGGCGCGAGCGAAGGCGAAGCGAATGGTCATCAGTGGAGAAGCGATGGGTCGAAGCTGAAGATGACCGGCAGGATGTCATCGGAGAAACCGCTGGGCAGCGGACCGAACGCGCGGGCATTCGCCGCCGCCTCGACCGCGCCCTGCGCCTCGAGGTCGAAGCCGTAGACCCCGGAGCGCGTGAGGAACCGGACGTTCGAGACCGAACCGTCGCGGTGAATCAGGAACGTCACCTCGGCCCGGAGCGCGGTGTTGCGCGTCGGCGGATCGAAGCGGAGCGCGATCTGCCTGACGATGTTGTTCAGGTACCCGGGATAGGGGAAGTCGATCCCCTCGGTGCGGACCGTGGCGACATCCGTACCATGGCCGCCGGTCGGGCCGCCGCCCGCCTGCTGCACTGGGCCGGGCTGGGGTTTTGTCTTCGGCGGAATCGGAATCGGCGTCGCGGGGGGCGGCGGCGTGCGTCGCGGGGCCGCGGTCGCGGTCTTCGGCGGAAGTACCGGCGCGGGCGGCGTGACTTCAGCGCGCGCGGGCGGCTTCGCGTCGGGTGGTGGCGTGGCGGGTGGCGTGGGCGTGACCGCGCCGATCTGCCGCGGCCCCGGTGGTGCGGCGACGATGTTGACCTTGTACACCGGCGGGCGCGCCGGAGCGGGAGTCGGCTTGGCGAGGACGAACGCCGTCGCGATGCCGACGTGCAGCAGCGCCGAAATCGCGATCGGGACGCCTAGGCCCCGCGCGGGCGGGCGCACGCTCATGGAACGTCTTCCGGCTCCGCGACGAGGCCGACGTCGCCAACGCCGGCGGCTCGCATCACCGCGAGCACGCGCACGACCGTGCCGTACGGCACGCCCTGATCGGCGCGGAGATACACGCCGCCGGTCGAGCGCTGCTGCGCGAGCGCGCGAAAGCTCGCGCGAAACTCGTCGTAGCTCAATCGCGATTCGTCGACGAAGATCTGGCCGTCGCGGTTGACTGTGACGACGAGCCCACTCTTCTGCTCGAGGGGGCGCGCCTGCGCCTTCGGGAGCGCGACGTCGACGCCACCCTGCATGAGCGGCGCGGTGATCATGAAGACGACGAGCAGCAGAAGCATCACGTCGATCAGGCTGACGACGTTGATTTCGGCGTTGAGCGCCAGCCCTTCGCGGCGGCGACGCGCCACGCTAGATCTGTCCCTCGCGGACCATCATGGCGATGATCTCGGTGCCGAATGCTTCGAGCTCGCCGTCGATGCGGTTGACGCGGTTGGCGAACAGGTTGTAGCCGAATACCGCCGGAATCGCCACCGCGAGCGCGGCGGCGGTAGCGATCAGCGCTTCAGCGACACCGGGCGCGATTGCCCCGATATTGCCGGAGCCCTTCGTAGCGATGCCGATGAACGCGTCGATGACGCCGAGGACGGTGCCGAGCAGCCCGATGAGTGGACTCACCGATCCGATCATCGCCAGGACGGGCACGCCGCGCGACAGGCGGTCCCGCTCGGCGGCGCTCTCGGAGTCGAGGAGGAGGCGCAGCGCCTCGACCTGCGATCCACTCATCCGATCGGTGGCGAGCGTCGCGACACCGCTGCCGTCGGCGGTGCGGTTTGCACCGACGCGGAGATCATGAAGGAATTCCGCCGCACGACCGAACACGCGGGTGAACGGGCTCGGTGGTGAACGCTTGGCGAGCGTCCGCACCTGGTCGAGACGCGTCGCGCGCGTGAACTCGTTCTCGAACGCAAGCGACGCGCGGACCGCGCCGCGGAGCTCCCACCATTTCGCGAGCATGATTCCCCAGCTCACCAGCGACAGCACCGCCAGCACGACGAGCACGAACTGGGTGACCCGGGTCGCGTGCGTCACCAGCTCGATCGGCGTCGTCGGAATGGCCTGCGAGACCTGCATCGCGATGCCGGCGATCACCGACCCGCCTCGGCTCTGCGCGTGCGTTGCGCCTGGAACCACTCGAACGTTCGGCGGAGCCCCTCTTCGAGCGTGACCTCGGGCGACCAGCCTAACGCGCGCCTGATCTTGTCGACCTTGAGGAAGGACGTCTGCTGCTCGCCCGGCCGCTTCGGCGCATGCTGTACCGGCACGTCGCTGCGCGCGGCACGCTTGAGCGTCGCGGCCAGCTCGAGGACGCTCGTGCCGCGCCCCGTGCCGACGTTGAAGGCGCGCGAGTCGAGCTTCTCCTGGGGCGGGAGCTTGGCGGTCGCGGCGAGCCACGTCGCGCGCGCGACATCGCCGACGAACACGTAGTCTCGGGTCTGCTCGCCGTCACCGAAGACGGTGAGTGGCTGGCCGTCGAGGATGCGCCCGCTGAAGATCGCGACCACGCCGGCTTCGCCATGTGGATCCTGCCGCGGTCCGTAGACATTCCCGTAGCGAAGGGACACCGCGGTGAGCCCGTGCACGCGCGAATAGTAGGAGAGATAGAGCTCGACGCTCATCTTGGCGATTGCGTACGGAGACTCCGGGTCCTTGGGGAAGGTCTCATCGTTAGGCGGGGTCACGAAATCGCCGTAGATCGCGCCGCCGGTCGACGAGAAGACCACGCGCGTCTTCATCCCCGCTCCGCGAATGGCCTCGAGCAGGTTGAGCGTCCCGACGATGTTCGTGGTGGCGTCGAACACCGGGTCGGCCACGCTCTTCCGCACGTCCATCTGGGCGGCGAGATGCACGAGCACGTCGAAGCGACCATCCCGCACCAGCTGCGCCGCCTCAGCCGATCCGATGTCGAGCTGATGAAAGCGCGCCTTGGCCGGGACGTTGTTCTTCTTCCCGGTGATGAGGTTGTCGACGATCTCGACCTCCCATCCTTCGCGCAGGAACAGGTCGGCGACGTGTGAGCCGATGAACCCGGCCCCGCCCGTGATCAATACCCGCTGTGCCATCTCAGCTCCGTTCGTTGTTGCTGGTGGTGTCGCCGCCCGCGTCGCTGCCGGTCTCGCTCGCCGCGTCGGGCGCGCGTTCGGGGCGAGCGCTTTCGCCATCGGCGGCGCCGCGGTCCTGTCCGACTCCGAACAGATAGCGGGCCGCGTCGACGATCGCGAGGCCGCGACCGTTGGCGGCGGCAGCCTTCAGGCGGACCGACGGCTCATGGAGAAACTTGTTCATCAGCGCACGTGAGAGCTGCTCGACTGCCTCACGTTCAGCGTCGGAGAGATTGGGCATCCGGCGCAGCAGGTGCGCGACTTCCTTCGCCCGCATCTGCTCCGCCGCTGCGCGCAGCTCCGTCACAACGGGCACGGCGTGGAGCCCGGCGAGCCATTGCCAGTAGCGCTCGACTTCGTCGGCGATGACGTGTTCCGCGCTCGGGAGCTCCTCGCGGCGGCGCTCGATGTTCGCTGCCACCACTGCCCGCAGATCGTCGAGGTCGTAGAGAAAGACGTTCGCCATCTCGCGAACCGCCGGTTCCACGTCGCGCGGGAAGGCGATGTCGATCACGCAGAGTGGCCGGTCGCCCCTGCGCGCGAGCGCGGTCTCGAGGTGCGCGACGCGAACGACCGGGTGCGGCGCCGCCGTCGAGCAGAGAAGCACATCCACGTCCGCGACCTGCGCCCAGCATTCGTCGACGTGCATCGCCGTCGCGCCGTACTTCGCGGCCAGCACCGTCGCCCGCTCGAACGTTCGATTGGCGACGACCGCGGTGCGCACTCCCTCGTCGACCAGGCACTCGAGCGCGAGCTCGGCCATCTCGCCCGCGCCGAGCACCATCGCCCGGCGCCCGGCGAGCGAGCCGAAGATCTGCTTCGCCAGCTGCACCGACGCCGAGCTCACGCTGGCCGCCCCTCGCCCGAGCGCCGTCTCGGTCCGAACGCGGGACGCGACGCCTAACGCTGACTGGAAGAGCCGGTTGAGCACCGTCCCCGACGCCGCGCGCCCGAGCTCCCAGGCATCGCGGACCTGACCCTGGATCTGCGCTTCGCCGAGGATCATCGAATCGAGGCCGGCGGCGACACGAAAGAGATGGGCCGCGGCCTCGCGGTCGCGGCGCACATAGGCATATGGCTCCGCACTCTCGCCGATCCGGCGCGACAGCATCTGGAGCGCTCCCCGGGCCGCGTCGTCATCCCCGGTGATGTAGAGCTCCGTGCGATTGCACGTCGAGACGATGACCGCTTCGCGCGCCCCGCTGGCACCGGTGAGCTCGTGCAGCGCGTCGTGCAGCTCTGCCGGCGTGATCATGAGCCGCTCCCGCACGTCGAGCGCGGCGGTCCGATGGCTCACGCCGACGACGGTCAACGCCATACGCGCACCATCACGGCCACCGCGCGACGTCGCGCAGGACGCGGCCGTCCTCGACCCGGGCGACGAAGTCGTCGCCGATCATCTCGCTGGAGGCCCGCTCCCACTCGTCGCGGCTTCCCCGCGCGAGGAGCCGCTCACGAAGCGCGCGCAGCGCGACGAGCGCGTCGTCATAACGCGCGTCGAACCGGCTGCTCACCGCGGCGAGGATTCGTGTCGCCGCCGCAGGCACGCCGTTCGCCGAGACGGCGACGAGCAAGGCGCCGTTCCCCGACTGGGCAGCCGACGAGAAGCTTCCTTCCTCGGCCGCATCCGCCACGTTGCAGAGACGATGCGAGCTGCGCGCATCGGTGGCGACCCGGGCGTTGGCGGCGCGATCGTCCGTAGCAGCGATCACGAGTTCAGCGTCGCCGATGTCCGATGACGCATAGGATCGCAGCGTCAGGTCGAGTCGCCCGGCCGCCGCTGCGGCAATGAGATCCGGCGTCGCTCGTGGTGCGACGACACGAACCGTCGCGCCGCGGTCGGCGAAGGCCAGCGCCTTTCGCTCGGCAACCGGGCCCGCGCCGACGACCAGCACGCGGACTCGATCGGCGTGGACGATGATCGCGATCCGGCTGTCCACCTCGTTCGCCGCGCGTGCGCCGTTCACAGGAACTTCCCCGGCTGGCTGGCCAGCACCCGGACCGCGATCCAGAGCAGGACCACCCCGGCGAAGGCGGCATTCGCGGCCACGGCCGCGCGCCTGGCCTCCCACCCGCGCACGACGCGGCCGAGCGCGAGCGCGGTCACTCCGGCCCACGCGCCTAACGCCCAGATCACCTGTGGCATGTTGCTCTGGTGAAAGCTGACGGAGTACGCCAGCCCCATGAGGATTCCCAGCGTCAGCCCGATCCAGCCGGCGATGACCGAAACGTGGTTGACGCGGTCGAGGGTCTGCAGCGGCGGAAAGAGCCGGAAGAGCGGCCCGAAGCGCCGTGAACGAAGCTCACGACGCTGGACGAGGTACATCGTGCCGGCCGCGGACGCCGTCGCCATCGCGGCCAGTCCAGCCAACGACAGAGCGATGTGCGCCACGAACCAGGCGCCGCGCCCGCCCGGCGGCTCGGCCTCGGTGACCAGCCCGGCCATGTTCGCGGCGACCGTCAAGAGCGCCGCGAGCGGTGCGGCGACCAGCGTCAGGCTGACCTCGCGCGCGAGCGACTCGATGACGAAGAGCATCGCCGCGAGGACGAGCGCCGCCGAAGACAGCGCTGGCCCGAGCCCGGTGACGGGCGCCTGGCCGACTTCGCGGGCGAGCGCGACCAGGCCTGCCGCGTGCGCGATGACGCCGATGGCGAGCACCGCCAGCACTCCTCGCAGCGGAGCCTTGATCGGACGCGCGAAAGGCGCCGCGGCAAGAGCCGCGGCGCCAAGGTAGCAGGTCGTTGCGATGAAGTGGGCGATCGCTGTCATGGCGCTCGCCCAAATCTAACCCCTGCGGCTACGGCATCCTAGCTGAAAGCTGGGTGCGCGCGCCCTCGCGGATCGCCGGATTTCGCTGGCCGGTCACGATCAGCGTCGTGGCCTTGCTGCCGACGCGCACCGCGTGCGCCACCCCGATCTGCTCCGCGGGGAGATAATCTCCCTCGCCGGTGCGAGTTCGCTCCCGGTAGATCTGGAACTCATCGCCGGGCTTCACGCCTTCGTCCGATCCGACCGCGACTACGAGATAGGTCTGCAGCGACGCGAGCGCAGGGTCGCCCTGTATCCAGGCGATTTTAGCCGTGGGCCCGAGCTCGATCGGCGTGAGCGGCGCGGCTGGCGGCGAGACGAAGTTGTCGAGCGGGATCACGTTCTGACCAAGCTCGATGTCGAGGAACTGGCGGACGACGCGAACGATCGTCGCATCGCCGTTGCTCGGCTTCTCGACGACGACGATTCCGGTGGGAATCACGATCTGCCCGATCCCCGGGATGTCAGGTCCGAGCTTGTACGTCAGATAGCGATCGCCGATCGCCGGGATGCTCTCGGCCGGGATACGGACGTAGATGCGCTCCTCGTTCTGCATGAAGGTGCGCTCGTGCGAGACGGCGACGCCGGGAATTTCCGTCGTCCCGATGATCCGGCCAGAGCGGCGATGCGGAGAATCTCCGATGACGAACGGCGCGGAGTAGTATTCCCCGGCGCGCACGGCTGGCGCCTCGTCGATCATCATCCCGTTCGCGCGGGCCGCGGCGATCGCGGACCGACGCTCGGCGCGACGGAACATCGTCGGGCCGCTCGCCTCCACCGGCTCTTCCGAGATCCCGCTGTCCGACGGCGTCAGCTCGGCGACGACGCCCGGCTCGCCAGCGTTCCCGCCGGGAATCCGAAGCACTTCGCCGGGGTAGATCCAGTGCGGATCCTCGACGACGTCGGTGTTGATCCGATAGATCTCGGGCCAGAGAAACGGGTCGCCGAGGTAGACGCGGGCAAGGTCCCAGAGCGTGTCACCCGTCTTCACCGTGTGGGTCGACGGTCGCGCGGTCGAGTCGGTCTGCTGCGCATGCGCGGCCATCGGTGCACAGAGGGCTACACCGAGAGCGATCAAACACCAGGGAGCGCGCATACGCGCTCGGCTCGGACTGCGCGAAGACGATGACGTCATGTACGATTGCCGGCAGGTGAAGGCCCCTGAACGACGAGGGCCGGGCACACGACTCGGCACAAGGCCGAAGCTCGCTATCGGGATGACGCCGTGCGCGGAACAAGGTAACGCCGCGCCGGGGATGGACATGCCCTGACGAACACCGCCGGCCGCCCACGGGGCGGCCGGCGGTGTTCGCGAGCGTGGTCACTGTCGCTCGAGGTCAGAACGGCAGGTCGTCGTCCTCGTCGTTCAGGGCACCAGGAAAATCCTCGAAGTCCTCGCCCCCCTGCTTGGCCGCCGCCTTGGCCGGCGCAGGCGCCGGGCGCGAACGCGCAGGCGCCGAGCTTTCGCCGTCGAAGTCGCCGCCGCCCGAGCGGCCGCTGAGCATGATCAGCTCGCGCACATTGATCTCGGTCGAGTAGCGCGTCTGCCCTTCCTTGTCCTGCCACTGGCGGTACTCGATGCGCCCCTCGACGTACAGCTTGTCGCCCTTCTTCACGTACTTCTCGACGATGTCGGCCAGCTGCGACGTCTTCGTGTTCCAGACCACGCACCGATGCCATTCCGTCTTTTCCTGACGGTCTCCCGCGGGGCCGTTCCATGAACGGCTCGTGGCGAGAGAGAACGTCGCGACCCGATTTCCGCCGCTCGTCGAGCGCACCTCGGGATCGTTCCCGAGGTTCCCGATCAGCGTCACCTTGTTCAAGCTCCGGCTCACAGATTCCTCCTGGGCGAGTGAATATTCTCGCCGCGCATAATATGGCTGCGCCCGATCCTGCGCGCAAACGATTCAGCTCCCGCAGTGACAATCCATCGCGACTCGGCGCCGCGCGCTCGATGTCATCGCTCCAGCTGCGCCCTGAGGATCAGCGCGTCCTCGACCGGCGCGCGATAATAGCGCTTCCGCCTGCCCACCAGCTGGAACCCCCGCGATTCATACAGCGCCCGTGCGGCGGTGTTCGCCTCGCGCACTTCCAGGTGCATCACGATGCATCCTGCGCCACGGGCGTCGCTCATCGCACGATCGAGCAAGGCCGCACCGATGCCCTTGCCCCGCATCCCGGGCGCAACCGCGAGATTCGCGAGCTCCGCCTCGTCGATCACGCACCACGAGACGGCGTATCCGACGACCGCCTTCCCCGCGAGCGCGACGTGGAAATTCAGCCGGTCCTCGCCGAGCACCGACCGGAAGGCGGTGAAGCTCCACGGGTCGGAGAAGCTGGCGCGCTCGATTTCAACGACATGCAAAAGATCACCGGCCGAAGCGGGCCGGATCAGGAGATCGATCGTCATCCAGTCGCGAGCGACCGGCCGTGCTCCGCCTCCCACCTGACCTGCGCTTCAGCGAGTCGGCCGTAGTCGGGTTCCCAGGTCGAGATCGGGACCTCGCGCACCAGCGATGGTTCGAGCCGGGCAAGCCCGCGAGCGTGGGGAAGCGCGTCCGGCGGATCTCCCGCGCCAACGAGCTTTGCGTCGAGACTGCGCGCCAGCTCCTCGACCGCACCGCGCGCAACCAGTCGCGCGCGTTCACTCGTCACGACGACCCCGCCGTGGACCTCGAGCAGCGCGGCGTAGACGTCGCCGCGCATCGCATCGAGGACCGCGAGGAAGCGCGCGTCCGCGGGCGGATGTGACGCGCCGGCAACGAGAAGTGCCAGCGACGGCATCGCGGCGAGCGGGATCTGCCGGACGACGCAGATTCCCTTCGCCAGCGCTGCGCCGATGCGCAGCGACGTGAAGCTCCCCGGTCCGCCGCCGACGACGACGCGTCCCAGGTCGGCGACCGAGGCCCCGGCGGTGCCTAACGCCGAGGCGATGGCCGGCATCAGTCGCTCCTCCCTCTCACCGCGCATCGCGACCTCGCTCGTGGCGAGGACTTCGGTGCCGGCGATGACGGCGACGGTTCCGCGGTACGTGCTCGCGTCGATCGCGAGCGTCAGCGCGCCGGAGCTCATCCCGCCAGGAGGACTCGGCGCGACTCGTCGCCCGCGGCGTGCTCGAGATCGATCGACACGTGCGAAGGAAGCGCGCCCCGCGCGCGCTCGGGCCATTCGACGAGGACGAGCGCGCGGGAATACACGATCTCGTCCCAGCCGATGTTCGTCAGTTCTTCAGGGCCGCGCAGCCGGTAGAGGTCGAGATGATAGACCGGCGAACGCGGCGCTTCATAACGGTGGACGAGCGCGAAGGTCGGGCTGGTGACCGGCTCCGTCACGCCGTAGCCGCGGCAGATCGCCTGAGCCAGCGTAGTCTTCCCCGCTCCGAGGTCTCCGGCAAGCGTCACCACGAGCGGCGCGCGCGCGGTCCGCCCGAATCGCTCTCCCCACGAGGTGAGCTCGTCGTGAGTCAATGCGAGCTTTCCGCCAGCGGCCAGCGGCGGCAACGGATGCGGTGCGTGCCCGTCGTTCACTGCTGCACTCAGCGCGCCGCGCGGCGCGCGCTGCCGCCGCCACCCGGCTTCGCGCGGGGCGCAGCCGCGCCATCCGCCTTCGCCTTCAGCTCGAACAGCTCGTCGCGAAGGCGCGCCGCGCCCTCGAAATCCAGATTCGCGGCGGCTTCACGCATTGCCTTCTCGACGGCGGCGATCGCCGCCGGGATGTCGATCGGCGCCGTCTCGTCGCCAGCCGCGAACTGCCGGATCCTTTCCGCGACGCGCTTCGGCTTGGCCTGCTCTTCGTCACGCTCGATTCGCGCATCAGCGACGCGCGTGATGAAGCGCACCTGGTCGATGCTCTTCTTCACGCTCATCGGCGTGATCCCGTGCTCGAGATTGTGCTGCACCTGGATCGCGCGGCGACGATTGGTCTCGTCGAGGCACCGCTGCATCGAGCCGGTGATCCGATCGGCGTAGAAGATCGCCCGCCCTTCGACGTGTCGGGCGGCGCGACCCACTGTCTGGATCAGCGACCGCTCGCTGCGGAGGAAGCCCTCCTGGTCGGCGTCGAGGATCGCCACCAGCGACACCTCCGGCATGTCGAGCCCTTCCCGGAGGAGGTTGATGCCGACGAGGACGTCGAACTCGCCTAACCGCAAGCCGCGGATGATCTCCATCCGTTCGATGGCATCGATGTCCGAGTGCATGTAGCGAACGCGAACTCCCATCTGCTGCAGGTAGTCGGTCAGGTCCTCGGCCATCCGCTTGGTCAGCGTCGTGACCAGCACGCGCTCGCCCTTGCGCTCGCGAATGCGGATCTCGTGAAGCAGGTCATCGACCTGCCCGCGCACCGGCCGGATCTCGATCTCCGGATCGACCAGCCCCGTCGGCCGGATGATCTGCTCGGCGACGACGCCTTCGCTGAGCTGGAGATCGAGCTCGCCCGGCGTCGCCGAGACGAACACCGCCCGCGGCGTGAGCGAGAGGAACTCGTCGAACATGAGCGGGCGGTTGTCGAGCGCGCTCGGGAGGCGGAAGCCATAGTCGACCAGCGTGAGCTTCCGCGCGCGGTCGCCGTTGAACATTCCGCCGATCTGCGGCAGCGTCACGTGCGACTCGTCGACGACGACGAGGTAGTCCTCGGGGAAGTAGTCGAGGAGGCAGGCCGGACGCTCGCCGGCCGCGCGGCCGGAGAGATGGCGCGAGTAGTTCTCGATCCCCGCGCACGTCCCGATCTCCAGCATCATCTCGATGTCGAAGTTCGTCCGCGACTCGAGGCGCTGGGCCTCGAGCAGCTTGCCGGATTCCTTCAGCACCGTCAGGCGCTCCGCCAGCTCGCTCCGGATCAGCGCGACCGCGCGCTCGAGCGTCGGCCGCGTCGTCACGAAGTGCTTCGCCGGGTAGATCGCCGCCCGCTCGAGCGTCGCGATCGTCTCGCCCGTGAGCAGGTCGATCTTCGAGACGCGCTCGATCTCATCGCCCCACATCTCGACGCGGACGCCCTGCTCCTCGTAGGCCGGGAAGATCTCGACCGTGTCGCCGCGGACGCGGAACGTACCCCGATCGAAGGCGACGTCGTTGCGCGTGTACTGGATCCGTACCAGCGAGCGCAGGATGTCGTCGCGGGCGATGCGCTGCCCCTTCGTCAGCGTCACCATCTGCTCGCGGTAGCTGACGGGATCGCCGAGGCCGTAGATCGCGGACACGGTCGCGACGATGATCACGTCCTCGCGCTCCATCAGCGACGACGTCGCGCGGAGCCGCAGCCGGTCGATGTCCTCGTTGATCGACGCGTCCTTCTCGATGTAGGTGTCGCTCGACGGGACGTACGCTTCCGGCTGGTAGTAGTCGTAGTACGAGATGAAGTACTCGACCGCGTTGTGCGGGAAGAAGCTCTTGATCTCGCCGTAGAGCTGGGCCGCGAGCGTCTTGTTGTGCGAGAGTACGAGGGTCGGCCGCCCGTGATTTCGAATCACGTGCGCCATCGTCATCGTCTTTCCCGACCCGGTGACGCCGAGCAGCGTCTGGAAGCGATCGCCGCGCGCGAGTCCGGCCGAGAGCTCGGCGATCGCGCGCGGCTGGTCGCCGGCGGGCTCGAATGGGGCACGGAGGTCGAATTCAGCGCGGGGCATAGGTACTCAATATAATATCCGGCGTCGGGCTTTGTTCGGGGCTCCTCGTCGGCTTCCGACGTTCAGGGCTGGAAAGGGGCACGGCATTGCGCGGCGGCGCCGCGAGTCCCGGCGCTTGATACGGCGCGCGGGCAACCGCGACATTGTCTCCTCCGCGCCTCCCCTGCCACCACGTACCGCAGTGTCGACGTGAACAGCCGCTGGTTGAAGCGCTGGCGACAAATCATCAATGCCATCACCCGCCCGGCGGCGGGACTGGGGTCGCGCATCGTCGGCCGCATCTTTCCGTGGCGGCTGTACGGCGATCCCGATGCGCCTCTCCGGCCATCGAATCTCCGCCTGCTGTTCATCCGCTCGGGCGGCATTGGCGATTCGATCATCGCGTTAGGCGGTCTCAATGCGATCGCGCTGCGATACCCCGGCTCCGTCGTCGACATCCTCGGAGCGGCCGACCTGGCCGCGGTCTGCGAAGGGCTCGATTTCGTCGGGCAGATCATACCGGTGCACCGTCTGAAGCGGCTCACCTTCTTCAACGCGGCGCTGCGAGTCCTTCGGTCGCCGCGGTACGACGTCGTGATCGACGGCTACACTCCGCACGACCGGATCGGATTCAGTACGGCGTTGATCATGGCGGCGTCACGCGCGCGCCGGCGGATCGGACGATCACCGAAGGATCTCGGCCGGGCGCTGACCCATCTCGCGCCGCCGCGCGGGCACGGCGTGCACTTCGTGGACGAGATGTTCGACGTCGCGGAGATCGTCGGCGTGGCCCCGGTCTCCGACCGGCGTCCACCGATCAGGCTCAATCCCGGCGAAGCCGACGAAGCTGAACGCGTCTGGTCGACGGTGCCCGGAGAACGTCCCCGCGTCCTGATCAACATCGTTGCCGGGCACTCGTCACGGCATTGGGACACCGATCGCTACCTGGAAGTCGCCCGGCACGTGCGCCGCCTCCGGCCGCGTGCCGCGATCGTCGTCATCGGGCATGGGAACGAAGGAGACGCCCGGACGATCGCCGCTGCCGTCGGCGGCGTCGCGATCAGCGCCGCGTTCAGGCGAATAATCGGAATAGTCGCCCGCGCTGACCTCGTGATCACGCCGGACACCTCGATCTCCCACATCGCTGCCGCTTTCGACAGGGTCGTGGTGAGCCTTCATCAGTCCGAGAACTACCCGTGGGTGCCATACAGGGCGCGGGGGCGCGCGTTGTTCAGCACCTCGTTCTTCACGATCAGGTTCATCGAGGTCGCGACAGTGTGCGACGCGGTGACGGAGGTGCTCGAGCGCGAGCCGGAGCTGCGATGACTCGCAGCTCGAGCGCTCACTCGTCGGCGCTGACGTTGTCCCGCCGCGCGATGTCGCTGATCCCTTTCACCTTGCGGACCGCCCGCATGATCTTCTCGAGGTGGTTCAGGTTCTCGACCTCGACCAGCATCGAGCCGACCGCCTTCGCGTCGAGCGCCTTCAGCTCCATCGCGCGGATGTCGGTTCCGGTCGAGCTCACCGCCGACGCCACGTCAGCATAGAGACCGCGTCGGTCGTTCCCCTCCAGCATCAGCCTTACGAGGAAGCGCTCGCCCTCGCGCTCCTTCCACTCGATCTCCAGACGGCGCTCGGGTTCATGCTCGAGCAGGAGCAGGTTTGGGCAGTCGGCGCGGTGGATGCTCACACCGCGGCCGCGCGTGACGTAGCCCGTCACCGCATCTCCCGGCACCGGCTGGCAGCACTGGGCATAGCGGACCATCAACCCGTCGACGCCCTGGATCCGGACGCCGCGCGGTACGCCGCGCACGCGGTCGACGATCTTCTCGATGACGCCCTGCTCGGGGGGCGCTTCGTGCGCGGCGGCGACGTCGGGATAGAGGAGCCGCAGCACGCGTGCGATGTCGACGTCGCCCTGGCCGAGCGACGCGAGCAGGTGCTGCCCGTCAGTGAGGCCGAGCTCCGTCGCGGCCCGTCCGAGCTCGGCGTCATCGGGTTTGGAGAGCCGCCGCCGGCGCACCTCGCGATCGAGCATATCGCGCCCGAGCTTCGTCGACGACGTGTGCTCCTCGTGACGGAGCCACTGCCGGATCTTGTGGCGGGCCCGCCCGGTGCGCACGTGCGCGAGCCAGTCCCGACTCGCCTTCTTCACCGGGCTGCGCAGGATTTCGACTGTATCCGAGTTCTTCAGCTCGCGCGAGAGCGGCGCGATCCGTCCGTTGATCTTCGACCCGGCAATGTGCAGCCCGAGCTCCGAGTGCACCGCGAATGCGAAGTCGATCGCCGTCGCACCCTTCGGCAGCTGGATGACGTCGCCGGTCGGCGTGAAGACGAAGATCTCGTCCTGATACAGGTCGAGCTTGAGGAACTCGAGGAATTCGTCCGGCGTCTTCGCGTCGAGCTGCAGCTCGAGCACCTGACGGAACCAGATGAGGTGCTTGTCGAGCTCCGCCGAGCTCTTGTCGGTCCCCTTGTAGAGCCAGTGCGCCGCGATCCCGTACTCGGCGGTGCGATGCATTCCGCGCGTCCGGATCTGGATCTCGAAGAGGTGTCGCCCCGGGCCGAAGATGGTCGTGTGCAGCGACTGGTAGCCGTT
>Ga0070658_10002133_pt1 | contig 16613 bp, 12 predicted proteins | sample KBSC13metaG_FD_64664 | JGI IMG/M metagenome (GOLD analysis project Ga0070658, IMG submission 64664) | Corn rhizosphere microbial communities from Kellogg Biological Station, Michigan, USA - KBS C1-3 metaG | ecosystem: Host-associated > Plants > Roots > Rhizosphere > Soil ...
GTGATCTCGGGGTTGTTGATGAGGGCGATAGTCCCGTCGATGACCTCACCGAGATTGTGCGGCGGGATCTTGGTCGCCATTCCGACCGCAATACCTTCAGAACCGTTTACCAGCAAGTTTGGGATGCGGGTCGGCAGAACGAGCGGTTCGCTGAGGCTGTCGTCGTAATTGGGCCCGAAGTCAACGGTCTCCTTCTCGATGTCGGCAAGGACCTCGTTCGTGATCTTGGCGAGGCGTACCTCGGTATATCGCATCGCCGCGGGGTTGTCGCCGTCGATCGAACCGAAGTTCCCCTGGCCGTCCACGAGCGGATAACGCAGCGAGAAGTCCTGCGCCATGCGCACCACGGTGTCGTACACAGCGGTATCACCATGAGGGTGATACTTGCCGATCGTGTCGCCCACGACACGTGCCGACTTCTTATACGGCTTGTTGTACGTATTTCCGAGCTCGTGCATCGCCCACAGGACTCGGCGGTGCACGGGCTTAAACCCGTCACGCACGTCAGGCAGTGCACGCCCGATGATGACGCTCATCGCATAGTCCAGATAGGACCTGCGCATCTCGTCTTCGATATTGATCTGCTCGCGGTCTAAGAGTGAATCCATTGTGTCTAAAGGCCTAAGGTCCTGCTTGTTTGAGGAGGCGTGAGTACCGCTGTTTATGGAATAAACTGCGTCTTTCTTGTTTCTTTATTTTACAGGCGTGAAGAGCCTGTCGCAAACCGTCCGGGACTGCGAATACACTCCTTCATTTCGAGGTCCGACAACCAGATGACGTCACCAAACACCGGCTTTCCCCGTTCGATCGAGCGTGCTCAGCCAGCACCTGCAGTTGAGAAGGAAAACCGCCGGATCCAGCGGATATCTCTTCCCCTGCCCGTACGTGTCGAGGTGCGCATCGAGCGCGACGTTTCCTGGTACGAGATCACCAGGCTGAATGACGTTTCGGCGTTTGGCTGCGGGTTCGTTACCAAACGCCCGATCAAACGCGGCCGTCTCATTCTCCTGACGATCCCGATGCCGCGCCAGCTGAGGAATTTTGACCACGCGGAGCCGCAGTATAAGGTCTGGGCTCTCGTTCGCCGGTGCATCCCGATGGGTTCGCCCATAAAGCCCGAGTATTCCGTCGGCGTGGCCTTTATCGGCAAAAACCCTCCTGCAGACTATCTGCAACACCCTTCACGTCTATACGAGATCACTGAGAGGACCGGTGACGACAACGGACTCTGGCGTATCAGCACGGCCGATGTGAAAGCCGACGACAGCCATCTGCCGACCGAGCTGCGAAAGCAGACCCGCTACTTTATACCGGAGCCGGTCACCATCGAGCAGCACGATGAGAGCGGAAATGTTGTCATGAGCGAGCAAACCGTGACCGAGAACATAAGCCTGGGCGGTGCGGCGGTATTCTGCACGAACCGAGCGGATCCGGGCACCTTCGTCCGCTTTGTAAGCGAACGGTATGACATCAACATACTGTCGGTCGTCCGCGGGTCCCGAGTAGGCCCTGACGGCATCACACGCCTGCACCTGGAATTTGTGGACCGCCTCTTCCCTCTCGAGGGGATCGTGAATTGACCCGCGACGATCTCTAAAAGGGCCGCAGCGGAACATGGGCCGCTGCGGCCCACCCTATCCGAGTTGAAGAAGTTGGGAGGCGAGTCGGGAAGTTCTTCCTGACCAGCCGCAAGGGGGATCCCCGACAAGCCGGTTCAATACCCTGGCTCGCTCTCCCAATATCTACCCTCGCCTATTGGTGAATGATAAGTGTCTGATTGGCGACACTGATCGATTCGCAAAGCAAAAGGCCGGCATATAGCCGGCCTCTTTCGTAGGGCAAAAGTTTGGGAGAAAGTCGTAAGGTTATTCCTATGACCGCGGGTTGACAGGACCCGGGCCAAAGTTCTCGCCTGGGCTTCCTCCCGCCTTGTCGCACCCCTACGTTGTAAGGGAGCGACAAGATTGCCGGGAGGCCGCAGCCTCCGCGAATGCTTTCCAATTTTTCAAATAAGAAAGCCCGCTGTCCTGTCAACCCACGGGCTCTCGATACTTCAGCTAGTTACCAGCTGCGGCCGCCGAAATCTTTCGAATTCGTGCGGTAACCGCCGCCGCCGCCGCTGCCGCCACGGCCGCCGCGGTTGAATCCGCCGCCACCACCGCCGCCGCGGTTAAAACCACCGCCGCCGCCGCTCTCGCGGGGCTTAGCCTCGTTGACCTTCAGGTTGCGACCGTCAAGCTCCTTACCGTTGAGCTGCGAGATCGCTGCCTCGCCCTCCTCCTGTGAGCCCATCTCGACGAAGCCGAAGCCACGCGAGCGTCCCGTCTCACGGTCCTCGACGACGTTCGCCGAGCTAACCGTGCCTACCGTCCCGAAAAGTTCATTCAGGTCCTGATTCGTTGTGTTGAAGGAGAGGTTTCCTACGTAGAGTTTCATTTTTTCCTTAAGTTCCCGACCCATTTGCGGGATGGTTTTTCGAAGTGCCGGATCCGTTGAAGTAGTACGATCTGCCTGAATGGCGAGATGACGGCCTGCGGATACTCAAAACTGCTGAGAGCGACTTCTGAAGCGAATTAAAAGGTCCTGCTCTCTGACTTATCCAAAAACCGCTTAAGGCGAAGCGCGTCCTATGACGCGAGAGAAGGCGTTAACAGGATTGAGAATAGCACGTTCGGATACGAAACGTATAGGGAATATCCTGATTCTGCGGTGGCCCCATCAGAACTTTTCGCCAAATCGCCGCCCGCGCAATTAGCAAGTCGGAGTTACAAAATGGAGAGTGCTATCATTCAATTTCAGCTTCGGGTCCTAAAAACGGAGAGTTCCGTGAGCCCTACATTCACTTATGAACAGCTCTCAGGTGATAAAGGCATGGGGGAAGATCCTCACCGGCGGCTACCCATCCCTCTCTATTGAGATAACTCGCGAGTGCCCGCTGCGATGTCCCGGGTGCTACGCCTATGAGCCGGAGCATCTGAACGGTACCCCGCTGCGGCAGCTGCCCGACAAAAAGGGCGATGACCTGGTGAAAGGTGTACTCGAACTCGTAGACGAGTACAAACCGCTTCATATTTCGCTCGTGGGCGGAGAGCCGCTTGTACGATTTCGCGAGCTCAATTCCCTGTTGCCGATCCTGAACGAACGCCGAATTCCAGTACAGCTTGTCACGAGTGCCGTCCGTGAGATCCCGATCGAGTGGAACGATCTCGACCTCCTGGAGATCGTCATCTCGATCGACGGCCTGCAGCCCGAGCATGACGCCCGGCGAAAGCCGGCGACTTACGAGCGAATCCTGCGGAACATCGAGGGTCGTCGCGTGAAGGTCCACACGACGGTCACGAGTCAGACCGTTGAGCGTGCCGGCTACTGGGAAGAATTCGTTCGCTTTTGGTCGGAGCGGGCTGAGGTATGGAAGATCTGGTTCAGCTTTTTCACACCGCAGATCGGTGGTGATGATGTCGAGATCCTTTCCCCGTCGATGCGGGAGAAAATGATCTCAGAGCTGCTGGAGCTCGCCGGCCGATATCCGAAGCTTTACTTCAACAACTACATCGCCGAGGGGTATCGCAACCCGCCCTCGTCTCCCGACGAATGCATTTTCTCGTCGACGACCATCAATTTTTCTGCTGACTTTAAGACCCGGGTTACGCCGTGCCAGTTTGGAGGTGAGCCTGATTGCTCACAATGCGGGTGCATGGCGAGTGCCGGCCTGACAGCCGTGGGAAACTACCGTCTCGGCAAGGTCGTGCCGCTGAAGAGCATCTATCGGGCGTCAAAAGGCGTCGGCAAGGTGCTGAGGGCGTCTTGATCTGAGAAAACCGTTATCTTTAGGAGGCGGCGCGGTGCCGACGCGGTATCGGCCTGGTGTAGTTTGTCCTGGCCACAAGCGAGATCGAGCTGAGGCGTACCTTGCTCTGCGAACCTTTGTCTTTTGGATCGACGTATTCGTAGTTGAACTCGTACGAAAAGTAACCGGCTGACAACTGCTTACAAAGGTCAGGCGAGAGGTGAAATGTAAACGCGTCAGCGTAGTGCCCGAGTCCCTGGTCTACGTGGCCCACGAGGCTCGGTTCGAGCGTCTCTTCTTCCGGTGTAGGAGTTACAAAGACAGGAACCTCACCCGCGATCTGCTCGCACCGAGAATAAAGGGCACCGAGAACATGGCGCCGCGCCATCGAAAGGGGTGAGTAGTTCATAGGGTAGACAATACCACAGGAACTGTCTGTCCTGGTGACAAAACCGGCGCCTACCTAAGTTCTGGAATAGCCAAGATCACCAATATTAGTCCATACTAGAGCGGCTAGTGTATGAAAGAAGAACTTATTGAGATGGCTGGTGTCGTGATCGACAAGCAGCCGAACGCATACTTCAAGGTACAGATAAACGATACTGACCATGTTGTCCTCGCCACGATCTCCGGCCGCATGCGGCGTAATCGTATCCGGATCCTGATGGGTGACCGCGTCGACGTGGAGCTCTCGCCTTACGACCTTACCAAGGGCCGCATCACGTATCGTCACAAATAGTCTAATTATTAGATAGCTAAATATTTAGCTTTCGTGTAGAATTAGAAACTGAAATCCCGTACTGCCTCGCCGACGGTAAAATGGACGCTCATGTGAACGTCAAACTGGCCAGGAACGATACGGATCGTTGAAAATACAGTCAGAAGCGCCGCAGGCCTCTCTAAGCAGAGTGAAACGCGGCAACCTACGCAGTTCCTTCCTTGCTACCGTTACACTGAAGATAACGGGCCGCGTTAGTAACCTTCTTTTAATCCTCACCACAGCGACCACGCACCACGTGCGGCGACGCGAGCAGAATGTACTGCCCAGTGGCGGTAGAGGACCACAGATAGACAGAATAATGAATTTTAAAGAACTTGGACTCGCGGATGCCATTGCGCGCCGTTGCGAGTCACTTGGGTACACTGAGCCTACGCCCATTCAAAAGCAGGCAATTCCCATCGTTTTAGAAGGCCGCGATATGATCGCAACGGCCGAGACCGGCACGGGCAAGACCGCTGCCTTTCTGCTGCCGATAATCGAGCAGCTCACAAAAGTTAAAAAGCAGTCACCCGCAACGACCGTGCTCGTCCTCTCGCCGACGCGCGAGTTGGCGACTCAGATCCAGGCGGCATGTAAGGAGCTTGCTCCTAAGTTCGTCACCAGTACGTGCGTTATCGGCGGCGTGGGTTACAACCCGCAGATCACAGGTCTCAGAAAGCGGCCGGATCTCGTCATCGCAACGCCGGGACGCCTAATGGACCATATCGAATCCGGCAACGTCGACCTCGGGCAAATCAAAACGCTCGTCCTCGATGAAGCGGATCGTATGCTCGATATGGGCTTTTTGCCCGCGATGAAGAAGATCGTGTCCATGCTTCCGAGTGATCGGCAGACGCTTTTCTTCTCCGCCACGATGTCGGGCGACATCGAGCGTGTTGCTCACGCAATGCTGCGGGATCCCGAGTACATCTCGGTGAGCCCACGCGGCACCGCGGCGGCGACCATCAAGCAGCTTGCATATCCGGTTGCGGGACATTCCAAGCTCCAGCTCCTTCTGGACCTTCTGGAAAGGCAGAGCCTTGAGCGCGTGCTGGTATTCACACGTACAAAGCGTGGTGCGGACCGCGTCGCTCATATTCTGGAGAAGCGGGATCACAGCTCAAACCGCATTCATGGTGATCGCTCGCAGGCGCAGCGTGATGCTGCTTTGAGAGCATTCAAGGCCGGCAAGACCAACGTGCTTGTCGCAACGGACGTTGCGGCACGCGGGATCGATATCGACTCGGTTGGCCACGTTATCAACTACGACATTCCGGAGGCTCCGGAGGATTACGTTCACCGCATCGGCAGGACCGGACGTGCGGGTAAGACAGGAAGTGCGATCACGCTCTTCACACTAGCCGAGGAGCACTCGATGCGAGCCATCGAGAAGCTCACCGGGCAGCAGGTCGAGCGCGTTCTTCTTGAGGAATTTGGCGGGCACGACATGCCTGTGGCAAGTGCCTTTAAGAACGGCGCTCCACCGGCTAGAAGGTCTTTTGGCCGCCGAAGGGGCCGATAGGCGTATAATGGTTATATGAAGAAAGTAGCTTATGCAGTTGGCGGTACGATCGAAGAGCTATGCTCGGTCTGTGAGATCGAGCAGCAGCACGTCATTCGTGCCGTTACGAAGCAGGGTGTGATCACTCAGGTCGCATGTGAAAAGTGCGATACAGTGACGAACCTTTCGCGAGGCGTTAAGACATCGATGTCTACGGGCAGCAGTAAGAATGCCGCCCCTTATGACCGGAAGCGTGTCTATAAGAAGGGGCAGTCAATGACCCATGACAAGTTTGGCCGGGGCGAGGTGACCGCGGTCGTCGACAACCACAAGATCGACGTACTTTTTGGTGACACGACCCGCCGAATGATCCACGCTCAGAACTAGGCCTGCCTCAATGCAGTAAAGCTTAAGGCCCGCGTCACCGCGGGCCTTTTTTCGTAATTATTTCTTCTCCATCAGGTGATGATATTGGCCGGTCTCGACCCACTCGAGGATCTCGGCTACACGCCACACGGGAAATGGGTGCGAGAGTCCCGCGTTCATCACATCCGCCCAGAATCGATCGAGACGGCTGGCATCGTAGTTCTTCTTGAATTCCCTGCCCTGCTCAAGGAAGAGCTCATAGTCGATCTTGGAGGCAAATGTCCCGCCGGCAAGTTTCATCATCGTCTTACCGATGACGTGCGGATCCTGTACGACGAGCATCGCCGCACGGTCGCACGACAACTCCGCACGGCGGGCCCAAGCCAACAATGCGCTCGCAATGCCCATAGACACGACGAGTTTGATGATCTCCGCCCCGGGCAGCAGAGCCGCGATCGAGCGATTGAGCGCCAGCTCGATCAACCGTGCGGCGGTCAGATAGAGTACGTGCTCGGCGTGAATGTGGCCGACCTCGTGTGAGATGACGGCGAGCGTCTCCTCATCGTTCAACCTCTCTACCAGGGCCGAATGGAGAACGATGATCGGCTTTTCGACCCCGCCGGTAAAGGCATTCACAACAGGATTCTGCTGAACGAACATGTCCGGCATCTCAGCCAGGCCCAACGTGTTGCACGCGATCTCGAGCTTTGCGTAAAGGTCGGGACACTGCCTGGGCGTAACCTTGACGGCCGACGCCATGAACGACACGCGGATCGCCGACTCGCCGGTCCATGCAAGGAGCTTCTTGAGAGCACTATCGACGCCGGGGATCGCCTTTACCGCGGCCAGAGCCTTAGCGTCCGCCGGGTGGATGTACTCGTCCTTGTGCAGGTCCGTGAATTTCTTGTGCGGCTCGTTGGATAGCGGGAGCTTACAGCGGCCGCAGTTCGCATCGCCGTTCCGGTAATCCGGCCGTACCTTATTGACCTGCCCGCAAAAGCGGCACTTGATCGAATGCGACTTGGTCAGGGAATCAGTCCCTTCCCCTTCCGGCTCCTGAGAATCGTCTGGCTTTTTGCGAGATGGCATAACGTGAGTTTAGCAGTGACGAGTTACGAGTTACGAGTTGTCGTGCACTGCTAAGAACGCTGAGGCCGGGGCGATTGTTTCAGAGAAGCTAATGACGAGGCGTGAGTCGCCGGGGTCCGAACTGCGAAGGATTTCGCATCTATGATCGTCAAGAACGAATTTCCGCGTCTGATAGACGCTTCGGCCACGGTTTTACCGCTGTAAATACAAGTGTCTACTTGGAACATCGCTTGCAAACCATGCAGGCTATGAGCCACGCGAAAGCAGATCTCACTACACCTGCCGACCTGCTTCAGCATCATGAAGGTACCGGGCCAAAACGCCTGCGGACCCCAGAGTACGTTGACCTCTTACCACCGTGTAATCAGGCGTGCCCTGCCGGTGAGAATATCCAGTCGTGGCTGTCCCTCGCGCAATCCGGTGATCTGCGGTTTGCGTGGCTTCGCCTCACGGAGGAGAATCCAATGCCGGCGATCCATGGGCGTGTCTGTTACCACCCGTGCGAGTCGGGCTGCAACCGCGCTTCACTCGATGGCTCCGTCAGTATCCACGCGGTCGAGCGCTATCTCGGTGACCTCGCAATAGAAAGGGACTGGCAATTTGAGAGACCGCCTGCGAAGAGCGGGAACAGGGTCCTGGTCATCGGAGCAGGGCCCAGCGGGCTCTCCGCCGCGTACCACCTCGCGAGGCTGGGGCACGAGGTGGAGATCTATGAAGCAGGGCCGATCGCCGGCGGCATGATGGTGTTTGGCATACCGGCATACAGGCTGCCGCGAAGCATCCTTCGGGCCGAGATCGCCCGCATCGAGAATCTCGGGGTAAAGATCACTCTCAACAAGAAGGTCGAGAATATTCTCGCCGAGAAGACGGCGGGCAGCTTTGACGCGGTATTCATCGCTATCGGAGCCCACATCGGCAAGAAGACCGATATTCCCGCCCGTGAGGCCGGGAAGATCCTTGATGCCGTCACGTTTCTAAGAGACGTGGAATTAGGCCTCGTTCCGCAGATAGGCCGCCGCGTTGCGATATACGGTGGCGGGAACACGGCCATGGACGCTGCCCGCACAGCAAAGAGGCTCGGCGCAGAAGAAGCCCTCATCATTTACCGGCGCGACCGCGAATATATGCCGGCACACGACTTTGAGGCCGACGAGGCATTAACAGAGGGCGTCAAGATCCACTGGCTCCGGACGATCAAAGACCTCGATTCAACATCCATCACGGTCGAGAGAATGGAGATAAAGGATGGGAGGCCGGTGCCGACCGGCGAGTTTGAGATCCTCGAGGCCGACGCACTCATCCTTGCGCTCGGCCAATCTACCGAGACCACATTCCTCAGAGACATTACCGGGATCGAGTTCGCCGATGACGGTACTGTCGTTGTCGGCAAAAATATGATGACCGGCTCGCCCGGGATCTTTGCCGGCGGGGACATGGTGCCGAGCGAGCGTACGGTCACCGTCGCCACCGGTCACGGAAAAAAGGCCGCGAGGCACATGGATGCCTGGCTCCGGGCCACGGAGTATCAAAAGGTGCCGAATAACGACGTTATCGGTTTTGACAAGCTGCACGTCTGGTACCGCACCGAGGCCCCGGTCAGTAAGCAAGAACATGTGCAGCCCGAGATCGCGGTCCGCGACTTCAACGAGATAGTGGGCGGGCTTACCGAAGAAGGGGCGATATTCGAGGCTCAGCGATGCTTCTCCTGTGGGAACTGCTTTGAGTGCGACGGATGCTATGGGGCATGTCCCGAGCACGCGATCATCAAACTCGGCCCCGGCCAACGCTATCGCTTCAATTACGAACAGTGCACCGGCTGCGGCGTCTGCTATGAGCAGTGTCCGTGCCATGCGATACAGATGACGGTGGAGCCGCAGTTTCAAAGACAATGACGAACGACAAACGGTCGGTAACACTGGACGGCAACGAGGCTGCGGCGTACGTGGCCTATCGGGTGAACGAAGTATGCGCCATCTACCCGATCACACCTTCGTCCACGATGGCCGAGCTCGCAGATGAATGGTCGGCAAGTGGAATTCCGAATATCTGGGGCAATGTTCCGGATGTCATTGAGATGCAAAGCGAGGCAGGTGCCGCGGGCACTGTCCACGGCGCTCTGCAGACAGGATCGCTGACCACGACCTTCACGGCGTCACAAGGCCTGATGCTGATGCTGCCCAACATGTACAAGATCGCCGGTGAACTGACACCTGCTGTCTTTCATGTTGCGGCAAGGTCCCTGGCAGCGCAGGGGCTGTCTATCTTTGGCGATCATCAGGACGTAATGGCCGCGAGGACCACGGGATTTGCTATGCTTGCTGCCTCGAGCGTGCAGGAGGCTCACGACCTCGCACTCATTGCGCAGGCGACGACCCTTCGCTCACGAGTGCCGTTCATACACTTCTTTGACGGGTTCAGGACCTCGCACGAGGTCGCAAAGATCACTCTCCTTTCTGATGAGCAGATACGCTCGATGATCGACGACGATCTGGTCATCGAGCATCGACGCCGGGGTCTAAACCCCGACGATCCATTCATCCGGGGTACGGCACAAAACCCGGACGTCTACTTCCAGGGCCGCGAGACAGTGAACAAGTTTTATACGCGGGTGCCCCGGATCCTTAAGGAGGAGATGGCGAAATTTGCCCTGCTGACCGGCCGTATCTACTCGCCCGTTCGCTACTCTGGGCCCTATGACGCCGAGCGCATCATTGTGATCATGGGCTCGGCCGCCGAGACGGCGGTGGAGACGGCAAAGGTGCTGGCTGATGGCGGCGAGTCTGTCGGCGTGATACAGATCTCACTTTACAGGCCGTTCCCGACAGCCGACTTCCTTTCGGCTATCCCAGCCACGGTTCGGAAGATCGCCGTTCTGGACCGGACAAAAGAGCCCGGCTCATCCGGAGAGCCGCTTTATCAGGATGTGATCGTCACGCTTACGGAGGGGATCGCGGCAGGCAAGCTCGACCATGTGCCAAAGGTGGTCGGCGGCAGATACGGTCTCTCGTCCAAGGAGTTTACGCCTGCCATGGTAAAGGCAGTGTTCGACGATCTCGCCCCGGATGAGCCGAAGAATCACTTTACGGTCGGGATCACGGATGACGTTACCTTCACGAGTTTGCAGGTGGATAGCGATTTCAGTCTCGATGAAAGTGCATGGACCCAGGCTTTATTCTTCGGACTCGGGGCCGACGGTACGGTCGGAGCAAACAAGAACAGCATCAAGATCATCGGCGAGAATACCGAATTGTACGCACAGGGTTACTTCGTCTACGACTCGAAAAAATCAGGTGCAAAGACCGTCTCTCATCTTCGCTTTGGCAAGCGGCCGATCAAAGCCCCGTACCTGATCACGAATGCTGACTTCATCGCGTGCCATCAATTCGGTTTCCTTGCAAAAGAGGACATGCTCACGTCTGCCAAACGTGGCTCTATCCTGCTCGTGAATTCGCCCTATGGTGCTGACGAGGTATGGGATAAGTTTCCGCTTCGCGTCCAAAAGGCAATTTGGGAGAAGGACATCCGCGTTTACGTGATCGACGCCGATGAGGTCGCCAGTAAGACAGGAATGGCCGGCCGGATCAACACGATCATGCAAACGTGCTTCTTCCAATTGTCCGGTGTGCTGCCTCCCGAAAAGGCGATCGCCGAGATAAAACACGCAATTGAAAAGACGTATAAAAAGAAGGGCGACGCAGTAGTCGAAAGGAACTTTCGCGCCGTCGACGAGACTCTCAGCAACCTTTTCGAAATGCCTAAACCGGCGGGCATCACGGCTAAGAACGGATATCGCAAAGGGCTGCCGTCTGCCGCTCCTGAATTCGTCCGCACTACTACTGAGATGATGATCGTGGGCCGCGGCGACGAGATACCGGTAAGCTGCCTTCCGATCGACGGCACATACCCAAGCGGCACATCGAAATGGGAGAAGCGAAACGTATCATCCACCATCGCCAAATGGGACGCTGACAACTGCATTCAATGCGGAAATTGTGGCTTCGTTTGCCCGCACAGCGTGATCCGTGCCAAGTTCTTTCACAAAGCTGCTCTCGAGACGGCTCCCGACAGCTTTGCGTCCGCTCCCATCAACGCACGAGGCTTTCCGGAGACGCGATATTCGCTGCAGGTTTACGCCGAGGATTGTACCGGATGCAGCCTTTGCTATGAGGCGTGCCCGGTTAGGCTTGACGATGGAGCCCGTGCGATCAACATGGCTGCGAAGGCCGAGGACCTGACCGCCGACCGCAAGAACATCACATTCTTTGAGCAGCTGCCTCAGAACGACAAGCCGGAGGTCAACTTCTCGACGGTCCACGGTGTGCAGTTCCTTGAGCCGTTGTTCGAGTTCTCGGGAGCATGCGCGGGCTGCGGCGAAACGCCCTACATCAAAGTGCTGACCCAGCTCTTCGGCGATCGGCTGCTCGTGGCCAATGCGACGGGTTGTTCCTCGATCTACGGCGGTAACCTGCCCACCACCCCCTGGACAAAGAATGCGGCGGGCCAGGGCCCCGCATGGTCCAACTCCCTGTTTGAGGACAATGCCGAATTTGGCCTTGGGATGCGGATGACCGCGGATAAGCAGCTAGCGATGGCCCATCAGCTTCTGGAGCGTCTCCGGCCTGATGTCGGCGACGAACTAGTAAACGAACTTACGGGATCTCCGCAAAAGCTTGAGAGCGAGATACAGAGACAGAGAAGCCGCATCGCGATCCTTAAGGCAAAGCTGCGCGGGATTGATTCTTCGGACGCGAAACTCCTGCTCTCGATCGCCGACCAACTGGTCCACCGCAGCGTGTGGCTGATCGGCGGTGATGGATGGGCCTACGATATCGGGTCCGGCGGCCTTGATCATGCTCTTGCGAGCGGCAGAAATATCAATGTTCTCGTGCTAGACACCGAGGTCTACTCGAATACGGGCGGCCAGATGTCCAAGGCGACCCCGACCGCAGCGGCGGCCAAGTTCGCCGCCGCAGGCAAGCGCGTCGGCAAAAAGGACCTCGCTTTACAGGCCGTCTCGTACGGGAATGTCTATGTTGCCCAGGTCGCGATGGGCGCCAACCCGCAGCAGACGCTGATCGCATTGCGTGAGGCCGAGGCCTACAACGGGCCTTCGCTGATCCTCGCCTACAGCCACTGCATAGCTCACGGGATAGATATGGAAAAGGGTCTCGAGCAGCAAAAGCTTGCCGTCGCGAGTGGGTACTGGCCGCTGATCCGGTATAACCCGGAACTTCGAAGGGCGGACCAAAACCCCTTCGTCCTCGATTCACCTCGCCCGACGATACCGCTCCACGAGTATGCGTACCGCGAGCTGCGTTATAGCTCCCTCAAGCAGTCCAATCCGGATGACGCCGAACGCCTGATGACGCTTGCGCAGGAGATCGTCGACCTCCGGTGGAAGACCTATCAGGAGATGGCGGGCTTCCCGGCGAGCGAGTTCCAGCCGCTGTTCTGATCGGATCTAGATGCGGATCCCGGCGCGGGTGAGTGCGGTCTCAAAACCCGTCTTGTCGACCGCCTTAACATAGGCGTCGATCGGTTCGACGCGGCCGGCGGCGACGTGCTCCATCAGCGAATCGTTCAGCATCACCATGCCGTGGTTTTTGCCCGTCTGCATCGCGGACGGGATCTGGAAGGTTTTGCCCTCGCGGATCAGATTCGAAATGGCGGGCGTCACGATCAGCACCTCGAGAGCAGCGACGCGGCCGCCGCCTTTTTTGGGCAGCAGCGTCTGGGCGATCACCCCCTTTAGCGACTCCGAGAGCATCACCCGGATCTGCTGCTGGCGGTCCGCCGGGAACTGGTCGATGATGCGGTCCACTGTCGAGGCGGCCGTCGTGGTATGTAGCGTGCCGAAAACCAAGTGACCGGTTTCGGCCGTCTCGATCGCGATCGAGATCGTCTCAAGGTCGCGCATTTCGCCCACGAGCAGAATGTCAGGGTCCTCGCGAAGAGCAGCACGCAGAGCGTCCTTAAAGCTGTCGGTGTGGTTGTGGACCTCGCGTTGATTGACGAGGCATTTCTGATTGTCGTGCACAAACTCGATCGGGTCCTCGATCGTGATGATGTGGTCCTCGCGAACCTTGTTGATGTGATCCACCATCGCGCAGAGCGTCGTAGACTTACCGGAACCTGTTGGTCCCGTTACGACCACCAAGCCTTTCGACAGCGAGCATAGGTCCATGATCGCTTTCGACAGGCCGAGGTCCTGTGCTGTCAGGATCTTTGACGGGATAATGCGGAAGACCGCTCCCATCCCTTTCCGGTCCATGAAGACATTGCAGCGGAATCTTGCCAGTCCCGTGATCTCGTACGCGAAGTCGGTGTCGTGCCGTTCTGAGAACTCCTCCTGATTCTTGGGCGGCATTATCGAGGTCAGCAGGTCGCGCATCACCTCGGGAGTGAGCGGCAGATCGCTGTTCATCGGCTTCATCTTGCCGTCTTTTCGCACCATCGGCGGCATTGAGACCGATAGGTGAAGGTCGGACGCTCCCATCGCGGCCATCGCACTAAAGAGCGAATCCATCTGTTCGCGCATACGCGGATTCGATGCCGTCGCGGCAAAGGCCGGCGGCACATCGAGAGCGGGCGGCGGTGCTGCGAAATTCTGTGCAGGGGCGGCAGACGGGGCGAAGGTCTCTACGGGGGATGTTGACGAATATTCCATGGCGTTCGGCGGGGTTGAGAATTCGATCTTGAGATCGGCATCGGCCGGGGCCGCGTACTCGCTGCTCAGGAAGTCGGTCGATCGGCGGAGCGGGATATCGGGAGCGGTGTCGGAGAAGACGGTCTGAAATGACGGGTCGTAAGCTGACACGATGTCCACGCCGGGTGTCGCGGTCGGAACGTACTCCGGTGCGGCATGCTCCGGCTCGAGAAGATCGGTGAGTTCCGTCGTGATCTCGAGCGAAGACGTACGATCGTACGCCGCGGACGAGCTCTCAATCTCATAACTGAGTGCCTCGCTGAGAGAGTCGAATGACGGCACGCTCGCCTCGGGCACGTATGCCGGTGCCGGGTCATATTCCGGCTGCTCGAAGTTGAACTCGATCATCGGCTGCGGCTGGACTGGCGGCGCGGCCACAGACGGTGCGAACGGCGGCGGAGCGGCCGGCAGCTCGGCAGGCTCCGGCTCTGTCGGGACGTCATTCATCACCGGGCGGACCGTGACGACAAAGCCGCTGGGCGATTTCCTGACGTTAAAGTCGAATTTGCCAAACTCGTTCGGATGTACGAACTCGATCTCGTCACTCGTCGGCAGCGCCATCTTTACGGCGGGCGGAATGATGGGGAAAACCATCGTGCTGATCTGCGTCCCGAGCAGCGGCACCTGGCCCAGATCCGACGTGCGGTTGTTCTGGATCAGATACGGGTTCTTGTTCGGTTCGAGATGGAGCTCGTCGCTGCACGAAGAGAGAAGTTTCTGGAGGTAATCGTTTAACCTTTCCATGAGTTGGCACTCGCGTCCTGTGTGGAAGGACCGCGGAAGGAGACAGAATTCGCTAGCGGAGTGGGAGCTTGGGGTGAAGCTCCTCTTAGGAGAGTAACACGGTTAAAACACGTTTGTCACTCCTTTTTCAGGCAGGTGTGGGAGCCGATCCCATTACGGCTGCAATGATCTCGAACGAATGATGCCGGGCTGCGCGCTCGTATATGTCCGAGACAAGAATGAGTTCGTCGGCGTCTGTTTCCTCGATCAGGGACGCCAGGCCGCTCTTGACGGTTGCAGGGCCGCCGATGATGGATCGTGCAAGCATACGGGAGGCGTGGGCCTTTGCCGCGGGTGACCAGTAGGACTCGATGTCATCGATAGGGGGCCCGAGCGGAGCGGACTTACCGCCCCGCTCGATGAAATCCGCAAATCCTTTCTGCTGCGATGTGGCGAGGCGTCGGGCCTCGTCGTCAGTATCGGCGGCGATGACGTTCACGCCGACCATCGCGTAGGGGCGGTCCAACTGCTTTGAGCGTCTGAAGCGCTGCCGGTAGATCTTGAGCGCATCGATGAGGAGCTCGGGAGCGAAGTGCGATGCAAACGCGTAAGGCAGCCCCAACTCGCCGGCCAGCGCCGCACCGAAATGGCTCGACCCAAGGATGACCAGCGGGACCTGAGTGCCCTCCGCGGGTGCGGCGACCAGACGCTGGCCGGGCTCCGCCGGCTCGAAGTAGGTCTGGAGCTCCAACACATCCTGCGGGAATGTGTCAGACGATCCGATAGGGCGTCTCAGAGCACGTATCGCCGGCGTGTCAGTGCCTGGTGCACGCCCTAGTCCAAGATCGACACGTCCGGGGAAAAGCCGCGCGAGAGTTCCAAACTGCTCGGCGATCACATAAGGTGCGTGGTTCGGCAGCATAATGCCGCCGGCAGCAAGCCGGATCGTGCTCGTGCCGGTGCCGATGTATGTGAGGACGATCGAGGTCGCCGCACTCGCGATCCCGGGCGAATTGTGGTGCTCCGAGATCCAGATACGCTCGTACCCCAGCCGTTCCAGATGCACAGCAAGTTCCCGCGTATCATCGATCGCCGACCGGGCATCCCCGCCTTCCCTGATCCGCACCAGATCCAATACCGACAGTTTTGTCATGCAGTTCCCCTATTCCCTAGTCTGCACCCCCACCAAGCAATGGCAAGTATGCGAGATTGCACAACCTCAATACGAGATCCTCAACAGAACTAAATTGTGGCACGTGCCACAAATGAGACGTCGTGTTATAGAAGGAGGGTCGTCGACGGCAGTCCGAGGATTTGCACGGATGCTTGGGCTATTGTCTGTCGCCATTACAGCGGCGATGGGGACCGATCGGTCGCTCTCTGGTTCTAGATGGTAATGGATTCGCGGTATTCGCCCCATACTTTGCGGAGGCGGTGGCTGATCTCACCGACGGTGACGTTGGACTCGACGGCGGTGAGGATGAGGGGGAGGAGGTTGGTTGTTCCGCGGGCGGCTTCTTCAATGGCGGCGAGTGCGGAGTCGGCTGCTGCGGCGTTCCGTTTTGAGCGGACGGCCTGGAGGCGGGCGACCTGGTCGCGCTCGATCTGCTCGTTGATGCGGAGGACGGGGATCGGCTCTTCTTCAGCCTGGAACTTGTTTACGCCGACGACGATCGCGTCG
>Ga0070658_10002134_pt1 | contig 16610 bp, 16 predicted proteins | sample KBSC13metaG_FD_64664 | JGI IMG/M metagenome (GOLD analysis project Ga0070658, IMG submission 64664) | Corn rhizosphere microbial communities from Kellogg Biological Station, Michigan, USA - KBS C1-3 metaG | ecosystem: Host-associated > Plants > Roots > Rhizosphere > Soil ...
CGCGCGGCCGCGAACACGCCCTCGTTCCCGAGCGGGCAACGCATGGCGGCGGCGTTCGTCTGCTGGCGGTCCGCGGCCACAGTATGCGGCGAGCGCACAACATCGCATCGCGAACATCGCGCGCCGCACCGCGTCGCGAAGCTACAAACGCGCTCACTGCATTCAGTTACGTCGAGCTGCCAATCTGCCGGAACGAGGAATAAAAGATGCTCCGGGCGTCGACTCGCGATCCGTTGCACGAGCAGCGATCAACGCGCGGCGAGCGCAATCGCCGGCACTCGCTCACTCCCAACTATGCAATCCCGTGCCCCATCTGCGCGTCGATCAGATTCGAGAATCGTTACGGGTGCGTCCGCGAAGGTGGCTGATCACCGGCGTGGGTGGGTTCATCGGCTCGAATCTCCTCGAGCAGCTGCTCGACCTGAATCAGCGCGTGGTCGGGCTGGATAACTTCTCGACCGGATCGCGCGCGAACATCGCCGAAGTGCTCGACGCGCGACCGGATCTCGCGCATCGCTTCGAGCTGGTCGAAGGCGACATTCGCGATCCGCGCGCATGCCGTCGCGCTTGCGCCGACGTCGATGTCGTGCTTCATCACGCGGCGCTCGCATCGGTGCCGCGCTCGATCGAGGATCCGGCTGAAGCGCATTCGGTAAACGTCGACGGTTTCTTCAACGTGCTGCTCGCCGCGAAGGAGGCCGAGGTCGCGCGGTTCGTGTACGCGTCGTCGAGCGCGGTGTACGGCGATACGCCGATACAGCCACAGACGGAACCATGCACCGGCCGGCCGCTGTCGCCGTACGCCGCTGCCAAAGCGATCAACGAAACGTACGCGGCCGCCTTCCAGTCGAGCTACGGCCTGGCAACGATCGGGCTGCGTTACTACAATGTGTTCGGTCCGCGCCAGGATCCGAGCGGCGCGTACGCGGGGGTGATTCCCCGGTGGATCACGACGCTGCTCGACGGTCGCGTGTGCGAGATCTACGGCGACGGCGAAACGACACGCGATTTCTGCCACGTCGCGAACGTCATCCAGGCGAATCTGCTGGCGGCTGCCGTCAGCGACGACGGTGTCACCGGGCAGGTGTACAACATCGGGGCATCGACCTCGGTGACGCTGAACGAGCTGTTCTCCGCGATCTCGGCAGCGCTCGTGCGCGAGGGTGTTCTTCGCGACGCGCCCGCCCCGAACTATCGAGCGTTCCGCCAGGGCGACGTGCGTCACTCGAGCGGCTCGATCGACAAGGCGCGGCGGCTGCTGGGTTATATTCCCACCCACGACCTGCGCGCGGGGCTTGCCGAAGTCGTTCCGTCATACATGGGCGGCACGATCGGCAACGTCCACTCGACCGCGGCGCGGGTTGCGTGAAGCTGCTCTCGATGAATGCACACGACGTCGAAGCACCTCGCCCACATGCCGGCAGGTCGTCTTCTCCTTCTCGAGAACTTGCGATGACGCAATCGGCACCCCGCCCCCTGGTGCTGCTCGCCTGCAGCGACGAATGGCTCAGTCGATCATTCGACAGTGTATTCGAGCAGCATGGGTATGCGGTTTCCCGGGTGAAGTCAGGTGCGCACACGATACGGCTCGCTCGACGCACAGAGCCCGATGTGGTGGTGCTCGAACAGGGCAACGGCGACCTCGATGCGCTCCGCGTCTGCACGGCGCTCACGACTGACCCGCTGTTCGACCATACGGTGCCGATCGTCATCACTTCGGCGGCGCCGGTCACGGCGACTGCGAGGCATGCGGCGTACGCAGCCGGCGCGTGGGAATATTGCAGCCACCCCGTCGACATCGAGGCGCTCATGCTGAAGCTCGCGACGTTTCAGCGCGCGCGACTCGAATCGTCGTCTCGTCTTGGGGGCCGGTTCGTCGACCGCGAAACCGGACTTTACACGTCGTCCGGGTTCGAGCACATCGCGGAGCAGATCGACGCGCGCGCGCGCAGACGCCGCGAGCCGCTGGCGTGTGTCACGATCGGTGTTCGCGAAGGCGCTCAGCCCGAGGGGATTCCACTCTTCGACGAAACCGCCCACGATCGGTTCGCCGTTGTCGTCGACGTGTGCCGGTCGCATGGACGCAAGTCGGACATCGTTGCAAAGCTCACCAAGTCGCGCGTCGCCATACTGGCGCCCGACACCGACGCGGACGGCGCTCGACTCCTCGTCGAGCGGCTGCGCCGTGCGCTGAACGACCCCGCCGATAATTCGATCAGCATGCGACCGACCGCATTGCGGGCCGGGTACTGCGCCGTGTCCGACCTTGCCGAATCCGGTCTCGAGGCGTCCGAGCTCGTGCGCCGGGCTTCGACCGCGCTCGACACGCTCGCCGCGAGCGACCGTGACAGCGGCGTCATCGAGTTCGACGGCCCACCCTGACGTCGAGCTGAGGCGCCGCTCCGACACCCGTTCGTGTCGCTCACACAGCGAGTGAAAAAGCGTTGCACGCGCGCCACACTCGCGTGGCGTCCATGCACTTTTTTGCCGGCGTTCGACCCGTGTTTTCGATGGCCGGACGCCAATCCGGTCAGCTTGGGACCGTTAGGACGCGTTCCACGGCCTTAACTGTGGCTCTGTCGGGTATTGACGGTCGGGACTGGGATCAGCATGTTGTGCGACCAGTCGCCCGGAGCAAGTGATATTGCTCACAGTCGACGGGCCACCCTCGACGCCGAGGAACATCCCCCCGATGAAGACGTCACGCGCCGTCGTTTCGAGCTACACACCGGAGTCGGGCATCATCAGAAGGAATCCAGGCATCGCTGATGTCGCGATGCCAGGGTCGTTGGAGGATCTGCCGGATACCGACGCGCCGACTGCGCGGTCACTGGGTTCGATCCGCGTCGCGATCGTCGACGACGATCGCACCCTCCGGGAGGGATGCGCGAGCGTTCTTCGCGTCGAAGGCTACAACGTCACCACCATCGGTCGCGGTGACGAGGCGCTGGAGCTCCTGCAGCGCAGCCGCTTCGACATCATGCTGGTCGATGTCTGCATGACCCCCGTCTCGGGGCTGGACATCCTGAAGGCGGTGATGGCGCACGCGCCGAGCACAATAGTAGTGCTGATGACCGGTAATCCGAGTCTCAGCATGAGCATCGAGGCGATGCGCATCGGGGCCTGGGATTATCTGCCGAAGCCGTACTCCGGAACGCAGCTTCAGCTCCTGCTCGGCCGCGCCGCTCACATCGTGATGAAGCGCCAGGCCGATGAAGCCTTCGCCGACGTCCCACAATCGCTGCCCGGTTCACAGGGCAAGACGTCGATCTACGGGAAGTCCGCCGCATTCCAGCGGACGCTGGATCTTGCGCGTCGAGTCGCGCCCACCAGCGCATCGGTGATGATCGTCGGCGAAACCGGCACGGGCAAGGAGCTGCTCGCCCAACTCGTTCACCGGATGAGCCGCCGGGCCACGATGCCCCTCGTCCCGGTGAATTGCGCAGCGATCCCCGACCAGCTGCTCGAATCGGAAATGTTCGGGCATCGGAAGGGATCGTTCACTGGCGCGGACCGCGACCGCGTCGGGCTGCTCGAGGTTGCGGATGGCTCGACACTGTTTCTCGACGAGTTGACCGAGATGTCGATGCCTCTCCAGGCAAAGATGCTGCGAGTCCTCCAGGATGGGGTGGTCCGCCGCGTCGGGAGCGACCAGGCCGATTCGATTGTCGATGTCCGGTTCATCTCCGCAACGAATCGCGATCCGCTCGAAGCGATCCGTGACAAGAAGCTTCGCGAAGACCTCTACTACCGGCTCAACGTCGTCCAGATCAGCCTCCCGCCGCTCCGCGACCGGGTGGAAGACATCCCCGTCCTCGCGACCGCGTTCCTGAAAACTTTCTGGGCTCGCCATCGCTCGCCGAAGGACGCGATGCCGGCGCTGAGCAGCGAAGCGATCGACCAGATGTGTGAGCGCCCCTGGCGCGGAAACGTGCGCGAACTGCAGAACTACATGGAGTATCTGGCGGTGACCGCGGCGCCGGGATCCACGTTGGGCGCCGGCGATCTGCCGTCGCAGGAACAGACAGAATCGCCTGCGCCTTCGATCGGCGGTTCGACGGCGGTGTTGAATGCGAGCTATCACGAGTCGAAGGAGCAGGTGCTGGCCGCATTCGAGAAGACGTACGTGACGCGCCTTGTCGCCCGTGCATCGGGGAACATGTCGCGCGCGGCGCGGCTCGCGAGCGTCGATCGGACTACGCTTTATCGACTGCTCGAGCGGCACGGATTGCGGAGCGATTTCGACGACATCGGTACCCCGGTCGGTCCAGAAGCGTGACACCCGCCAAGGCGGCAGTGTACCAATCCACGCCTCCAACTTCGCAACGTCGACGCGTGAAGGCGATTCGGCTCGATCCGGAATCGGCGGACGCCCGCCACGGCGGCACGAACGACGCCGGCCGCATCGCCCTGATGCTCGGTCTTGACCGCGCCGCCGCCACAGCGTGCGCGACGCTCGCCGCGAGCGCGAAGAGGACGCCCGACGATGTTCGCCGCCAGATCGAACCGGTGATCGGCTGGCTCGCTGCGCGCATCTCGACGGGTTCGGATGCCTCCGGGGCCGGCGCGCCACCGATCGTCAGCCAGGAAGTCACTGAGGTGCTGCGTTCGCAGATCGTCTGCGAGCTTGCCGAGTGCACCTCGCTGCGACCCGCTGACGTGCTCCGGCTGATGGCCGGACTCGAGGAGCTGGTCGTCGCCTGGCGTGCAACGGATCGGGGCAGGTTCATGACCCGGCTGACGGGCCCTGAGAGCGCTAATGCGCTGGTGGCCATCGCGCACGATATTCGTTCGCCGCTGGCATCGATCCTCATCCTGGTAGACTCGCTTCGCCGGGGTCGCGGATCGCTCAACACTCCGATCCGCGATCGCCAACTCGGCCTCATCTACGGTGCAGCGCAGGGGCTGGCGACGCTCGCGGCCGATCTCATCGACGCCGCGGGCGTCGGCGAGCTCGCGATGGAAACACCTCGACCATTCTCGCTCGTGGAGACGATGCGCTCCGTGGGCGCCATCGTGCTGCCAGTGGCAGAAGAGAAAGGACTTCGACTTCGCATCGAGTCGCCGGCATTGGACGCGCGCATCGGACATCCGGGATGGCTCCATCGCGTGCTTCTCAACCTGACGTGCAACGCGCTCCGGTATACGGACACCGGGTCAGTCGTTCTCGCCTGCCGTGAAACGTCACCTGATGATGTGACGTTCGTGGTCAGCGACACCGGGCGCGGTCTCCCCGAGAACGTTCGCGCGTGGCTGTTCGACGCGTTCCGACCGGACGACCGCTCACTTCGTTTCTCCAGCTCGGGGCTCGGCCTCGCGACCGTGCGAGCCCTCCTTGCGTGCATGAACAGTTCGCTGCAAGTCGAAAGCTCGGCGAACTCCGGGACGACGTTCTCGTTCGCGTTACGCCTCCCGCCCAGCCCACGAGAAGGATAGCGCGGACAAATCGGGCCTGTTCACTCCCCACAGCACGAGGACCGACGATGATCAAGCGGATCAGCATCAACGGCCAGGATGTTTCCGCGGCAGTGGCGGACGGAGAGGTAGTCACCCAGACGGGTCGCGGGCGCTGGCGCCTAACGCTCCGGCTCGACCCGAACGGGACCGGCGCGACCGAGCTGCTCGCCGGCCGCATGGGTTCGACCGTGGATCTCGAGGTGCACGAGACCCGCGGCACGATCCTCAAGGGTGCGGCTGTCGTCAGCCGCTTCGATCCGCTGACCTGCTACAGCGAGCTGACGGGGGAAGGCCGCTACATCCGCGAGCGCCCGCTGCGTCCCCGCGGCGACGACGACGACGCCTAGCGACATCCGCGGACGGCCGCCGAGCAGCCGCGCCTAACGGCGGACCGCGACGGCAACACGACGAAGGCCCGACCGGTCACTGACCGGTCGGGCCTCTCTCGTCATAGCAGGGGCGGGACTCGAACCCGCGACCCCGGCATTATGAGTGCCGTGCTCTAACCACCTGAGCTACCCTGCCAGCACTGTGCAATTCTCTCCCTACTCAAGCACTCTCAGTCCCTCTACTCAGGCACTCTCAGTCCCTCTGCTCAGGCACTCTCAGTCCCTCTGCTCAGGCACTCTCAGTCCCTCTGCTCCAGAACTTTCGCTTCCCGCCCTCTCACCCACAAAAACCGGCCGGCCCTCGCGGACCGGCCGGTTTTCAATAGCGGGGGCGGGATTTGAACCCGCGACCTTCGGGTTATGAGCCCGACGAGCTACCAGGCTGCTCCACCCCGCGTCAGTGCCACTAATCTAGACCGCCTGCGGGACAAGGTCAACTCCCGCACGACAACCCTCTACTTTCGAGGCGGACGATGTCCCGTCGCGCGCTCGAACAGCCCCGCCGCCCCCCGCTGCGCCGCCACCTGCGCCAGCGCGACGACCACCGCCGTCGCCGCGCTCCAGGCGATCACCGTCGGCCAGCTCGTCCCGCGCGCGAGCGGGTCCACCGGCGCCTTCTTCCCCCGCGCCTTCTCGTACGACTTGTTGAGCAGCAGCTCCGTCCCGCGCGACGCGGCATATCCCGCCCCCGCGGCGACGGCGGTCCAGGCGAGCCTGCGATTCCGACGGGTTTTCGGCGACAGCGGCGGACGACGGCGAGTCTTCGTTGGCACAGCGATGCTCCGGTTAGGCAACGCTCGCTTCAGAAGCAATCACGATGCCGTCCCATGACGGCGCTCCATGACGGCGTTCTCTCACCTCTCATCGCCGTGTCCCAAGCTGGCCTACCGCACAAATCGATAGAGCATCTCCTTGGAACCCCTGACCATCCCGAACTCCTCGCGCGCGATCCGCTCCTGCACCGCCGGGTCGGTCTCGATTGCCCGCTTCGCCCGCGCCAGCGAATCGACGGTCCGCTGAAGCGTGTCGATCCGCGCCACCAGCGCCTGCCGCCGCGCACGCTGCCGGACCAGGTCGGTCGTGCCGTACTCGCCGCCCTGGATCGCGAACACCAGCGCGGCGACGACCACCGCCACCACCAGCAGCCGGGTCAGCATCCGCCGTCAGGCCTAACGCTCAGCCGGTGCCGGCAGGCCGTAGATCGCGCCGCCGGGGTATTCGGCCGCGTCGCCGAGCTCCTCCTCGATCCGGAGCAGCTGGTTGTACTTGGCGACACGGTCGGTCCGGCTGGCGCTCCCCGTCTTGATCTGCCCCGCTCCGGTCGCGACCGCGAGGTCGGCGATGAAGGTGTCCTCGGTCTCGCCCGACCGGTGAGAGATCACGCTCAGGTATCCGGCCGCCCGGGCCATCTCGATCGACTCGAGCGTCTCGGTCAGCGTCCCGATCTGGTTGACCTTGATGAGGATGGCGTTGGCGACTCCGGTCTCGATCCCGCGCGCCAGCCGCTCGGTGTTGGTCACGAACAGGTCGTCGCCGACGAGCTGGCAGCGGTCGCCTAACGTCTGGGTCAGCTGCTCCCACCCCTTCCAGTCGTCCTCGGCCAGCCCGTCCTCGATCGAGACGATCGGATACTCGTCGAGCCAGCGCCCGTAGAGGTCGATCATCCCCTTCGCGTCCTTCGTTCCCGCGCCGCTCTTCTTGAAGGTGTAGCTGCCGCCGCTGTACAACTCGCTGGCCGCGACGTCGAGGGCGAGCGCGACCTGCTTCCCCGGTGCGAAGCCCGCGCTCTCGATCGCCTCGATGATCACTCGCAGCGCGTCCTCGTCGTCCTTGAGGTCGGGCGCGAACCCACCTTCATCTCCGACGTTCGTGCCAAGCTTCCGCTTGGTCAGCACCTTCTTCAGCGAGTGAAACACCTCGACGCCCATCCGCAGCCCCTCGCTGAAGCTGTCGGCACCGACCGGGACGATCATGAACTCCTGGAAGTCGACGGTGTTTGCCGCATGTGCGCCGCCGTTGATGATGTTCATCATCGGCACCGGCAGCACCCGCGACAGCGGGCCGCCGAGATAGCGGTAGAGCGGCATGCCGACTTCGCTCGCCGCCGCGCGCGCCGCCGCGAGCGAGACGGCGAGTATCGCGTTCGCGCCGAGGTTGGCCTTGTTGTCCGTGCCATCGAGCTCGATCATCGTGTGATCGATGCCGATCTGGTCGGTGACGTCGAAACCGTTGAGCGCGGGCGCGATCTTCTCCTCGATGTTCTGCACCGCGTTCCGGACTCCCTTCCCGCCGAAGCGTGACTTGTCGTTGTCGCGCAGCTCGATCGCCTCGTGCTCGCCGGTGCTGGCGCCGCTCGGCACCGCCGCCCGTCCCATCGTACCGGTGGTCAGGATGACGTCGGCTTCGACGGTGGGATTGCCGCGGCTGTCGAGGATCTCGCGGGCCGTAATATCCAGGATAGTGCTCATTGGTCGTTGTTCAACACTGCGATGAGAGACGAGAGTGTCGCCTGCGGCGACACGGCGGGATGGATGGCGCTTCCGCTACAGAACGTTAGGCAACAAGCTTACAGGAACGACGTTTCCTTCTCCGGGCGGTCGGCTTCACTGGCGACGGCGTGCTCGCTGGTCTGGACGCCGTACTCGCGATGCAATGCGTCGGCCATGCGCTGCCAGACGATGGCCATCAGCTCCGCACGCTGCTCGTAGCTGTAGCCGGCGGTCGGAACGGGCTCGAGGAAGTGGATGTTCACGTCGCCGGCGTGGACGCGAAACGATCCCTTCGGCTGCACCCCGATCGTGCCGTGGATGATCGTCGGGACGATCGGCGCGCCGGTGCTGATCGCGAAGACGAACGGACCCTTCTTGAACGGGCGCAGGTGGTAGTCGCGGCCGCGCGTCCCTTCAGGACAGACGACCACGCTCCGCCCCTCGCGCACCTTGTCGGCGGCCGCCTTGTAGGTGTCGAATGCGGCGCGCCGGTTCCCGCGCTCGATGAAGACGATCCCCGCCGCCCGGCAGGCGCGTCCGAAGATCGGCAGCTTCTCGAGCTCCTTCTTCGCGACGAACGTCACGCGCGGCAGCACGGCGCCGAGCGCGAACACGTCGAACCAGCTGACATGGTTCGCCACGTACACGGCGGGGCCGCTGAGAATTCGTTCCGTGTTGTGCAGCTTGATCTTCGCGCCGGCGGCGGCGCAGATGATCCGCGCCCAGCTCCGGATCCCCCACTGGTAGATGCTGTTCGGACCGTCGGGCGCGCCGAGCATTCCGGCGATAATGACGGTCAGGCCGATCGGTGGTGTGACGAGAACGATCGCGAGCGCGACGAGGAGGGAACGCATCAACCCGAAAAGTGATCGTGTCCCCTGCCCCGCGCAACGCGCCCGCCGACATCGACCCCAGGCTCGCCGCCTCGTTCGACCGCATGCGCGCTGCCGATCGCGGTCAGCGCAACTCGATGTGACCGCTCGAACTCCTCGACATCGATCGCCCGCCCAGCCACGACGAGCTCGTATTCCTCGCCCCCTTCGGTCGCGTCGGAGAGCGTCGCGTCGGCGGCGACCGGGACGGCGCGCTCGTCGAGCGCGATTCGCACGCCGCTCGCAGCCGCCAGGTGCGAGAGCTCGGCAAGGAGGCCGTCCGAGACGTCGATCGCCGCCGTCGCCCCATGCGCCGCCAGCCATGTCGCCTCCGCCAGCCTTGGCACCGGACGCGCGAAGCGGGTCCGCTGCGCGGGGAGCGGCGTCTCGCCGGCAAGCAGGCGGCGCAGTGCGGCCGCGCTCGCGCCGAGCGTCCCCGTGACATAGATCGTGTCGCCCGGGAATACGCCCGACCGCAGCAGCGGGGTCGCGACCGTGCCGAGGACGGTGATCGTCAGCGACAGCTGCGCCCCGCGAGTGATGTTGCCGCCGACGATCAGGGCGTGGTACGCCGCCGCTGCCTCGCCGATCCCATCGGTGATCTCGTGCAGCGACGGCTGCCACGCGTTAGGCACGGCCAGGGCGCTGACCAGAGCGCACGGCGTCGCCGCCACCGCCGCCAGGTCGCTCAGCGCCGCGGCCGTGGCGCGGTAGCCGATCTCGCGCGGCGAGAGCCAGCCGCGACGGAAGTGGATGTCCTCGACCGAGCTGTCGGTGCTCACCGCCAGCCGCTGCCCCGGCGGGATGTCGAGCAGCGCCGCGTCGTCGCCGATCCCGGCGGCGCGCGGTCCCCAGCGGCGCAGCATCTCGCGGATCGCGTCGAACTCGGGACCAGGCCCGAGCGGCGTATCGCGCAGCGTCATCGCGGGAGCCCGTCCGGCCCGCGCCGCACGCGGACCAGCCCGGCCGCGGTCCCGAGCCAGGCGACGCCCGGCGCGAGGACGACAGCGCGGACGTCGCGCCCGCCTAACGGCGGAGCGACCATCGACGACGGCTCGTCCAGCGGCACGTCCATTGTCGGGCCGGCGGGATACCCGATCGCGGCCGCGCCGTTGCTCCCGCCGATCCAGATCGTGCGATCATCCGCCGCGACGGCGGCGATCCGTCCGATCCGGGCGAGCGACGCGGCCGGCCGCGCGAACGCCGCCGTCCGCCCGGCGCCGCTGCCGAGCCAGAGCTCCCCGCTCGCCGCCAGCGCCAGTCCGTCGCTCGTCACCGCCAGCCCGCTCACGTCAGGCGCGATCGATGGCGGGAGCGCGACGAGCCTCGGCGCCAGCGTCGAATCGTTCGCCCGATAAAGTCCGCCGACGGTGCCGATCCAGACCGTGTCCCCCGAGGCGGCGAGCGCCCGCACCGGTGGCAGCACTCCCACCGCCTGCAGCGTGTCGCTCGCCTGTCCAGCGTCACGCGGCCATGGGATCAGCACAAGTCCACGCTCGGTTCCCACGACGCAGCCGCGCCGCGTCGCGATCGCGATAGTCGCCGGCTCGAACACCCGGTGATCGTTGGCCAGCGGCGCGGTCGGCGACCCGTCGAGCGGCGCGAGGCTGGCGAGGCCGGCCCCGAGCTCGCCGGCGATACAGAGCGTTCCCTCGCGTGCAACCGCGGAGCGCAACGCGCCAAGGCTGGTGTAGAGCGACGGCCATTGCCAGCTGGCCACGTCGTCGCTGGCGGTGGTCACGATCGAGCGATCCGCGCTCCACGGCGCCGGGTCTTCGGTCGCGATGATCCCGGTCGCCGTCCGCGCGAGCGAGCGCACGATCCCGGCGCGGAGGCCGAAGGGGAGCTGCTTCGAGCGATGGAAGTCGACGTCGGCGAGGAAGACGCCGCCGCCATGCGTGCCGACCCAGGCCTCGCCCGCCTCCGCCCTCGCGACCGCGCTCGCCGTCCAGACGCGCAGCGCGTCGTCGCGGAGCATCAGTGGATCGGAGACCATCTGCAGGAGTGCCCGGTCGCCGCCGACGGGGACGCGGCTCGCGAACCGGTCGGCGGCGATCGTCTCTCCGGGAGCGATCGGGCGCGCAGTGCCCGAAGCGCTGACGACGACCACCGTGCGGCCTAACGCGTAGGCGTCGGCACCGCTCCGGTCGACCGCCAGCGCTCCGACCGGCTGCCCGACATCGGTCGTCCAGACGGCACCGAGCGCGGGACGCACGACAGTGACCCGCGATCCGCAGGCGATCCAGAGCGCGTCGCCAATGAGGTTGGTCGCGGCCGCACACGGCTCGCGCGCGAGGGGCGAGCGCGCACCGCCGAAGCCAAGCTGCAGCGGGGGAAGCCAGCTCCGCCGGTTGCGGTCGTAGATCGCCAGGCCACCGCCGGCGACGACGAACGTGCGCTGCGGCGAGACGGCGATCGCGCCGACGTCAGCAAATGCGCCAACGCGCACTACCGCGTCGCGGAGCGCGTTCCCACCCGGCGCGGCAGCGAGCTCTCCGCCCGGACTCACCGGCGCGCAGCCGGCGCTGCCTAACGCGCAGCCGGCGGCGATCGCGGCCAGCCCGCGTCGCGCGCCACCGGGCGTCACGGCAGGTCGCCGGCGGCGGGGAGCGACGCGAGGACCTCGGCGTCGAGCGGTTCCGGCCATTGCTCCCAGACGTCGGCGAGCGACCGGGTGACGTCGTCGAGCGTCAGCCCGCGCACCGAGCGGCGCGCCCCGCGCGCCAGCTCGGCGGCGCGGCCATGCGCCCAGGCCGCGCACGCCGACGCAACGTGCGGGTCGCCGATCTGTGCCAGCATCGTCCCGACGATTCCGCTCAGCAGGTCGCCGCTCCCGCCGACGGCGAGCGCGGCATTCCCCGCCGCGCTCACCAGTCGTGAGCCGTCGGGGGCCGTGCACACCGTCGGCGTCCCCTTCGACAGCACGACGGCGCCGGTGACGCGGGCCACCTCGCCGCCGACCTCGAAGCGGCGGACGAGCACCTCGCTCGCCGACGAGCCGGCCAGCCGCGCCAGCTCCGCCGGATGCGGCGTGAGGATCGCCGGACGCCGCGCGAGCAAGGTGCCTAACGCTGGCGCCTCGCCGGCGAATGCGGTCAGCGCATCGGCGTCGAGCACCGCCGGCGTCGCGTTGCCAGCCAGCAGTCGCTCGACGATCTCCCGCGCGCGCGAGCCGAGTCCGGGGCCGATGACCAGCACGTCCGCCCATTCACGAATCTGATCCGCGGCGGCGGCATCGGCCGGGAGATCGAACGCACTCGCTTCAGGGAGCGCGGCCAGCACCGGCGCGATGCTCTCGCGGGCGACGGCGGTGCGGACCATCCCGACCCCGCTCCGGAAGGCGCCGCGCCCGGCGAGCACCACGGCGCCGGCCATCGCCCGCGCGCCGCCGATGATCGCGACCTTCTTCCGGATCCCCTTGTGCGCGTCGGCGGTGATCGGCCGGAGCTGCGATCGCACATAGCGGCCATCCACGAGTCGCGGCAGCGCCGCGGCTCGCGGGGCATAGACGCCGATGTCGAGGACTTCGATCGCGCCGGCCATCTCGCGCGCGACGAGCAGCCCGCGCTTCATGCTGCCGAAGGAGAGGGTCAGGTCGGCGCGGACCGCGCCCTCCGCGTTCCCCGAGTTCGCGTCGACACCGCTCGGCACGTCGAGCGACACGACGCGCGCGCCCCGCGACCTGGCGGCAGCGATCTCGCTGATCGCCGCCGCAATCTCGCCGCGCGGGGCGCCGCGGCTGCCGGTGCCCAGCAACCCGTCGACGACCACCGATTCATCGCCGTGCGGCGGGTCGCTGCGGACGTCGCGCCGCGCATCGTCGCGAGCCGCGATCGCATCGGCGCCGCTGGGGACACCGGCCGTGGCCACCCTGACGGTGAAGCCGCGGCGCGCCAGCTCGCGGGCGACGATCCAGGCATCGCCGCCGTTGTTCCCGCTGCCGGCATAGACGGCGACTCCCGACCTGCCTAACGTTCCGTGGTGGAAGGCGATGCGCTTGGCGGCGGCGACGCCGGCGCGCCGCATCAGCTCGCGTCCCGGCGTCCCGGCCGCGATGGCGGCCGCGTCGAGCGTGGCGCTCTCCGCGGCGCTGGTGACGCGAACGAGCGAGTCACGCGGCGACGTCATCGCACCCCGAGCAGGACGCCGGCGTAGGCGACGACGCGATGCGTGTCGCCGTTGACGACGCCGGAATGGCTGTACGACACCAGTTCGCCGGTGGAGGCGCCGCGGATGCGCGCGTACTCGCAGGCGACGGCGGTCGCCGCCACACCGCACATCGAGATCCGGTGCAGCGCCGCTTCGCGGAACAGTCCTTCGCCGTCGAGGGCGACGATCTGATCGATCGCCAGCGAGTCCTTCGCCTCGGCGTCGGCGGCGGTCTCGTAGTGGGTGAGGTCGCTGCTCGCGACCACGAGCACATCGCGATCACCGACGCACTCGGCGATCGCGGCCGCGAGCAAGCGGCTCCGCGTCCAGTCCTTCCAGCCGACGATGATCGGAACGATCGAGACGGCGCGATTGCGCATCTGGAGAAATGGCAGCAGCACCTCGATGCCATGCTCGTGGGCGTGCGCGACGAGATCCTCGACCAGCAATGGAGCCGCGCGATCGACGAGCCGTTCTCCGAGCTCGAGATCAGGCGCAACATCGCCGAGGGGGGTCCGATACGCCCTGCCGAGCAGGATGCTCCCCCCTTCGATCGCTGTGCCGCGTCCCGTATGGTTCGGTGAGAGCACGATCACCGTCGCCGGCACCTCGAGCGCACCGAACACCGCACCGGCGACGTGGCCCCCGTAGAGCAGCGCCGGATGCGGCGCGAGCACCGCGTGCGCAGAGCGCGGCTCGCCGGCCCGGCTCATGTAGCTGCGGAGATCGGCGCGGAGCCGTCCGGGGAGCGATGGATAGAACGTTCCGCCAACCGCGGGATGGCGCGTCGGGACGACCACGCGTTCCGTCATTCAGCCGCGGCAGCGATCACGTCGCGCGCGCGTCGCCTAACCGTTCCGGCCGGCGGAGCGTCAGGCGCGCTGCACGTTCGACCAGGGATACTCGCGCTCGAAGGCGTCCTCGAAATCGAAGACGTCCGCGAAGTCATCCTTCGTGTCGTTGGGCTGGCTGAGGAGCAGCCCGGTGTCGACCAGCGTGAAGACGATGTCACCGATGTCCGCCGTGCGAGTGACGCCCCAGTGCTCGAGCACGAGGCGGGCCATCACGCCATAACGGTCGAGCGCGAGCGCGCGGCACCCTTCGGAGAGCTCACGGCCGGTGATGTGCCGGCGTTCCTGCAGGCGCGCCTGGCAATACTCCAGCGCGCCGAGCACGAAGAGATACGCGTGCTCGTGAAATCGCGGCTCACGCAGCCGGATGCGATCCATGATGCCATCGCGGAACGCCAGCTCTGACACTTCCCTGCTCTGTTGACGGGTGACCGTACGACGTGCGACGCGGACAATATCGGCGCCGTCGCGCCCGACGTCTAGGGGGAAATGCCGGCTCACCCCGCCTTGTACAGCGGAAATCGTGCGGCCAGTGCCTGGACGTCGGCGCGCACCGCCGCGAGCGCGCGCTCATCGTCGGGGGCGGTGAGCGCCCGGTCGATCAGCGTCGCGATCCGGTGCATCTCGCCGGTCTTCATGCCGCGCGTCGTGACCGCCGGCGTACCGATGCGGATTCCGCTCGTGACGAACGGCGACTGCGTCTCCTTCGGCACCGTGTTCTTGTTGACGGTGATCCCGGCCCGGTCGAGCGCCTTCTCGGCAACCTTGCCGGTGAGGTTGCGATTGCGGAGGTCGACGAGCATGAGATGGTTGTCGGTTCCTCCCGACACGACCTGGAAGTTCGTGTTCGTCAGCGCGGCGGCGAGGGCCTTCGCGTTCTCGACGATGGACTGGCAATACTGCTTGAACTCGGGCTGCAGCGCTTCGCGGAACGAGACGGCCTTCGCCGCGATCACATGCTCGAGCGGGCCGCCCTGCGTCCCGGGAAAGATCGCCTTGTCGATCGCCTTCGCGTGCTGCTCGCGGCAGAGGATCATCCCGCCGCGCGGGCCGCGCAGCGTCTTGTGCGTGGTGGTCGTCACGATGTCGGCATGCGGCACCGGCGACGGATAGAGCCCGGTCGCAACGAGCCCGGCGAAGTGCGCCATGTCGACCATGAACAGCGCACCGACTTCCTTCGCGACCGCGGCGAAGCGCGCGAAGTCGATCGTGCGCGAGTAGGCGCTGTAGCCGGCGATGATCATCTTCGGGCGGTGCTCGCGGGCGAGCTGCTCCATCTGCTCGTAGTCGAGCAGGCCGTTCTCCTTGACTCCGTAGGAGATCGCCTTGTACGTCTTGCCGGAGAAGTTCACCGGCGAGCCGTGCGTGAGGTGGCCGCCGTTCGACAGGTCCATGCCGAGGAAGGTGTCACCCGGCTCGAGAAAGGCGAAGAACACCGCGCCATTCGCCTGCGCCCCCGAGTGCGGCTGCACGTTCGCGTGCTCGGCGCCGAAGAGCTGTTTCGCGCGGTCGATCGCCAGCTGTTCGACGCCGTCGACGAACTCGCAACCGCCGTAGTACCGCTTGCCCGGATACCCCTCGGCGTACTTGTTGGTGAGCGGCGATCCCATCGCCTCCATCACGGCGGGCGACACGAAGTTTTCGCTCGCGATCAGCTCGAGTCCTTCGTTCTGGCGCGCGATCTCCTTCCGGATCAGCGCAGCGATCTCCGGATCTCCCTCGGCGAGCGCCTGTCCCGGCGGCGTGCGATCCCACTCTGACCACTTCATTCGATTTCTCCGTCGGTGTGATCGGGCAGGTCGCCCTTGCGTTCGATCTTCTCGACGCGCCGCTCGTGCCGTCCGCCCTCGAACGGCGTCTCGAGGAAGGTGCGCAGGATCTGTTCGGCGTCGGGCTCGCTGAGGAAACGGGCGGGGAGCACGAGCACGTTCGCGTCGTTGTGCTGCCGGGCGAGCTTCGCGATCTCCGGCGACCAGACGACCGCCGCGCGCACGTGCGGATAGCGGTTCGCGACGTACGACATGCCGAGCCCCGTCCCGCAGAGGAGAATCCCCCGCTTCGCCTCACCCTCGGAGATCTCCTTCGCGAGCGGATGCGCGAAGTCGGGGTAGTCGGTGCTCACTTCCGAGTTGGTACCGAGGTCCTGGACCTGGTAGCCCATCCGGTCGAGCACCTGTTCGAGCTTCTGCTTCATCTCGTAGCCGGCGTGGTCGGCGGCGATCGGGATCCGCTCGCGCGGGGCGGGGGTCGGCATATGGTACCTCTTGTTACTTATTCGGCCACTGCGGCCATGTCTTCACCATCGTCGCCACCGACCGGAGCCGGCGCTCGGCGAGGCGGTCGGCCGCGCGGTAGGTCGGGATTCCATCCTGCTTCGCGATGTCGAAGACGCCGAGGATGGTG
>Ga0070658_10002135_pt1 | contig 16594 bp, 15 predicted proteins | sample KBSC13metaG_FD_64664 | JGI IMG/M metagenome (GOLD analysis project Ga0070658, IMG submission 64664) | Corn rhizosphere microbial communities from Kellogg Biological Station, Michigan, USA - KBS C1-3 metaG | ecosystem: Host-associated > Plants > Roots > Rhizosphere > Soil ...
CGCCAGCACGATGCTCGCCATCGAGACGATGAAGCTGGTCACGTAGCCGCCGGTCCAGTCGTGCAACAGCCCCGAGGTCCAGGCGCCCAGGCCGGAGCCGATGGACATGCACATGAAGATGGTTCCGAAGATGGTCGCGAACCCCGGTCCCGGGAAGATGCGCGAGGCGAGGCTGGAGACGATCGGCCCGCGCGCGCCCTGCGACAAGCCGAAGACCAGCACAAAACCGTAGAGGGCCGCCTGCACCGGCACGAAGGCGAGCAACGTCAGCATCGCCACACCGGTGAACGTGAGCACGAAGCTCGTCGTGGCGGTGGCGCGATAGCCCACGCGGTCGCTCAGCCATCCGGCCGCGATCATGCCGATCACCGAGAGCAGTCCCTGCGTGCCGAATGCCGCCGCCGCCTCGATCGGCTTGAAGCCGATGTCCACCAGGTAAGCCACGATCTGCACGATCACCGTGTGCATGCCGAAGGCGGTGAAGAAGAAGACCTGCACGAGCGCCCAGTACTCGCGCGATCGCAGCACCACGCCCCATCGGCGCGGCTCCCTCGACGCGGATGCGAAGCTCCCGGTGCGCGTCATGACGTCCGGATGCCCGGCGGCGATGCGGCGCCAGGGCAGGAACACGACGATGGGCAGCAGCGCGAGCAACGCGATGCCGAGCCATCGGTAGGTCTCGCGCCATCCGATCGTCCCGATGAGGTGCTGGGTGAAGGGTGCGACGAGCAGCACCCCGCTGCCCATCCCGGCGTACGCCACCGCGAGCGCCGTCGTGACGTTGCCCTGGAACCATCGTCGAATGAGGCTCGATGCCGGGATCATGCCCAGCGTGGAGACCGCGATGCCGCCGAGCACGCCGATGCAAAGGTAGAACTGCCACAGGTGGTTCAGGCCACCGGCGAGCCACGCGCCCAGCCCGAGCGCGAGGATGCCGATCGGGTACACGATGCGCGGGCCCCATCGATCGAACGCCATGCCGGAGAGCGGCCCGGCGAGGCCCGTCACCACGAGGTAGACCGAATAGACGCTCGAGACCTGCGCCCGCGACCACGCGAACTCGGTCGACAGCGGCAACAGGAAGACGATGTACGAGTCCGCGACCCCGCGCCCCACCATGTTGAAGGCGAAGCACAGGAAGAGGACGAGGAAGGCGGTGCGGTGGCTAATGCACTACCACCCGCCGGTGCGCACCCATTCCTCGGCCATCGGCATGCGGTCCACACCCCAGAAGGGCTCGCCGTCGATCACGAAGAAGGGCGAGCCGAAGATGCCGCGCGAGATGGCGGCATCGACTTCCTTCTTCGTGCGCTCCTTGAGGGCGGGATCGTCGAGTGCCGCGGAAATCGCATCGCCGTCCACGCCGAGCGACCTCGCCACGTCCACGACGATGGCCGGCGAGCCGATGTCGCGGTTCTCGGCGAAGAACGCGGTGTATAGCGTCTTCGCGAGGCCCTTCGCCTTCTGCGGATCCCGGTCGTTCAACCAGTAGAAGGCGCGGCAGGCCGCGACGCTGTTGATCGGAAACGTGTCCGGCATGCGGAAGGGCACCTTGTGCCAGCGTGCGGAGCGCACGAAATCGCGCTTCGAGTATTCGCCCTTCATCGGGATCGCCGTGAGCGGCGCTCCACCGGTCATCTTGAAGATCGGGCCCAGCAGGAACGGCCTCCAGGTGAGCGGCCGGCCGATCTTCTTCTCGAACTCGTCCGCGAGCTGGGTCGCGATGTACCCGTACGGGGACGAGAACTCGAAGTAGAAATCGACCGGCGCGCCGCTCATGGCGTGGGCGGCGTCTGCGGCGGCGTCGCACCCGGCTGCGTTTCCACCAGCATCAGCGGCTCGTTCTCCACCTTGGCGTTGCGGCGGCGGCGCGGCTTGGTGCGTTTTGGCAGCTCATCCTCGGTGACCGGCGGCGGAGTCTCGACCTGCGTCTCCACGAGCTGCAGCGAGGACTGCTCGTTGGCCGCGGCCTCTGCGCCCGGGCGACGGCGGCGGCGCTGCGGCTTGTGCGCTTCCTCCTCGACGTCGTCATGCTGGATGACGGCATGGAACGCGGCGGGAGGCGCGGGCGGCAGGCCGGGTGTGGGTTGCGGCTGCGCTTCGTCGTCCCCGTGCGAGCCTTGCGCCTCGGCGCGCGGCTCGGCTGCGGGACGCTCTTGTCGCGGAGCGCGCGGCTCACGCGTTTCACGGGGCTCACGTGCCTCGCGCGGCTCACGGGCTTCACGCGGCTCGCGAGTCTCACGCGGCTCGCGAGGCTCACGCACTTCGCGTTGCGCCGGTTGTTCCTCGCTCATGGTCGCCTCGTTCGGCATCGTGGGCGTGTCCGCCTGCTCGCCGTTTGCCGAGACTTCCTGATCCTGCATGCCTTCACGCGGCGCGCGGTCTCCACCTTCACCGCGTTCGCCACGGCCGCGCCCGCCACGACGGCGGCGACGGCGCGGGCCCTCGGCGCCTTCGCCTTGCGCGCCTTCTTCATGCGAGCCCGGCGGCTGCGCGCGGGCTTCGTCCAGGTTCACCACGTCCGTTTCGGCACGCGGCTCGGCGACCGGCCGCGGCGGGCGCGGAGGACGCTGCTCGCGAGGCTCGCGAGCCTCGCGCGGCTCACGTTGCTCACGCGTCTCGCGCTGTTCACGCGGCTCTCGTGCTTCACGCGCTTCCCGTGGCTCGCGCTGCTCGCGCGGCGGGCGCGGCTCGCGGCCTTCCCGTGCGGGCTGGCCGTCGCGGCGCTCCTGCTGGCCTCCGCGGCCTTCACCGCGTTTCTGGTCGCGTCCACCGCGGCGCTCGGCGCCGCCGCGTCCACGTCCATCGCGTGCCGGCCGATCCTCGAGGGCGGCGGTCGGTGTCGGGGCTTTCGGCTCGGCCTTGGTCACCACCGGCGCGGGCTCCGCCGGCTTGCGCAGCCAACCGAACAGGCGATCGATGAGGCCGTGGCGCTCTTCCTCCGCCGGGGCGGAGCGGACCGGCGGCGCGGGTGCGCGCCGCTGCGGGGGCGGCTCGGCTGCGGCCGCGAACACCGGCGCCGGCTGGTCGGGGCGGATGCCCTTCACGAGCGGCTCGGGGCGCGGCGGCTTCGCCTCCGCCTTCGACGGCAACGCGACCGGCTCCTCGGCCGGCGTGGTCACCATCTCGTAGCTGGGCGTGTCCGCATCGAGCTGCGGGGCGTCGTGGCGCAGGCGCTCGACCTGGTAGTTCGGCGTCTCGAGGTGCGGATTCGGGATGAGGAGCACGCGAACCTTCAGGCGCGTCTCGATCATGAAGATCTCGGTGCGCTTCTCGTTCAGGAGATACGTGGCGACATCGACCGGCACCTGCGCATGGATCGCGGCGGTGTTCTCCTTCATCGATTCTTCCTGCAGGATGCGCAGCACGTGCAGTGCGGTGGACGCCGTATCGCGGATGTATCCGGTCCCATGGCAACGCGGGCAGGGGCTGTGCGTGGTCTCCTCCAGCGACGGCTGAAGGCGCTGGCGCGAGAGCTCGAGCAGGCCGAAGCGCGAGATCTTGCCGATCTGCACGCGGGCGCGGTCGTGGCGCAGCGCTTCGCGCAGGCGGTTCTCGACCTCGCGCTGGTTCTTGGCGCTCTCCATGTCGATGAAGTCGATCACGATGAGGCCGCCCAGGTCCCGCAGGCGCAGCTGGCGGGCCACTTCGTCCGCCGCTTCGCAGTTGGTGTTGAACGCCGTCTGCTCGATGTCGTGGCCGCGGGTCGCGCGTGCGCTGTTCACATCGACCGAGACGAGCGCCTCCGTGTGGTCGATCACGATGGCGCCGCCCGAGGGCAACGTCACGTCGCGCCGATACGCGCTCTCGATCTGGTGCTCGATCTGGAAGCGCGAGAAGAGCGGGATGTCGTCCTTGTAATGCTTGACCTTGCCCACGTTGGCCGGCATCACGGTGCTCATGAACGACACGGCCTGGTCGTAGATGCCGGGCGTGTCGATGAGGATCTCGCCGATGTCCGGCTGGAAGAGGTCGCGGATGGCGCGCACCACCAGGCTCGACTCGAGGTAGATCAGGCACGGCGCCTTCTCTTCCTCGGCCGCGGTCGCAATGGCATTCCAGAGCTGCAGCAGGTAGTTCAGGTCCCACTGCAATTCCTCGGCGCTGCGGCCGATGCCGGCGGTGCGCGCGATGAGGCTCATGCCCTCGGGGACTTCCAGCTGGTCCATCACCTCGCGCAGCTCGTTGCGGTCTTCGCCTTCGATGCGGCGCGAGACGCCGCCGCCGCGCGGGTTGTTGGGCATGAGCACGAGATAGCGGCCGGCGAGCGAGATGTACGTGGTGAGCGCCGCGCCCTTGTTGCCGCGCTCGTCCTTGTCCACCTGCACGATCATTTCCTGGCCGACCTTGAGGCCCGAGGCCATCTTGGAGCGGCCGAACTCGCCCTGGTCGTTGACCATGTACTGCTTGGCGATTTCCTTGAACGGCAGGAAGCCGTGGCGCTCGGCGCCGTAATCGACGAAGACAGCCTCGAGCGACTGCTCCACGCGGGTGATGACACCCTTGTAGATGTTGCTCTTGCGTTGCTCTTTTCCGGCGGATTCGATGTCGAGGTCGATGAGTTTCTGACCGTCGACGATGGCGACCCGGAGCTCCTCCGATTGGGTCGCATTGAACAGCATGCGTTTCATTTTTCTCTCTCCCGCGCTCGAAACACGGAAGAGGGCGCCGCTGCCTTCAGGCTGCGGGCCCGGGGCGACGAGTTACTTCAGAAGTCGGTGGTTGGCTTCACGGATGCGTGAGCAGGAGACGATTTCTGGTTTTGTTCGTCTGGTCTCCGCGCGCCAATGGGCTGGCGGCAGGGACGTGGAATGGGTGCGTCGAGCGCGTTGATTCGTTTACCATCGCTCTTGGTCTCGCAGGCGAGCGACGTTTGCCTGCACGGCCGCCGTTCGCGGCAGCCTCAATCGATTGTCCGGGACCTCGCCCTTGGCCGCGTCGCAAATTGCTCTTTGGCGACACCGGCTTGGAAATCAACTAGATATAAGTATATCCGTGAATGGCCGGTGATGGCAAAGAGGTCCGACCGGACGCGCCCGCGGTCACCTGGATCGACGTGGGCGAAGACGAGGCGGGCCAGCGCATCGACAACTTCCTCGTCGCGCGGCTGAAGGGCGTCCCCAAGAGCCACATCTATCGCGTGCTGAGGAGCGGCGAGGTGCGCGTGAACAGCGGCCGCGTCGAAGCCTCGCGCAAGCTGGCCCCGGGCGATCGCATCCGCATCCCGCCGCTGCGCGTCGCGGTGCGCGAAGAAGACATCCCCGCGCCGCACTTCAAGCTCCCGATCCTGTTCGAGGACGATGCGATCGTCGCCATCGACAAGCCCTCGGGGTTGGCCGTCCATGGCGGCAGTGGCGTGGCACACGGCGTGATCGAATCGCTGCGCTCGATGCGGCCCGAGGCGCGGTTCCTGGAGCTGGTGCATCGGCTCGATCGCGATACCTCCGGCGTGCTGCTGGTGGCGAAGAAGCGCAGCGCGCTCACGGCGCTGCACGAGATGCTGCGCTCGCGAGAAGTGGACAAGCGCTACCTCGTCGGCGTGAAGGGACGCTTTCGCAACGAGAAGCAACACGTGCGCGCGGCGTTGGAGAAACGCACCGATGCCGCGGGCGAGAAGCGCGTGCACGTCTCTGGCGAAGGGCAGGAGGCGGAGACGGTGTTCCGGCGCCTTGCGCGCGGCGCCGAGATGAGCCTCCTCGAGGCGGAGCTGCTCACCGGGCGTACCCACCAGATCCGCGTGCACCTCGCGCACCTGAAGCATCCGGTGCTCGGCGACGACAAATACGGCGACTACGAATTGAACAAGCGGCTGCGCAAGGATGGGCTGAAGCGGATGTTCCTGCATGCCGCACGGCTGACGCTGGCGCATCCGATCACGGGGGAGACGCTCGAATTGGCTTCACCGTTGCCGGCAGACCTCGAGAAATTCAGCCAGCGGTGGATGAATGAGCCCAAAAGCGGCGGAACACAGATGAACACAGATGAACACAGATGAACACAGATAAAAGCGACATGGTTTCGAAGCATTTTCAAAGGGCACGGTACCTTTCCGAATCTGTGTTCATCTGTGTTCATCTGTGTCCAACCGCTTTTCGGCTATGAATTACGATCTCGTCGTCTTCGACTGGGACGGCACGCTGATGGACTCGACCAAGCTCATCGCGCGCAGCCTGCAGAAAGCCTGCGAGGACATCGGCATCGCCGTGCCCTCGGAACAAGACGCGCTCTTCGTGATCGGCCTCAACATGCAGGACTCGTTCAGGCACGTAGCGCCGGGGCTGGACGCCGAAGGGCAGGCGAGGCTTGCCGAGCGCTACCGGTTCCATTTCCTGGCCGACGAGCACCGGATCCCGCTCTTCGCCGGGGTGCAGGAAATGATCGCGGACCTGCACTCGCGCGGCTTTCGGCTGGGCGTGGCCACGGGCAAGGCGCGGCGAGGGCTCGAGCGCGCGCTCGACGCGAGCGGGCTGCGCGCGTGGTTCGAGGCCACGCGGTGCGCGGACGAAGGCTTCGCGAAGCCGCACCCGGGCATGTTGCTCATGCTGCTCGACATGACCGGCGTCGAGCCGCACCGTGCCCTCATGGTGGGAGACACCACGCACGACCTCGAGCTCGCGGCCAACGCGGGTATCGATGCCGTCGCCGTCTCCTATGGCGCGCACCCCGAGGACCTTCTGCTCACGCGGCCGGCGAAGGCGCGCTGCGCGAGCGTGCCGCAATTGCATCGATGGCTGGTCGAGAACGGCTGATCTGCGAGTCCGCGGCGCTCGTCGACGGCGGCCCCGGCGTGCGATTCAGGCTGCGCGAGGGTGACCGCGACGAGAAGGGCTTCGTCATCCGCTTCTGCGGGATCGTGCACGCGTACGTGAACGTCTGTCCTCACGCGGGAACGGAGCTCGACTGGAATCCCGGCGACTTCTTCGACGAGAGCACGCTGTACCTCGTCTGCTCCACCCATGGCGCGATGTTCGAGCCTTCCACCGGGAACTGCGTCGCGGGCCCTTGCCGGGGTGCCGCGTTGCAGCGGATCGAGGTGACCGAGAGGGATGGCCGGGTGTTCGGTGGGCTATAATTTTTGCGTGCTTCACCCCCCAAAACCGAGGACATCGCAGCCATGACGACCGACCCAGTCCCCCCGCAATGGGAGCGCTCGGTTCTCGAGAAGGTTGCGCTCAAGGCCCTCGATGAGCAGCGCCGCGCCCGTCAATGGAGCGTGCTCTTCAAGCTGCTCTGGTTCGCTTTCTTTTTCCTGATCTTCGCCGCGTGGATGGGCTGGTTCGGGCGCCCCGACAAGGATTCGCTTTCCTCGGGCGGCAGCGCGACCGGGCGGCACACGGCGGTGGTGAACCTCGAAGGCGTCATCGGCATCGAGTCGAAGGCCTCCGCGGAAAAAGTCATGAAGGGGCTGAACCGCGCGTTCAAGGACGCCAACACCGCGGGCGTGATCCTCAGGATCAACAGTCCCGGTGGCAGCCCGGTGCAGGCCGGCATCATCAACGACGAGATCCGCCGCCTGCGCGCGAAGTATCCCAACATCCCGCTCTACGCGGTGATCCAGGACCTGTGCGCCTCGGGCGGCTATTACGTCGCCGTCGCGGCGGACAAGATCTACGTGGACAAGGCGAGCCTCGTCGGATCGATCGGCGTGATCATGAACGGCTTCGGCTTCACCGGCACGATGGAGAAGCTGGGCGTGGAACGACGCGCCCTGACCTCGGGCGAGAACAAGGATTTCCTCGATCCGTTCGCACCGGTGAATCCGGCGCACGTGGAGCACGCGAAGAAGATGCTGGGAGAGATCCACCAGCAATTCATCGACGTCGTGCGCAAGGGACGCGGCGCGCGGCTGAAGGAGAACCCGGAGATCTTCTCCGGGCTCATCTGGACGGGCCAGCGGAGCATCGAGCTGGGACTCGCCGACGCGCTCGGAAGCACCGAGTCCGTGGCGCGCGAGGTCATCAAGGCGGAGAAGCTGGTCGACTACACGCCCGAGGAAAACTACTTCGAGCAGTTCTCGAAGCGCTTCGGCACCACATTCGGCGCCGCGTTGGGACGCGCGGCGCTCGAGGCCGTGGAACGTCCGTCGGAGGTGCGGTAGCGCGCCTCATGGCTCCCATCGCTCGCGAGCCCCAGCGCTTCGAGCCGGACCTGGTTCTCCAATCGTTCGAGCATGCCGCCATAGGGCTGGCGGCGCTCACGCCCGACGGCATCTACGTGCGAGTCAACCGCGCGTTCTGCGCCATGACGGGCTACACACGGGAAGAGCTCGAGGGCCGCTCGTACAGCGATCTCACGCATCCGGACGACCTCGCCGCGGATGAGGAGAACCTCGCGCGCATCCGCTCCGGCGGCGATGCGCGCCCGTTGCGCGACAAGCGCCTCTTGCGCAAGGGGGGCGACGTGCTCTGGGTGCGCCGCGCCGGCAACACGGTGCGCGACGTGCAGGGCCTGCCGACCTTCATCATCGCGGCCTACCTGGATTTCACCGAGCAGCACCACAAGGACGAGGCGCTGCAGCGCGCGCTGACCGAGGCCGAGCGCGTGTCCGCGGAGCTCGAGCGGCACCTGCACTTCACGCGCGCGCTGGTGGATGCGATCCCGAACCCGGTGTACTTCAAGGATCGCGAGGGCCGCTACGGCCTCTACAATCGCGCCTTCGACGAGCTCTTCGCCAACGGGCAGGACTGGATGGGCCGGCGCGTGGTGGACGTCTACGACGACAAGCTGGCACGCGAGCATCACGAGCGCGACCGCCTCCTGCTCGAGCGGCCCGCGTCCACCGCCTACGAGATCACCATGCCGACCGCCTCGGGAGAAGCGCGGCAGATGCTCTACAACAAGGTGAGCTTCGTCGATCGCATGGGCGAGGTCGCCGGCCTCATCGGCGTCGTGACGGACGTGACCGCGTACAAGGAAACGGAGAAGGCGCTGGAGGCGAGCGAGGCACGCTTCCGCGTGCTCACCGAGAGCTCGCTGGACCTCATCTCGGTCGTCGACGGCGACGGCACGCTCCTGTACCAGAGCCCGGCCCTGCGCCACCTGCTCGGCTTCGATCCCGCGGAGACGATCGGGCGCAAGGTGCTCGAGCTGGTGCACCGCGACGACCGCGACCAGGCGATCGCCGCCTTCCGGCGCGTGATCGAGGTGCGGCGCTCGACGGAGCCCGTGGAATTCCGCCTGCGCCATCGCAACGGCATGTGGCGCACGTTCGAATCCCTCGGCACGAATTGCCTCGACAACCCGTTCATCCACGGCGTGGTGTTCAACTCGCGCGACGTGACGGACCGCAAGGTCATCCAGCAGCGCATCCAGCACCTCGCGTACCACGACAACCTCACGGGGCTGCCCAACCGCCTGCTGTTCCAGGACCGGCTCGCGAATTCCATCGCGCGCGCCGATCGCGGCAGCCACAAGCTCGCGGTCCTCTTCGTCGACCTCGACAACTTCAAGAACATCAACGACAGCCTGGGCCACGATGCCGGCGACGAGCTGCTGCGCGGCGTCTCGCGCCGGCTTTCGCAATGCATCCGCCTGGAGGACAGCCTCGCGCGGCAAGGCGGCGACGAGTTCATCGTGCTGCTCGACACCATCGAGGACAGCCGCGGCGGCTCCATCGTGGCCCAGAAGATCCTGAACGCGCTGCGGCAACCCTTCCGCGTCTCGGGCGTGGAGCAGCACGTGAGCGGGTCCGTGGGCATCGCGCTCTTCCCCGAGGACGGACGCGACCCGCAGACGCTCATGAAGAACGCCGATACGGCGATGTTCCATGCGAAGGGGCAGGGCAAGAACACGTACCAGTACTTCACCGCGCAGATGAACGTCGCCGTGAAGCGCCGCATGACGCTCGAGTCGGCGCTGCGCCGCGCCGTGATGCAGAAGGACTTCGTGCTGCACTACCAGCCACAGGTGGACCTGGAGACCGGCGCCATCGTGGCGCTCGAGGCCCTGGTGCGCTGGCGCAGCGCCGACGGCATCGTGATGCCCGCCGACTTCATTCCGCTCGCCGAGGAGACGGGCCTCATCAACGAGCTGGGCGAATGGGTGCTGCGGGAGGCGTGCCGGCAGGCGCAGGCGTGGCATTCCATGGGCCTCGCGCGCCGCCGCATGGCGGTGAACCTGTCCGCGCGGCAGTTCACCGAGCCCGGATTCCTCGAGATGGTGACGCGCGTGCTCGAGCAGACGCAGCTCGATCCCATCTGCCTCGAGCTCGAGATCACCGAGAGCCAGGTGATGCGGCAGACGGAGTCGATGATGGCGTTGCTCAAGCGTCTCTCCGAGATGGGCGTGCAGCTCGCCATCGACGACTTCGGCACCGGCTACTCGAGCCTGTCCTACCTGAAGAAGCTCCCGATCCAGAAGCTCAAGATCGACCAGTCCTTCGTGCGCGACCTCAACGTGGATCCCAACGACGCGGCGATCGTGATGGCGATCATCAACATCGCGCGCAGCCTGGAGCTCGAGACCATCGCCGAAGGGGTCGAGACCGAAGGACAGCTCGCGATGCTGCGCGAGAAGGGCTGCGACGTGGGGCAGGGATACCTTTTCTCGCGGCCCCACGCGGCGGATGCGTTGTTGCCGCTGCTGCAGGCCAACAACATCTTCCGCGGGGACTGACGCGCCTCAGGCGAGCAGCAGGAAGACCGCGGGACGCTTGCCGATCGGGGCGGCCGCTTCTCGCCACGCCTCGATGCGGCGCATGGCGACCGACTCGTTCGCGGAGGTGAGATCCACCGCGATCGCAAGCCGCGTGCCCGGACGGCATGACTGCAGCAGCTCCGCCAGCAGCGCGTCGTTGCGATAGGGCGTCTCGATGAAGATCAGCGTCTCGCGGTCCTTGGCGGAGGCGCGCTCCAGCTCCCCGATCGCGCTGCGGCGCGCTGCGGCGTCCGTGGGCAGGTAGCCCACGAAACGGAAGCGTTGGCCCTCGAGGCCGCTCGCCATCAAGGCGAGCATGATCGACGACGGCCCCACGAGGGGCACCACCGTGACCCCGCGCGTGTGGGCTTCACGCACGAGCAGCGCGCCGGGATCGGCGACCGCGGGCAGGCCGGCTTCCGAAAGCAACCCCACGTCGCGGCCCGCGAGCAGCGGTGCGAGCATCGCGGGCACATCCTTCGCATCGGTGTGCTCGTTCAGCTCGGCCATCGCGATGTCGCGCATGGGCTTCGGATGGCCGCATGCGGCGAGATACCTGCGTGCGGACTTCGCGTGCTCGACCACGAACGTATCGAGCGCATGGATGCGTTGAAGCACGGAAACAGGGACTACGCTCGCGGGCTCCGCTTCTTCCGAGAGCCACGCGGGCACGAGGTAGAGCCGTCCGTGGTCCATCAGGGCACGAGGAAGCCTTCGGCGCGCAGCATCTGCGAGAGCGCGATGAGCGGCAGGCCCACGAGCGCCGTCGGATCATCACCGCCGAGCCTATGCAGCAACGAGATGCCCAGGCCCTCGCTCTTCGCGGCGCCGGCGCAATCGAAGGCGGGCTCCGCGGCGAGATAGCGTTCGATCTCGGGATCGGTCAGCGGCCGGAAGATCACATCCGTCGTCACGATGCGCTCGTGCCGCTTGCCGGTGACGCCGATCACGCACACGCCCGTGTGGAACAGCACCGGGCGGGCGCGCAGCGCGCGCAGCTGGGACCGGGCGGCCTCGAGGCTGCCGGGCTTGTTCACCGGCTGGGTGCCGCATTCGGCCACCTGGTCCGATCCGATCACGCAGCGGCCCGGATGCGCGCGGACGCCGGCCTCCGCCTTCAGGCGCGCCAGGCGCACGGCCGTCTGCGAGGGCGTCTCGTGTTCGAGCGCGCTCTCGTCGATGTCCGGGGACCAGGTCTCGAAGGGAATCCGCAGCCGGGAGAGGAGCTCGGCGCGATAGCGCGACCCGGAAGCGAGGATCAGGGGGTCTTGGGCCAAAAAACTGGGAGAATCAGGTTGTTAACGGGTTGTCCAACCCCAGCCCCACCTTACCATGGCCGACGAGTTCCTGATCCACCTCGACCGCCTTTCCGACCGTCCCACGGTCTGGGAAGGCACCTTCGTCCCCGCGGACCTCGAGCGCCTCGAGGACATGGTGGCCGACGGGCGCGGCGAGCTCGATTACCGCATCACGGCCCAGCTGGACCCCCAGCGAAGGAAGGTGGTGTCGTGTATAATCAAGGGCTTCGTTTTTCTCACGTGCCAGACCAGCCTCGAGGCTTTCCGGCACGAACTCTCGATTTCGGACCGGCTCATCCTCGTGGAGAACGAGGACCAGCTGCCCTCGATCGAGGAGGAAAGCGATTCGGAAGACTACGTGGTCGCCGACGAGCCGCCGGACATCCGGGATCTCGTCGAGGATGCAGTCCTCCTTGCCCTGCCCATGATTCCACGCAAGCCGGGGCTGGAGGAAGCCAGGGGAGAACCTTCCGGGGCCGAGGAGAAAGCGTCGCCGTTCGCGGCGCTTGCGAGCCTCAAGCGACCGAAATGACCTGATCAGGAGAAGCAAATGGCCGTACAACAGAACAAGAAGTCGCCGTCGAAACGCGGCATGCACCGGGCGCACGATCACCTCGAGAAGCCGCCCGTCGCCGTCGAGCCCACCACGGGCGAGACGCACCTGCGCCACCACATCTCGCCGTCGGGCTACTACCGCGGCAAGAAGGTCATCCAGAGCAAGGATTAACGGCGCCCACCCGTGGCCACCGTCATCGCCGTCGATGCGATGGGCGGCGATCACGGCCCGTCCGTCACCGTTGCGGCCTCGCTGGACTTCCTCGAGGCCGATCCCGAGGCGCAACTGCTGCTCGTCGGCTTGTCCGAGCCGATCGAGCGTGAGCTGGCGCGCCACGCGGGCGCGCATCGCGCGCGCGTGACGATCGTGCCTGCGTCGGAAGTCGTCGGCATGGACGAGGACGTGCGCACCGCCATCCGCACCAAGAAGAATTCCTCCATGAGGGTCGCGATCGACCTCGTGAAGGAGGGGCGCGCGCAGGCCTGCGTGAGCGCGGGCAACACCGGCGCCTTGATGGGGACGGCGAAGTTCGTGCTGAAGACGCTCGCCGGCATCGACCGGCCCGCCATCTGCGCGGTGCTTCCGACGCGTAACGGCAAGGTGTACGTGCTCGACCTCGGCGCCAATGCCGAATGCGACCCGGAGCACCTGGTGCAATTCGCGATCATGGGCGAGACCCTCGTGCGCGAGATGGAGGGCAAGCCCAACCCGACCGTCGGCCTGCTCAACATCGGCGCCGAGGAGATCAAGGGCAACGAAGTCGTGAAGCGCGCCGGCGAGCTGCTGCGCGCCGCACCGATCAACTTCTACGGCAACGTCGAAGGCGACGACATCTTCAAGGGCACCACGGACGTGGTGGTGTGCGACGGCTTCGTGGGCAACGTCTTCCTCAAGACCTCCGAAGGCCTCGCACGCATGCTGGGCGACTTCCTCAAGGAGGAATACACGCGCGGGCTCCTCTCGCGGCTCGCCGCGGCGGTCTCGCTGCCGGTCATCAAGCGTTTCCGCAATCGCGTGGACCATCGCCGCTACAACGGAGCGGCATTGCTCGGCCTGCGCGGCATCGTGGTGAAGAGCCACGGCTCGGCCGATCGGCTGGCCTTCGCAACGGCCCTGCAGCGCGCGGCCACGGAGGCGAGGCACGGCCTCATCGAGCGCATCGGCGAAGAGATCACGCGCGTGCACAACGCGGCGCAGGCGGCGGCCGCGCAAGAGCCGCAGGCGGTGAGATGAGGCATTCGCGCATCACCGGCACGGGCAGCTACCTGCCCGACAAGGTGCTGACCAACAAGGACCTCGAGGCGATCGTCGAGACCACCGACGAGTGGATCGTCGCCCGCACCGGCATCCGCGAGCGGCACATCGCGGCGGCGGACCAGTTCACGAGCGACCTCGCCCTGCAGGCGTGCCGCCGTGCGCTGCAGGCAGCGGGACGCACGGCCGAGGATGTCGACCTGATCATCGTGGGGACTTCGACGCCGGACATGGTCTTCCCGTCGAGCGCGGCCATCCTGCAAGGCAAGCTCGGCGTGAAGCAGGGCGCCGCCTTCGACGTGCAGGCCGTCTGCTCGGGGTTCGTCTATGCGCTCGCCCTGGCCGATGCGCTCATCAAGACCGGAGCGAATCGTTGCGCGCTGGTGGTGGGAGCGGAGATCTTCTCGCGCATCCTCGACTGGACGGACCGCGGGACCTGCGTGCTCTTCGGCGATGGCGCGGGCGCGGTCGTGCTGGAAGCCTCGGACACGCCGGGCATTCTCTCCAGCCATCTGCGTGCGGATGGCAGCCATGCGGGGATCCTCAACACACCCGGACAGGTCTGCCGCGGCGCGATCCAGGGCGATCCCACGTTGAAGATGGATGGCGGCGCGGTGTTCAAGCTCGCCGTGCGCGTCCTCGAGGACAGCGCGCGCGAGGCACTCGCGAAGAACGGACTCACCGTCGCCGATGTCGATGCGTACATTCCGCACCAGGCCAACGTGCGGATCATCTCGCACGTGGGAAAGAAGCTGGGGCTGGCCGACGACAAGTGCATCGTGACGGTGGATCGGCATGCCAACACGTCGGCCGCTTCCGTGCCGCTGGCGCTCGACGTCGCCGTGCGCGATGGGCGCATCCGCAAGGGTGACACGGTCCTGCTGCAGGGCGTGGGGGGCGGATTCACCTGGGGCTCGGTGCTCCTGAATTACTAGGCGCGAGGCGCGCGCCGCGAGGCACAAGGAAAAAATGTCATTAGCGATCGTATTTCCCGGGCAGGGCTCGCAGTCGGTCGGCATGATGCAGGGCTTCGCGGGCATTCCCGGTGTCGAGCGCACATTCGACGAGGCGCGCGAGATCTCGGGCGTGGACTACGCGCAGATGGTGCGCGAGGGGCCCGCGGACGTGCTCAACCAGACGGTCAACACCCAGCCGCTCATGCTCGTGGCGGGCGTGGCGTGCTGGCGCGCATGGCGTGAGAAGGGCGGCGAGCTGCCGATGTTCTTCGCCGGCCACAGCCTGGGCGAATACTCCGCGCTCGTCGCGGCGGAGGCGCTGCGTTTCGAGGACGCCCTGCCGCTCGTGCGCTTCCGTGCGCAGGCCATGCAGGAAGCGGTGCCGGAGGGCACCGGCGGCATCGCGGCAATCCTCGGCCTCGACGATGCGAGGCTCGCGGAGGTCTGCGCGGAAGCCTCGCAGGGCGAGGTGGTCGAGGCGGCCAACCTCAACTCCCCGGGCCAGGTGGTGATCGCCGGGCACCGCGCGGCGGTCGAACGTGGCATGGCCATCGCGAAGGCGAAAGGCGCCAAGCGTGCGGTGATGCTGCCCATGAGCGCGCCCTCGCATTGCAGCCTGATGAAGCCCGCCGCCGATCGCCTGCGCGAGAAGCTCGACGCCATCGAGATCGGCACGCCCATCGTGCCGGTGGTCCAGAATCGCTTCGTCGAGGCGTTCGACGATCCCGCGAAGATCCGCCAGGCGCTGGTCGAGCAGCTGGATCATCCCGTGCGCTGGATCGAGACCGTCCAGTATCTCGCCGCCCACGGCGTGAAGCGCATCGTCGAGCTGGCCCCGGGCAAGGTGCTGGTGGGCCTGTCGAAGCGCATCTCGACGGACGTGGATTGCATTCCCATCGTCGACGCGGGCGCGATCGACACGGCGCTGAAAGGCTGACCATGCTGACCGGACAAGTCGCCATCGTCACCGGAGCTTCGCGCGGCATCGGGGCGGGTATCGCGGCCACGCTCGCGAAGGCGGGCGCCACCGTGATCGGCACCGCCACCTCGGAGAAAGGCGCAGAAGACGTCGCGCGCGCGCTCGCCACGCATGGAAAGGGGGCCGGGCGCGTGCTCGACGTGCGCGACGCTGCCCAGTGCGCGAGCCTGGTGGAGGCGGTCCAGAAGGAATTCGCGGCGCCCTCGATCCTCGTGAACAACGCGGGCGTCACCCGGGACAATCTCCTCGCCCGCATGAAGGACGAGGAGTGGGACGAGATCCAGGCGACCAACCTGAAGGCGGTGTTCCTGCTTTCGCGCGCCGTCTTGCGGGGCATGATGAAGGCCCGCGCCGGGCGCATCGTGAACGTGACCTCCGTCGTGGGCTTTACCGGCAACCCCGGCCAGGCGAACTACGCCGCGGCCAAGGCGGGCATGGTGGGCTTCTCGAAATCGCTCGCGCGGGAGGTGGGCAGCCGCAACATCACCGTGAACTGCGTGGCGCCGGGCTTCATCGAGACGGACATGACCCGCTCCCTCGCCGAGGAGCAGGTGAAGCGGTTGGTGGAGAACGTCCCCCTGGGCCGGCTGGGCCGGGTGGAGGATGTCGCGCAGGCGGTGCTCTTCCTGTGCTCGCCGCAGGCGGGCTACATCACCGGTTCCACGGTGCACGTCAACGGCGGGATGTACATGGATTGATGGTAGAATTACGCGTTTTTTTCCGCAGTCAGCGCACTAAAAAATCCCCCAGGAATCACACGGAGAATGTCGATGGAGAACATTGAAGCCCGCGTAAGGAAGATCGTGGCCGAGCAGCTCGGCGTCGCGGAAGCCGACATCAAGAACGAATCGTCCTTCGTCGAGGATCTGGGCGCCGACTCGCTCGACAACGTGGAGCTCGTGATGGCCCTCGAGGA
>Ga0070658_10002136_pt1 | contig 16589 bp, 20 predicted proteins | sample KBSC13metaG_FD_64664 | JGI IMG/M metagenome (GOLD analysis project Ga0070658, IMG submission 64664) | Corn rhizosphere microbial communities from Kellogg Biological Station, Michigan, USA - KBS C1-3 metaG | ecosystem: Host-associated > Plants > Roots > Rhizosphere > Soil ...
GGCGGCGGCGGGGCCGCGAAATTGTACGCCAGGCTCAGCAGCAGGCTGTGCGAGTGATACTGCGTGCGGACGTCGAACGCGTTGGTACCGCAGTCGCAACCCATCCGAAGATGGCCCGCGCTGAAGTAACGATACTTGAAGCCAACGTCGATGTTCGGGCTGACCACCCAGCGTGCGCCGGCGATGAGCTGCCACGCCATATGGCTGTCGCTGTCCGAAATATCGAAGGTGGCGAATGGCGGAACGAGGTCGGCGCTAGCTGAGTGGTGCACGCTAGCATAGCCGATGCCGCCGCCCGCAAAACCATAGAGGCCACCTGGTTCCTCGTTGCCGAAGTCGACCAGACCATTGATCATGCCCGCAAAAGCCGACGAGTGCCCGTCAGCCTCAATCTGCGTCAAGTTCGTCGTGATCTTGCTCACGCTCGCGTGCTTGTAGGAGATCTCGGCCTCAGCTCTGAGGAACCCAAAATCATAGCCTGCGAGCAGGTCGCCGTCGAAGCCCATCTTGTGATCGAGTTGGAAGCGATCGCCGTTGGTGTCTTCAAGGTGAACCTTGGAATCCTGCACGACCATCGGGCCGATATCGGCCCCGACGTAAAACGTATTGTCCCGAGCGACGGCAGGCGTCGCCAACACTGTTGACGCGAGCGCCGCCGCAATGCCGAGCTTACGCATAGAATTGTCCCCTTTCAGATACGTCCGGTAATCAGAACTGCCGAGACACATTATGAGAGGGCCGGTTGCCGTGCAAGCACGTCATGACCGCGCAGCTGTTGCCTAAAAGCCTCAGTGCATTTCCTATCGATTGCGGAAGCAGTTGAGAGCACGGTCTTTTTTCATTCGGCGATCAAACCGTGCTGACGCAATCTGTCGAGAATTGCCTCGATCGCCGTACGCGCTTCCGCATCGACAACGGACCCGCCCGCCGGCGGTTCAATGGCCGGCGCCTGCGGCCCAACGACCTGCCGATCGCCCAGAAACAACGACGAGCCACGCACGTTCCCAATCTCCCAGGCGCCGCCCCTGAACGTCGCCCAAGTGCCGCTTGTCCGCTCATAGAGCGTCATTCCGTCGCAGGGACCAATCAGCCGCCAGCCGCCGCTTGTCCAAACTGCGACCGTTCCTGCCTTGCCCTCCCAGACGCCTGTCGCATCATCGGCCACGATGTAACAGGCGCCAATCGCCGGCGCGGAAGGAGGATCGGCGCGGGGCGGCTCCTCAACCGCACCCGCAACGAGCGCATCGAGGGTTTGCAGGCTCTCGTTATGCGTGAACTCCTTCTGCGCTTGTCCGACACTAAGGAAGGGAAGAGATAATCGCGGCGTCGCAGCCATTTTTTACTCCTGCGGTAGATCAATACTAAGTTGGGCCGGACGCGACATCGCCCAGTCGCCGACCTGCCGCACTTCGACGGATGCGATCGATCCGCCCAAGCGCATGAGGTCCGCCGCGGGCACAGATAATGTCGTTGCGTCGGAAACTAGCTCGAGAACGGCATCCGTTCCCGAAATCTTTACTCGATACTGCTCGCGGGATTCGCCGAGAGGAGCATCCACTTCATCGAGCCATGCGCATCCCGCGATACTGCGGCGCATCCAGCTGAGATTGAGATCTCCGCCGCCGACCCAAGCCGCGGCGAGATTGTCTGGCTGCAATGGCGTTATAGATTGCGCGGTGAACGTAGTTGAGGAGTTGGCGCCCTCCCGGTCAGCCACAGTCAGCGCTGTGCCGCGCATCCATATCGGCAGCGCCATCGTCTGGAGACTGCTCGAATCGATCCTGCAGAACAGCTCGCCCGCCGAGTGCAACTCTATCGCCCACTCGGTACCGCCTCTGCCGCGAAGCAGACGGGCAAGGCGGAAGCGACCTTCTCCGAGTGGCCTAACCTCGCCGAATTGCACAAGTTCGCTTCCGATGATTGCGACATTCAAGCCTTCGGCCATTGCGTCGTCGTCGCAACTAGTCAGCCACTGCTGCGTGTCGATCAGCTGAACATCAACCGAGTTGGTATCGTCGACGAGATAGGGTTGCGCTGGGGCGAGCGAGGAAAGGGTAGCCCCCAGGACCGATTTACGAGCCGCGGTCTTCGTCGCGAACACCTGCCCCTCTCCGCTTAGGGCCAGCGACTTCGCGCTCCATCCTCCGTTTGGCGATGAAGCCGCGATCCGGACGACGGGCACACCCGCTTGCGGCGCTCCAACAAGAGGCGCATCGATGAGTGCCAGGCTTATCGGCGCCTGGATCACGTCCTTGTTCGAAACAATGCGTCCCGCGTCGCCTATGATTGGCATGGTCGGGGAAGGCGCTCGACGCACCTCGACGACGGTGACGAAGCCATCGATCGTGGATTTTTCCACGACCCAAGAGGCCGGCGCCACTTCGGTCAGAACGATACTTCCAGGCTCCAGGCCAATACGCGAGGGTGGGAGTCGCAAGGTTAGCCGCTCGCGCCTAGCCCATTGGCGCGCGAGCAGATGCTGCGCCAGCGCCTTGGCATCGCTGGCGGAAAGGACCGCCGGCAGCTCTTGCCCCGCCTCGTTTGCGCCCTGTTCTCCAGCAAGGGCGCTGGCTTCCCCCGTCTGATAGTCTCGGTCAGGGTCATAATAGCTCAGCCTCAGCATGGACGGCACGAGCCGGACCGGCTGGAGCTCGCGCTCCAGCTTGGGTGTCCCCTGCGTCTCCGCGCCGCTGCCGATTTCCGCCTGGCTGATAGCGATCGGAGAAAGGTCGAGCGGCCCCCGAAGCAAGGTGCCATCGTCGAAGAGCGAAACGTCGAAACAGTCGACCAGCGGCTGGACGGCCGCGGCCACGGACCGGCCGTAGGCGGCGTAGCCGATCACCGTCTGGGGAGCATCGCAGGCAATCACGCCGGTGGACGCATCGCCAAGGATCGAGGAAATCGTCGGGGCTTCGGAATCCGCGATGACTTCGAAGGTCATGAACGGAATTCGATTGCCGAAGTCGGCAAGCTCGAGGTTCTCGAACACGGCGATGGCGACGCCTCGGTACGCGGGCGTATTGGCAATCCCCTCGATCGACCCGATAAGCGGATCGATCTCCTGGGTCTCGCTGCCATCGTAGAAGCGAAACGTCGTCGGAACTTTGAAGTCGCCCTCGACTCCCCGCAACAGCTTCCCATCGGCCCAAATTCGACCGATCGACCCTCCCGGCCGGGACGACAGGGCCACCGCAAGCGACACGGAATAGCTGTAAGTGACGTCCGGCTGCCCTTTGGCGCCGGTCGTCTGATCACCTTCAACCAGATCGGTTGCCCAGACGATGGTGCCCGCCACACGCATCGCGCCATAGATGCGGGGAATTTGAGTTCCGTAGCTCGAAGTCTGGACGCTAAGATCGCCAAGCCGAGGTCCGCGCCTTGCCGGCGCAAGGATCTGACGGTCGAACGACTGGCCGATAAGCGCGCCGATCGCGCCGCCAACTGGACCGCCGAGCGCCGTTCCGACGGTGCTAAGGACTAGCGTTGCCAAATCACTACCTCCTCTTGCGGTAGACACCGATCAACGGCCATTCGGGCAGGCCTGGAGTCTCGACGACCATTCGCAAGCCTGCATGTGCGTGCACGAATCCCCGTTCGGTTCGCACGCCGAGATGAGCCTGTTCGTTCGAGACCTTCATGAGCATCAGGTCGCCGGCCTTCAGTTGCGTGGCCGGGACTCGGCGAAAGAATCTGACGAGTTGCTCGCGCATCACGCCGAGGTGGTCGCCGCGCAGGCGATAGCTGCGGGGCACGCCGTCAACGGGAAGGCCGAACGTACTCAGTGTCACGCCCACGCAATCGAGTGCGCCCGCGCCCCGTCCCTGCAGACGAAATGGCGTGCCCACGAGCGCGCGTGCACGCTCGCCGAAATCGATGCTCAATGACTTAAGCTCCCGGGTATCTCGTCAGGAGGTCGTTGCCGGGTAGGTAAGGTTCGCCACGGAAATTTGCCGCATTTGCAAAGCGCGAGACGCATGTCTCAAGTCTTTTGTCGCACCCCTCGCGCAGCTCCACTCGGCAGGCGTCGTCGACTGCCCCTCGCGGCAGATCGCGAAGCTCCACGACGTTGCCGCTCGCGGAAAGGATCACGGCCGAGAGTCCGCAGTTTGGACCGCTGGTATATCGCAGCCGACCGAGCACGAACCGCTCGTCTACAGCCGTATCCAGCGTGAGCATTCCGCCACTGCTCGAGAGCACCTGCGCGACCACCGTTCTGCCCGCGAGGTCTACTCCGCACTTCTTGTCGCCGAACTCGGCCCGGCATTCGGCCGATGTCGCGGGGCAAACCGGCCCCTCAAGTACCGCCGCCGCACCGCGAAGCTCGGCAGAGAAGGAGTCGCCATCGATGTTCACGTTTCCAATTTCGCCCCCCATAAGCTGAATCGGCGGGCTCTCAGGGCTCCGCCAATCGACCACAGCCAAGCTGACCTGTGCGCCATCCCAACGGCCCACCGACAAATCTGCGTCGTTAAGGGTTGCGCTGGTCAAGGCTCCCGCCACCTCGCCGGACTGAGCCTCGAGACCGCGCGATCGCGTTATGGCCGAAGGAGTCACTCCAGGGGCCGGGTCGAATCTGGTGCCCCCCGCGATCACCGGTCCGTCGTGGCTGGTGAGTGCGATGCCCGCACCGTCCCGCCGCTCCAGTCGCCAGCACAGTGCCAAGGTCGTGAGCTCGCCATCCGCAACGCCCATTCCTCAGGCCTCGCGCACTTCGATGAGCGGAACCGACGGCGCTTCGCCCGCAAGGAAGGTCGCTCGGTTGATCTCAATTCGATCCTCAGCAAAGCGCACCGGTGTATCGAACATGAAGCCGGCGGTAACAGCCGCGCCCGGCGCCGGCGGTTCGTTTAGGCGTACCACTCCTTGATCATCCAGCGCCCATGCCGTCAGCATCTCAATGCCATCCACTGCTACGCGAACGCTCCCCGGCACTGGCCGAGTAATCCGCCGCCGCTCGCCGGAGCCATAGCTTTTCACGAGGTCGAAACTGTCCGCGGATCCGTCGCCCGTACCGATTGCCTGGTCCATGGCGCTCGGTGCGCCGGTCATCCCGTTCGAGCTGTTGTCGTATGGGTCGCGGAACCGGAAGGCGATCGCCGGTCCTCGGCGGGCGCGAAAGAACGACAGCAAAGTCTGCAGTTCCAAATCGCCGCGAACGCCGGGGCCCGCATCGAACCGAAGGCGCGCCTGGTCCCAGTTGACATTCCTCGCTTCAAAGCCGCTCGCGCTTGTCACGATGTTCGTCGAGAAATTCGGCGCAACGCTAGCCTCCTGGCCGATTTCGATCGGAAACTGCACGTCATCGAATGGCGTCACCGCCTCCTCCTCTCCAAACAAAGTCACGCCGTCGCGCAGCACTTGAGGCAGCGCCCACACGAACACTTCCGCGCAGCCGCGACCGCGCGCCTCGAGTGCCGCGTCGACGATCAGACGCCACTGCTCGCGATCAGCCGAGTCAGCGACGAACCCCGAAAGATAATGCTGCTCTTCAATCGGGTAGCCGAGCCTCGCGCTCACCTCCGTATAGGCGTTCACTCGGACGGCGCTTCGTCGGCCCGTCACCCACTCGTAATCCTCACACTGCAGCACATCGAAGGCGGGCCGCGCCCAGCCCGGCGGCAGGTTCGCACGCCGCACCTCTGCCGCTGTCGGGTCGAGAACCGTCGGCAGATAGACCAGCAGCAACGTGCGCGCGGTCGCCGATTCTTCCTTCACCGCGGCAGCAATTGTCGCGGTGGAAGCGGCGAGCAGCGCCCCGGCGTCGTCGAGCAGCTGGAGCTGCGCCTCGTTCAAGAGTCCCCGCACATCCACGATCTCGACCGGATCGCCGCCAAGCGCCGCTCTGGCGGCATCGTCATAAAGGCAGATCGCGCCTGATGCAGTCACCCACCACCACGGCTCGCCGATCTGCACTTGCGGCAGAAGCCCCGCCTCTTCCGCAATTCCGGCCAGCTCCGTCGCAGCCGATCTCAGAAAGTCGATCGCCGTCGCATTCGCCGGGGAGACGAGAGCCGACGGCGGGTCCCAGCCGGTCAGCGCGCCGTTCCCGTCGAAGGCGCGTTGCTTCCAGCCGTCCGGGCAGAACATGTCGAGGATCTCGTAAGAGATCGACCAGATCACATCGTAACCATGCGCCTTGGCCGCCCGCGCGAAATCGCGGGTCCAGGCCAGCGCCGCACTGTTGAATGTCCGTGCCGGATCGAGCAGCCCGGTCCCGTCAAGCGCGAAATAATGGCTCATCCCGATGTAGTGATTGATGACGCCCCGATAGCCGAGCCGCTCGATCGCCTGCACCACGCGCTCGGGAGGCAGGTCGTACAGATCGTCATATCCCGTGGCGATCCGAAGCCCGTGCTCGGGCGCGACCGCATCGTTGATCGCGAGCACGCTTCCGGCGCCTTCGCAAACCAAATTGCTGATGGTCGCGGAAGCCTGCGCCGGCAAAGCGAACAGCGCCTCCGAGCCTTCGACATATCCCGGCGCGACCAGGCTGATGAACATCCGGTCGATCCGCGTAGGATCGATTCTCACCGCATCCCCAGGCAAGCTGAAGCCGGCGTCGAGCGCGTTGAAGTCGAGCATGATGTCAGCGCTTTCGGATGTTCCGCTCGCATAATTCCAAAGGCGCACGAGCCAGGTCTGAGCGTCCCCGTTCGAGTCCGTTCCCTCGATCGTCAGTGTCGGACCGTTGCTCGCGTCGAGCGCCATCACGCCGGTCGATTCCCAGTGAAAGCTCAGCGTGCAATTAGAATAATCGCGGTTCGTCTCCCGAGCATGCGCGGGGTGCGCGCGCGAATCTTCACTCTCCCAAATGATGCCGACGAGGTCGCCGTTGCGCAGGAACTCACATTGGATCGACAGCCCGTGCCGGTCGGCCGACGTGACCAGGCTCGCAATCGTCCCGCGCGGAAAATCGACCGTCCAGTGCAGCGGATCGAAACGCTTGACGAACGTTCGGACGATCTTCGCGTCCGGTCGCGTGAACCACAGGTTCATCGCCGCTCTGCCAGCGCTGAACGGATGGCCCGGGCCACTTGCCGGCTCGACTGCCGAAGCACTTGAGGATCGGATGGCGCCGGCGCCTGGATGGCGATTGCCACCCGAACGTCCCTCGCGCTCCCGCCGCCCCGCTCGATGCGCCCGCCACCCGGCGGAACGAACAGCTCGGGCCCATTCTCGCCGACCACATAGGGCCGCCCGCCGGTCACCGGACCACCGGTCGCTCTTCCCGGCGCGCCAAGCAGCCCGGCAACCAGGCTGCCGAAACCGTTCAGCACGCCCGCTCCGAAGTTCCCGCCGCCCGGCGTCTGCAACAATGCGCGCAATGATGCCTGCGCGATATCGGACATCGCCGACAGCGCGACCTTCTTGAGATCGTCAAAACCCGTCTTGCCGGTCAGGATCGCCTTCGCGAGCGAGCTGTCGATCATTCTGCCGGCGCGGCCCGCGCCCGCAACCAGCGGCCCCTCCAGCTCGCCGCGCATCGAAGCGACATCGCGCGCGAAAGCGCTCGTGTCAGCGCGCACGCTGACCACGAGGCGTTCGATTTCCTCGTCCATTACTTTAGGCTTTCTGTTTGTTGGTAAAACGCCGCTTCAGTGCGTCGATTAGCCGACGTGCATTGTTGTGACAGCAAGCAAATTTATGTAAATTAAATGCGCTCGGTCTGTTCCGCGTGGCTTGAAGCTGTGTGGGGGAGACATTCCATGAAAAACCTTGTCGCACTTTTGCTGGCGTCATCCTTGGCTGGATGCAGCAATGGACCGGGGGGTGAACCGCCAGGGCCCATTCCCAATGCTTACCCTGGTTCAGATGGAGTGCCGGTTGGCACGGCAGTCCTGTGTGATCGACCCTTGCCACGCCAGCAGCTGTACACGGCGCCGATCTTGGGTGCTCAGATACTCGGAGCAACCCCGCTTCAAACCGTCTACCACGCGACGCTTCCCAACGGGTCGCTGGTCTGCGGCTACTGGGATGCCATTCACTCGCCTCCGCAGCCGCTGAAACCTGGCGGCAACCAACTTGCCGGCACAACGGACATTATCCATGCCCCCGCGGGGGATAGCGCGTTCAAGCTGGGGTTGACTGCGCCGAGCCACATAGATGTGGACCCTATTACCAACTTCCCCAAAGACACGTCATCGGTGGGGCTTTTTAGCACGGCCGTGAGCTTCGGGCCGGGAGCGGTGTTCTCGTTGCGGGTAACGTTCCAGAATCCTTGCGGCCCGCATCTCGCGCCGGTGTCGGGCGGGCTCAGCAACGCCTGGGCGGTGTCAATCGCCGCGAGCGAGGGCGATGAAAGAGACCTTGGAACGGACCGACGGCTGTGGGTCACGTTCAGGATCAAGGGCAAAGGCGCGACGCTGAATGTTTGGGAGACCGGCACCGACGAACCACTCAAGGCCGACACGGTTAACCCGGCGATTTACAAAGCAATTTTCGGCGATCCCGAGACCTGCGGAACCGGCCACAAGCCCTTCACGCTGACGTTGTACGTGAATCGCGCGACAGGAAGCGGAGTGGCGAGCCTGGCGGGACCGGCGCTCGAGGTGGCCATGAGTCAGGACCGCAATGTCAAACCGCTCGATTTGCCGTTCAATATGCACTTGTTTGGAACCGCCGGGCCAGTGATCGAAACCGTTGGCACAACGCTCGCGAACTGCTGTTCAGAAGGTGCCCCGATATCCGTGGAGGTGACCGATTTCCAAATCAAACAATTGCTTCGTTCACCGTTTGGGCCGTTCGAGCCCAATGTTCCCAATCCGCCGCCGATCAATCCATATTAGCGAATACGTTTGTTTGCCCGAAGTTTGACAACGATAAACGTGGTCCAACTACGGCTGTCAGACTGGGCTCTCGTCACCCTTCGCTCGACCGAAGCACTTTATTGCCGCTTCTCATCAGGAAAACGTAGCTGCAGCGCTTCGATCGTCTTCGCATCCGGTGGATCGACGGGCGAAGCGACATTCATTGCGAGCGCAAGCTCCATCGGTGTGCAGTTCCAGAAGTCGTCCGGTCGCCAGTCCAGCAACATGCTTGCCGCGCTGCTCAATCGCGCCGCGGCCTCACCGAATTTGCTCATCGCCCCTGAAGGATCTGCGACAGCACCAGCTTCAGCACCGATGTGATCTTCGCCAGGCCCTTCTCGACCACGGCCTCGCCGATCCGCGCACGCGTGATTGTCTCCGAGCGCGCCCGCGACAGATGATCGAACAGTGCCGCAATCTCGTGCAGCTTCAGCGCACCCGCGGCCGCGCGCTCGACCAACTCGAACAGCGACCCGAGCTCCTCTTCCGCCGCGACCAGCGCGCCGAACGTCGGACGAAGCAGCAGCGTTTCCCCCGCAACCTCCAGGCTCGCCTCGCCGCGATAAGGATTCGCCGCTGTCACAGCGCCACCACTTCGCCCGAGCTTTCGAGCGCGATCGTATAATTGCGCTCGCCGTTGAAATCGCCGGCATATTCGAGGCGCGTGACCAGGAATTCGCCCTGCATGCGCTCGCCGCTCTCGAAGCTCAGCTCGTAAGCTTCGAGGTCGCCCGAAAGCGCCAGTGATTTCACCTGCGTTTCCGCCGCGCTGCCCGTGAAGATCCCGCTCGCCGCGACCGACACCGATCGCACGCCCGCGCCCGACAGCAGCTCGCGCCAGCCGCCACTGCCCTTGTTGGTGATTACGACTGAATCGCCGTTGATCGACAATTGCGTCGTCTTGAGGCCCGCCACCGTCGAGTAAGCCGGCGTAGCCGAGCCATCCCCGATCTTGAGCAAAAATGCGCTGCCGCGCTCTGCCGCCATATCTTACTCCTTTGTCCAAAATGACCCCCTCCCCGCGCGGGAGACGGAGGAATTCAAGCCGAATGCTTGTTGGGGGTGAGAGGCGTCAGCTCTCCGCCAGCATCCGCGCTCGAAAGTCGACGGCGGCTGCCCAGGGGCCGGCCACGTCTCTAACCACGCGTCGCCGCACCAGACGCATTGTGACCAACTGCCAGCCGGCCATAGGCCCAAGCGCTGCAAGGGCTTCTTCGGTCGCGTCTGCCAGCGCGTGCAGCCGAACCGGCTGGTCGTCCCAAAGGGTTATCGCAACCATGACCTCGCGTCCCTGACCGGTCTTGTGACTCCAGTCGGTCTCGGTCATCGCGTCGAGCGCGGCATAGGGATAGGAGGCGCGGGCCGGAGGACCGTCGAAGACTCCGCTCAATCCCGCGATTCCGTTCAAGGCGACCGCAATGGCGCTTTGCAACGCCCCGCCCGCACTCACGCGACTTCTCCTGCGAGGAACCGCAGGCTGGGCTCGATAAGCCAGCGCTTGAGAATGCCTCTGCCGTTGATGCGTACCTGCTCCTGGCCGGCCTCGACCGCGCGGTCCCCAAAGACCGATCGGAGCCGTTCCGCGATGCGCTGGACCTGCTGCTCACGCGCGTTTCGCGCAAGTTGCTCGGCGCGCGTCATCAGCCGCGTCATCATGCCCGCACCTCCTCGCACCGCATCGAAATCCGGTCTTCCTTCAGAGGATCGTCGATCAATTGCCGCACCATCAGGTTGCGAGCGCCCCAGCTGATCCGCTGGTCGAGTGCGAGACCCTCGCGCCGGCGGACCGTGACTCGAAAGCGTGACATCGCGCTTAGGGCCTGTCCTTCGCTTTCCTGCCCAACGCTATCCAGCGCGACCGCCGCCAGGCACCGGCACACCTCTTCCCAGCCCGGCTCCTGAAGGCCCATCTCATTGCGGACCGAGATCGGCCGCTCGACGATGATTCTCTCTCGAAGCGTGCCCGCGAACTCGCTCATGCGAGCCTCAGCCGGCGATATGGATGCCACAAGGCCGTTACAGCCGCGGGCGGCCCGCCACCCTCACTGTCCCGCGTCGTGAACATATGTGCGACGAGCCGAAGAACGCCCTGACGGATCGGCTCCGGAACTCCGTTCTCGTCGTCGGCCATGCCGGCTGCGCCCGTCGCTCGGACGCGCCTCGTTCCATTTTGAGCAATCGCACGGACCCAGCCGTCGCCCGATGAGTCTATGTCGACCGAGTACGAACCGCTTCCCATTGGCGACGCCTGGCCATCGTCGCCAATCGATTCCACCGCGCTGATGGATCGTACCGGCGTCAACGGCAGCCGTTCCCACGCTCCCCTAGCCGCAAGGTCGAGCGTGAAGTCGCGAGCGATCACGACCTGGTTGATGAAGGTTTCGCAAAGAGCGCTGGCCGTGCGGATCAACCCCGCGAGCACAGCCTCCTCCTCGCCGGTCTCGATCCGCAGATAAGCCTGCGCCTCGCTCAGCGTGACAATCGGCAAAGCCAGTCCGGACTCGGTCATCAGCGCCTCTCCACGCGAATGACGATCGACCGCTCGTCGACCCGCCCCGACGCGGTCGTGATGCGGTTCACGACACTGTACAGCCGGCCGGCAACTCCGCCTCCGGCCTTCACCGTCGAGGTAGAGGCATCGAAGGCGGTCCCCACGATACTTATGCCATCCGGCTCGTCTGGAACGACGGACCAATCGCTCGTCGCAAGCAGCTCGCCGTCGCCGAGATACTCGGCTCCCCAGTCGATCGAATAGTCGAGGACCGCTTGCGGATCCTTGAGAAGAAGGCTCATTTCGATTCCTTGGCTGATGGTTCAGCGCGCTTCGGGCTGCAGCAATTGGTCTGCTTTCGCGCTGATGATGCGGTGCCTGGGCGGTTTCGTCGTTGAATTTGCTGGGGCGGGGTCCGCACAGATCGGCACCTCGCTTAACGCATTCGCTCCGATGCTCATGCGCGTCAGTCCTTTGGATAGAGAATGACTTGGTAGCTCTCGAGCGTCACCGTTTCGGTCGCGTTCGCGAGCTGCCCGGTAATGCTGATCGTTGTCGCTTGCCCCGTGTCGATCGAAGTCGGAGCAACGACATAATCGACGGTGCTTCCCGGCTTGTACCGCGCGACATAGCCATCCTGCGAATTGGCGACCCCGCGATTGGCGATCGAGGCGGCGACATGAATCCCGCTGTTAGTTGTCTGGCTGACGTTCTCGATTGCTGTCCCGCCGAACTTCACTTTGATCGTCTTCAGGTTCGCGCTGTTCGACCAGCTGAATCTCGCCTTCACTTCGATCCGGCCGTTGACGCCCATTGCATTCGCAGCAAGCTGGATGTTCGCGAGGACCGCTTCCGCCGTATCGCCCGTGTGCGACGTGGGCGCCGCATTCTGGTCGAGGACATACGCGCCCCCCAGGTTCTTCGCGGCCGCTGCCGCGCTCGCAATTTCGCTCAGATTGTTTGCGGGCTGAAGGAAGTCGCCGGCGTCGTGACTTGCTGCCGAGCCAATGTTCGAAGCGCTGACGCTTCCGCCGTAACAGGTCACTCCGTTGATCTGGAAACCGTTCGAGCTGTTGCCGTCAACGTCGACCCACTGCCCGTTGCCATCCTTGACCGAGCTCGAGGCGCTGTTGTTCGCGTAACTCAGCAGCCACAGGCCGGCGAAGTTACCGGAGCCCGAGATCGGGCTTGCGCCCCCACCGCCGGAAAACACCGCCAGTCCATCTACCTGGAGTGTCCCTGGGGAATCGACGCCGAGAACCGACGCGTTTCCATCGGTTGCGGCGAACAGGCCTCCCCTGATGGCCGTTCGGCAGCCGCCAACGCCACCCCCCGCAACGGAAAGGCTGCTGAGACGAACGCAATCGCTCGCCGCGCTCTCGAACTCGCCTCCGCGAATGTCCAGGATCGCACCGGCAGCGCGAATATGGTTCAGGCAACCATTGTAGTTGTTGTCCTCGAAGACGTGGGCATAGCCTCCATCGTCGGCGATCCCGATGACGCTGCCGCTCTCATTGATCTGGCATCGCTTGACTGCGATCCGATTGCAGTAGCCTCCTGCCACCCCGGGCGTCAGAGCGCTTCCGTTGACGATCCAGACGCCTGCCCCACCGTCGTTCTGAGCTGCGATTTCGCAGAGGTCCAGGTCGACCAGTTCCGACTGGTCGAGAACCACGCCATATTTGAAACCGGCGAAGACGACGTTCCGTGCGGCGATGTAAGTACCGCCCGTGTCGTAATAGGCCGCCCCGACGTTGGCGGAATTGCTGTTCTCGATCCCGATGTCTTCGAGGACGATGTGAACCGGCGTCGAGCTGTTGATCGGCGATGATGTGACGAGGCCCGATCCATTGCGAAGATCCTCGCCCGCAGTGGCGCCGTTTCCGCCGACATGCGTCGAAACGATCTTGGACGACAGTCGCCCCGCACCCCTGATGACCGTCCTTGGGTGAAGCGTCAGATATGAGGAGGCGAGATAAGCTCCCTCGGGAAAATAAAGGGCTCCTCCGCCGATGCTCCCGAGATAATCGAGGGCGCCCTGGATCGCCGCGGTGTCGTCGGTGACGCCGTCTCCGACAGCGCCGAACGACTTGACGTTCGTCGGCCCGGAACCCGCGCGGGCGGCGTCGAGCTGTGAATACCACTCGGCTGCCGCAACCAGCGCGATCGTCTTTGTGCCGCTCTTGAAGTTGGTTTTGTTTCCGTCGATCGGGTCCCGGCTGATCACCCCGCCCGCCAGCAGCGTTCCGCGACCGACTTCGGTGTCGGTCGGATAATCCACGCCCAGCGCCGAATAATAGAAGCTGTCGCCGGCCGCGCACCCGCTGGTGAAGCTCGCGAACCCGTTGACCGCCGGGCCAAGAATGAAGTCGTCCGTTCCCGTCGTCGTCGAATAGTTGCGCACAAGGTCGACGAACTTGGGCTGAAAAGCATCCGCCATTGCGGCTCCTCGAATGAATGAAAATGGATGGGGGTCGCAGCAGGGGGCCTGCGACCCCCGCGGCGCCTCAGGCGAATTTCAGAAGCTTGATGCTTTCCGAGTTCACGACCTGTGCGCCGACCCGCTTGGTCGCGTAGAAATGGACGTACGGCTTGTGGGTGTAGGGATCGCGAAGGATCGTCGTCGCCTTGCGCTCCGCGATCACGTAGCCCGCCTTGAAATTGCCGAACGCGATCGACAGCGATCCCGCGGCGATGTCCGGCATGTCCTCCGCCTCGATCAGCGGATAGCCGAGCAGGCTCGCCGGCTGCCCCGCGGCCAGGCTCGGCTGGAACATGAACGCACCGTCGGCGGTCCTGAACTTGCGGATCTCCGCCGCCGTCGCAGAGTTCATCACGAACGCCGCTCCCTGCCGATAGGGCGACCGCAAGGACTGAACGAGATCGATCAGGACATCCTCCGGATCGCTGGCAGCGAACCCGCCCGCAACGCCCGTCGAAATCGTCTGGAGCGTGCCCATGGGCCGCGCCGAATCCACCGCCGCCGACGTCGGCGAGCTCAGGAATCCAAGCGGCTGGTTGATGCCGGATCCGCTGACGAACGCCGCGCCCTCGGCCCGCGCAAACTCCGTCGCAATCTCATGCGCGAGCCAGCTCTCGACGTCGAACATCGCATCGTCGAGCATCTGCTGCGACGCCGCCGGATTGGCGTAGAGCTCGCCCGAAGCCGGCACGATCTCCGTAAATGCCGGGGTCCCCGTCTCCGGCCGGTCCGCCTCGTAGGCAACCCAGCCCGACGGAGTCCCGCCGCTCGCGATCAATTTGCGATAGCCGGCACTTCCGACCTTGACGACATTGGCGATTGCCCGGATCGGCGAGATTGCCGTCAGCGTCCGGTCGATCCGCTCATCGATTTCCTCCGGCACCGCATAGCCGCCCACCACATCCGACGACCCCGCGACCGCCTTCGTCTCCAGGCTCGCCTCGATCCCGCGCCGCACATATTGGTCGATGAAGCTCGAGCTTTCCGCCGACTTCACCCCGTCCAGAGCGGGCCGCTGCGCAGCAATCACCCCGCTCGCGATCTTCGCCTTCAGCGTCTCCAGCTCGGCCTTGAGCGCCGCGACGCCGTCATCTTCTTCTTCAAACGCATCGAACGACTGCTCGAGCGCTTCTGCCTTCACTTCCACCATTCACGTCTCTCCTGCACAAACAAAAAGGGCCGCGGAAACCGCGACCCTCATCATCTCTTCATTCGTCATCCCGGACTTGATCCCGGACCCGCCTTCCTATTTCATGCCGCGAAGTTGCAGCTGTCGCATTTGTCAGTCCTGAGCTGGGCAGCACTCTGCGTCGCGCTTTCGGTGATTGGCAGTCTGCTCACCGTGATCTGCTTAGCTATCCTGAATGGGATAAACTTCTCGAACCCATTCTTCCTCCTAAGCAAGCTTCAGCTGCTCTTGGCCTTCATCGGCTACAGCTTGCTCGTAAACGCTTTGGGCGCTGCTGCTCTGATGCTTGCCTTTGCTATCAGAAAGCATTTGGGCTCACGCTAGGTTTTCAACCGCGTGCACCCGAGCCTTCGGCTGCATCGCTAGCTAGCGCGTCTCAATTCCTCTCGTTACGAAACAGCCATGACCGCGTACCAGTCAGTGAACCCGTTCCAGTCCTACCTTCTTCCTGGAGAGCGCATCTCGTGGACAGGCCAGCCCAAGCAGGGCTTGGCGCTCGGCCCCCGAGATGGACTCCTGATTCCGTTCAGCCTCCTATGGGGCGGTTTCGCGCTTTTCTGGAACGTCGGTGTTTGGACCTTTCCAAAGACTGGCCAGGGGATCGACTGGTTCATGAGGCTTTGGGGCCTGCCCTTCCTCGTCGCCGGGCTCTACTTCATCATGGGTCGCTTCTTCCACGACGCCGCCATCCGCAAACGCCTCTTCTATGCCGTTACCGATCAGCGCGTCCTGGTCCTTCGTGGCTCGAAAATTACCTCACTCGACATTCGCCGGCTCCCGCGCCTGGAGCTTTCCGAGCACCGCGACGGCACCGGCACTCTGGCCTTCGAAGCCGCGAATTCTGGGCCCTGGGGAGGGGGCATGAACGGGCTTAGCTGGTGGCTTCCGGCGCTAAGCACCGCCACCCAATTCTTCCGCGTCGCCAGTCCGCGCAAGGTGTACGAGCTCATCCGCAACCAAGCCAAAACCTAACCTGAGCATGCACCCGGGCCTTCGGCTGCATCGGGTTCGCGACCGTCGTCGCCTCGAAACTCAATCGCATGCACCCGGGCCCTCGGCTGCATCGGGTTCGCGACCAGGCTTACCTCGACCAGCTCCAGCTCAACCAGCTCTCGCAAACCCGCCGCGCTCTTTGCCTCGCGGACGCGATAGCCGAAGCTCAGCCCATCGACCTTCCCGCCGCCGAGCAGCCGCGACGCACGCGCATCGCCCACGCTTGCGATCACCCGCAAGCCTCGCGCGTCCTCGCTCAGATGCTCGACCCGCCCGATCACCGCGCCGGCCTTGTGCTGCCACAAGAGCGGAACCTCGCCGGCACGCTCCAGCGCCTTCGCGAACGCGCCCTTTCGGATGATGTCTCCGCCCTTGTCCGGCCGATCGAACACCGCCCCGTAGCCGGCGAAGCGCAGCACCTTGTTCCCCGGCGAAGGCCGGGGCCCAGGAGCGCCGTAAGGTGCTGCTGTGGCATCGCCCTGGACTCCCGCCTTCGGCGGAGAACTACGCACGCAGCAGCTCCAAGAGCCCGAGCTTCACGGCCATCCCAGCGAGCACCATCGCGCAAGCCAGGCGCACAACCCAGGTCACCACCGCCCGCCAAGCGCTCCGCTTCGCATCGCGCCA
>Ga0070658_10002138_pt1 | contig 16580 bp, 10 predicted proteins | sample KBSC13metaG_FD_64664 | JGI IMG/M metagenome (GOLD analysis project Ga0070658, IMG submission 64664) | Corn rhizosphere microbial communities from Kellogg Biological Station, Michigan, USA - KBS C1-3 metaG | ecosystem: Host-associated > Plants > Roots > Rhizosphere > Soil ...
TGAGGCTCAGTCGATGACGGCGCACAACGTCAAGAATGCCGGCCAGGCGGTGACTATCGACATCGGCGACGCCTTCGACATCCACCCGAAGAATAAGCAGGAAGTCGGCCGCCGTCTAGAACTCGTCGCTCTGGCAAAGGCCTACGGTCAGGACGTCCCGTACTCGGGCCCGGATTATACCGGCATGAAGATCGAGGGCTCGACGATCCGCCTGACGTTCCGTCACACCGACTCGATGGGGCCTCACGGCGATAAGTTGCGGGGTTTCGCCATCGCGGGGGCAGACAAGAAGTTCGTCTGGGCCGATGCCACGGTCGACGGTAAGACGATCATCGTGTCGTCGCCCGAGGTTCCCAATCCCGTCGCCGTCCGGTATGGCTGGGCTAATAATCCGGTCTGCAATCTGTACAACGGCCAGGGCCTCCCGGCCAGCCCGTTCCGAACAGATCAGTGGTGACCCCTCACTCCGGCTTCGCCACCCCTCTCCCATTCCGATGGGAGAGGGGTTTGTGGTTTGAGTCATCGCAAAGTCGAACGAACCATCATCAGCGGTTTCGTCTGGGTGGTACGGTGCTGTCGCGAACGACGAGCTCGGTGGGCAGGGTGTGTCGACCCACCACGGGTCGACGTCCCGCGGGATCCAGCAAGGCGTCCATGATGCGGCGAGCGGCCACCGTGCCCATTTCGCGGACAGGTTGGCGCACCGTGGTCATGGGAGGGATCTGCTTGTCCGCGGACGGGGGATCGTCGAAGCCCATGACGCTCACATCGATGGGGACATCGACCGCGCGTGCGTAGAGCACGTCCATGGCAGTGCGCGCCATGTTGAAGTCGCACCCGAGGATGGCTGTCGGCATCTTGCGGCGCAGGATCAGTCGATGGACCCATTCGCCGATGAGCTCGTGGAAGAGGTCGTACCGATAACCGTCGTTCATCAAGCAGCGATCGGCCTCGACCGGGCAACCGGCGGCCTTCGCGGATTCGATGAAGCCGTGCATGCGATCGGAGTGGTCGAGGTGATCGGTGGCGAGGTTGATGCAGCCGAGTTCGCGGTGGCCGAGTTCTATGAGATGGCGTGCCGCAGCCGCGCCGCCTTCGCGATTGGCGCAGTCAACGGTTGGCAGGTCGGCGTTCGGGCCTCCAAAGCTTGCGCCGACGGCCACAAACACGATACCGGCATCGGTGAGGGCGCGGAGTGTGGGCAACTCGGAAAGCTCCGTCGCCAGAATCATCAGGGCGTCGTAACCGCCGGTCGTGGCAAGCTTAAGATAGTCGGCGGGGTACGCGCTGACGAGGTCGAGACGCGCCCGACCGTCGAGCTCGGCTTCGACGCCGCGGAGCAACGGGCCGAAGAAGATGTCCTCCGGATCGAAATCCAGGCTGCCTTCTAGAATATTGGGGCCATGCGGGCCGAATATGGCGGCGATTTTGAGAGGCTGCGGCAACGCGACTCACCCCCGAGTAAATTGATAATGGACAATGGATGGTTGACAATAAAAATGTCGGCACTTCGTTGTCAATTGTTCATTATCAATTGTCAATTTCTAATTACACGTTACCATGTGTAAGCGCTTTCTCGCAAGCTGGTAGGAACTCGGGCTCGGTCTTAGGTTCGACGAAGAATTTGGGCGACATCAGCGTGATGTCGACGGATAGCGATCTCATAAGCGGTTCGACCTTTGGTGCTTTTCAGGAGAGGATTTGCTCCATGAGCCAGCAACGTTTTGACCGCTTTGACGTTGCCCTTGCCGGCCGCCATCATCAGGGGCGTGAGACCGTTGGGTGCCTGGTGGTTGATAGCCGCGCCGTGCGTCAAAAGCATGTCAATGGCTATGACGTCGTCGTTCGTGGCCGCGCTGAATAACGCCGTCGATCCTTCCGAGGTCTCCGCATCGACCCGTGCTCCGTGGGCGATAAGACTGTTGACGGCCCCGTCGTTTCGCGAGTCTATGGCCAACATGAGCGGCGTAATATCCACCTTGCCGATGGTATTGGGATCAGCCCCCTTCGACAGCAGCGCATCAACCACACCTTCTGAACGACGCACATTTTCGCACGCTGCCAATATCGCCGGAGTTCCCAACCTGCTTACGGCGTTGGGATTGGAGCCATGATCCAGTAGGTAGTTCACCCGCTCCTCGTCTCCTCGAATACATTGGGTGACTAAGGCGTCGTCGACAGGTGGCTCGGAACCCTTGCCGACATGTCCGCAACCTATGCCACATATGATCGCAATCGTTGCCGCGGCGCCTGCTTTGGCAAGCCTTTTGTTAGGGGTGGGTCTTTGCAAATGTCAACTCCGAAATGATGGTTCTACTTCATTGGAACCGACGATGGGCTGATTGTTACACATACCGAGGCACAAATGAAGCGGCCCGTCGAAATCGATGGACCGCTTCCAATTGTCTATATCTACCCGTGAAAGTGCATGTTACGTCGCAGGGCACAGGCCCGTCGGCGGGGCGACGGAATAGCCAGGTTCGTCGATGTCGACGGGCTCGACGACCTCGTCCCGCGCTCCCCATTCCTCGGGCATCGGCATCGACAGGGCGTGCTCGAACTGAGCCTTGTACAGATGATAGTACAGGCCTCGACGCGCCAGCAGGTCGTTGTGTGTGCCGACTTCGACGATGCGGCCTTCTTGCAGCGTCACGATCTTGTCGGCGTGCATGATGGTCGACAATCGGTGCGCGATGATCAGGGTGGTGCGGCCGACCATCAGGCGGTTGAGCGCGCTTTGGATCAGCTTCTCGCTCTCACTGTCGAGCGCCGACGTCGCCTCGTCGAGGATGAGAATGCGCGGGTCGCGGAGGAAGGCGCGAGTGATCGCGATTCTCTGCTTCTGTCCGCCCGACAGCTTAGTGCCGCGCTCGCCGATCTCGGTCTCATAGCCTTCGGGTAGGCTCAGGATGAAGTCGTGCGCGTTTCCGGCGATGGCGGCCTCGACGACTTCCTCGTCGGTCGCACGCGGGCGGCCGTAGAGGATGTTGTCGCGGATGCTGCCGGTGAACAGGATATTGTCCTGCAGCACCATGCCGATGTTCTTGCGCAGCGACTTGATGGTGACGCCCTTGATGTCCTGGCCGTCGACAAGGATCGCGCCGCGGTTGACGTCGTAGAAGCGCGGGATCAGGTTGACCAGGGTCGACTTGCCGGCGCCGGACGGTCCGACGAACGCGACCACTTCACCGGGCTCGATCACCAGGTTCAGATCCTTGAGGATCGGCACGTCGGGATCGTAACCGAATCGAACGTTCTTCAACTCGATGCGTGCGTTGATGCGCTCGGGCAGGACGATGGCGTCCGGAGCCTCCTCTACGTCGGGCTTTTTGTCGAAGAGGTCGAAGATGCGCTCGATCGCCGCCGACGCGTTCGCGATGACGGCGGCCATGTCCGTCAACCGCTGGAGCGGGAAGTAGAACATGCCGAGCGTCGTGTAGAACGTGATCGCCATACCCGGCGTCATCTGGCCGGATAACACGCGGTGCGTGCCGTAGAGGAAGACGGTAACGGGGGCGACACTGGTCAACACGTTCGACACGGCCATGTTGAGCGCCTGGTAACGCACCGTGATGACCTGTCGATGGAACAGGCTCTTGTGCAGCCGGTGGAACAGGCGCTGTTCCCATTTCTCGCGGGCGAATGCCTGAACGACCGTGGCGCCGGCCACCTTCTCCTGCACCTGGCCGCTGAGTTCGGAGAGGCCGTCCTGCACCGCCAATGACGACTCGCGGATGCGCTGGCCGAAGAAGCGGACGCAGGTGACCCAGATCGGCAGGATCGTCAGCGAGACGAGTGCCATGGGGCGGTCCAGGCAGAAGAGCCAGATGACGACGCCTACGACCGACAGCGAGTCCATCCAGAGGAGGGTGCACGCGTTGCCGATGAAGTTCTGCGCCAGGCTGATGTCGGAAGTCAGGCGGGAGACGATGCTACCCGACCGGTTCTGGTGAAAAAAAGAGAGCGATAGGCTCTGGATGTGCTCGTAGAGATCGCTGCGGAGCTTGAAGATCACGCGCGTGCCGCCGACGTTGGTCAGCCATCCGCGAGTGAAGACGATCCCGCCGACGAGGACGAGGAACACCATGAGCGCGCCCAGGAGAACGTCGGCCTTATGGCTGAGGCTCGCGTGTGGCGACAGGTAGTTGAGAATGTGGTCGAAGACCGGGTAGAGCGCGTTGGTCTTGCCGTGCTTACTCGCGCCGAATCCGAGGATACGGTCGAGGGTGTAACCCGTGACACTGGGCACCACCGCCTGCAAGGCATAGTTGGCCATGCCGCAGAGCGTGGCGAAGGTAAAGAGGCCGAGGTGTGGTTTGATGTAGGCCAGGAACCGGATGATCGCCTGTCGCTCGCGCTTGGGATCGCGAGTGTACTCGTCGGCGCGCCTTGCGCGCGCCTCGTCGATAGCATCCCTCTTCCTGGCCTTGCGTAAGTTCGGTGGCTTTCCTACTGTCGTTGACATGTCTGACTCCTTCCCGCTTCGGGTGGTTTCCGAAAGCGGCTAGTCAGCCGAGCCCGATTGCCCGACCGCCCCCGCCGACAGGCGGGGTTACATAACGGGTGTCACTATCGACGACCCGGTCTGTTGCGTCGTGGTTGTCTGCTAAAACGAACCGTGGATATGATTCTATTGTTCCGCACATTTACCGGTAACTTCAAGTAGACATACGTAATTCATGCATAATTTGCCGAATTCTTGATGTTATCAAGCAGCCTCTCTATAGATGATGTCTCATCTCTGTAAATTGCACGGACAGTAGTCTGGATTCTCTTTATGACGGGGCGATGTGGGAGGTTCGTCGGCTGCCAGGGTTGACCCCGGCAGCCGACTTCGTGCTTGACTATGGTTTGAGGCGCATATTCTTAGTGTCGTCGGGGCAGAATTTCCACGGCGTATCGTCGGCGGCGGTTGTCAGGTCCCATTGATCCGCCATGTACTTCAGCCTCTCGTCGAGGTCTTGAGTCATGTTCCAGTAGCGCATGGGGCAGTTCTTGCTGCCGCTGCTGAAGAACCCCGCCTTCAGGTCGGCGTCCTGTTCTTTGGACATGCCACTAGTATCGATGGCCATATATTGGTCGACACCGTGATGACGGCCGCCAACCGAATGGCCAAGCTCATGCATCGTGGTGAAAACCATCAACTTGTCCACGAGTTCTTTTTTGTGCTGGGCAACATAGTAGCCCATGGTGTCGATCGCTATCCCAGTGCTTGTGGCTGCTTCCTTCCACTTGAAGCCGACATCCGGCATGTCGATGAAAGGCGGTAGCCTGTGTCCCAAACCGTCGACCATGCCTCCACATTTCTCACGATTGACGATCAGATAAGCGGTGGTCCGAGGGCAGTGTGGGATAGCATCGGCCGCGGTCGTGTTTATCATCCCCATACAGGTTCCCGGCTCATCGTATTCAAGACCGGTGACCCACACCGCCGCTTGCTGCATCTCGGTCACCGCCGTCTTGTTAAAGTTGATCCATCGAGGAAAACGCGCTCCCTCCATGGCCTGAAGGCGAGTAGGGTCACTAAGATAATAGACTCGCACGCCCGCCACCCGGCCAAACTGCTCCGCGCCGACTCGATAAATGGCGCGATCCGTCCCGTCGAGCTTAAGGAAGAGCTTTCGGCGATCCGGCAGAAGCCGGGCAAACTCCTCGGAATCGTCGGCCTTTTGCACGACAAAGCCACGATACTCCTCGTAAAAGACCAGGCCGTCGCCTTTCGTCTTCCATCCTTCCGGAGTATTCTCCTCATCCCAATCCGCGGGGATATCGCGGTCCCAGAGCTCGTTGTCCTTCTCCCACTGATCCGCGACGTGGTTCCCGTTGTCATCGAGAGGCAACGAGATGTATGGGACAGCAGGATCGACGTCGGACGTCGAGTCGAGACCCAGCGCCTCACATCGGGCGCTGATGCGGCCGTACGCGGCGGTGTCACGAGCGGCGACATTGACCGTAGCGTCGAAGGCCGCGGCACTCTTCGTGCGAACATGTTGCTCGTCGACCCACTCGAAGTCCGCCGGCTGGTCGTGCGGAAAGAACAGGCTCTTCTTGACATCCGAACTCGCCGGGTAGTTCATGCAGATGCCGGCCTGCTCGGCGACTTCCTTCAGGTAGACGTCGATTCGGGAGCGGTCGGCATTGCTCGGTTGATTTCCGGGTTTGGATGGGTCGCGCAGAAGGACATGAAAGGAAATGGGCTTGGCATCGCCGAACAGCTTGGCGGCAGCAGTACCGGCGTCCGCCGCGTCGGGCATCGGAGCCCACTTCTTGTACCCGTCGACGTCGACGGGTTCGATCCGCAGCTCTAACGGCTTCGGGTGCATGACGATGGTGAGCGTCTCGTCGCCCGTGTAGTTGAGGGCGCCCTTGGTGATGTTGAACTGCTCCGACCCCCTGACGATCGCCGGCTTGCCGGTGGCCATCGCAGCCTTGATCTGCGAGAGTTTCAAGACCATTACGGGGATCGGGCATGACTTGCCCGGCTGCGCCTCGGGTTTTCTGCTGGTTTCCGCCGCAAACATCCCAAGAGCGTCGAGCATCATCGCGTCGCTAATCTTGTAGGTCCGCGCCCCATCCTTATCCCTCGACGTGGCCGTGCCTTCGGCAAATCCGCCAATCCCCCCGGCCCAAGGATAGAGGGAATCGCCATGCCCGGACGTCACCAGCATGAAATTGGCGACACTGTTCTTGAACGTCCCGTTTGCGTCGGTTCGTCCTTCCTTATCGAAAACCATCTTTTTGAAGTTGCCACTTCCGCCTTTTGGCGCGGCGCCATCCATCAGCGGCTCGAACCGGAAGGAGGAGGAGCTTGCGCCTGGGTTGAGCGCCGACGCGAAGTAGTCGTCCGTACCCGCGATCTGCGGATACATCATGCACCTGGTGCGGATCGACGCCTGGGCATGCAGGTGTTCACCGGCGCCGTCGGTCATCTCGTAAGCGACATCATAGCGGATTTCGCAGGGGACGCCGTCGCTGGAGGAGGCGGCAGCCCCGTGGGTAGTAGGCTTGAACTGAGACTGATTACTCGCAGGCGCGTTGAGCTTCTTGGCTACGTCGTTTCCCCACTGCTGCAGCTTCTTGATCTCTGCCATAGTCAAAGGCTGACCGTGTTGGCCCTTGGCGATGATTCTGGCGATGTCCGGTGGCGTTCCCGGAGGCAGAGAATCAGCCCGTACAGCAATGGGTGTCACTGTGCTGAGCAGCAATGCGAACAGGATAATCAGGCAGCCATGACTTTTCATGGCTGCTATGTACTCTAAGCTGTAATCATTATCCTTCTTTGTCCGAGTGCGACAGGTGATGGGTAACTAAGCGCGTGCTCAGTCCGCGATCCATATTGTCGACGCGTCGACCGTTCAAATAGGCGGCCTTGAGGTTGGCAATGCGGTGGAAGTCGTCGCCGCCACGGAAAGTGTAATAGTTATACCGTTGGTCTCCATACATCCCCGTCTTGACGTTGAATACCGAGCCCAGTTCCACCACTACCACCACGCTGTTCCTGTTATCGCGGTGCTCACTCATATGTCGCGCCGATTGGAGCGTGGCGTCGAAGTCGCTGGCGTTGGCGGCGCCGATCGTGGTTTCTTCCTTGCGCCGCAGAAGTCTGTCAATAAAGCCCGTCATCATGATCCCCCATTCTCAACTGGAACTACATCAGAGACATCATTAAGTCTGCCGGTTAGGGATGCATAAGTCGCAGGTCTGACTTGCGGTCCATATTGGCCTTCACCATTGTCGACATCTTGGCGCTGAGCCGCGACTGAAGCTTTTGCACTTCTACGTGTTTGATCACGTAGTCCTTCTGAAGCGCCTCGCGGTCAAATCCCTTTTGCGACCGAGCAATCAGATCCTTCTGGGCCTTCAGCGTCGTCGTCTGCGTTTCGATCTGCCGGCGCTGTCTCGCAAGATCGTAGTAGTTGCTGATCGTTCGGTAATAGGGCGAATCGTTTCCGCCGACCATCCTGAGGTCGTTTCGGTAGGTCGTAAACACTTTGTCCTGGGGCTTGGCGCGGATGACCTTAATGCCGGAAATCTCGCGATTGCGTGAGAACAGGTCCATCGAGGAGATGAGGTCCCAGTCTTCCAACGCGGGCATAAGGAGGTCGATACTGTCGGCGATGCGCTCGATCTCGTCCTTTTCATCGAGATTGAACATCCGCGAAAGTCGACCGGGGCTGAGCCACTTGAGGTGACCGAGCTCATGGAAGAACCAGACCTGAAACGCCATCTTGACGTTGGTAAGGATTGTATCTGCTTCTCTCTTTCGCTCCTCCGAATCGGCGAGAGAGCGGCTGCGGAGATGAAGCCCAGCGTTGATCTCGTCGAGCATGCGGGCTTCCTGCGCGGGGGAGAACCAGGAGTACTGTAGAACGTGTTGGTCGACAATCAACGTCGGCCGCTTGCCTGGCTTGATCGCCGCGGGAGCTGTGTTGACCGCCGGGGTGCCACCCTTCTGCTGCGTCGACGGGTGCATCTTGGCCTCGACGCGGGCGATCAGCTCGGCAATCTGATGATAGGAAACGCGCGTTTCCACTTGCTGGGTCCAGTTGAGGTTGATCCTCGTTTCGAGGTAGCGCGGCTTGTGTTTGAAGAAGCGGCTGCCGCGGCATTCATGGGCATAGAGCGACAGGAACTCGTCCTTCCCAATCATCGACATCACCTCGTTGGCGGCCCAGACCAGGCGCTCCTCAGTGGGGCCGGAGATGCCGACTTCCTCTGCACGCATCTCAAGCTTTTCGAGCATCAAGGCATTCGCTCGGGCAAGGTTCTTATCGGTGACTTCGACCTCGGAACCGTGCCCGACGTTCTGACCGGTTTCGATTTCCAGTCTTTCGAGCCGTCGAAGCGCTGGGCTGAGCGTCACTATCCCGTGGTCGACGCCCGCCTCGACCTCGACGCGCATCGGTTTGCCATAGACGAAGGTGGGTTTCTTCAGAGTGCCCATAAAGGCCACGATGTCGAGGTCGCCCAGTTCAAAGCTCGTGGGGCCTTGTATGAACTCGTCCCGCAGCTTATCGGGATCGCAATACTTGTGGTGCGCTGAATCGCGTTCAGCACCTGTGCCGGGTCGAAGATCTCGAGTCGGTTGACGAAGTAGTCGCCCAGCAGCGCCTTAAGCGAGCGCTCGTCGTTGGGGTCGAAGCACGGCGAGATGACGCGGTCCGGCGTTACTTTGTACGATCTCAGAAGATCGTCGAGATCTTTCTTGTTGTACTGAACGTAATAGAACCCCTCTTCGCTCAACGGGTCCAGACGTCGATGAAGTCCGGCGAGTTTCTGGATGACCTCATTGGAAATGTCGTTCACTTCCCAGGAGATCTGCTGAGAACGAGACCTGTCTTCGATCCTCTCGAACGCATGCAGCACGTCGTTCGCGGAGAGGTTGGGGGTTCGGTCCAACTCCTCTTTCAAGGTGACGGGGAGCGGGCCAGGAGGCGTTGGCATGCCGTCGACCTGTAGGTCCAGTCGGTCGATGCGGTGCCAGCGATACCAGAGTTGGTCCGACGCGCATCTACGCGGGTGAGCGGAACGGAACCAGGCATCGAACCTGGAAGTCATCTGGTCGAGATGGACAACCATGTCGATTGGGTTCACCCCGAGTTGCTCCGCGAAGTAGCCGCGGTTGAAGTCCAGCGTGTACTGTTCGTCCTCCGTCAGCCCGGAGACGCGCATCCAACAGCCCTGGTTAGGCCCTGTGAGTTGGAGCTGGAACCCCAGTCGCTTGGACGGATGGCACACGGGCGGTCGCATGTCACCGACACGCATTGTTCGCACTGCTTGATTAAGATCACGATTAGGCGCATCAACTTTATGCATTATCTTCACCTTCTCAATTTGTTGTCGAAATCAAGTCGATAGCAAGCCGGCCCAGTTTGGGTGGTTGCTATGTCGGTGCATGGACATTGCGAGGTACCAGAAATCCCTTGCGTTAAGTCGACGCACCTATGATCCATCGGAACAATAGAGCACGGGACTTCAGCGCGTTACAGCATGGCAAGCTGGCGAGAGTCGAACGATCGAGCTATTTGTTGAAAATCGAGGTTGGCTGAAGAAAATGCGAGAAGTTTGAGGCTACAATTCGCCCATGGCGGCGACGGTTTCGGCCTTGATGCGCTCGACGATTTCGACGGCGCGGCGGCGGGATTCGAGGATGATATTGGCGCGGGACAGGGCGCCGGCGACGTAGATGCCGGGCACGGGCGTTTCGGCGGTTTCCTCGTCAATGACGGGAAGGCCTTCCTTGTTGAGCGGGATACAGAGAGTGTCGAAGAGTCGCTTGTCGGCCGTGTGGCCGATCTGCGTAAAGACGAAATCGTTCGGCAGCACGATCTCGTCCGGTGCAAGGGGGATCGAACTGCCATATTCGGCGCGGGCCAGGACGACGCGGTCGGGGAAGATGTTGGTCAACCGCACGCCGGTGATGAGGGTCAGACGGTGCTCGTCGGCCATGATGAGCAGGTCGCGCACGATGAAGGGGCGCAGATGGCTCTGGAAATCGGCGGGCGGGCGACGCATCGCGAGGGTCACGCGCGCGCCGGCTTCGGCGAGCGTCATCGCGGTGGTCGCGGCCGAGTTGCCCCCGCCGATGACGAGGACATCGCAGCCAAAGTAGGGTGTGGGATCTTCGAACTTGATTTGCACCTTTGGCAATTCCGCGCCGGGGATGTCGAGACGCTTAGGATTCTGAAACGTGCCGGTGCAGATGAGCAGGTAACGGCAGAAGCGTTCCATCTGTTGACCGGTGTTCCATCTTTGAGAGAGCACGCGAAATCCAGGGATGGGTCGATGCACGACGATATTGCCCTCGTCGAAGCCCGCAAAGTTGACCGCGGGATCGTCGGGATCGGTCACCTCCATCCGTTCCGCCTGCGCCTCCTTATGCGGCGCCGGATCGATGTCGGCGTCGATAATGGTCTCGTCGGTGTCCGATGTGCTGGAAAATATCGCGGCCACGTCCGCCCCGGTCACGCCCCAGCGCGGCAGGGCGTCATCGCGTTCGATCAAGTCGGCGATGTTCATCGGCTCGGCAGAGATGACCTCTTCCCAGAGCGCGAGGTTGAGGCGACGGCTGCGGGCGACCCCGCGGAAGTAGGCGAGTGTATCCTCGCGCGTTGGCTTGTGCCCGCCGGCGACGGGGAATGGAATGCCGGCGATCGCGATTTCGTCCGAGGGCGAGAAGTACCGGATCTGCTGAGGATGCTCTACCAGCGACTGAACAATCCCGTTGCGCTCGATGACGACGTACGTCAGTCCCGCATCCTGAGCCGCGCACGCGGCTGCAAGCCCCGCCGGCCCCCCGCCGATGATCAACAGCTCATATACTTCGCGATCGCTCATGAAAACAGTTTACCATTCGCGCGGCTTGTCATGCCTAATGAAAGTCGCCTTTGCCCATATACGGCGGAAACACATTTCCATCAGCGCTGCCGCCATCCGCCCAAACGGCGTCGAGAATAGCGTCCTGCTTCACCACAGTCCAGCCGGCTGCGGTCCGCGTCACCGGCACGATCGCCGATCGATATCCGCTGTTGTCGAAGATTGCTGTGACTACGTACACCCTGGCAGAGGTCGGCGCCCCCCAGAGCACCTTGTGGAGAACAATCCGCGTGTCGCCAAAGTCGTCGCTCACAGCTTTCGCGACGGGCCCGCTCACGGAATGCCACAACATCGCCGTTTGAACCTCGACAATTGCATATGGCAAGAATGGAACGGCGAGGATGGCCGCGACTAGCGACTTAACTGGACGACGACCTGCTCGCCGCGTCGACCGGATGTAGATCGCGAGGCAGATCGCCACGATAAGATAGGCAACGGCGACGTAGATGGAGACTTCGAACATCGATGCTATTCCCGTTAACGGTTTGGCTGTGGCCAGAGCCCGCGATGACCGTCGGCGTGCAGTCGAAAGCGGACCTCGCGGTCGCGAGCGTCTTCCAATATCAACAGCATCGACTCAAGGTCGGCGATGACGTCGTCCTGGCTGAGCGCCGGATCGTAGAGATGGCGGCTGATGCTCGATGGATCCGCCCGCAGGGCCGTGAGGGCTCGCTCGATGACCGCGATGCCGGCCGATGCCTCGTGCCATTCCCACGCGCCGAAGTCGATGTCGGCAAGATCGTCGTCGGCATCTTCCTCTTGCGGATGGACCATGCCAATCTCGTGGGCCATCTCGATGGGATCGGGGCTGAAGAAGTCGAGGAGAGGGTCAAGGTCAGGATGGGTCTCGACAATCTTTGCGAGGGATGCTCCCGCATTTTGAGGTCGCGGTGCATCGACCGGTGCGTCTTCGAGAACCGGATAAATAGAAGCGAACATATCGACCATTATACTCACTGGCGCCACCGACACCGGCTTAACAAATAATTAACATTTCACGCGGAACTTTATTATCGACTGCCTCGTCAGAATTGGTGGCACGGCTGGTTGGTTGTCGACGTTACTTAGTTCCTCCACGTCGCAACACCCGTGCATTGTCCTTCCACCACATTCGTGGACTAATACGACGTCGTCGTTCCTTGTCGTTCCCCCATCAGGGAAAGGATCGGAGGCAGTGCAGTGGTTTCATTTATTAGTCGATTCCAAGGCAACGCGGAGTAGGCGCATCCAGTCAGACCGTACCGTACTTTCATCTCTCAATTCATTTACAAGGTGGTTCATTCATGCAACCAAGTAGGGCTCGCACCCTTGCTCCCCCCGAAGGGAGCCGCCACGGAACTAGGCTGAATAGTTATTCGGTAGTATTCGCAACTATAGCGATATTATCAGTCTCATTCTTCGCCGGCCAACCGCGGGCGAACGCTCAGTCACTGGTACCGGTCGACCTCGGCACCCTCGGCGGATCCGCGACCTTTGTCCGCAACATGAGCAACACAGGATACGTCACTGGCTGGTCGCTTGACGGCGGCGGCAGTACCTGGGCGTATCTCTGGCATGCCGGGTCGATGACCAACCTCGGCGGCCTTACCGGCGCCTCGAACAGTGAGGGGCTGGGTGTCGACGACAACGGCGACGTCAGCGGCGACTCAGACTTCGCCGGCAGCGGCGGTGTGTCTCACGCGACAACGTGGATCGGCGGCGCGGCGAACGACCTGGGTCAATTCGATTCGGGCACGTTTCTCTTCAACAGCTTCGGCTATGGCATCAACAACTCCGGCTTCGTCACCGGAACCGGCGGGGGCATCCACTTTGGTGGCCACGCCTTCCTCTACGATCCCAGCAACCCGCCCCTCGTGGACATCTCCGGCGGCCTGATCGGAGTCGGCTTCGCCATCAACAGCAGCGGCGATGTAGCCGGCGGCGGCGCCAAACGCCTGGCTAACGGTACGTACGTGCCGATCTCCGGGACCGCCTTTGCCCTCCTAGACAACGGCCAGATGGCCGGACAGAACGGCAGCCAGCACGCAACCCTCTATTCCAGCACGGGCATCGCGACTGACCTCGGTACGCTGCCTGGGGACACGAGCAGTATCGCGTTCGGCCTCAACACTGCCGGCGATGTCGTCGGCGAATCGGACTCCGGTCCGCCGACGCCCACCGGTCGCGCCTTCCTGTACCGGGTCGGCGTAATGGTCGATATCAATTCACTGATCGTGCCCGGCTCCGGCTGGGTCCTCAATGACGCGCGCAGTATCAACGATGCGGGCGTGATTGTGGGCAACGGTCTGTACTTTGGTCAGGAACGCGGGTACATGCTGACCGTTGGTCCGGCTCCGGTCGCGGTGCAGTCCATCGCCGTCAACCCGACTTCCGTGTACAACGGAACGTCGACCACGGCGACCGTCACACTCGCCGGTCCGTCGGATACCGCGACACCTCCTGGCGGCGGCGGGCCGATTCCTGGCACATTCGTTCAGCTCTCGAGCGACAATCCGGCGGCGACATTCCCGATCGGCCCCGGTTCGAACGGTTCGCAGGTCTTCAACGGACCCGGCGCCACCATCTACCTTTACATCCCGCAGGGGCAGACGTCGGCCGACATCTCGGTCAACACCGGCCCGGTATCGTCGACCACCACGGTCAACCTTTCGGCATCCGACGGGCCCAACGTGGCGACGCAGTTGACCATCACGACCGGCCAGGTTCAGAGCGTATCCGTCAATCCAGCGTCCGTGTACAACGGCCAATCGTCGACAATGACGGTCACGCTCGACAATCCGGCTTTCATGGCGACGCCACCCGGTGGCGGCGGCCCAATCGCCGGCGCGTTTGTCCAACTCGCCACCGACAACGCCGCGGCAATCTTCCAGAACGGACCCGGTTCGAACGGCTCCCAGGTCTTCCAGGGGCCGGGCAGCACGTACTATCTCTACCTGCCGCAGGGCCAGACCACCGCCGACTTCCCGATCAACACCGGCCCGGTGTCGACCGCGACGACCGCGACCCTCTCCGCAACGATGAATGGCTCGACTCAATCGGCCACGTTGCTGATCACGACTGCGGCCGTCCAGAGCGTATCCGTCAATCCGGCGTCCGTGTACAACGGCACATCGTCGACAATGACGGTCACGCTCGACAATCCAGCCTACATGGGCACGCCGCCCGGCGGCGGCGGCCCGATCGCCGGCGCATTCATTCAACTCGCCAGTGACAACGTCGCGGCGATCTTCCAGAACGGCCCCGGATCGAACGGCTCCCAGGTCTTCCAGGGACCTGGCAGCACGTACTATCTCTACCTGCCGCAGGGGCAGACGTCGGCGCAGTTCCCCATTAATACGGGACCTGTCTCCACCACGACCATCGCGAACCTATCGGCGACGTTGAACGGGTCGACCCAGTCGACCACGCTGACAATCACCACGGCACAGGTCGTAAGCCTGAGCCTGAACCCGAATGCGCTGACCGGACCGGGTATGTCGACGGCCACCGTGACTCTCGACAACCCCGCATACATGGGAACTCCGCCCGGCGGCGGTGGGCCGATCTCAGGCGTCTTCATCCAGCTCACCAGCAGCGATCCGGCCGCGACATTCCAGGCCGGCCCAGGCACCAACGGCTCCCAGGTCTTCCAGGGGCCAGGGGCCACATACTACCTCTACCTGCCGCAGGGCCAGACCACGGCGGACTTCACCATCAACGCGTCGGCGGTTGCCACCACCGTCGCCGCTAACATCACGGCGTCGCTGTTTGGCTCCAGCCAGTCGGCGACACTCACCATCGGCCAGAACGTGCCGAACCCCTCGCCGATTCTTACCAGTATTGCGCCGGCATCGATGACGGTCACTCTCAGCAATGCGACACTGACCGTCAACGGATCCAACTTCGTCGCCACCTCCCAGGTCATCTGGAACGGCACGCCGCTTGCGACCACGTTCGTCTCTGCGACCAGGCTCACGGCCGATATGCCGGCCGGCACGCTGGTGACTCCGGGCGTCTATCCGGTGCAGGTATTCAACCCAGCGCTGGGCGGTGGCACGTCGGGCACTAAGAACTTCACGCTCAAGGCGCCCGTCTTCAGCTCGTTGACCATTGCGCCCGCCTCCGTCACGGGCGGCACGAGCGCCACCGGCACCGTGAAGTTCAACGGCCCAGTCCCGCCCGGTTCGACCTACACGGTGACCTTGTCGACCACCGACGGGAACATCACCATCCCCGCCACAGTCGACGTCACTGCCGGCAATACGACGGCGACCTTCAACATCGCCACGGTCCCCGTGCTGGCACAGGATATCGCCACCGTCACCGGCACGTTTGGGACCACGGTCAAGAGCGACACGCTGACGATCAAGGCGTCAACGATCAAGACGGCCGTCGTCAACCCAACTAACACGGTGGGCGGAACGCTCCCGTACCCGACGATCACGGTCACCTTCACGGGACAGACCACCGTGGGTTATTCGATCAGCCTGAGCAGTAGCGATCGCGCCGCTGCCGGCGTTCCGGCAAGCTACTCGGTCCCGGCCGGCAGCACCTCCGTGACCATCCCGATCACCACCGGGCCGGTCGCGGCCGACGAAACGGTCACCATCACGGCCACGGATGGGACCACGACCAAGAGCGATACGCTGGCGATGAAGGCCGCGACCCTGCTGTCGATCGCGGTCAGCCCGAATCCGGTTCACGGCGGTCAGTCGACCGTCGTCACCGCGGTTCTCACCGGACCGGCGGCGGCCGGCATGCAGGTCGCCGTGACCAGCTCCAACGCCACGGTCGTCCCGCTCCCAGCCGGCACCGTGATCAACATCGCCCCCGGATCGTCGACGGGCACGATTACGATCTCGACCAATACGGTGACGTCGAACAAGACCTCGACCATCAAGGGGACCCTGAACGGCGTCAGCAAGTCGTCGACGCTGTCCATCGTGCCGTAAGGGCGCGGTCGACAGGGACAACTGAATAGGACAGGAAGGGCCGGGAAGCGTCAACTTCCCGGCCATATTGCATCAGACGCTATCGGCAGTCACCGGTCTACGCCGGGTCGGGAACAAATGTGTAGATAACGTCTTCTTCGAGGGTACTAAGAAGCAGGCTGTCGATGTTGGCGACGGAGCGACGACGTTCGACGAGGAATCCGGGTCTTCATTGGACAGTAAGCCGGTGGCCCTGCGCACCGACGCATCCGTGACGTGGCCGGCGGGACAGCT
>Ga0070658_10002142_pt1 | contig 16563 bp, 12 predicted proteins | sample KBSC13metaG_FD_64664 | JGI IMG/M metagenome (GOLD analysis project Ga0070658, IMG submission 64664) | Corn rhizosphere microbial communities from Kellogg Biological Station, Michigan, USA - KBS C1-3 metaG | ecosystem: Host-associated > Plants > Roots > Rhizosphere > Soil ...
GCGGTCACCAAGCCGGCCGCGGCGGCCCCCGCGAGCGACGACGACGCGAGCGCCCCGTCGCCCGCGAAGAAGCACAAGAAGAAGAAGCGATGACGGCACGCCGTCCCGCCCGCACCTCCATCACCCGCCTGGAAGCGCGCCGCACCCGGCGCGTGGCGGTGCTGGGGGCGGGCGGCTTCATCGGCTCGCACCTGGTGCCGCTGCTGGCGGCCCGCCCCGGGCTGTCGATCATCGCCGTGGATCGCACGTTCGAGAAGCTGCCCGCGCAGGCGCTGACCGGCGCCGCCGCGCCGGTCGAGCGGGTGTGCGCCGCCATCGAGACGCCCGGGCTGCTGGACGACGTGACGGGCCGCGCCGACGTGGTCATCTCGCTGACGGCGCTGTGCAACCCGGCGCTGTACAACACGCAGCCGCTGGCGGTCATCGACGCCAACTACACCGACCTGGTGCCGCTGGTGCGGCTGTGCGCGGCGCGCCGCCGCTGGCTGATTCACTTCTCGACGTGCGAGGTGTACGGCCGCGCCGCGCTGGACGGTAACGGACGGCGCATGGCGCGGATGGACGAGGACGCGACGGCGATGTTCCTGGGACCGATCCATCGCGAGCGCTGGACGTACGCGGCGGCGAAGCAGCTGCTGGAGCGCCTGATCTGGGCCCACGGTCACCACGAAGGGCTGCCGTTCACCATCGTGCGCCCCTTCAACGTGATCGGCCCGCGCATGGACTTCATCCCCGGCGTCGACGGCGAGGGGATCCCGCGCGTGCTCGCTTCGTTCATGCACGCGCTGCTGTCACGCGCCGACCTGTTGCTGGTGGATGGCGGGCGCCAGCGCCGCGCCTTCGTCGACGTGGGCGAATTCGTGGAGGCGGTGGTGCGCATCGTGGACCGGCCCGCCGCCTGCGCGGGACAGATCCTGAACCTGGGCAGCGCCACCAACGACGTGACGATCCGCCAGCTGGCCGTGGCCGTGGCCGGGGCGTTCGCGGCGCTGCGACCCGAGGCGCCGGTGCCCCGCCTGGTCAGCGTCCCCGCCGAAAAGTTCTACGGTGTGGGCTACGACGACGCCGTCCGCCGGCTGCCGAATGTGGACAAGGCGGCCCGCCTGCTGGGCTGGCGCGCCACGCGCACGCTGCCGCAGATGCTGCCCGGCATCGTGGCCGACTACCTGTCGCGCTACGAGGGCGCGCTGTCGGCGCCGCCGGCGGCGCGGCGGGCTGGCGGGACGAGGTAGCGCATGAAGCTGTGCATCGTCGTCCCCGCCTACAACGCCGCCCGCACGCTGCCGCAGGTGCTGCAGCGGATCGAGGGGGCGCGCCCGACCGGTCTGCAGCGGGTCATCATCGTCGATGACGGCAGCGCCGACGACACGGCTGCCGTGGCGGACGCGCTGGCGGCGGCGTCGCCGCTTTGCACGGTGCTGGTGCGCCCGCGCAACGGCGGCTACGGGGCCGCGATGAAGGACGGCCTGGCCGAGGCGCGGCGGCTGGGCGCGGACCACGCGGCGTCGGTGCACGCCGACGGGCAATACAGCCCCGAGGTGCTGTCCGAGTTGGTGCACGCCCTCGAGGCGCGGGGCCTCGATCTGGTGCAGGGCTCGCGCATCGCCGGCGGGCGGGCGCTGTCGGGCGGCATGCCGCTTTACAAGTTCGCCGGCAACTGGGCGCTGAACAAGCTGGAGCGGCGCGTGTTCGCGGTGCCGCTGTCGGACTTCCACAGCGGCTACCTGGTCTACGGCCCGCGCGCGCTGGAGCGGATCCCCTTTCCGCGCCTGAGCGACAGCTTCGACTTCGACATGGAGGCCATCGCGGCGGCGCGGGCGCGAGGCCTGACGGTGGGCGAGGGGCCCATCCCCACACACTATGGCGACGAGGTTTCCTACTTGAATCCTTTGACGTACGGGCTACGAGTGTTGCGCGTGATGTGGCGGTTCAAGCGCGGGGTGTATCAATGAACCGGGGACGGCTGTCGCTGATGGCGGGCGTGGCGCTGGCGTTCGCCGGCGCGTGCGCGACGTCGGGGGCGAAGTTTCCCTGGCCAGCGCGCGGGCCCGCCGTCGCGGCGGGGCGCGAGGACGTGTCCACGGTCAACCCCCACTACGACCGCTCCACGTCCGAGGTGCTGGTCCGGCGCGTGAAGCGACCGTCGCGGGCCAGCCTGGACTACTCCGCCTATCACGCCAACTTCATGAACGCCGATCCGCCGCCGGAGGGCGCGGCGGCGAATGCTGCTGGTACGCCCCACGCCGCGCAGCCGTTCGCGGGCGCGGTGGTCGCGGACACGCTGACCGGCTCGCTGGCCGCCACGCCGCTCACCCCCGCCGAGCGCACGCATCCGCTCGCGCTGGCGCCGCTGAGCGAGTTGCTGGCCTCGAAGCACGTGGAGGGGGCGGATCGCCTGGAAGACGTGGTGGCCCGCGTGCGCGCCGAGAGCTGGGGTCTGGGCGGCGGACCACAGCTGGTGCGCCAGACGGCGGCCATGGGCTACCTGCACGACGCGGGGCCGGGGAAGCCACCCGAGCTGTGGATCCAGGTCGAGTTCGCCCCGTGGTTCAAGGGCTTCGCCGACATGCCGGACGACGACGGCGACGGCTTCCCCGACGTCTACGGCCGGGCCTCGCCCCAGGCGCTGGGCGATCCCACGGCCATCGCCGCCTACATCCGCGATGAATACGAGGGCAAGGTGCTGACGCCCACCGAGGTGAAGAGCTGGGCGCATCAGCTGGCCTCGTACTGGTACCCCTCGTACAACACCGATCTGGTGCCGGTCACCGGCGGCTGGCCTGCTGCCGACACGGAGCCGTCGGTGAAGAAGCAGCTGGGGTCGCTGCACTGGGACGACCCCACGGTGGTGATGCGGGGCAAACCGCAGGGCAAGCCCGTCTACAACGTGTTCCTGGTGGATCAGGTCGCCGGCGCGCCGGGTGCGCCCGCCGTCGCTGCCGCGCCCAGCGCGGCCCTGAAGCTGCCGCACACGAAGCCCAGTCCGGCCCCGCAAGCCGTGGTCACCGCGGTGAAGGCGGAGCTGGCGGCGCACGGCGGCTCGTGGCCGGCCTGGATGGCGCAGGTGGCGCCCTTGCACGCGGCGCTGAAGGCGCGCCTGGCCGCCATGCCCGAGGGGAGCAAGGCGCTGGCGGGCGCGGATGGGTTCCTGTTCTTCAACCGGTCCATCTCGTACGCGCTGGGCGGAGACCTGGCGAAGCAGAAGAAGGATCGCAACCCGGTGCCGGTCATCGCCGCGTTTCGCAAGCTGCTGGCCCAGCACGGCGTCGACCTGCTGTTCGTCCCCGTGCCGACAAAGGTTGAGATTTATCCTGACAAAGCCGCTTCGCTGCCGGACAAGGCGGCGGCGCGGCCGGGCAAGGACGCCGGGATGGGGGCGTTCGCGGGCAAGGTCGTGAACCCGTTCGAGCGGAAGTTCCTGCTCGAGCTGGCCGCCGAGGGCGTCGAGACCGTCGACCTGTTGCCGGCCCTGCTGGCGACGCGCGCCGAGGACAAGGCGCCTGCTGCCTATCAGGCGCAGGACACGCACTGGACCAGCCGCGGCCTCGAGCTGGCGGCGAAGCTGGTCGCCGAGCGCATCCGTCACTACCCCTGGTACAAGGAGCTGGCGGCGCACCGGCGCGTCTATCACGAGCGCGACGCCCCCTTCTCCCGTCACGGCGACCTGCTGTCGCGCCTGCCCGAGAACGAGCGGACGGGCTACGCGCCCGAGTCCCTGGTCGGTCATCAGGTGGTGGACGCGGCCGGCAATCCGTACGAGGACGATCCCGACAGCCCGGTGGTGTTGCTGGGCGACAGCTTCACGGGCGTGTACCAGCTGATGGACTGCGAGCACGCCGGCGTGTCCGCGCACCTGGCCAAGGAGCTGGGGTACCCGCTGGATCTGGTGATGAGCTACGGCGGCGGCCCGAACGTCCGACAGAAGCTGATGCGGCGCGGAGAGGCGGCGCTGGGGACGAAGAAGCTGGTCATCTGGATGATGACGGCGCGCGATCTGTACCAGTTCGAGGAAGGGTGGGAGCCGCTGGGAAAGGGGAAATGAGCCCGGCCCGCCGAGGCAGCCACGACGGCCCGCGCGGGGGCCCTGGCGCCGTGCGGTGCCGCGCGCTCGCCGCCGCGGCGCTGGCGCTGGGTGGTCTCGCTTGCGCGCGGCCCGCGCCGCCCCCTGGCCCGATGGCCAGCGCGCTGGTGGCGGTCGCGGCCGAGCTGGGCGGCGAGGCGGGGCAGGGGCGCGAGGCCTGGTCCGCGCTGGAGGCCCTGGCCGCCCGGGTGAAGGCGCGTCACCGGGGCGGGCCGCCCGGGGTCGATGACCTGCGCGCGGTGGTGTTCGAGGACGAGAAGTTCCAGCGCGAGATCGACAGCGACGATCCGCGCTTCTTCGTCCTTTCGTCGGTGCTGGCGGCGCGCCGGGGAAGTTGCCTGGGGCTGGGCGCGCTGATGCTGGCCCTGGGCGAGCGCGTGGGCGTCCCCCTGGACGGGATCATGGTCCCCGGGCACTTCTTCGTGCGCACCCGCGAGTCCCCGCCGCGCAACCTCGAGCTGCTGCGGGCCGGCGAGGCGATGCCGGACGACTGGTACCGCACGAAGTACGGGCCCTGGCCGTCCGGCAGCGCGGAGTACTTCCGCCCGCTGGACGCCGTCGAGGTGGCGGGCGTGCACTGGTTCAACGCCGGCAACTTCCTGCGCCGCCAGGGGGACCTGACCGCCGCGGCAGCGGCCTTCGCCCGCGCCGCCGAGGCGTTCCCGGCCTTCGCCGAGGCCCACGCCAGCCTGGGCGCCGTCGAACAGCTGCAAGGCGAGCTGCCGGCGGCCGCCGTGGCCTACGACCGGGCGGCGCGGGTCCGCCCCGACCTGCCCGGACTGCAACGAAACCGGGCCCTGCTGCAGCAGCAGCTGACGCTTCTTTCTGTTGATGGCCCTGTCCCTGATGCCCTGCCCCCCGACACGAGGAGATGAGACCCATGAAATCGATTCGCTTCGCCGCTCCGCTGGTCATGACCCTGGCTGTCTCCGCGGGCGTGTTGCTGGCCCCGGCGCCCCGCGCGCGCGCCGAGGCGCCCGCGCCGGCGGCGACCCTGACCGTCACCGCCAAGCTGGTCGAGATTCCCAGCAAGTTCCCCTCCGACGATCTTTACGATTACGCGTACGTCATGCGCTACGAGGTGGTGGGCGGCGACATGGACAAGAAGTCCATCCTGGTCGCCCACTACAAGCCACGCCAGGCGCGCTCCGCCATCAAGGACCAGATGAAGAAGTACGTCTCGGGCAAGGTGCGCAGCTTCCACGTGGGTGACGTGCAGAAGCTGCAGCTGACGCCCGATCTGAAGTCGGTGTGGAAGGGCGCGCTGGTGGACGAGTTCGCGGCCACCGATCACAAGAGCGTTCGCTACTTCGCCCTGGTCGCCGATCCGGGCTGAGGGCCGGCCTGCTCAGCGGCGCAGCGCACGCAATCGCTGCGCCGCCAGCTCGATGGTCTCGTCCGACTTGGCGAAGCAGAAGCGCGCCAGCTGGGGCGCGCTGGCCGGCTGGCGATGGAACACGGACGTGGGGATGGCGGCCACGCCCGCGTCCGTGATCAGACGCTTGCAGAACTCGCCGTCGCTGTCGGCGCGGCCGGCCACGTCGGCCAGCAGGAAGTACGCGCCCGAGACGGGCAGGGGCTCTAACCCGACCTCGCGCAGGATCTGCGCCAGGCGGTCGCGACGCCCCCGGTAGGCGGCGCGCAGCTCGTCGTAGAAGCCGTCGCGCGCCGCCTGCGGCAGCACGTCGGCCAGCGCTTCCTGAAACGGCGTCGCGTTCGTGAACGTCACGAACTGGTGCACGGCCCGCAGCGCCGCCGACAGGGGGGCGGGGGCGATGGCCCAGCCGACCTTCCAGCCGGTCACGCTGAACGTCTTGCCCATGCTCTCGATGGTGATGGTCCGCTGGCGCATGCCGGGCAGGGTGGCGATCGAGACCGGCGCGGCGTCGAAGTAGATCTCGGCGTAGACCTCGTCGCTGATGACGACGACGTCGTGGGCGCGGCAAAGCTGGGCGATGGTCTCCAGCTCCTCGCGCGAGAAGATCTTGCCCGTCGGGTTGTGGGGGCTGTTGAGCAGCAGGGCCCGCGTGCGCGGCCCGAACGCCGCCGCCAGGCGCCCCGGATCGAAGGTGAACGCGGGTCGGTCGAGGGCGATGTACTTCGGGATCCCCCCCGCCATCACGATGTCGGGGACGTAGGCGTCGTAGGCCGGTTCGAACACCACCACCTCGTCGCCGGGGTTGACCAGCGCCAGCAGCGCGTCGTGCAGCAGCTCGGTCGCGCCCGCGGCGACGGTGATCTCGCTGTCCGCGTCGCCCACCGGCGCGTCGGGGTGGCGGCGGCGCCAGTCGTCGGCCAGGGCGCGTTTCAGCCGGGGCACGCCCGCGCTGGCGGCGTACTGGTTGCGGTCGTCGCGGATGTGGCGCGCCGCCGCCTCCTTCACGAAGGCGGGCGCCGGGAAGTCGGGAAAGCCCTGCCCCAGGTTCACCGCGCCGTGCTGCACGGCCAGCGCCGTGATCTCCGAGAAGATCGACGTGCCGATGCCGCTCAGGCGATCCGCCAGCTGGGTGCGCGCCATGAACCTAGATGACGGGCTTGATCTTGAAGGACCGCTTGATCATGCCGAACCAGAAGCCGACGCCCAGGAACAGCACCGCGACCAGGGCCGGCGTGCTCATCGCCCCCAGGTGCTGCGCGCCCAGCATGGCGAACAGCATGGGGCCCGAGGCGAAGGTGTTGAAGCGCGAGGCCTTCGTCATGGTGGCGGCCAGCGTGGCGGCGTCGGTGCGCGGCTGGCCGGCCAGCACGCCGCCCAGGATCAGCTTCTGGCGGGGCCAGATGATGAACCAGACGTTGAACCACATGATTATGCCCAGGGTCATGCCGAAGAGGATCCACATCCCGCGGCCGGTCATGCCCCCCTCGGGGGAGTGCAGCGCGTGACCGGGATGGATGTAGTTCAGCACGAACAGCAGCAGGCCGAAGATGAGGGTGTACATGGATCCCCAGCGGAACCACCACAGCGCGCGCAGCAGCAAGCCGGGGTTGATCTTGGCTTTCAGGGCAGGGTCCAGGTCGGCCTGGAACGGGATGTTCACCAGGTTGAAGAAGAACAGATGACCCAGCCAGATGATGCCGAACATGACGTGGCTCCAACGGAACAGAAGGTCGAGGAACGACAGGCTGAACAGGGTCTCCATGGGGTCCTTTCGGGCGATCCTCTCGGGCAGGGCGTCTGGCGCGGTTGCCCGCTACATATCGCGCGCGGCGCCGGGGATGGCAAGCGCGGCCGCGGCGCCCGGCCCCCCTGGATGTCTCCGCACGGCGGCGTCACGGCAGGGCGATTGTGAATCGGGGCATGGTCGTTTGCGCTAGGATGAACCCGATCGATGTTGGTCCCGTCCCAGAACGAGTCGGAAGCTTACGATCCGGCCTCGCAGTACTTTCCGCGTCCCGGCACTTTCGATGAGTTCGTCGAGCCTGGGCGGGACCCTGGGCAATGGACGGTGCGGCCCCAGTGGCGGACCTTCTTCGACCGCCTGGCGGCGCTGGGACCCACCGAGCTGCGGCGGCGCTGGCGCGAAGCCCTGCACCTGATCCACGAGAACGGCGTCAGCTACAACGTCTACGGCGACGAGCGGGGGATGGAGCGGCCGTGGAGCCTGTCGCCGGTCCCGGTGCTGGTGGCGGCGGACGACTGGGCGCAGCTGGCGGCGGGGGTGGCCCAGCGCGCGCGCCTGCTGGACCGCCTGCTCGCCGATCTGTACGGCCCCCAGCGCTCGCTGGTCGAGGGCTGGCTTCCCCCCGAGCTGGTGTTCCGCAACCCGTCGTTCCTGCGGCCGCTGCACGGCGTGTCCCTGCCCCGCGCGCGCTGGTTGCCGCTTTACGGCGTCGACGTGGTGCGCGCGCCGGACGGCAGGTTCATGGTGCTGGCCGACCGCACGCAGGCCCCTTCGGGCGCCGGCTACGCACTGGAGAACCGCATCGTGGTCACGCGGGCGCTGCCGGATCTGTTCCGCGAGTGCAACGTCGAGCGGCTGGCCCTGTTCTTCCGCACGCTGCAAGACACGCTGGCCCGGCTGGCGCCGCACAACCGCGACAACCCGCGCGTGGTGTTGCTGACGGCGGGGCCGCACAACGCCTCGTACTTCGAACAGGCCTACCTGGCGCAGTATCTGGGCTACACGCTGGCGGGGGGCGGGGACCTGACGGTGCGCGACGACCGTGTCTACCTGAAGACGCTGTCGGGCCTGCAGCTGGTCGACGTGATCCTGCGCCGGGTGAACGACGACTTCTGCGATCCGCTGGAGCTGCGGCCCGAGACCTTGCTGGGTGTCCCGGGGCTGGTGCAGGCGGTTCGTCAGGGGACGGTGGCGCTGGCCAACCCGCTGGGCTCGGGGTTGCTGCAGACGGCGGCCATGCTGCCCTATCTGCCGGGCATCGCGCGGCACCTGCTGGGCGAGGAGCTGCAGCTCCCCTCGGCGGAGACGTTCTGGTGCGGCGACGCCCAGCACCTGCCGCGCGTGCTGCAGCGCTTCGAGCACCTGGTGCTGAAGCCCGCGTTCCCCGACGCCGTCACCCACCCGGTGTTCCTGTCGCTGCTGTCCTCGGCCGAGCGCGAGACCTGGCGGGCGCGCGTGCTGGCCCACCCGCGCGACTGGGTGGCCCAGGAACAGATCGTGGCGTCGACGACGCCCATGCTGCACGGGGACCACCTGAGTCCCCGCACGCTGGTGCTGCGCAGCTACGCGGTGGCGCTGGGCATGAAGGATGGCTACGCGGTGATGCCCGGGGCGCTGTCGCGGGTGGCGGCGACCACCGACAACCCCGAGGTGTCGATGCAGACGGGCGCCGGCAGCAAGGACACCTGGGTGCCCTCGACCGGACCGGTCAGCAGCTTCAGCCTGTTGCCGCCGGCGCACGCCGTCGAGCTGACCCGCGGCGGCAGCGATCTGCCCAGCCGCGCCGCCGACGATCTGTACTGGCTGGGACGATACGCCGAGCGGGCCGAGGGCATCGCCCGCCTGGCGCGCGTGTTCGCGGCGCGGCTGCGCGAAGCTCCCGAAGGCGCGACGCTGACGCCTGACTCCGAGCTGGGGGCGCTGTATCGCGCGCTGGTGGCCGAGACCGAGCTGCAGGTGCCATCGGTGGGCGCGATCGAGGTGGGGCGGCCGTTGCCGGTGGTCGAGGAGCAGCTGCTGGCGGCGCTGCTGGACGCCGGGCGCGCCGGCAGCTTCGCGGCCGTCGCGCAGCGGGTGCTGCGGACGGCGCGGATGGTGCGCGATCGACTGTCGGCCGACACCTGGCGCGTGCTGACCGCGCTCGACGAGCTGCGGCCCCCGCCCGGGTCCGAGCGGGCCGTGCCCGTGGCCACGGCGGCCGCGCTGCTGGACCGCATGGTCCTGGCGCTGGCCGCCTTCGCGGGGCTGGCCACCGAGAGCATGACGCGCGGTCAGGCGTGGCGCTTCGTCGACATGGGCCGCCGCATCGAGCGCGCCGGGGCGGGCGTGCTGCTGCTGGAGTCGACGCTGGTGACGCCCTTGCCCGAGCGGGAGGCGCCGCTGCTGGAGGCGCTGCTGGACGTCGCCGACAGCGGCATGACCTACCGCCGCCGTTACCGGGCCACGCTGTTGCCGGCGCCGGTGCTGGACCTGCTGCTGACCGACGAGACGAACCCCCGGGCGGTGATCTTCCAGCTGCGCGAGCTGACGCGCCACCTGGAGGCGCTGCCGGTGTCGGCGACGACAGGCGTGCGCAGCCCGCAGCTGCGCATCGCGCAGAGCGCCCTGGCCGAGCTGGACCTGGCCGACGTGGAGGCGCTGTCGGCCGTGGAGGGCGGACGGCGCAAGGCCCTGGCCGAGCTGCTGGCCAGCCTGGGGCGGAAGATCCCGGCGCTGTCGGATTCGCTGTCGTCCAGCTACCTGAGCCACGCGGTCGTTTCACGAAACCTGGGCAGCGACGAGACCTTGCGGCGCGGCGGGCAGACCGAGATGGGCGAGCCGTGAAGCTGCGCGTGATCCACAAGACGTCGTACGTCTACGCGGACGCGGTCTCGAGCTCGCACCACCTGGCCCACCTGGCGCCGCGCGGGGGCGAGGGGCGGCAGATGCTGGCGCACGACGTGCTGATCACGCCGCAGCCGTCGGTGTCGCGCGAGCGACTGGACTACTTCGGTAACCGCACGCTGTACTTCAGCGTGCGCGAGCCGCACCGTTCGCTGGACGTGGTGGCGACCAGCCTGGTCGACATCGCGCCGCTGCGTCCGCCGCGGCTGGAGCAGTCCCCGCCCTGGGAAGAGATCCGGGATCGGCTCCGGGGCGAGCGCCGGCGCGATCTGCTGGACGCCTTCTCGTTCACGTTCGATTCGCCTTACATCGACCTCAGCGAGAACGTCCGCGCGTACGCGGCGCCTTCCTTCCCGGCCGGGCGGCCCGTGCTGGCGGCGGTGCGGGAGCTGACCCACCGCATCCACGAGGACTTCGATTACGATCCGGGCGCCACCGATCTGACCACGTCGATCGACACGGTGCTGGCCGAGCGCCGGGGCGTCTGTCAGGACTTCGCGCACCTGCAGATCGCCTGCTTGCGCGCGTTCGGCCTGCCGGCGCGCTACGTCAGCGGGTATCTGGTCACGCACCCGCCGCCGGGGCGGCCGCGCCTGGTGGGCGCCGACGCCTCGCACGCGTGGATCAGCGTGTTCGCGCCGGATCTGGGGTGGACCGACTTCGACCCCACGAACGATCTGCTCCCCTCGGACGAGCACGTCACGGTCGCGCACGGTCGCGACTTCTCGGACGTGACCCCTGTCAAGGGAGTGATCCTGGGCGGGGGCCGCCACGAGGTCCGCGTCTCCGTCGACGTCGAGCCGCTGGGCTGAACCCCACCGTCGGCGACGGGGACGAAGCCGCGTCGACGTCGAGGCGGAGGGGACGCGACGGCCGTCGCGTCCCCTCCCGCCTGACCGACCCATCGAGATCGGCAAATCACCTTTGCCGTGACGGGCCAGGACGGGATACCATTCCCACGAGATGGTCCGCTGCCCCACCTGCGGAGTTCGTCTGCGCGACAGCGCGCCCGTGTGCGTGGCCCATGGTCCGACGCCCGCGACACCGTCGGCGGGCAGCGGGGGCGCGCCCGGGCAGCCGGTGGTCCCGCCACCCCAGCTGGCCGACTATCGCACCGACAAGCTGCTGGGACAGGGGGGCTTCGGCGCCGTCTATCGCGCGCGGCGCACCGCCGACGGCGCCGAGGTGGCCATCAAGGTGGCGCGCTCGGATCAGTTCACGGCCAGCGAGCGGCTGCTGCTGGAGGCCGCCGCCCTGCGCGCCATCGGAAAGCCGCATGTCCCCGCCGTGTTCGAGGTGGGCCATCTGCCCGACGGTGCCGCGTACGTCGTCATGGAGTTCGTCAAGGCACCCACGCTGGCGGAGGTGCTGACGGAGGCTGCCGGTCCCGTCTCGCGCGAGGCGTTCTACCGCATCGGTCCCGAGCTGGCGTCCCTGGTGGCCCGCGCGCACGACAAGGGGTTCCTGCACGGCGACCTGAAGCCCGAGAACGTCTTCGTGGTCCCTGCCCAGGGCAGCGCCGACGGTGTCCCGGGCCAGCCGTCCGTGCGCCTGTTCGACTTCGGGCTGGTGCGCCGCCTGGACGTGGCGCGCACCAGCACCGGCGAGGAGCTGCCCGAGGGGACCCCCGACTACATGTCCCCCGAACAGTGCGAGGGCGGTGGGGTCATCGATGGCCGCTCTGACATCTATTCGCTGGGCGTGATGCTGTACGAGCTGGTCACGGGCGCGCCGCCGTTCTGGGGCAAGCCCGCCGACGTGCAGATGGGGCACCGCAGCCGCCGCCCGCTGGCGCCGTCGCGCCGGGCGCCCGTCGAGCCGGCGCTGGAGCGCGTGATCCTGCGCTGCCTGGCCAAGGATCCGGCCCGTCGCTTTCCGACGGCGCATCAGCTGGTGGACGCCCTGCGCGACGCCGCGACCAGCCGCGAGGTGCCCGAGGCGACCCCGGCCTTCCCCTCGGGCCCGATCGTCGCCGACCCGGCGGCCAGCGGGCTGCCGGCCGCCGTCGCGCCCCCCACCGCCGTCGCCGCGAAGAAGCCGGCGGAACGCGCAGACGCGGCCGCGCGGGAGCGCCGCGTGCTGGCGCTGGTCTTTCTCGAAACGAAGAGCACGCTCGGCACCGTACGCGAGGCCATCACCGTCGCCGGCGGCGAGCTGGCCCACATGGCGGGCGCCCAGCTGGTGGTGGCCTTCGGGCACGAGGTGGGCGACAACCCGGCCCGCGCCGCCCTGCGCGCCGCCCAGCTGTTCCTCGACCGGGGCCTGGGCCTGCGGGCCTACGTCGATCTCGGCTCGGTCGCCATCACCCGCAAGCCCGACGGCACGCGCCGCTACCAGAGCCCGCTGTTCGCCAAGAAGGACCAGTACCCGACCGACGCCGATCCCGAGGGCGTGCTGCTGGCGCGCGCCGCCGCCGATCTGCTGCCGGACGTCGTCACCGAGCCGGTGGCCCGGCGTCCGGACGTTTCCCTGGTCAAGCGCGGCGAGGACGCGGCCGAGGCCACCGCCATCCGCACCGAGCTGCCCTCGCTGGTCGGGCGCGACGAGACGATGCGCGCGCTGCTGTCGGCGGCGCGCCAGGCCACCGCCACCCGGGCGCCGCGCGCCGGTACGCCCACCATCAGCACCGTGATCGGCGAGCCCGGTTCGGGCAAGAGCCACCTGGCCTCCGTGCTGACGCAGCAGCTGGAGTCGATCATCCCGCCCTTGCAGGTGACGCTGGTGCGGGCGAAGGAGGCGCTGGGCGGCGCCGGCGATCAGACGACGCGGGACCTGTTCCGGCGCTTCCTGGACCTGCCCGCCAACAGTCCGCCCGAGTTCGGGCGGGCGCTGCTGGCGGAACGGCTGGGCCCGGACATCGCGCGCGAGACCTGGGCCGGCGTGGCCGTGACCATGGGCTGGGCCTCGCCCGAGCACCCGGAGCTGCGCGCGCTGGCCGCGGCCCCGGGCGCCTTGCGGGGCGCCGCCGCCCGCGCCGCCGGAGAGGCCCTGCGTGCCGCTGCCCGCCGGCAGCCGGTGGCGCTGCTGCTGGAAGACGCGCAGTTCGCCGACGAGACCGCGCTGGACGCGCTGGAGTACGCGACGCTGCAGGAGGCGGCCTGTCCCCTGTGGGTGGTGGTGCTGGGCCGGCCGGGCTTCGGCTCGGGCCGCACCGCCTGGTCGAAGCGCGCCGCCGTCAGCCAGCAGCTCGAGCTGGGGCCGCTGGATCCCGTCGCCGCCGGCGAGCTGGCGCGCCGCCTGCTGGCGCCCGCCGAGAACGTGCCCGCCTCGGCGGTGGCCAAGCTGGTCGAGCGCACGCAAGGTGTGCCGCTGTTGCTGGTCGAGCTGGTGCGCGGGCTGAAGCGCGACGGGATCATCCGCCGCTCGGCGAAGACCGGCGGGTGGTTCCTGGCCACCGACGAGCTGGAACGGCTTCCCGATCTGCCGCTGGTGCAGTGGCTGGCCGGACGCGAGACCGAGTCGCTGCCCCCCGAGCTGGCCGGGCACGCGCGCCTGGCCTCGATCCTGGGGGCCGAGTTCGACGTCGACGAGATGGAGGGCGTGGTGCAGACGCTGGAGCGGGATGGCGGGACGGTCGCCACCCAGCTGGACGCGGGCGTCGGCATCGAGCGCCTGGTCGGCTCGGGCCTGCTGGTTCGCCACCGGCAGGGGCGGGTGGGGTTTCGCCTGGCCCTGCTGCGCGACACCCTGTACCGGACCATCCCGCCGGCCGAACGAGAGGCGACCCACCGCGCCGCCTACCGATTTTTCGCCGAGCAGAGCGCGCTACCCGACGAGATCCGGCTGCCGAAGATGGCGGCCCACGCGGCCCTGTCGGGCCTGCGCTCGGAGGCGGCCGGGATCTACCTGGACCTGGCCAGCCGTTCCGAGCGGCGACACGCGTACCTGGACGCCGAGATCCTGTATCGCAGGGCCAGCGACAACCTGGCGGACACGCCCGACGATCCGCGGGTGATGACCGCCCTGCAGGGGCTGGGGACGATGCGATTCCGGCTGGGCCGCCACGAGGACGCCCTGAAGGATCTGACCGCCGCCCGGGCCGCCGCGCGGAAGGCGGGCGCGCGCGAGCTGGAGATCGGTATCGTGCTGGACGAGTCGCTGGTGCTCGACTGGGTGGGCGACTGGACCCGGTCCGGCGCGCTGGCGGCCGAGGCCGAGGCGCTGGCGGCGGCGGGCAGCACGCCGCTGCTGGACGCGCGCCTGGTCTACGCGCGGGGCCGTATGTTCCACCGCGCCGACAAGCCCGCCGAGGCGAGCGCGCTGTTCGAGAAGAGCGCGGCCATGGCCGAGGCGCTGGGCTCCGAGGGCTACGAGACCCAGGTGCTGTCGCTGTCCCTGGCGGGGTGGGACTTCTCGCTGCTGCGTCGGTTCGACGAGGCCGAGGACGTGTTCTCGCGCCTGATCGCCACCTGCGAGCAGCGCAACGACATGCTGAACATGACGGTGGCGCTGAACAACCGCGCCATCCTGTCGCTGCTGTCGCAGAAGACGGAGCGCCTGTTGCAGGACTTCCGGCGCCTGGTCGTGATCGCGCGTGAGTCGGGGCTGCCCCTGGTCGAGTGCTCGACGATGAAGGATCTGGGCGAGGTGCAGTACCTGCTGGGTGAGACGGGGGCCGAGGAGCAGATCCGCAAGTCGATCGAGGTGTCGCGCCAGGTGCTGGGGCCGCTGACCCGCGGCACGCTGACGGCCGAGCTGCTGCTGGCGCGGGTGCTGGCCTACCGGGGGGACGCGGACGGGGCGGTGGCGGTGGTGAAGGCGATCCGCCAGGCGCAGGCCGAGGCGCGCGGCGCCGGGCAGACCGACGCCGAGTTCGTCGCCGGCGAGGAGCTGTTCGTGGAGGCGGTCGGCCTGTCGGGCGGCAGCGACGACGAGGCGCGCTGGACGGACATCCTGACGCGCGCCCACCAGCTGACGCTGCAACCGCAGGACGTGATCGAGATGATGGAGTTCGAGGCGCTGTCGCTGTGGCGCGCCGGCAAGGTCCCGCAGGCGCGCGCGGTGCTGGAGGCGACCATCGACGAGGCGGGCAAGAGCGCCGAGATCATGCTAGGGCGCCTGCGTCGCTCGCGCGAGCGGCTGGCCGGCGAGCCGCGGGCCGGCGGCAACGCGCCGGCCGGACAGGTCGCGTGAGGCCGGGGCGCCGTGCACCGGCGCCCTGTTCCCGCTAACCTGGCGATCCGTTGTCCACCTTGGCCCTCTCGCTGCTTCCGGCGCGCGCGCCGGCCGCGCCCCCGCTGCCGGCGGACGAGGCGCCTGCCGCCGTCGGCAGCTCGTGTCAGGACGCGCGGCCTCGGGGGGCGGGCGCCGCCCGGTGGGCCGTTCGAAATAGAGCAAACTCAACGCCGGAGACGCCGTCATGAACATGGCCTTGCAGATGGGACGCGTGTTGTTGCTGCTGCTGGCGCAGGTCGCGCCGCCGCCCGACCAGCCGTCCGAGGCGCCGCCGTCCGAGCCGGGCCAGCCGGCCGAGCTGTATCCGCCGCCGCCCGAGTACGTGCCGCCATCGCGACCCGCCTATCGCCCGTTGCCGCTCTACGGCGACAAGGGCATGCCCGAGCTCGCCATCGGGGCGGGATATTCGTCGGACACCGGGTTCCTGGCCGCCGCCGGCTTTCGCTACTTCGTGATGAACGGCGTGGCCCCGGGGGTCGAGGGGACGTACGTCAGCGGCGGGGCGGGGCAGCCGGCCTACGGCCTGGCGCTGGCCTCGCTGCGGCTGGTGCCGCTGAGTACGCCCCGGGTGGCGCTGGCGGTGACCGGGCGCGCCGGCCGCGTGTTCCTGGTGCACGGCGACGACGGCTGGGCGGCCGGCGGCGAGGTGGGCATCATCTTGATGATGGGCGCCGGGGCGGGCCTCGAGATCGGGTACGAGGCGCTGCGCCTGTTGCCCGCGAGCTTCTGCTCCCGCGACTGCTGGATCCAGGGACCGGTGGTCGGGCTGCGCATCATCTTGTAGCGGGCAAGGGCCCGGCGCGTCTGCCCGTCGCTGCTTCTTGCTGAAAATCGCGACGACTGCGCTAGCATCGGTGCCGCAACACGTGCCAAATCATCGCGACACCGATCCCGAGCGGCGGGGCGAGCTGGGGACCATCGAGAAGCCCAAGGTCACCCGGCCGCCGCTTTACGAGGTGTTGCTGCACAACGACGACTACACCACGCAAGAGTTCGTCGTCTACGTTTTGCAGCGGTTCTTTCACCACGACGCCGAGAGCGCGCACCGGATCATGCTGCACGTGCACACCAAGGGGATCGGCGTGGCGGGGGTGTTCCCGCGCGACCTGGCCGAGACCAAGGTCCATCTGGTGACGGAGTTCTCGCGCGAGCACGAGATGCCGCTGCGCTGCTCGCTGCGCAAGCAGTGAACGAGGCCGCGCGGGCCGGACATGCCCGGGCGGGGTGCTGACGGCTCCTCCTGCCCGCCCGGTCGGGGGGCGCGCGCCACGGGGCGCCTGTATGGCCTCGCCCGCCTGGCCC
>Ga0070658_10002143_pt1 | contig 16558 bp, 11 predicted proteins | sample KBSC13metaG_FD_64664 | JGI IMG/M metagenome (GOLD analysis project Ga0070658, IMG submission 64664) | Corn rhizosphere microbial communities from Kellogg Biological Station, Michigan, USA - KBS C1-3 metaG | ecosystem: Host-associated > Plants > Roots > Rhizosphere > Soil ...
GGCGCAGAAGTCGCCGACGGCCCAGGCGGCGCTGCTGCGCGCGCAGCACGACCTGATGACGAACGACTTCGTGGACGCGGCCGCCGAGATGGAGACGGCCGTGCGGTTCGAACCGCGGTTCGCGTTCGGATGGTACTTGCTCGCGTCGACCAGCCGCCGCGCCGGATCGTACGACCGGGCGGTCGCCGCGTACCGCCGTTACCTCGAGCTGCGCCCCGCCGAGCCCGATCCGCTGTTCGGGATCGGGCTGTGCCTCGAGGCGATCGGTGATCGCGATGGCGCCCTCGCCTCCTTCCAGCGCTACGTCGAACGCGACACCCGCCCTGGCTCGACCGAGTTCCTGGCGGCGGCGAAGACGCATATCGCCGCCCTGGAGAAGTCCAAGGCCGCCGCCGAGGCGCGGGCGGCCGCCCCGAAGGCGAAGGCCGGCGCGGGCGGCGGCGCGGGCGGCGCGGCCGTGACGACCGGCGGCGCCGGTGGCGCGGGTGGCGTGGTATCGGCGCACGCGGCCGCGGGGACCGAGCTGGTCGCCGAGCACAAGGCCGGCGCGGCGGTCGCCGAGCTGCAGACCGCCGTGAAGGAGACGCCCGCGGACGCCGCCTCCTGGTACAAGCTGGCCTTCGCCTTGCGGCAGTCGGGTCAGCTGGCCGAGGCGGCGAAGGCCTACCAGCGCTACATCACCTTGAAGCCCGACGATCCCGATCCCTATTACGGCCTGGGGCAGGTGCTGGTCGCGCTGAATCGCCCCGACGACGCGCTGGCCACCTTTCGCGCCTATGTGAAGATCGAGCACCGCAAGAGCGAGCAGCGCTGGCTGACCAAGGCGCGCGCCGAGATCGCTCGCCTGGAGGGGGCGCGCCGCCCGCCGGCGCCCACGGAGCCGAAGACCCTGGCGCCGAGGCCGGTGGCAGCGACCTCTCCCCCTGCCACCACGTCCTCCGCGCACGCGCCGACATCACCGTCGCCGGCCGCGCCGCCCGCGTCAGCGCCGCCGGCGAAGTGACCGCCGGCCGCTCAGGCGCGACAGCACCAGCAGCAGGCCGAACAGCCCGGCCGCGATCCCGGCGCCCAGCACCACGTGCGACCCCGGTCGCAGCTCGTGGAACACCAGCGCCGTCACGCCGGCGGTGGCGCCCAGCATGCCCCACAGCCGCTGCTCCGAGGCCAGGTACAGCAGGCGCGCCGTCTCGTCCAGGTTCGACACGCGGATGTCCAGCTCGCCCCGCAGCGCCCGGCTCATGAACCGCTGCAGCTGTCCCGGCAGCGACAGCGCCGACAGCACCGTCTCGCGGCCCGCGTCGATGGCCAGCTCGGACCACTGGCGCTGCTCGCCCAGCAGGAAGCGCTCGAGGTAGGGCTCGATGATGGGCGCCGGATTCAGGTCGGGATCCAGCGTCGTGCACACGCCCAGCAGCAGCAGCAACGCCCGCTCCAGCAGGATCCACTCCTTGGGGATCTTGAAGGCGTCCTTCAGGTCGGCCAGGCTGACGTTCAGCGCGCGCAGGTCCAGCAGCGCCCCGATGTTCTCGGCGGGATCGAACTTCAGATCCTTCAGCGTCAACCCCTCGACGCGCACCTGTCCCCGCAGCTTCTGATGGAAGTACTCCACCACGCGGTCGAACACCTCGGGATCGGCGCGCCGCGAGATGAAGCCCATCTCCTTCATCGCCGCCACGATGCGGCCCGTGTCGCGCGCCATCGCCCCCTGCAGAAACGACACCATGCCCCGCCGCATCGCCTCGGACACGCGCGCCGTGGCGCCGAAGTCCAGGAAGACGATGGTGGGCGAGCGATCGGCGGCCGACGTCGCGTGCACGAACAGGTTCCCGGGGTGGGGGTCGGCGTGGTAGTCGCCGTCGACGAACACCTGCTCGCAGTAGGCCTCCACGCAGGCGCGCGCCACCTGGCGTCGATCCAGCCCCTCCTGCTCGATGGCGGCCAGGTTGGCGATGCGGATGCCGCTCACCCATTCCGTCGTCAGCACGCGCTCGGTGGACAGGGCCCGGATGACCCGGGGGATGCGGATGTGGGCCTGGCTGTTGCGGCGCTTGAAGTTGCCGGCGATCCGCTCCAGCGAGTCGGCCTCCTGGCGGTAGTCCAGCTCGGCCAGCACCATGCTGCGGATCTCCTCGTAGATGGTGTCGAAGCCGTAGTCGGGCATCACCCAGCGCAGGAGGCCCACGATGCGGCGCATGGCGCGCAGATCCGTCTTCACGGTCTCTTCGATGTCGAAGTACTGGACCTTGACGGCGACCTCTTCGCCGCTGTGCAGGCGGGCGCGGTGCACCTGTCCGATCGAGGCGGACGCGACGGGCGTGATCGAGAACTCCGCGAACAGGTCCTGGGGCCCGCGCCCCTCGAATTCCTGCCGCAGGCGATCCTGGATGTCGTCGTACGGCCGCGGCGGGACCTGGTCCTGCAGCGACGCCAGCTCGTGCCGAAAGGCGTCCGGCAGGAAGTTGGCCATGATGCTGATCAGCTGGCCGACCTTGATGAACAGGCCACGCAGCCGCACGATGGCGGCCTCGATGCGAAGCGCGTTCTTGCGGTGTTTCTCACGCGTCAGCCGGGCCAGCGCCTCGTCGCTGCGGAAGCGCCGGGCCATGGCCAGCCCGGCGTACGACAGGGTGACGCGCAGGGTGACCCAGTAGACGATCAACAGCCGCGTGAGAGACCTGGGGCTGGGGCCGACGTCACCGGTCCGCGGCGAATCGGAAGGACCTCTGGCGGCTCCTTCGTTTGATGGGCGGGGACGGGCGGACACCGGCGGAAGAGTAGCGCGACGGCGGCGCCATGAGACAGCGGCTCGCGTTCTCCGGCGGGTGAGATTTCGTCAAACGATCGTGCGGCTGGCGCGAAGACCACTGAATTCACGTGGTTCGGTCGGCCGTCGACACGTCACCGTGGCACGCCAGGTCGCCATCCTGCCACGGCGTGGTGTTCCCACTGGACGGCCAGGGTCGCCCTGGCGTAGACGATCGCCGATGCCGCAGCCGTTGGCTCTGTCCCGGAGGCCTGGTCTCGCTTCGTCTCTTGTCGGCTGCGGCGCCCTGCGCGTCGCGCTGTCGCTGCTGGTCGCCGGCACGGGCCTGGCGGCCGCCGGTTGCGGCGGTGAGGAGAAGCCCGCCCCCCACTCGGCCCGCGCCGCGCATGTCAGTGACGAAGGCGGCGGCGCCAGCGCGACGGGCTCGGTGTCGTCGATGGGCGACTCGGCGCTGGAGCCGGCCGCCAGGGACGCGCTGAAATCGGAGGACTGGGCGCGCGCCGAGTCGTTGTATCGCGAGCTGGCCCGCCGGCAGCCCCGCAACCCGGCCGGCAAGCGCGGCCTGGGCGAGGCGCTGATGAAGCAGGAGAAGAACGACAAGGCGGTCGAGGCGCTGCAGGGCAGCCTGGACATCGCCGACGACGTGCATACGCGCCTGGACATCGCGGCCGCCTACGGGGCGATGAACCGCTATCCGTCGGCGTTGCCACACCTGCGCAAGGCCATCAAGATGGCGCCCGACAATCCGGCCACCTGGGCGGCGCTGGCCGACGCGCTGGTGAAGGTCGAGAAGCCGGACGGTGCCGCCGACGTGCTGGCCGAGTCGCAGGGCCCGTGCCAGTCCTGCGAGAAGGACGAGGCGTGGGGGCATGCCGCCGACGAGACCGCGGAGGCGCTGGCCGCGCGCACCGCGCAGCTGCTGACCGCGAACGACGCGGCGGGCGCGCGCAAGGCCGCCGACGCGGCCGCCAAGCTGCGGCCCGACTTGCCCGCCACTCACCTGGCCGAGGCGAAGGTGGCGCGGGCCGGCGGCGACGCGAAGCAGGCCACGGCGGAGTACCGCAAGGCGGTCGAGGGGTTCGCGGATGCGAAGTCCGACCCGGCGACGACGGCGCGCCTGGAGCTGGCGGGCCTGCTGCTGGCCGACGGCAACGGCGCCGAGGCCGCCAAGCTGGCGCGCGAGGTGGTGGACGCGCGTGGCGACAGCCCGGCGGCGCTGGACACGCTGGGGCGCGCCTGCGACGCCAGCAAGGACGTCGACTGTGCCCGCAGCGCCTACGACAAGCTGACGAAGCTGCCGCCGTCGGCCGACCTGTCGAAGGACACCGTCGACCACGCGCGCCAGCGCCTGAAGGAGCTGAAGGGAAAGAAGACGAAGGCCAAGGGGAAGGGCAAGCGCCGTCACTGACGTGACGCCGGCCGTGGCGCCCCCTGAGCGTCGCTGCTAGTTTTCCCGCATGCCCGAGACGCCCCGAGACCCAGCCGAGCCGCCCGACGCCGCGGCCCCCGCCGAGGGTATGGACGACCGCCCGTCGGAGCGTGTCGACCGCGGCATCGCCGACTTCGTGCGACGGGCCGTGTCTGCCGGGGTGGGGGCCGCCTCGCGCTCGAAGGAGGACATCATGCGCGCCGCCGCCGGCGAGGTGCGCAGCTGGCTGGAGCATCTGAACCTGAGCGACGAGATCGCCAAGGCCCTGGCGAACACCGTGATCGAGCTGAAGACCGAGATCCGGTTCCGCCCCGCGGACGGCGGCAAGATGGTCCCGCAGACGACCAGCGACGTGAAGATCAAGAGCGGTCAGCCATGAAGCTGTCGTCGCGCGCGCGCGAGGGCAGGCCCGCGGCGCCATGGGCGCTGGCCTGCTTGGTGGCAGCCTGCTTGGTGGCAGGATTGGCAGCCTGCGCGCAGAGCCCCACCGAGCTGGTGGTCTTCGCCAGCGTCGACGCCACGGTCACGCGGCCCATCACCTCGATCCTGGTGACGGTCACGGGGGCGCAGTCGAGAACCAGCCGCGTGTTCCAGTCGCTGTCGGCGCCCGCGCCCGACGCCGACATTCCCGTCTTCTACTTTCCGACCAGCCTCGATCTGCAGCTGACCCGGGACGGTATCTCGGGGCCCGTGCAGGTCGACGTCGCCGGGAGTGATCCGACCATCGACGACACCCTCATCGCCACGGGCAGCGTGGCCGCGACGCTGCCCGCGAACCAGACCACCAAGGTCAGCGTGGTGCTGACCGCCGCGCCGCCGGCCACGGCAGGTGCGGCAGGTGCAGCAGGCGCAGGCGGCGCAGGCGGTGCGCGCGGGGCCGGTGGCGCGGGCGGGGCCGGCGGCGACGGTGCCGCGGGCGGCGCGGGCGGCGCCTGAACAGCGCGCGGCGGCCTGCCGGCTGAAGCGGGCATGGCAGAATCGGCGCATGCTATTTCGCGAGCTCGTCGACACCTCCACCGAGGTGAGCGCGACCCGCTCCCGTCTGGAGAAGATCGAGCGCCTCGCCGCGCTGATCCGACGGCTACCTACGCCCCTGCTGTTCGCGGGCGTGTCCTATCTTTCGGGCGACCTGCCGCAGGGACGTCTCGGCGTCGGGTACGCGGCGCTGCATGACCTGCGCCATGCCGACACGCCCCCCGCCCCCGAGGCGACGCTGGCGCTGCACGAGATCGACGGCGTCCTCTCCGGGATCAAGGCGGCGCGCGGCGCCGGGGTGGGCGCGCGGCGCGCGGCGCTGCTGGGCGGCCTGCTGGCCCGCGCCACCGAGGCCGAGCAGCACTTCCTGGCGCGGCTGATCATCGGCGAGCTGCGCCAGGGGGCGCTGGAGGGGGTCGTCATCGATGCGGTGGCCCGCGCCTTCGCCGTGCCGGCGGCGGACGTGCGGCGCGCGACGATGCTGGCGGGTAGCCTGCCGGCGGTCGCGGCGGCGCTGGGGCAAGACACCGGGGGCGGCGCGGCCGCGCTGGCGCGCTTCGACCTGCGGCTGTTCCAGCCCGTCCAGCCCATGCTGGCCGACAGCGCCGACGACGTGGCCGGCGCGTGGTCCCGCCTGGGCGCCGCCGCGTTCGACTTCAAGCTGGATGGCGCGCGCGTGCAGGTGCACAAGGACGGCGAGCGGGTCGAGGTCTACAGCCGGCTGCTGAACCGGGTCACGCCCGCCGTGCCCGAGATCGTCGAGCTGGTCTCGCGCCTGCCGGCGCAGCGCCTGATCCTGGACGGCGAAGCGCTCGCGCTGTCGGGCGCGGGCCGACCGCTGTCGTTCCAGACGACGATGCGCCGCTTTGGCCGGCGGCTGGATGTCGAGCGGCTGCGCGCCGAGCTGCCCCTCGACGTCCGCTTCTTCGACGTCCTGCGGGTCGACGATCAGGTGCTGCTGGATCTGCCGTTCCAGCAGCGGTGGCAGGCGCTGGTGACCGCCGCACCTGGGGCCGTGGTGCCCCACATCGTGGCGGCGAGCCAGGAGGAGGCCGAGGCCTTTCTGGCCCGCGCCTTCGCCGAGGGGCACGAGGGGGTGATGGCCAAGAGCCTGACCGCGCCCTACAGCGCGGGCCGCCGCGGTCAGGAGTGGCTGAAGATCAAGGCCGCCCACACGCTGGACCTGATGGTGCTCGCCGCCGAGTGGGGCAGCGGCCGGCGCAAGGGCTGGCTGAGCAACCTGCACCTGGGCGCGCGCGATCCCGTCAACGGGGGCTACGTCATGCTGGGAAAGACGTTCAAGGGGATGACCGACGAGATCCTGCGCTGGCAGACCGAGGCGCTGCTGGCGCGCGAGCTGGGCCGCGACGGGCACACCGTCTTCGTGCGCCCCGAGCTGGTCGCCGAGATCGCCTTCAACGACGTGCAGGTCAGCAGCCAGTACCCGGGCGGCGTCGCCCTGCGCTTCGCGCGCCTGAAGAGCTACCGCCCCGACAAGGGCCCCGCTGACACCAGCACCATCGCCGAGGTCCGCGCCTTGCTGCCCGCCGAACATCGTTCGTAGCGGGCCGCGCGCCACACCCGCCCCTTCGTTCGGCCCCAAAGCCCGCTAGCAGCGCTCGCGCGCGCGCAATCAATAACGATCGCGCAACTTTCAGGTCGCACCTGCGCGTCAGTGACACGCGTAGATTGTCGACCCCGCAATGAACCAAGGACGAACGTCACTGATGGACGCAAATGTCCGCTGTTTTTGGTCCAGTCGCACCTTGCAATCACGGCGTTGATTCGTTTACGATGCGCGCGTCGCGCAAAGCGTTCATAGCGATCATCAGCCCCCAGGGGCTCGACTCGTCATCGGGCGTTTGCGCTCAACTCCAACAGGAAGGGGATAGCCATGGGTGTGTCCAGAGGATTCAGGACGTGGGTAGCGGCTGGATTGTCGGCAACTTTGCTGGCCGGCTGCGGTAACGAGGAGCAGCCGGCGGGATCGTCCGAGGTCGCGTCGCAGGCCTCCGCGCTCAGCTCCGGCGGCGCGGGAGCTGCCGCGGCCGATGGTCATCGGGTCAGGACGCCCGGACCAGGCGCAGGGCCCGCGCCGACGGTGAAGGAGCTGACGCCGCTGGCGCCCGTGGCGACGCCGTCCGGTGGAACGTGGACCGCGCTGACGAACGCGCCCCCGTCATTTCTGGACACCTGCGTCCTGCTGACGAACGGCGACGTCATGTGCCATCAATACAACAGCAACACGTGGCATCGCCTTTCTCCCGACGCGTTCGGCAGCTACAAGAACGGCATCTGGGATAATCCAGCCATCGCGCCCATGCCCAATGGAAACGATCCCAGCTTCGGCTGCGTCAACTGCACCTACGCGCCGCTGTACTTTGCGTCCGCGGTCCTGACGGACGGGCGCGTCGTCGTCATTGGCGGTGAATACAACAATGGCCCCGGGGTCGACACCGACATCGGGTTCATTTACGACCCGGCGACCGACAGCTGGTCCAGCCAGTTGTCGGACGTCTTCGGCGGCGGCAACGTCGGCGACGCCAGCGGCAAGGTCCTGCAGGACGGCACGTTCGTCCTGGCGAACATCCGCACCACCAACCTGGAGGCGCTGAACGCCGTGACCGGGGCGTTCACGGCCCGCAATCCCACCGGAAAGCTGGACGCCAACAGCGAGGAGACCTGGACGATGCTGTACGACGGAACGATGCTGACCGTCGACACCCAGCTCGTCTCGAAGTACGAGCGCTACTCGCCGTCCAGCAACACCTGGGGCAACTCGGGCTCGACCCCCGTGAACATGGCCGACACGGGCGCCGGCCTGGGAACGTCCCTCGAGATCGGTCCTTGCGTGCAGCGTCCGGACAACAAGGTGTTCTGCTTCTCCGGAAACTCGCTGGGCCAGAACGCCCTCTACAATCCGTCGACCAACACGTGGTCACACGCCTCGGCCATGGACTTCCCGGCCGCCACGGGTGGTCACTTCTCGGTCGCCGACGGCCCGGCGGCCGCCCTGCCGAACGGCAACATCCTCGTGATGGCCAGCCCGGTGACCAACTCAAACCCGTTCAACGCCCCCAGCCACTTCTACGAGCTGTCGCTGTCGACGAACACGCTGACCGCGGTCACCGACTCGCCCAACGCCGCCTCCTTCGCGTCGTACCAGGGCCGCATGCTGGTGCTGCCCACGGGCGAGGTCCTGCTGACGGCCTACAACCAGGGCTCCGTCCAGGACGTGATGCTCTACTCCAACGGCGGCGCTCCCTCGTCGGCGTCGCGCCCGATCATCACCTCGGCGCCCACGAACATCGCCGCCGGTGGCGTCTACAGCCTGTCGGGCAAGCAGCTGAACGGGTTCTCCGAGGGGGCCGCGTACGGCGACGACGCGCAGAGCGCGACCAATTACCCGCTGGTCCGCCTGACCAACCAGGCCACCGGTCACGTGTTCTACGCGAAGACGTACAACCACAGCCGCATGGGCGTCGAGTCGGTGGGGAGCGCCACCATCGTCACCACCACGTTCCAGGCCCCGGCGGGCCTGGAGAACGGATCGACCACGCTCGAGGTGGTCGCCAACGGAATCGCCTCGCTGCCCCAGACCGTCAGCACGTCCTTCGCCTCGCTGACCTTGATCAACGGCTGGAGCGGGGGGCCCTTCTCCACCGGCGTGCCGTCCTACACCAGCCGCGGCGGGATCATCCAGCTGCGCGGCGGCATGTCGACCTCCGGAACGATCCAGCAGCCGTTCGTGTTGCCGGTGGGGGCGCGCCCGACGGCGCCGGTTTACGTGCCGGCGGACCTGTTCGTCGCCAACGCCGGCCGTCTGTTCATCGACACCGCCGGCAACGTCACCGTGATGGACGAGGGGGCGGGCTTCTCCAACGCGCCGCTGTTCACCTCGCTGGAGAACGTGTCCTTCGCCATCGACGCCACCGGCTTCACCGCGGTGACGCTGGTGAACGGATGGACGAACGCCCCCTTCGGCACCCGCAACGTCGCCGTCAAGAACGACGGCGGCACGATCCGCTTCGAGGGCGCGATGGCCACCTCGGGCACGAACCCGGTGGCGTTCACGCTGCCGCTGGGCTTCCGCCCCCCGACCAACACGTACATCCCCATCGGCCTGTGCAACGCCAAGAAGGGGCGGCTGTACATCCAGACGTCGGGTGTGGCCACCATCAGCGAAGAGGGCGGCGGGTTCACGAACGCGCAGTGCTTCACCTCGCTGGAGGGCGCCTCGTTCGCGCTGTCGGCGTCGGGATTCACGTCCGTGACGCTGCAGAACGGCTGGACGAACGCCCCCTTCACCACCCGTAACGTGGCGATCCGGAACGACAATGGCATCGTGCGCTTCGAGGGTGCCATCGGCAGCGGCACCAGCGCCGCCCTGTTCACGTTGCCCTCGGCGTTCCGCCCGGCGCGGAACACGTACGTGAACGTCGACCTGTGCAACGCGGTCAAGGGACGCCTCATCATCGTCCCGAACGGGACCGTCTCGGTGCAGGAGCCCACCGGCGTGCTCACCGACGCCCAGTGCTTCACGTCCCTGGAAGGCGCCACGTTCGCTTTCGGTAACTGACCCCGGCGCAAAGCAAAAGGCAGCACCCCCGGGGTCACCGCACCGGCCGGCCGGGCGCGGCCCCGGGGTCGCTGCATCGAAAATCTCACCGGCCGGTTGACCCGGTGGCGCCGCCGGGCGAGACAGGGGCAAGGTGGGTATCGCGTTGACCCGGGCTGCTCCGTCAGAAGATGCCGACGCGTCCGACGACATGCGCCATCTGGTGGCGTCCGCCCGGTCCGGCGATCGCGCCGCCATGCGCGCGCTGCTCACCGCGGTGGCGCCGGTGGTGGCCCGGGCCGCGCGACGGGTCCTGGGACGCGCCAATCCCGACGTCGAGGACGTGGCACAGCAAGCGCTGGCGGCGTTCGTCGATCGCCTGCCCACCTTCCGAGGCGAGAGCACGGTCAAGCACTTCGCCGAGCGCATCGCCGTCTATCGCGCGCTCACGGCGCGGCGGGACGCGCAGGTGCGCCAGCGGCACGTGATGCCCGGCGGGCCGGTAGACGAGCTGGGCGTCCCCGACATCGCCCCCGCCCACGACGTGGCGCTGGCGGGACGACATCGCCGCGAGCTGCTCCTCGAGGCGCTCGAGGCGCTGTCGTCGCCGCAGGCCGAGGCGCTGGCGCTTCACTTCCTGTTCGACCACACCATCGCCGAGATCGCCGGCATGATGGGCACGCCCGAGGAGACGGTGCGCAGTCGGCTGCGGCTGGGCAAGCAGTCACTGCGCGCGCGCATCCTGCGCGATCCGCGCCTGACGCCGCTGCGGGAGGAGCTGTCTTGAGCGCGCGCGCCTGTCCCGACGACACCCTGGTGCGCGCGCGGCGGGGAGAGCTGCTGCCCGAGGAGGCGGGGACGCTGGAGGCACACCTGACGCTCTGCGCGAGCTGCCGGATGTCCGCGGCGCTGGGGCGCGCCGTGGGCCCGTTGCCCCCGCCCGACGATGAAGACGAGGCCCTGGCCCGCCGCCTGATCGAGCACCAGCTCGACGCGGGCGCTCCGTCTGCGACAGTTCCGGTCGTGCCGTTCCCCGCGCGCCGCCGGCGCTCCCCTGGCCGGAGCTGGGCGGTGGCGGCCAGCCTGCTGTTGATGGCGAGCGCCGCCAGCGCGGCGTACTGGACGGTTCGCGTGAAGACGGCACGGCGCGCCGCCGCCGCGCGCGCCGCCTGGACGCCGCCGGCACGACCGTCGCGAACGGCCACGCCGCCCGCGGGGGCGACCACGGGCCCCCCGCCCCTGCCCCTGGCTCCTCCGACCGTCCCTGCAAGGCCGGGCCCCTCGCAATCGCGGCCCGTCCATGCGCCCGCGCGCGCGACGCAGACGGCGGCCATCGACCCCGAGACGCTGCTGCGAAACGCGAACGAGGCGCGGCAGGCCAGGCGGGCGGACGAGGCCGCGCGCGGGTATCGCGCGTTGCAGGCGCGGTTTCCGTCGTCACGCGAGGCCGTGCTGTCGCACCTTTCGCTGGGAAACCTTCAGCTCTCGCAGGGCGCCTTCTCCGACGCCCTGGCGCAGTTTCAGGCCTACTTGCGGCTGCGCGGCGACGGCGCCGAGCTGGCGGAGGAGGCGTTGCTGGGCGAGGCGCGCGCCCTGGCGGCGCTGGGGCGACCGGCCGAGGAGCGCGCCGTCTGGCAGTCACTGGAGGCCCGTTTTCCGAGATCGGAATATTCCTGGCGGGCGCGAGAGCGGCTGCGCGAGCTGGAGCGGGGTGCCGGCCCGTGAAGCGCGCGCCGCACGCAAACCGGCGCCGGTGGGGCGCCGTTCTCGTCGCCGTCTTTGTCACGTCGTGGGCGGCGGCGCGCGGCGCCGGCGCTGCCCCGGCGGTCGCGCGCGTGCACCTGGTGGGCGCTCGAGACGGACAGGCGGCGCTGGCAGCGCGGCTCCACGATCTGCTCGACGAGGAGGTGCCGGGCCTGACGGTGGACGATGCGCCGTCATTCCGCGGCGACGAGCCGCTGCGCCTGGACGGCGAGACCGGCACGCCCGCCGCGTGGCTGGTGCTGGATGGCACCCACGCCCACGTGCGCGCCGCGGGCGCCGGGCGCACCCGCTTCGTGTTCCGAGAGCTGGCGGTGGGCCAGCCGCTGAGCGAGTTCGACCGCGAACGGCTGGGCCAGTCGGTGAAGGCGGCCCTGGGCACGCTCGTCTCGGGGGGCCCGGGCGTCCTGTCGCGCGCGGACGCGGCCGCCGCCAGCGGGCTGATCGTGGTGACGCCCGCTGCCGCGCCGGCCCCCGCTCCCGCGCCGGCCCCGCCCGCGGCGGCGGTCCCGATCCCCGCGGTGCGCTTCAGGCTGGGCGCGTTCTATGAGGTCCAGTCTTCGGGCGGCGGGATGTTTCAGGGACCGGGGCTGATCGCGACGGTGAGCGACAGCGGCCGGCCGCACGATCCAGAGCTGTGGCTGGCGGGCGGCTACCAGGTGCCGGGGGACTACGGCAACCAGCTCGCCGCGCTGACGATCAGCGCGTTGTGGGCGCGCACGGGGCTGAGCATTCGCCTCAAGGACGCGGTCAGGCTGGGCCTGGGCGGCGGCGTCGACCGGCAAACCACCCGGCTGGTGTACATCGTCGGCGGCACCCCGGGCTATCCCGACGTCGACGAGCGGACCGTCCCCGTGGCCCGCGTCCTGGTGCGCGCCGGGCCCACGCGCCTGGCGGGCATCGACGTCTCGCTGACGGCCGTCCTCGATGTCTCCCCCGCGCACCGGGTCGACATCTACGTCAACCCCACCGTCGACAACCAGATCATCGCGACGCTGTATCGGTCGAACGTGGTCAGGCCTGGCTTCTCCCTGGACCTCTGGTGGCACTGATGCGCGCCCCGGCGCAGGCGCTCGCTCTGGCGACGGCCTGCTGTTTCGCGACGGGCTGCTTGCCACGCGGCCCGGCGCCTGCCGGACGGCGGCTGCTGGCGGACGGTACCGCCTACGACGTCCTGTTCGTGCCGGGGCCTGCCGGTTCGCCCTCCCGCCTCGCCACCGTCAAGATCACGAGCGATGACGGAAGCGGGCCGCTGTCGCTGTACGCGGTCCAGGAGACTGCTGGTGACGACGAACTGGGCACCGAGATCTTCCTGACGGATCACCTGCCGGTGCAGGACATCGCCTGCGCCGGCACGTCCTGCGTCCGGGCGATCGATAGCCAGGGACGGATGTTCGTACAGCGCTTCCGATCGTCGACGCCCGCGGGCCAGGGCTACGGTCTGTTCGACCAGTCGGTGGCGCGGCTCGATCTGACGAATGGCCAGGTGATGGACTTCGGCTCGATGTCCGCCCTCGTGGGCACGTTCGCGTCGGGCACCTCGTTCGCCTACACGATCCAGGGCTCCTTGCGCGTGCGCGACACGGACGACCGCGAGACCCGCTTCGAGAAGGTGACGAAGGCTGTCGTGGTGAACGACGCGCTGTACTTCCTGACGCAGGACGGAGCGATGGGACAGGGAACGGTACGCCGCCTGAGCGGGCCGCCGTTCGATGCCCCCCAGCCGGTGGCGGACCAGGTGACCGCGTTCTCGACGTTTCCGCCCGCGCCTCTGCTTGTTCTGTGCCGCTCGCGACCGGACGACTCCATCTGCGCCACCTCGGTCCTGGATCTGGTGACGGGACAGGAGACGCCCGCGCCGATCGATTCAGGCGTCTCCTCGATTTCACCCAGCGGCCGCTACCTGTTCACGGTTCGCTATGACCCGAACCCCTCGGACATCAACGACACCGCGGCCACGCTCTCGTTGTTCGATCGGACGCTCGGCTCGGAGCGATTGACCACGCTCACCGAGTTGAACCAATCCTTCTGGCGCCCTGGACACGATGAGATCTGGTTCCTGGGAACCGCACTCGGCGCCGATCAGACGCTCATCGCTCCGGAGGATCGGCGACAGACGTTCTGGAGGTGGGGGGCCGACGCCGACCCCAGCCCGGTGCTGCCGGACCAGACGATCTACATCGCCGCCGCGACCGACAACGTCAACGGGCCCTTCACGCCCGACGGGCGCTTCCTGATCACCACGCCTGCCCCGCCGCAGTCCGATCCGCCGGCCGTCGCCCTGCGCGACGCGGAGTCTCCCGCCGCGCCGGTGCTGACGCTGAACCCGGCCGGCACCATCCTGGCGGACGTACGGCAGCTGCCGGACGGACGCCTCGTCGTCGCCGATGCGATCTCGGACCTCAGCCGGGCCGACATCTACCTGGCCGATCCCACGACAGGCACGATGCAAGCGATCGCGCACGGGGGACATCTGGTGGCGATCGGCGCCACCCGCGTGCTGGCGCTCCTCGACTGGGAGGCGGGGGGAGCCTCGGGCTCCCTGTCCCTCATCGACCTCGCGACCGGCGCGATCACCAGGCTGGCACAGCAGGTTCACGCCGTCGCCATCGATGCGCCGGTGGCGGCCGGCGCCGATCCCCTGGCCCCGGGGACCCGCGTCGCGTACGTCTCGCAGAACCGCGTCTCCTCCCCGTACGATGGCCTCTGGCTCACGAGCCTGCCGTGACCGCGGCCTTCCGCCCGCTGCCTCTGACTCTGTGCCTGTCGGGCCTGCTCGGCCTGGCGGGCGCGGCGAATGCCCTCGAACCCGAGGCAGAAGAGGCGGCGCCCTCGCCCTCCCTGTCGGCGTCGGATGGGGGCGCGAACGGCGACGCGGCCTCGGACTCTGCCAGCGAGACAGGCCCTGCCCCTGCTGACGTCCCGGTCAGCGACGCGGGGTTGCCGGCCGACCCCACGCCCCCGGCACCGCCGGCGCGCCAGGGCCACGTCGATGGGCAGATCTTCGCGCGCGGATCGCGCAAGCCACTGGGGGGCGTGGTCCTGCGCATGGGCCTGGACGAGGTCTCCGTCACCGACGCCGGTGGGCATTTCCAGCTAGCACTGCCCTGTGGCTCCCATCATCTCGCCGTGCAAGAGCCCTTCTTCGAACCGACGACCTTTGACGTCGACCCCTGCGCCGCCTCCTCGCCGGTGCTGCTGCGCCTCACCCCGCTGCCCGGCGGCGACTACCAGACCGTCGTGCGCACGCCTGGCAGCCAGGAGATCGTTCACCTGCAGGGGGACCAGCTTCGCAACACGGCCGGCGCGCTGGGCGATCCGCTGCGGGTGATCGAGTCGCTGCCCGGGGTGTCGACCGTGGCGTGGCCGGCGCCGATCTACGCCATCCGTGGCGCCAACCCCGGCAACACCGGCTTCTTCCTGGACGACGTCCCCATCCCGGCGCTGTTTCACTTCGCGCTCGGGCCGTCGGTCATCCATCCCTACTTCTTCGACGCGCTGGACTTCTATCCCGGCGGCTCGCCGGCGCGCTTCGGGCGCTACGTGGCGGGCGCGGTGGTGGCCAGGACGCGGGCCGCGCCGTCGGATGCCGTGCACGCCTCCGCGGACGTGCGCCTGTACGACGCGGGCGCGCTGGTGTCCGCGCCGCTGCCCGGCCAGGGTGCCGTCGTGGCGGCGGCGCGCTACTCGTACACGGGCGCCGTCGTGTCGGCGTTCAGCACCATCCGCCAGCTCGACTACTGGGACTACCAGCTTCGCGCGGACCGGAACCTCGGTCCGGTCCGGCTGACGCTGCTGGTGTTCGGCTCGAACGACGTGCTGGTGCCGGGCGGCGACGACGGCGCATCCCGTGCCCTGCGCCTGCGCTTCCATCGCCTGCGGCTGCGGGGCGTGGTGCCGCTGGGCGGTGGGCTGGTCACGCTCTCCGCCGCTTTCGGCACCGATCGGACCGAAGCGCCCCTGGCCGATCGGGTCCCGGTGGTGATGAGCTCCCTCGGCGTGTTTCCCCGGCTGACGTACACCCGCCCCACCCGCCACGCCGACTTCGAGGTGGGCTTCGACGGTCAGCTGCAACACTTCGACGCGCTCTCGGCCGTGCCGCGGGTCAGCGGGAGCGATCTCGCCGACGCCCGCGACGTGACGATGCTGGCGGGCTATGCGTCCGCTGCCGTTCGTGCCGGCGCGGGCCTGCTGATCACGCCCGAGGTTCGGTTCGACAGCTACCGCATCCGCAGCGATCACGCGGACAGCGCCAGGTCCGACCTGGGGCCGCGCCTGAGCGCCCGGCTGGCGCTGACCCCGCAGACGTCCCTGATCGCAGCAGGCGGACGCTTCACGCAGACGCCCAGCTTGCCGGTGCAGCTTCCCGGCGCCGAGAGCTTCGGTCTGGCGGTGCTGGGACTGCAGACCTCCTGGCAAGGGTCGCTGGGCATCAGCACCGCCGGTCGCTTCGGCGTCGAGCTGGGCGTCACCGGCTATGTGCAGCGGTACGTGCTGTCGGACGTCCGCGATTCGTCTGTCGTGCAGAACGCTGACCCGCTGGCCGGCGACTACCTGGTTCGCCGGGATGCCCGCTCCTACGGCGTCGAGCTGCTCCTGCGACGCCCCGACACCGAGCGGCTGTACGGCTGGATCGCCTACACGCTGTCGAACAGCGAGCGCGCGCTGGGCGACGGCGCCATCGGCCCCTCCGACTGGGATCAACGGCACGTGCTGAACGTGGTGGGCGGCTACCACCTGGGCCGTTACACGATCGGCGGCCGCTTCCACTACAACAGCGGCCGTCCCGTGCTGGTCAGCAACGCCCTGCGCGAGGAGTACGTGCGCCTTCCCCCGTTCTATGAGCTGGATCTGCGCTGCGATCGGCGCATCCTGTTCGACAGGTTCGCCCTCGACGTCTACGTCGAGCTGGCCAACGTCACGCTGACCCGGCAGGTCGTGGGGCTCAAGCAGAGCTCGGTGAACGGTCCGCTAGAGCAGAACGGGTTCACGATCGTGCTCCCGTCGATCGGGATCCACGGCGAGCTGTGACCCGGCGGCACGCCCTGCCAGCCGCAACCAGGCAGCGGCC
>Ga0070658_10002144_pt1 | contig 16543 bp, 11 predicted proteins | sample KBSC13metaG_FD_64664 | JGI IMG/M metagenome (GOLD analysis project Ga0070658, IMG submission 64664) | Corn rhizosphere microbial communities from Kellogg Biological Station, Michigan, USA - KBS C1-3 metaG | ecosystem: Host-associated > Plants > Roots > Rhizosphere > Soil ...
GCCCGTGCCGTCGAGCTTGAGTTCGGTCACGCCCCAGTACCAGAGACCGGTGTACTTGGAGTTGCGCAGGATCGTGCGGATGAAGTAGGGCTTGATCTCCGTCGAACCGAATTTGGACGGCGGGATGACCATGCCCCCATGCTGCAGTTCCCGCAGCCGACCGGCGACTGCAGTTACGCGCATCCCGCTGTTGAACAACTGGAAGATCAACCGGACGACCGCCGCCGCAGCTTCGTTAATAACAACATCCTTACGGAATCGCTGGCCACGTTTGGCTCCCTCTCGCACCTCCAGCGAGTCACGGTAGACCGAGGTGTAGCCATAAGGGAGGTCTCCCGCGGAACTGTTGCCGTCCATGAGCCGGCCCTTGAGGCCTTCGAATACACGGATTGCAGTGAACTCGCTCGAACTGGAGTGCTGGACGTTGGCCACGCCGGCCCGCATCGTCCAGCTGCGGTCGACCGTGTCGATCCCATCGGTGATGCAGATCACCCGACCCTTCTGGACGATGATATCGCGAATGATCCCCACCCCACGGTTGTCACGGTCGATGCGGGACAGTTCGGTGACGATGAGGAAGGCGAGTTCTTTGTTGGCGTACATGTCCCGGATCTGGTCCCAGCCCGGCCGGCTTTCCCGGCGGCCGGTGATCCCTTCGTCGATGATGATCTCCCACGGATGGTGGGAGAGACCCGCACGCTCGAGGTATTCGTAGATTCGGCGTTTCTGGTTCTCGATGCTGCTGCCGGTCTGACCTTCATCGCTGTAGCGGCAGTAGATGATGTACCGACGGCGGCCTCTCGGGCCTGTCAGTCCGACCGCTGCCCCGACGACGGCAGCAGCCTCAGGCAGGTGCCAGTCGGAATCGGGGATTTTGTCCCGGATTTGTCCCGATCCAACGGCAAGGAACGGGTGTCCAACGGAAGGCAACGCGTCGGCTGAAACTGTCGCGAAGCCATTGCTCCAAAACGGCTTACGTTGAAAATCGAGCACGCGGGCGGACTTAGCGATTTCGCCGGTTTCGAATCGTGTCCCCTCCGTTCCCAATCCTTTCCCGCCGTCGCCTTGGCGGATTCCGATCGATCCTCCGACACTAAATGGCCCCGTCGGCGGACTTCGGGAGAGGCATCGCAAAGTCGTATTTTCCTGCCTTCAGCGTCTGTGGGGCTCGTCCGTCCGGAAATAAGAGGGTGGCGGTGGTATTGGGCGGCACCTCGACATGGAGTGAGAGCTGCCTGTCCTGCTTAACCCACCCGCTGGAGGCCTGGCCGAACGGTGTTTCGAGGTCGGCTCGTGCCGAATCAAGCTGGTCGATGAGCAGCGGGCGAATGAAGAAGTGCTTGTAGCCCGGATTCGCAGGATCGGGTGCAAGCCCGGCGATCCGTTCGTACATCCACTGGCCGATCGCGCCGTAGGCGTAGTGGTTGAAAGAGTTCATCTTCACGTCGCCGAAGCCGTGCTCGTGGCTGTAGCTGTTCCAGCGTTCCCACATGGTCGTGGCGCCCTGGTTGATCGGGTAGAACCACGACGGATACGACTCCTGGAACAGCAGTTCGGCCGCGACGTCGGCATGGCCGGTCTGATCGAGTGCGACCGTGAGATGGGGCGTGCCAAGGAAGCCGGTGCGAAGATGCGTTCCCGCTCCGCGGATCAGGCGGACGAGGTGTGAGCCGGCCTTTGGCTTCAGATCTGCCGGAATGAGGTCGAACGCGATCGCCAGCACGTAGCCCGTCTGCGTTTCGGTCGCGTTCTGGAGCCGGCCGTCGGGGGTGAAGAAATGATTGGTGAAAGCAGCGCGCAGCGCGGCCGCCTCGGCGGCGTAGCGGTCGGCCTCTTCGGTGCGGCCGAGTACCCGTGCGGCCTCGACGAGGATCTGCAGATCCCGGCCGCAGAAAGCCGCCGCGAGCAGCGGGGCGGGCGTGTCGCCGCGGCGATCGCCCATTGCGTCCTCGGGCGTCGCGACCGATCGGGAATACGGCTGCAGCCAATCGCCGAAGGCCTTGGCGTTCGGCAGCAGGCCGTCGACCAGCTTCCCGCGGTACCAGCCGACGAGCCGGGCCATCATGTCAAAGTTTTCGCTGAGAACGGTGACGTCGCCGCTGCGCACGTAAACGTCCCACGGGATGAAAACAGCCGCGTCGATCCATCCGGGGCTTTCGCTTCGCCACTTCGACCGTGCGCGGGGAATGATGTCGGGAATCAGGCCGTTGTCGTCCTGCTCGTCACGGACGGACGTCAGCCAGCTCTTCCAGAAGGCGATGCTGTCGGTATTGAACATCGCCGTCGGGCAGAACACCTGCGCATCGCCGGTCCAACCGCAGCGTTCGTCGCGCTGCGGGCAATCGGTCGGGATGTCGAGCATGTTACCGCGCCAGCCCCAGCTGATGTTGCTCTGCAACCGGTTCAATTTCGCGTGCGAGCAGGTGAACCGGCCGATCGTCGGCAGATCAGAATGCAGCACGACGCCGGTGACCCATTCCTTTTGCGGCGGCACGCCCTGCGGCAAGCCCGAAAGCTCCGCATAACGGAAGCCGTGGAAGGTGAAGTGCGGCTCCCACTCGATCGTCCCCGTAGCGGCGGCCGTGTAGGTGTCGGTCGATTTGGCGGTGCGATAGTTCTCGGTGTAGAGCGTGCCGTCGGGCTTCAGCATCTCGGCGAAGCGCACTTTGACGGTTTGGTCTTTCTCGACCGGCACCTTGATGCGCGCCCAGCCGACCATGTTCTGGCCGAGATCGAAGACGTAGCGGCCGGGTGTCGGCTCGGTGATGGTCTGTGGCGCGAGTGTCTGCGTCTGGCGCACGGGCGGGAAGGGCTTGGGCGTCAGTTCCGCCGGGCCGAGATCGGAGTTCGCCAGGACCGGTTGCCAGCCGGAGACGGTTTTGCGGGCGTCATAGATTTCGCCGTCATAGATGCTGGAGGAAACGATTGGCCCGTCGTTCGTGCCTTCGCACTGCTCGTCGGTGGCGACTGTCTGGCTTGATCCGTCGTCGAAGGTGATTTCCAGCTGGAGCAACAACTCCGGGTACTTGCCGTAGGGCCCAACGTTCTTCGTCTCGAAGGGAAGGCGGCCGGCGAACCAGCCGGAGCCGAGCGTCGCCTGAAGAACATTGTCGCCGGGCTGCAGGTGGCCGGTCACGTCGTAGGCGAGGGTGTGCAGTCGCTTGTCGTACGCCGTCCAGCCGTTGGCGAAATGATCGTCGCTCACTCGTCGGTCGTTCAGCCGCAGTTCGAATAGGCCGTGGGCGGTGACATACACCCGCGCGCGAGTAACTGGCTTATCGACCGAAAACGTGCGACGCAGCCAGCCGGCCGCCTCGGCCTCCACGTCTCTCGGCTGGCTCGGCCGAATCCACTGCGCTTTCCAGTCCGCGGCCGACAGTAAACCCAGCTCGAAATGGGCGGGTTTGCTCCAATCCGATTCCTGCCGGTTTCCGTCGCGAAAACGAACGCGCCACTCGACCCGCTGACGCGACGAAAGCGCCGGACCGCGGTAGGGGACGAAGGTCGAACTGTCCGATTCCACCCAGCCGCTGTCCCACGACGCTTCTGCGGTCCTCGCCTCGATGCGATAGGCCGCCTGCCTCTCGACAGCTCCGGGCAGCTTCCACGTGAACAGCGGCGAGGCAGTGAGGTAGCCCAGCGGGTTCTGGAAGCCTTCACCGACGGTCAGCGAATGCGGGGGCGGCGGAAGAGATTGCATGGTTGGGAGCATTAAGGCGTAAGGCCCGCCTACTTTCAATGACGGAAGGGTGTCCCGGTTTTGCCGATCACGGCTCTTCCACACTCGGCTGCGTAGAACTCGGCGCCGTTGTCGTGGTCGTCGGAACTGGGCCGGCGTCCTGCTTTTTCAAAATCGCTTCGGCAAAGCGCCGGCCGATCTCGACCTGGCTGGCGGCGTTGAAGTGCGTCTCGCGATCCGCGGTCTTCAGGCCGACGGAAGAGACGCAGTAGACGTTCTCCATCTTCTTCGCGAGGTTTCGCTGGGCGATCCGGATGCTGATCCGCTTGCCGTTATCGAACGGCTCGCCGAGGACGATTGGCAGGTTCGGATCTTTGAATTCCTTGCGGACATCGTTCAGCAGTTCGCCGAGGAGCTTTTCGTAGTCCGCCTCGGGCACTGTCGCGTCGCTCTCCCCCTGGTGCCAGAGGAAGCCGCACACGGTGTAGGTGTCGCCGCGGGCAGTAAGGGCCTGCAGCGCAGCGCGGGCGGCGGTGACGAACTGTTCGTAAAGGAGCTTCCGCTGTGGGTTCCATTCCCTTTTGAGGTTCGATCCGCCGACCGTGAATTTGATCAGTGCGAATTGCCGGTCGGGCTCGGCATCGTGCATGGCTTTGGCGAAGCCGACTTCCGGGCCGAAGTAGCGGAAGGGGAGCTGAAGCTCGACTTTACCCTGGCCGCCGGGCGCGGGTTGCGTGGTCGCGCCATCCGTCGGCCGAATACCCGGCGGCACCGCGAAGCCCGGCTGCAGCGGCACCCAGCCGGCGCTGTGACCCTGCAGATGGCGGATCGTCCCGTTCGAATACCACAGCAATACGCCCGGCCGCTCGCCGGCATAGGGGGCAAGGTCCCCCTTCAGATCCTGCACACTGCCGCGGCCGTCCATGTTGGATTGGCCGGCCAGTAGATACACGTCGTAGTGCGTCGCCAGCGCCGGCGACGCCACAAGCGCGGCCAGCAGGCCGAGAAGTGAGAGTCGTTTTGCCATTCGTATTGCCTCCACAAACGCCTTCCACTGCTGTGCGCGTGGTGGCCTCGGTTTCAATGTAACCCATGTTGGGATGTCCCGCTGCCGCCCCCGCTGCGAAAAAGAAGATCGGGTTCTCTCTGGGGCCTTCGAAGTCGAAGTGGCGGGCGCGAAGGACGGCGACATCACCGATCTGCCCAAAAGTCGGCAGTCCGATTCACCGAGCAAATCAAATCGGCCGCTCAGGGACAGGGTGCGGCTTCCTCGCGTGGCCGGTCGCTGACGGCGCTGCCGACGGCCACGGTATAACGACGGACCGCCTCGCCCACTTCGGCGGCACTCCATCGCAGGTGCTCGCCCATCCACTGCGCCACCTGAGCCGCCGCCCGCGACGGGTCGGCCAGGTAATGGTGCCAGCTGGTGCGGCGGATCATCACGTCCTCCAGGCAGGTCGCCCACTCGCGGGTGCAATAATGGTCGACGAGCTGCTTCGACACCGGCGGCGGAACGATCGCACTGGCCGCGGCATCGGCGGCGTCGGGAAGCAGCGGCTCCTCGGCGGTGCGGCACGGGCCGGCGCGACGTCGGTCGGCCCGCAGGAGCGTATCGACCGCCTCCTCGGCCATCAGCCGGTAGGTCGTCAGCTTGCCGCCGCCGACGTCGAGCCAGCCTTCGCGGGTGACCTCGATGTGATGCGATCGCGACGCGTCCGAGGGCGCGCCGTTCTTGTCCGCCACCAGGGGGCGCAGGCCGGCCCAGGTGCTGCGGACGTCGTCGCGGGCGAGACGGGCCTCGGGAAATACGTCGCCGGCGACCTTGAGGATGTAATCGATGTCGGCATCCTCACACCGAGCGGCCTCGACCGGGCCGCGGTGGTCGGTGTCGGTGGTGCCGACGATCACGCGCTCGCCCCAGGGGATGGCGAACAGGATCCGGCGCCGCTTGGTCATTACAACGGCATCGTTCAGCGGCAGCCGGCCGCGTTCGATGACGATGTGCACGCCCTTGGTCAGCCGCAGCTTGATCTTCGCCTGCGGCATCTGATCGCCCCACGGGCCGGTGGCGTTGACGATCCATTTGGCGCGGGCGGTGAAGCGCGCGTCGGTGGTGCGATCGTGGAGTTCGGCCTGCCACAGGTTTTCGTCCCGCCGCGCCTGGAGCAGCCGCACCCGATTCGCGATGACGGCCGAATGCGCCGCAGCCGAGCGCAGTGTGTCGAGCACCAGCCGGGCGTCGTTGGTCAGGCCGTCAAAATAACGCACCGCGCCGCGCAGGCCTTGGTTGTTCAGGCCCGGCGTGCGTCGCATGGCGTCGGCGGCGCTGAGCCATTGCGAACTGCCGTAGTTGTGCCAGCCGCACAACGCGTCGTAGAGCTTCACGCCGATCTTTAACTGCCACAGTTTCCAGTCGGGGTTCTGGGCGTAGGTCGGAAATAGGAACGGCAGCGGCTGGGCCAGGTGCGGGGCGATCCTTTGGACGACGCGCTTCTCCAGGCTCGCCTCGCGCACCAGCCCGACGCGCCCCTGGGCCAGGTACCGCAGTCCGCCGTGCAATAGTCGGCTGGATTGGTTGCTCGTGCCGGAGGCGAAATCGTTCTGCTCCACCAGCGCCACGCGCAGGCCGCGCATGGCGGCGTCGCGCGCGATGCCGGCGCCGACAATGCCGCCGCCGACGACGAGCACGTCGAACGGGTCTTGCGCGACCTGTTGCAGAATGGCGGTGCGTGGCGGAATCACGCCGGTCATTAGACGTAATCTCGTGGCCGGATTCGAGCGAAATATTTCGGCGCTGACGCGACGTTGCTACAGCTGATGCAGCCGATCCCATCGCACCTTGTACAACCGCCGGCCCGGCAGGACGCAGGTCTGCAGGCATCCGTCCGGCGAAAGGATGTATGCCGTGTCCGACCACCAATTGCCCGCTTCGCCTTTCTGGAACGCGACCAGGCCGGTGCGGGGATGAATGCTGATCGATTTCAGCTTGGGGATCGCCGCCAGCGGCTCGAAGGGTGCGATGGCATCGGTGCGCGGGTCGAAGCGCCAGGCCCGCGTGGCCGTCGTCAGGATCAGGCTGCCGTCGCGCGGGTGGGGCGAAAGATCGTGGGCCCCGGCTTCCGGGAGCGTCACCCGATGCACAATGCGCATCGAACGATCCTCGCACGCCACCCGTACGAGTTGATCCGTGCCGGTCGCCCAGATTTCGCCGCGCGACGCGTCGAAAACGACGCCGTGGGCGTCCTGCAGCTCAAGTTCGGCGCGAGCGCTGCCCGGGAACGGGCCGTCCTCGATATGGAAGAGGTACAGACGATGCGTCTCCTTCGCCCCGGCGACGATCAGCCGCCCGTCCGGCAGCAGATCGGCGGAGTGCGCCTCGGAAATCGCCGCCGCAAAGAGCACGGCGCGATCCTTCCGGCGGATCAGCACCACGCCGCCGCGCCACGAGGCCGTGCACAGCAGGCAGGGCGTGTTCTGCCACAGAACGGGCTTGATCTCGTCCATCGAGCAGAACCACTCGCGCTGCTCGGCCGACAAATCCGCCGCCGCGGCCGAATCCCATTCCCACAGCAATTCTGCCGGCTCCGCTGGTTTCGATACGTCGAAGCACTGCGCGAGCTTGTTACCGCAAATCCAAAGATTCAATTGATTTCCTTCGTCCGCCATGGTTGGGAATATAGCACGCCGGTTGTACGGCGTCGGTGTGCGACGCCGACGGCCCGCCGGCGAGCGCGCAGATTGTCGTATACCGCACAAAATGTCGGTAATGCTGGAGGATGCAGATCAACACGATCGCGGCACAATTGGTACCTGAGGGGGAAGCAATGGCGCGGCAGGAGTAAGTCGATGATGGTGAAGCGAAGCGGAAGAAGGGTTTTGCTGGCGGCCCTGTGCATGGCGTCGGCGGCCGCACAGGGGGCGGCGCCGGAAGTTGTCGACAGTAAATGGACGCCGGTCGGCTGGGGCGGCGGGGGCTTTTATTTTTCAGCTGCCTTCAGCCCGACCGACGACGGCGTGATCTACCTCGGCGGCGACGTGAACGGCGCTTACAAGTCCGAAGACCACGGCGATTCGTGGCATATGATCAACAACGGCATCGCCAGCTACGCCGCCTACTCGCTGGCGGTCGCGCCGGCAACGCCCGGAACCGTGTTCGTGGGCACCGAAGGCGGCCTCTGCAAAAGCACCGACGCCGGCGGGCACTGGCAACTGCTGCCGCGCACCGGGACGAAAGAGCTGCACATCACCGCCGAGCGGAACAAATCGATCCGCGCTATTGCAGTCGACCCGACCAACAGCGACATCGTTTACGCCGGCACGCCCCTCGGAAAAATCTACAAGAGCACCGACGGCGGGCAGAATTGGGCCGCCGTTTACGAACCGAAATCACCCGATCCCGCGCCCCCGCACCCGCACCCGCGAACGGGCAACGCCCACTCCGACAAACCGCACGACGGGACGATTTACAGCGTGGCCGTCTCCCCCAGCGAGCCGGCGACCGTGTTCGCCTGCACCGCCGACGCCGGCCTGCTGATCAGCGAGGACTCTGGGCAAAGCTGGCGTCCGCTCGATACGCCCAAGCGCGCGGCCTCCGTCGCGATCGCGGCGAACGACCCGAAAGTGATCTACGCGACGTTCTTCAGCGACGGCATCCGCAAATCGTCCGACAAAGGCCACACCTGGACCGACATCTCGGCCGGCCTGGAGGCGGGGGCCTCAATGAAGGAAATCGTCGTCAGTCCGCAGAACGCAAACGACGTGTACGTCATCGGCGCGAAGGGCTGGAACGGGCTTTTCTACGCCTCCCACGACGGCGGCGCGACGTGGATGCGATCGAACCAGATCCACCCCGACCGAGAAGCCGACCCCACCCTGCCCGAAGAGACGGCCAACGGCAAAACGACCGCCCTCAGCACCCCGACCAATCTTTCGATCAATCCGAAGAACCCGAAGCAGCTGTTCATCAGCGCCAACTGGCGCTCCTGCATCAGCAACGACGCCGGCGCGACCTGGACCGAGAGCATGCGGGGGGCCGACATCACCTGCGTTTTTGACATCCGCTTCAAGGGGAATCGCACGTACGTGGCGGCGATGGATGAAGGCGTCCTGATGAGCGACGACAACGGCAATCAGTGGCAGGCCCTGTGGCCGCTCCGCCATACCGACGGGCTCAGCGGGCACTACTGGCGGCTGGCGATCACAGACAACGGCGGCGCCGATCGCATTCTCAGCACGTCGAGCCCATGGGAAACCAAGTTCAACAACCAGGTCGTCCTCAGCGAAGACGGCGGTAAGACTTTTGCCGCTCAGAAGCAGGGGCTGCCTGACTACCTCCCCACGCGCAACACGATGTGGGGCCGCGCTTACGCCCGGGCACTGGCGGCCGATCCGAAGAACCCCGACGTCGTTTACCTCGGCATCGACGGCGACGCCGACGAGGGCAAAACCGGCGGCGGGATCTTCAAATCAAAGGACGGCGGCAAGACCTGGGCACAGTTGCCGAACCAGCCGCCCAGCCGCCGGATGTTCTTTGGCCTCGCCGTCGATCCGACCGATTCCAACCGCCTCTACTGGGGCGCCTGCGGCGACTCCGGCGGCCTCTACCGCAGCGACGACGCCGGGGCTTCGTGGAAGCTGGTCTTCAAAAATGACCGCTGGATCTTCAATGTCCTCGTGACGGCCGACGGCACGATCTACTGCCCGGGCAAGCAACTGTGGCGCAGCACCGACCACGGCCAGACATGGAAGGCGCTCACGTCCTTCAAAACTGACGGCGCCATCGTCGGACTGGAAGTGCGGCCCGACGATCCCAAGACGATCTGGCTGGCCATGACCACCTGGCACAGCGGCGCCGACGGCGGCGTCTATAAGACCATCGACGGCGGCGAAACCTGGCAGGACATCACCGGCGATCTTCCCTACCGCAAGCCGCTGATCCTTCGCTTCAACCCCGCCACCAGCGAACTGTGGGCCGGCGGGGTGGGGCTGTACCGCATCAAGCAGTAAGGCTTAAGAAACAATCGACGGCCGAAGCCGATGAGCGGATTGAAGGGGGTCGCCATCGCCCTGGCCACCGATGCAGCGCTCGCCGTCCCGCGTATTGCGCCTGGGCCAACCGCGGCCTTGGCGAGATGGCGGTATGGCTGCAGCGCAAATCCTAGTCATTCGCCCGCACGAATCGCCTTCGGCGGCTGGCCTTTCCAGCGGCGGAACGCGGTGGAGAAGGCAAAGGGGTTCTGATACCCCACCTGGGCCGCGATGTTGAACAGTTTGTCGTGCGTCGAGCGGAGCAGCGCCTCGGCCCGCAGCATCCGCAGGTGCGTGACCTGCCGCATCGGGCTGCGGCCGATGGTGCGGAGGGTCTGGCGGCGCAGCGATTCGGGCAGCATTCCCGCGCGGTCGGCGAGGCGCTCCAGTGTCCACGGCTCGCTCAGGCGGGCGTCGACCTCGGCCCACAACTGCCAGAGCGGATCGACCTCTTCGCCGCCGCGGGCGATGTCGCGGGCATAGGCGTTGACGAGATCGCCCCACAGGTTGAGCCGGTCGATGTGCGCTGCGCCGACCGTTTCAAGGTACAGCCCTTCGATCGCCCCCACGATCGGCCGCGGATCGACGGCGGCAAGTTTTGGGGATTTTGCGGTGATGAGCGGCGCCTGGTCGACGACGACGGGGAGGAACACCCACCCGAACTGCCACCGCTGCCGTCCGACGGTGCGGAAGCCCATCGGCACCCCCGGCGGGGCGATGTACGCCTGACCGTTGCCGCAGGGTTGCCAGCCGCCGTCGACCCACGCCTCGCCGCTGCCGCCGTAGCAGATCAGCAGGTGCCCGTTCGCCGGGCGCAGGCGCTGCATCTCATACCCGCGCCCGCCGTCGGTCAGGCCGACGATGCTAAGGTGGTGCCGTGCCAGTCCCGGCCACACGTTCTCGCCGACCACGCGCTCCGGCGAATCCGCCACCGAATGGGTCTCGCGAAGGGCCTCTGCCATACCCGCCAATTCTGACACGGTCGGCGACTTTCTCAAGCGGCGGCTGTGGATTTCGCGAATGCTTTTAGCCTTTCCAGCGATGGCCAGCGATGGCAGGGGGGCCGACAATACGGCCTTCCCGTTGGAGGAGCAGTCAATGAACCGTGTCGTCATCAACGCCGATCTGGGCCAGCAGAAGATTTCCCGCCACCTCTACGGCCACTTCGCCGAGCACCTCGGCCGGTGCATTTACGAGGGGCTGTGGGTCGGCCCGAATAGCGACATCCCCAACACGCGCGGCTTCCGCAATGACGTGGTGGCGGCGCTGAAGAAATTGAACATCCCCAACCTCCGCTGGCCCGGCGGGTGCTTTGCCGACACGTACCATTGGACCGACGGCATCGGCCCGTACGAGAAGCGGCCGAGCATCGTCAACATCCACTGGGGCGGCTGCACCGAGAACAACCACTGCGGCACGCACGAATTCCTCGACCTTTGCGAGCAGCTCGAGACGATGCCCTACATCGCCGGCAACGTCGGCAGCGGTACGGTGAAGGAGATGGCCGAGTGGCTGGAGTACATCACCATGCCGGCCGACAGCCCGATGGCCAACCTCCGCCGCGCGAACGGCCGGCAGGATCCGTGGCCGCTGACATTCTGGGGCGTCGGCAACGAAAATTGGGGCTGCGGCGGCAACATGCGGCCGCAGTATTACGCCGACCTGTATCGCCAGTATGCCAGCTACTGCCGTCAATTCACGCCGGGGCAAAAGCTCTACAAAGTCGCCTGCGGCTTCCTCGACGAATGGAACGACGTCCTCATGCGCGAGGCCGCCAATTATATGGACGGCCTGAGCGTGCATTACTACACCGTCATCGGCCCGTGGGACAAAAAGGGTTCGGCCACCGATTTCACCGTCGATGAGTGGAAGCTCACGATGCAGCGGGCGCAGAGCGTCGACAACTTCCTGCGCCGCACCAGCGGCATTATGGATCGCTACGACCCGACCGGTCGCGTCGGCATCGTGCTCGATGAGTGGGGCACGTGGTTCGACGTCGAACCGGGGACCAATCCCGGCTTCCTCTACCAGCAGAACACGATGCGCGACGCCCTCGTGGCCGGGCTGAGTTTCAACGTCTTCCACCGTCACGCCAAGCGGCTGCACGTGGCGAACATCGCGCAGACCGTCAACGTGCTGCAGGCGATGATCCTGACCGAAGGATCGAAGATGGTGCTGACGCCGACGTACCACGTCTTCGAGATGTACAAGGTGCACCAGGACGCGACGCTGCTCGACACGCACGTCGAATCGCCCGAGTATGTCGCCGCCGTCAAGCCGACGCCCAACCCCGCGCAGGCGGGCGTGCCGATGTCGTGGGATGCGACGCAGCAGATCAGCGCCAGCGCCTCGCGCGACGCGGCCGGCAAAATGCACCTGTCGATGTGCAACCTGCACCACGAAGACGCGGCCGAAGTGAGCGTCGAGATCCGCGGCGGGGCGGCCGGCAAAGTCAGCGGCCGCATCCTCACGGCCGGTGCGACCAACGCGATGAACACCTTCGAGAAGCCTGATGCGGTGAAGCCGACGACGTTCGATGCGTTCAAGCTGTCGAAAACCGGCCTGACCGTGTCGCTGCCGGCGCGCTCGGTGGCGGTGCTGGAGATCCGGTGAGCGAGACGCTGAATGAGGCATTGGGCGAGCCGCCGGGCAAGGTGCGGGACGAGTCGCTGTGCAAAGGCTGCCACCGCTCGGCCGGCGCGAATCTGCCGGAGCGCGAGGTGCAGCGATTGCTGAGCCTCTACCTGGCGACGCATCCGGAAGAGCGACTGGTCGACGAGCCGACGTACGCCGCCCGGCTCGCGACCTGCCGCGCCTGCCCCGATCTGCAATTCGGCGGCACCACCTGCCGCCACTGCGGGTGTCTGGTCGCGGTCCGCGCGAAGCTGGCGGATAAGACCTGCCCCGCCCATCAGCCGCGATGGCCCGTCTAGAACTGCCTTTTCTGGGTGCCAAGGGTGAGTACTCTCACCCTTGCCGCAGGCTCAGAAAACAAGGGCGAGAGTACTCACCCTTGGCCCCACACTTCTCACGCAACGCGGCGGGGCCGCTTTAGCGGCTCAACAGGCAGGAATCTGTCACAAAGCCCACATTCTCCTGCCCGATTCTGAACATTTCTGTCGCGTTACAACGATCTCGGTTGGTTCCAGTACCAGAAGATGTTATTCATGAATTGCCGTGAAATTTCACATGCGGGAAAAGCGGCCTTTCAGGCAATTCCCTCATCGGCAGGGTCGCCAGGCATTGGAGGAGCAATGAAGCGAGTGTCGTCCAAGCTGTCGACAGCGGTAGGGGCCGTTTTCCTTGGGGGAAACTTGTGGGCCGGTGCCGCCGCCAGCGCCGCCGATCTGAGATTTTCCTTCGGCGGCTCGGTGGAGCAAGGCTTCACGCCCGTTGCCGCCAACGCCGGGTATGAGGCGAAAACCGGCTACGGCTTCGTCACCCCCGCGGCCACGCCCGAAGCGCCCTCGATTTTCGCCGTCGACGTGCCGGAAGGGAATTACGAGGTGGTCCTCCGCTTCGGCGACCCGAACAAGACGACCTCCACCACGGTGAAAGCCGAGGCCCGCCGGCTGATGCTCGAAAAGGTCGACACGCAGCCCGGCCAGTTCGAGACGCGCACCATCACCGTCGCCGTCCGCCGGCCCGAGATCAGCGGCGGGGGAAAGGTCAGCCTGAAGAAGGGCGAAGACGCATCGGCCGACTGGGACGAGCACCTCACGCTCGAATTCAACGGCAAGCAGCCGGGCGTTGCCTCGGTCGAAGTAAAGCCGGCGACCGATGCGCCGACGCTGTTCATCGCCGGCGATTCGACCGTGACCGATCAGCCGCGCGAGCCGTGGTCGTCGTGGGCGCAGGCCCTGCCGCGGTTCTTCGCGCCGGGCATCGCCGTATCCGATAACGCCTGGTCGGGCCTGACGCTAGCTTCGTTCGAAGGGCAGCACCGCTTGGAAAAGATCCTCAGCCAGCTCAAGAAGGGCGATTACGTCCTCGTGCAGTTCGGCCACAACGACCAGAAGGACAAGGGCAAGGACGCCGGGCCGTACACCTCGTACAAGGCGAACCTGCGGAAGTACATCACCGCCATCCGCGAGAAGGGCGGCAACCCCGTGCTGGTGACGCCGATGGAACGCCGACGATGGGACGGCAACACGCCCAAGCCGACGCTGAGCGATTTCGCCACCGCTGTCCGCCAGATCGGATGGGAGCAGAGCGTCCCGGTGATCGACTTGAACGCGATGAGCCTGAAGCTGTACGAAGCCCTCGGGCCTGAAGGGTCGAAGAGCCTGTTCGTCTACGCCCCGGCCAACACCTACCCCGGCCAGAAAGACGCGCTGCACGACGACACGCACCACAACGTGTTCGGCGGATACGAACTGGCCCGCTGCATCGTCGAAGGCATTAAAGCGAACGTGCCGGAATTGGCCGCTCACCTGGCGAAGGATGTCGGGACGTTCGATCCTTCGCACCCGGATGCGCCGCAGAAATTCGACATCCCGCGTACGCCGTCCACCGCCGCCCCGATCGAAAAGCCGGCCGGCAGCTAAGGGAGATCGCCGGATGCCACGGACAAGGACTCTTGTCCGTGGCACCCCCCTGGACAAGGACGACCGCAGATGAAGCTAACATTCCTGTTTTGTTCGATCACGGTTGCACTTTCTGCCTGCATTTCCATGACCCTCGCCGACCCCACAACCTCGCAAAGCGCCGCAGTGAAGATCGTCATCGTCGGCGATTCGACCGTCTGCAACTACCCGGCGAAACGCCCCGACCGCGGCTGGGGCATGTTCATCGAGGAACGCTTCAAGCCCGGCACGGTGCAGGTGGTGAACCTCGCCGCCGCCGGCCGGAGCACGAAGACGTTCATCGAGGAAGGCCGCTGGGGGAAGGCGCTCGATGAGAAGCCGCAATACATACTGATCCAGTTCGCCCACAACGATTCGCACGACCCGAAGAACCACGAAGCGACGAACGCGGCGACGGATTACAAGGCGAATCTTCGCCGGTACATCGACGAGACGCGGGCGATCGGTGCGACGCCGATCCTGGTCACGCCGATGGTGCGGCGCGACTTCGACACCGACGGCAAGATTCGCGAAGGCCAGCCGACCGGCAACCTCCGCGCGTACGCCGACGCGATGAAAGAGGTTGGCATCGAGAAGAAGGCGCCCGTGATCGACCTGTACACGTCGAGCAAGGCCCTCGCCGAAAAAATCGGGCCTGAAGCGTCCGGCAAGATGGCGAACAAGAAGGGCGATATCACGCACTTCAACCAGACCGGCGCGCGTGCGATGGCCGACCTGGTGATGGGGGAATTGCCGACGGTCGCGCCGGCCCTCGGGGAATTGCTGGCTGCAAAGTCTCGATGACATCGGATTTCAAAAAATTGGGTGCCAGGATTTGGTACTCCGAATCTTGATTCGGCTCGGCAAGATTTGGAGTACCAAGTCTTGGCACCCGACGTAACGACGAGTTTCTAAAAGGCGAGTATCCCATGAAGCGCAATATTTTTCTGTCGATCCTCTCGGCTACCACGCTCCTCACTGTGGGTTCGCTGTACGCGCAGACCACCGCGCCTTTCGCCCCCGGCAAGGTGCAGACCGCACCGATCCCTCCCGAATTCAAAGACCCCGAGACCGGGTTGCGCGTGGTGCACCTGACGCGCTTCCCGACCGATTACGGCAGCGTGATCTACTTCACCTACAACACCTTCTCGCCCGATTCGAAGCTGACGCTGGTGAACGCGCAGTTCAAGGACAAGTGGCGCTACCTCTATACGTTCGACTTCGGATCGATGAGCGTAAAGCCGCTGGTAACCGATCGGCTGACGCAATCGCAGGTCGTCGCGCCCAAGAGCGGCAATGTCTACTACCTCGCCGACAATGCCGCCTGGACCGTGCCGCTGGCCGGCGGTGAGCCGCGGAAAATTGCCGATCTTCCCGCCAAGTGGTGCCCGGGCGTCGGCTTCACCGTGAACGCTGACGAAACCCTGCTGCTCGGCGGTTCCATCGACACCGACCGCGACGCCGCCGCCAACATGCCGGCCGACAAGGTGCGGAACGGGCCGAACGTGCTGTTCACGATCAACATCAAGACCGGCGAGGTGAAAGTCGTCCACCGCGACAACGCCTGGTTCGGCCACGTGCAGTTCTCGCCGACCGATCCCGACCTGTGCATGTTCTGCCACGAGGGCAACTGGGAGAGGGTCGATCGCATCTGGCTGATCAACCCGTCGAAATCGACGACCGACGCGAGCGGCAAGGTGACGTCGAACGCGCACATCGCCTACCGCCGCACCGAGCCGCGCGAGATCGCCGGCCACGAGTTCTGGCGGCCGGACGGGAAGGAAATCTGGTTCCAGCAGAGCTTCCGCGACAAGGCCAGCAAGAAGAAGGGCGGCCTGGCGCGCCTGGACATCGCCACCGGCAAAACCGTCACCTACGAGGTGCCAGCTGGCTTCGGCGGGATCCACGAATCGTGGTCGCCCGACGGCACCTTCCTCGTCGCCGACGGCAGCGGCAAAACCAAGACCGGGCCGAACAAATATCTATCGAAACTGACGCTGCCGACCGACGGCTCGCTGGTGCTCAAGGGCGAGCACCTCGCCAGCCTGCAGGCCAACGATTACGCCGTCGAGCCGAACCCGCACGTCTCGCCCGACAACCACTGGGTGACCTTCACCGCCACGCTGAACGGAACGGCGCAGGCGTACGCGGTGGAGCTGCCGCGTAAATAAACATGTTTGGGTGCACAGGTCAGTCCCCTGACCTGTGACCGCGCAAAAAAAGAAGCACGGGTCGGCGTACCGACCCGTGCTTCTTTTTGTTTGCTCGCCGT
>Ga0070658_10002146_pt1 | contig 16540 bp, 13 predicted proteins | sample KBSC13metaG_FD_64664 | JGI IMG/M metagenome (GOLD analysis project Ga0070658, IMG submission 64664) | Corn rhizosphere microbial communities from Kellogg Biological Station, Michigan, USA - KBS C1-3 metaG | ecosystem: Host-associated > Plants > Roots > Rhizosphere > Soil ...
CCCCGTCTACGACCAGGCCCGGCTGGTCACCGAGTCGCTGCGCTCGGTCCGCGACGCGATCGTCCTGGGGATCCTGCTGTGCGTGGCGGTGATCGCGCTGTTTCTGCGCGATCTGCGGGGGGGACTGATCGCGGCGCTGGCCGTGCCCATCACGCTGGGCGCGACGTTCGTGCCGCTACGCCTGCTGGGCCAGAGCCTGAACCTGATGTCGCTGGGCGGCCTGGCCGTCGCCATCGGGCTGGTGGTCGACGACGCGATCGTGGTCGTCGAGGCCATGCGCCGGCGCCTGGACGCGGGCGAGGAGCCGCGCGCCGCGGCCTGGGGCGCCGTGCGCGCGCTGCGGGCAGCGCTGGTGGGGACCACCGCGACGACGGTGGTCGTCTTCCTGCCGCTGGCCGGGCTGCAGGGGCTGGTGGGCACCTTCTTCATCGCGCTGGCCACGACGCTGACCGCGGCCGTGCTGCTGTCGCTGGCCGTGGCGGTGACCGTCGTCCCGCTGGCCGCGGCCGACTGGATGCGTCCGCGCCGGGCAGTGGGCCAGGCCGGGCCGTCGCGCTTCGGGCGCACGTACGCGGCCATGGCGGGGCCCCTGCTACGCCGGCCCTGGCTGGGGGTGGCCCTGGCGCTGGGTCTGCTGGCCGGCGGCGTCGCGGCGGCGCGCGCGGTCGAGACCGGCTTCCTGCCCGAGATGGACGAGGGCGCCTTCGTGGTCGACTACTTCCTGCCCGCCGGCACGTCCCTGACCGACACCGATCGCGTGGCGCGGAAGATCGAAGGGGTGCTGCAGGCCCTGCCCGAGGTGGCCACCTACTCGCGCCGGACCGGCGCCGAGCTGGGGCCGGCCGCCGCCACCGAGGTCAACCGCGGCGACATCATGGTGCGCCTGCAGCCGCGTGGCGCGCGCCGGCGGTCGGCTGAAGAGGTGATCGCGGACGCCCGCGCGCGCGTCGAGCGCGACGTGCCCGAGGCGCGCGTCGAGTTCGTGCAGGTGATGCAGGACATCCTGAACGACCTGTCGGGCGCGCCCCGGCCCGTCGAGGTGAAGCTGTTCGGCGACGACTACCCGACGCTGCGGGTGGCGGCGCGCGAGGTGGCCCACCGGGTGAAGGACGTCCCGGGGCTGGTCGACCTGTTCCCGGGCTTCGAGGGGGACGCGCCCGAGCTGCGCGTGCGCTTCGACGCCGCGGCGACCGCGCGCCTGGGGCTGACGGAGGCTGATGTCACGGCGCAGCTGGATACGGCGCTGCACGGCGCGGTGTCGGCCGTGATCCCGCGCCCCGATCGGCCCATCGGCATCCGGGTGCGCTACGCCGACGCCGTGCGCTTCGACGGCGCCGCCATCGAGCGGCTGCCCCTGCTGCCCGCCATGGGCGGCGCCACCACCGCGCTGGGCGCGATCGCGCGCTTCGAACGGACGGCGTCGCCCAGCCTGCTGCTGCGCGAGAACCTGCGCCCGGTCGTCATCGTCACGGCCGATCGCGAGGGGCGCGATCTGGGCTCGATCGCCCGCGACGCGAGCGCGCGCCTGAAGGGGCTGTCGCTGCCCGAGGGCTACAGCAGCGAGCTGGGCGGACAGATCCGCGCCCAGGCCGAGACCTTCCAGGCGCTGGGGCGCGTGCTGGCCATCGCGGCGCTGGCCGTGTTGATCATCCTGCTGGCGCAGTTCCGCCGCCTGCGCATGGCGCTGCTGGTCCTGGCCACGGTGCCGCTGGCGGTGGTCGGCGCGCTGCTGTCGCTGCTGGTGACGGGGGTTCCGCTGAACGCGTCGTCGCTGATGGGCTGCGTGCTGCTGGTGGGCCTGGTGGTGAAGAACGGCATCCTGTTGCTGGAGCAGACCGAGTCGTCCTGGCGCGGCGGGCTGACGCTGCAGGCGGCGCTGCTGCACGCCGGGGGCGTGCGGGTGCGGCCGATCCTGATGACGACGCTGGCCACCATCGCGGGCCTGGCGCCGCTGGCGCTGGGGCTGGGCTCGGGCGCCGAGCTGCAGCGGCCGCTGGCCACCGCGGTGATCGGCGGCCTCCTGGTGTCCACGGCGGTCAGCCTGTTTCTGCTGCCCGCGCTGACGCGCCTGAGCTATCGCGACGTCGCGCCGTCGCTGCCCACGGCCACGGTGACGGCCGGCGCGCCGTAGTCGACCCCCGCGGCGCTTTTGCGACTGGCTTCCCGTGTGAAGACGGTATCGTCACGCCCATGCCCTGCCGATCGGCGGCTGCGCCAGCGTGAGCGCCGCGAGGATGTTGGCGCTGCTGTTCACTGTGCCGGCGGTGGTGGGCGCGTGTGATGGCCGTGGGCGGCCAGCCCGGCAAGATGTCGCGCCAAAGCTCCCTCGTGACGGCGCGGCCGACGGTGAGCATGACGTGCCCACGTGGTCGCGCGACATCGCCCCGCTGCTGGCGCGACGCTGCGGCGGCTGCCACGGTGACGGCCGGCTGGCGGCCGTCGCGCCTCCGGCGCTGGGGGGCTATCGAGAGGCCCGCCAGGCGGCGGCGCCGTCGTTGCGCGCGATCCGCCGCCGCATGATGCCGCCGTTCGGCGCCGACGACACGGGGCTGTGCGGAACGTGGAACGACGCCGCGTGGCTGACCGACGACGAGATCGCGGCGTTCGGCGCCTGGGTCGAGCACGGCACGCCCCACGGCTTCGGGCCGCCGGCCCGGGCCCCTGATCAGCCCCCGCTGGTCGCGACGGCGGTGCTGGACCCGGGCGTGACGTTCACGCCCGGCCTGGGTGACCGCGCCGCCCGCTGCTTCCTGGTGACGGCCCCCGCGGGGCTGGCACCCGGCGCCCTGCTGGCGGGCCTGACGGTGGACAGCCAGCCGCGCGCCGCCGTCCAGCAGGCGAACGTGTACGCGCTGGCCAATCGCGGCGCCGTCGCCCGCGCGCGGGCGCGGGACGCGGCGGACCACCAGCCGGGATGGCGGTGTGGCGGGGCGTCCCCCGGCGACGGCAGCGCCACGCTGGTCGCGTCATGGTCGCGCAACACGCCCGCCCAGCGCTCGCCCGACGGCACGGGCGTTCCCTTGCGCGCGCCGGGCTACGTGCTGCAGCTGCGCTACGACCTGATCGCGTCGCCCCCGGGAACGCCGGTGCAGGCGCGCGTGATGCTGACCACCGGTTCACCGGGACCGGCGCGGGCAGCGCGCCTGCAGGAGCTGCGGTCCGCGCCGTTCACGTTGTCGCCAGACCAGCCGCAGGCGCGCGTCAGCGCCACCTGGACCGTCGATCGTCCCACCACGTTCCGCGGCCTGGTGCCCGGGATGAACACGCTGGGCCGGACGCTGGACCTGCAGGTCACGCAGGCAGGGCAGCGCCGGTGCCTGGCCCACTTCGGCCACTGGAATCCCTACGATCGCCAGCTGTTTCACAGCGCAGCGCCGGTGACGCTGGCCCGCGGCGACACGGTCACGCTGACCTGCACCTTCGCCACCACCAGCCGCAGCGCGGACACACAGATGGGCGAGGCGCCCGATGACGAGCAGTGCCTCGCCCACCTGTATCTGCTCGACGCGCCCCCCTGAAGGGGCGGCCCCAGCCCGGGATGTTTCGTCGCCGCGGACAACTCCGCGCCCGAGGCGAATCACCCCGGCGGCGGCGGCGTCACTTCTTCATCACTTCTTCATCACTTCTTCATCACTTCTTCGGCGCCACGGGAGCGGTCGGCGCCACGGGAGCCGCCGGGGCGGCGGGCGCTGCGGGCGCTGCCGGCATGGCGGCCCCATGCCCGTGCGGGGGCGGTGCGGCGGCCGGTTCCTTGTGGCCGGCCAGCATCCCCACGACGGCGGCGTTGGTCTTCTGGAACTGCTCCAGCACCGGCGGCGGCACCTTGGGATCGGGAACGGCGTTCGCGATCGGCTTGATGGTCCGCAGGAACGCCCAGACGGCCTTCAGATCTTCGTCCGTCATGCTGCCGACGTTCGGCCAGGGCATGGGCGGCATCAACGCGCGACCGTCGCCCTGGTGGCGACCGGTGCGCAGCGTCTTGATGAACTGCGCCTCGGTCCACTCGCCCAGGCCCGTCTTGTCGGGCGTCAGGTTACGCGCGTAGACGATGCCGAACGGCAACTTCCACGAGGTGAGGTCCGGCCCGGACAGCGCCATGTCGGTCTTCGCCGGCGTGCCCATCGGATCGGGCTGGCCCTGCGGATGACCGCTCAACATCAGGTCCATGTCCGGCATGGGCCCGAGCGGCGTCATCTTCATGGGAGTGTGACAATCGTTGCAACTGCCTATCGTCACCAGATAGCTGCCACGTTTGACGGGATTTTCCTTGGGGTGCGCCGTCGCCACCGCTCCCATCGCCAATACGGTCCAAAACGCTACACCTGCCACCATCGTTGATTTGCCCATTCTGTCTGTCCCCCCTTTGTGGGCCATCAGAAGGCCGGAAAAGTGTCGCATTGTCAATCAGGATCCGCGGAAGTTGTCCAGGATTCTTGCTACCGTCGTTGCGGTGTCGGACAACGAAGTCTCGTTTGCGCGGCGTCGTTTTATGGGCGCCACCGTCGGTGCGGGGCTGACGCGAGCGCTGGCGGGACCGTGGGCCTCGCGCGCGTTCGCGCAGCCGGCGCCCGCTGAAAATCCTTGGCTGGCCCAGGCCAGCGACTACGGGGCGACGCGACCGGCGACCTTCGCGGCCCCCTTGCCGATTCCCCCGATAAAACGGCCAGCTCGTGCCGGCGCGCTGGTCGACGAGGTCGAGCTGGTGGCACGTGCCGGCGCGGCGCAACCGCTGCCCGGCGCGCCCACCGCCATCCTCGGCTACGACGGGGCATGGCCGGGGCCGACGTTGCTGGCCACCCGGGGCCGGCCGTTGCAGCTGACGTTACGGAATCAGCTGGATCAACCCACGAACATTCACAATCACGGACACCACGTCGCTGCCGACAGCGACGGGCATCCGTTGGACGTCGTCAAAGCGGGCCACAGCCGGATTTACACCTACCCCAACAATCAAAGCGCCGGAACTTACTGGTACCACGATCACGCATTTGGGTTGACGGGCGAGCACGTGTACCGCGGCCTGGCCGGCGCCTACATCATCCGTGACCCCGCCCAGGCGGCGCTGGGCCTGCCTGACGGTGAGCACGACGTGCCGCTCCTGTTGCAGGATCGTCTGTTCGACGCCGACAACGCGCTGTCGTACAGCGTGGGAGCCGGAGCGATCTTCACGGGGGCGCTCGGCAACACCATGTGCGTGAACGGCGCGCACACGCCGTTCCTGGCGGTGGCGACGCGGCGCTATCGGTTTCGCCTGATCAACGGCTCGAACGCGCGCAACTTTCGCCTGGCGCTGGCCAGCGGCGAGCCGATGCTGCAGATCGCGTCCGACGGCGGTCTGCTGGCCAGCCCCGTCATGCAAAGAACGGTCGAACTTGCGCCGTCCGAGCGCGCCGACGTCATCGTCGACTTCGGCCGCGCCCGGCCCGGCGACACCATCGTGCTCCGCAACGTGGACCGCACCTGGCCCGAGCTGCCCGACGTGCTGAGGTTTCACGTGACCCGCAAGGAGGCCGACCCCAGCCGCGTGCCCGCGCGCCTGGCGACGGTGCCACGCGTGCCCGAGGCCGAGGCGACCACGACGCGCAGGCTTCGCTTCCAGCTGGCCGACGGTCAGTGGACGCTGAACGGCCTGCGCTACGATCCGGCACGCATCGACTTTCGTTCCCGGCTGGGCACGACGGAGATCTGGGAGATCCAGAACGGGGAGCAGACGCAGACGCATCCGTTCCATCGCCACATGGTCCCGTTCCAGATCCTCGACATCGACGGGGCGCCGCCGCCCGCGGCGCTGGCGGGATGGAAGGACACCGTGTCCGTTCCACCTGCCGGCCGCGTGCGCATCATCATGCGCTTCTACGGGTTCACGGGCACCTACGTGTTCCACTGCCACAAGCTGGAACACGAAGACCACGCGATGATGTTGCAGGAGCAGATCGTCAAGGCGTGACCACCTCGCATCGGCCCAGGCGCGGCGAGCGCCGCCGATCATGAATCAGCGCCCGTCGGCGCTGGCCAGCGGCGCCGGCTGAACGGCGGCCAGCAGGGCTGCCGGGCCGGGGGCGTGGCTCCAGCTCTCCGCGAAGGCGCCCCAGCGGATCACGCCGCCGGCGTCCGCCAGCAGCTCGCAGTGGGACAGTCCCCCGCACAGGGCGTTCACGGCCTGTTCGTCCGGATCGGACAGCAACGCCATCGTCAGCCCCAGCTCGCCGCGCAGCTCGGCCAGCGCGCCCGGCGGATCGGGACTGGCCGCGACCACCTGCAGCCCTGCCGCCGCGAAGCGCGGCTCCTCCTTGGCGAAGGCGGTCAGCTGGGCGCGGCACACGGGACAGCTGCTGGCGCGAAAGAACAGCAGCACGGTGGGCGCGCCGCGAAACGACGACAGCGCGCGCGCCGGTCCGCGGTCACTGGGCAGGACCAGCGGCGGCAACACCGAGCCCACCGGGATCTCGCGCGGCGGCGAGGGCAAGCGCGTCGTCTCGATCGCGGCCCGCGCCTCGCGCCCGCGCGAGCCGCCCTGGGCGGGAAGGCGGGCCAGGTGAACGGCCGCGGCGGCCCCCGCAACGAGCGCCAGCCCCAGCACCAGCCTGTTCCGCACCCTTCGCTCGTGCATCGACTGCCCAGGGTCGCATTCACCCGCGCCGGCCACAAGGCCCGGGCGCGACGTGGTCGCCGCGGTTCAAGTTCGCGCGGCCACATGCGGCGCGTCGAAAAGCGCGAGCCAGGTCACGATATCTTCGACCGATCGAAGTGACCGTGGGCACTATGGGCTGCCATGGCAGCGCTCGAGGTCCATAAGAGGATGCGCCGTCGCCTGCGGGTGTGGGGCGGGGCGTGGGGACTGGCGCTGGCGATGGCCGCCGGCTGCACGGGCACTGCGGGCAGCCCCTCCCCGTCGGGGAGCGGGGGAAGGTCGACCGGTTCCGGCTCCGGCGGGCGCGGCAGCGGCGGCACCAGCGCCGGCTCGGGCGGCGCCGGGAGTGGGAGCGGCGGCGCCAGCTCGGGAGGCAGCAGCGGCAGCAGCAACACCGGCGGCTCGAATGGCGTCGCCGCCGCCTGTCCATCGAACGCCATCACGCCCACGCCGCTGCGGCGTCTGACCCGCTTCGAATACACGAACACGGTGCGCGACCTGCTGGGCGTCGATCCCGGCGCCGCGAGCGAGCTTCCTGCCGACGAGGTGACGAACGGCTTCGACAACAACGCCGCCGTGCTGACGGTGTCGTCGCTGCACGCCGAGAAATACGTCACCGTGTCCGAGACGCTGGCCAAGGCCGCCGTGCAGAACCTGTCCCGGCTCACCACGTGCGACACGAAGGCGAAGGGGGAGGACGCCTGCGCGCTGGACTTCGCGCGCCAGTTCGGGCGCCGCGCCTTCCGCCGTCCCACCACCAGCGCCGACGAAAGCCTGCTGATGACGGCCTACCAGGCGGGCCGCGACGGCGGCAGCTACGGCGAAGGCATCGAGGTGATGCTGCGGGCGGCGCTGCAATCGACGCACTTCCTGTATCGGCTGGAGACGACGACGCCCGCCGACACGAACGCGCCCCTGGTGCCGCTGTCGCCGTACGAGCTGGCCACCCGCCTGTCGTACCTGATCTGGTCGACCGGTCCCGACGACGCGCTGCTGGACGACGCGGGAACCGGCAAGCTGCACAGCAAGGAAGACGTGGCGAAGCGCGCCCGGGCCATGTTCCAGGATCCCAAGGCGCGCCCGGCCATCATCGACTTCTACGACCAGTGGGTGGGCACCAGCCGCCTGGACATCATCACCAAGAGCACGACGCTGTTCCCCTCGTACTCGCCGGACGTGCGCGCCGCGATGGCCCGGGAACTACCGGCCTTCGTCGAGTACGTGCTGTGGTCGGGCGACCGCAGCCTGAAGACGCTGCTGACGTCGCCGCTGGCCTTCATCACGGCGCCGCTGGCCCCGATTTACGGCGTCAGCCTGCCCCGCCAGGACGACGGCGCGCCGCAGATGGTGACGACGAAGCCCGAGCAGAACCGGGCCGGCATCCTGACCCAGGCGGCCGTCATGGCGGTGCAGGCACACCCCGATCAGACGTCGCCGGTGCTGCGCGGAAAGTTCGTGCGCACGAACCTGCTGTGCCAGCCGCCGCCGCCCCCGCCCCCCGACGTGAACACCACGCCCCCGGACGTCAGCGCGGGAGGCACCGCGCGCGAGCGGTTCGGCGGTCACCTGATGGCCGGCAGCAGCTGCATGGGCTGCCACGTGTTGATGGATCCCATCGGCCTGGCCTTCGAGAACTACGATGCCGTCGGCCAGTACCGCACCACCGACGCGGGCGAGACGATCGACGCCTCGGGCATGATCGCGGGCACGTCGGACCCGGCCCTGATGGGCAACTTCACCGGCGTGAAGCCGCTGGCGGGCATGCTGGCCAGCAGCCAGCAGGTACGTGACTGCGTCGCCACGCAGTGGTTCCGCTACGCGGCCGGCCGCTCCGAGGGCGACGACGACGCCTGCTCGCTGTCGACGTTGCAGGGCACGTTCGCTGGCTCGGGCGGCGATCTGGTCGAGCTGCTGGTCGCCATGACCCAGACCGATGCCTTCTGGTATCGCGCCCCCATCACGCAGTGACCGGACGACATCCTTCCCGCGCGAGGAATCCCATGACTCCCCTACGCTTCACCAGACGGAATCTGCTGCGCGGCGGCCTGGCGGCGACGGCGGCCATCCCCTGGCTGGAGGCGCGACAGGCGCAGGGCCAGACGGCCACGCCCCCCACCCGCCTGGTCGTCATCACGCAGCCGAACGGTACCCGCAACGCCCTGTTCTGGCCCACCGGCACCGAGACGAACTTCAAGATGAACACCTTCACCGCGGACCTGGAGCCGTGGAAGAGCAAGCTGACGTTCCTGAAGGGCATCACGCTGAACCCGGCCCTGCAGACGGGCATGCTGGGCGGCACCGTCGGCTCCGAGCACGCGCGCGGCACCGGCGGCATGCTGACCGGGCGTCCGCTGGAGGCGGGAACGCAGTTCAAGAGCTTCGGCAACACCACGTCGGGCTGGGGCAGTGGCCAGTCGCTGGATCAGTACCTGGTGCAGCGCCTGGCGCCCCCCACCACGTTCAAGAGCCTTCAGCTCGGCGTGCACGTGCGCGACACGCAGGTTCGCGCCCGCGTCTCGTACTCGGCCGCCGAGCAGCCCATCCCCCCGCGCGAGGACCCGAAGGACGTCTTCAACGCCCTGTTCGGCGGGTCGGGCGCCAGCGACGCGGCCACCCAGCGGCTGTGGGCGCAGCGCAAGAGCATCCTGGACGCCTCGAACGCCGAGACCCAGCGGCTGATGGGCATCGTGGGCAAGGCCGACCGCGACAAGCTGGACGCCCACCTGACCGCCATGCGCGACGTCGAGACGCGGCTGACCGGCATGTCCGCGTCGGGCAGCACCAACCCCAGCACCTGCGCCAGGCCAACCATCGGCGACGTCGATCTGAACGACGACGACGCGTATCAGAAGGCGGGGCAGATGCAGATGGATCTGGCCGTGGCGGCGCTGGCCTGCGACCAGACGCGCATCCTGACCTTCCAGTGGTCGTACTCGGAGAGCGAGCACCTGTTCCAGTTCCTGAACATCACCGGAAACCACCACGCCATCTCGCACGACTTCTCGTCCAGCGGCACGAACTACGACGCGTACAACAAGATCGAGACCTGGTACGCGCAGCAGTTCGCCTACTTCCTGAAGAAGATGGACTCGTACAAGGAAGGCGACCGGACGCTGCTGGACAACACGGTGGTGCTGTGGGCCACGGAGATCGGCGAATCGACGACCCACGACCTGACCCAGATGCCGTACGTGCTGGCCGGCAGCGCCGGGGGCAAGCTGCGCACGGGCCGGCTGGTCGACTACGGCAGCACCCGCCACGACAACAACAAGTTGCTGGTGTCGCTGGCCAACGTCATGGGCGCCAGCGACGTGAGCTCGTTCGGCGATCCCTCGGGCGCGACCGGCCCGCTGCCGAACCTGACCGTCTGAGACCACGGTCGAAACGCCTCGAAGATCGCGCGAACGCTCGGGCTTCGGGCCTGCTGGACCGGGGCCCAGCAGGCCGAAGCCTGACCGGTCGGCTTCCTACTGAACCAGGCCGACGGTCTTCAGCGCGGCGTGCACGAAGTCGGCGCCCGTGTTCGTGGGCGCGCCCTGGATGTCCTCCACCGGCAGGCCCACGTACAGGACCTTCGACGTGCCGGCCGTACCGGCCGTGGTGCGAACGACGGCGATGGGCGCGATCACGTTGGCGTTCGCCGTCAGGACGTCGGACGGGACGGTCACCAGCGGCACGGTGCCGGTGGCGGGGTTGACCACGTCGGCGGTGCTGTTGATCGGCGTGTCGGCGACCACCGTGAACTGCATGGCCGCGAACGCCGTCCCGGCCACACCCGTGACCGTGTACGTGTTGTGGTTCAAGGACGCGTCCTGCCCGTTCACGTACTGGATGGTGTCCCAGACCCAGCCGGCCGCTCCCAGGTAGTCGGTCAGGAAGGTGTTGTTGTTGACGCTGGTCCAGTCGCCACCGGTGCCCAGGTCGTAGAAGAGGTTCTGCGAGAACACCAGCAGCGTCTTGCCGCCGGCATCCAGCCAGTTCTTCAGCGTGGCCTCCTGCGACGGGGTCATCGTCTTTCCATAGGCGTCCCCCGTGTACCAGACGATCGTCGAGTACGGCGTCAGGTCGGCATAGTGGGGTGTCGTGGGGTTCGCGACGTTGGCCACGATGGAGGTGGCGAACGGGATGTGCTCGGCCGCCAGGCGCGACGCGAAGAACGTGTCGGACGCGGAGAGGGTCGACGCCGTGGGGGGATCGTTGTTGTTGTCGCTGTCGTCGTGATCGACCAGCAGTGTGGTCACCGGCGTGCCGCCCGCGCCGCCGGCGCCGCCTGCCGCGCCCGCCATGCCGGTCGAGCCACCGGCGGAACCAGCAGCGCCGCCTGCCGCGCCGCCGGCGGAGCCAGCCGCGCCGCCCGCGGAACCCGCCGTGCCGCCAGCCGCGCCACCCGCGGATCCAGCCGTGCCGCCTGCCGCGCCACCGACCGAGCCCGCCATCCCGCCTGCCGCGCCACCCGCGGACCCCGCCGTGCCGCCGCTGCCGGTCTTGCCGCCCAGGCCCGCGCTGCCTGCCACGCCGGTGCCCCCGGTGCCGCCCTTCGAGCTACTGCTGCTGCAGCCCGTGGTCAGACCGAGCGTCGCCGCTGCTGCCACCATCATGAAAGAAGTCAGTCTTAGTTGGTTCACTATGCATTCTCCTGGTTGGTCGTCCTCGGATCGGGCCGCAAAGAAGGTATCACGCGAGCTGGGGCGTCGAAGTCGCTTCACTGCCTCTCACCGACGGAAAGACGACTGCCTGACGACGGCGATACATGGAAAAGCGGTCGTGAATGACCGCCTGCCGTGGCCGTGATCACCAGGCGGTTCGCGCTCGAAACATCGGGCGTCCGTCAGCGGGAGAATCCCAGCGCGCGACAGAGCAACATGGCCGCGGCGGACATCAGGGCCGCGCTCTGGATGGTGAACAGCCAGGCCCACAGCACCCGCACCGCGATCCGCCAGCGCACGGCGCCGGCCCGGGTCACCGCGCCCACGCCCACGATGCCCCCCGTGATCACGTGCGTGGTCGACACCGGAACGCCCAGGGCGGTGGCCAGGATCAGGGACAGGGCCCCTCCCGTCTCGGCGCAGAAGCCGTGCACCGGGCGCAGCGCGGTCAGGCGCATGCCCATCGTGCGCACGATGCGCCAGCCTCCCGCCAGCGTGCCCACGCCCATCGCCGCATGACAGGCCAGCACCACCCACAGCGGCACGCCCGCGCGCTGGTCCAGCTGGTGGTTCGCGATCAGCAGCGCCGTGATGATGCCCATCGTCTTCTGCGCGTCGTTGCCGCCGTGGCCCAGGCTCAGCAAGGCGGCCGAGGCGAACTGCAGCCGCTGGAACCACCAGTCCACGCGCCGCAGCGCCACCCGGCGCAACATCCAGATCAGCGCCGTCATCAGCGCGGCCGCCAGCAGCATGCCCAGCGCCGGCGACAGCACCACGAACAGCGCGATGGGCACCAGCCCCTTGACGATGACGGCGTGAAAGCCCGCCTTCGCCACGGCGGCGCCCACCAACCCGCCCACCAGCGCGTGCGACGAGCTGGAGGGCAGCCCCCACCACCAGGTGATCAGGTCCCAGCCGATGGCGCCCACCAGCGCCGACACGATGAACGCGTTCGAGACGATGCCGGGATCGACGACCCCGCTGCCGATCGTGCGCGCCACGTGCAGCGGGAAGACCAGAAAGGCCACGAAGTTGAACGCCGCCGTCCAGGCGACCGCCCAGCCGGGGCGCAGCACCCGCGTCGACACGATGGTGGCGATGGAATTGGCCGCGTCGTGAAAGCCGTTGCAGAAATCGAAGAACAGCGCGACGGCGATGATGGCGACCACCACGATCGACATGGGGCAGCGCTAGGCGTCCAGCAGCAGGTTCTCGATCACGTCGGCCACGTCCTCGCAACGGTCGGTGGTCTGCTCCAGCGTCTCGAAGACCTCTTTCCACTTGATGACCAGGATCGGGTCGGCCCCGTCGGACAGCAGCTCGGTCAGCGCGGCCCGCAGCGTGACGTCGGCCTGGTTCTCCAGCTCGTTCAGCTTCACGCACAGCTCCAGCGCGCGATCGCGCGTGGCCTTGTCGCGCAGGCTCTTCACCGCCTCCTGGATCACCGCCGCCGACTGGCGGACCTGCCCCGCCAGCGCCGTCAGATGCTGCTGGGGCAGCCGCAGCTTGAACAGCACCACCCGATCCGCGGCCGCCTCGATCAGGTCCAGCACGTCGTCCAGGTGCGACATCAGGTTGTGGGTGTCGTCGCGATCCAGCGGCGTGATGAAGGCGCGCCGCAACCCCAGCACCACCCGGTGGGTGATGGCGTCGCCCTGTTCTTCCAGCTCCTTCATACTCCGGGCGTCCGCCGCCCCGTCCCCGCCCCCGGCAGTCATGGCGGCCAGCAGCTCCGCCGCCTCGACGATCAGCGCCGTGTGCTTGTCGAAGTCGTCGAAGAACAGCTCGTTCTTGGGCAGCAATCCCACCGCGGAAACCTGGGTTCGCCGCTGTGCGATGTCAACGCCGGCAAGTTTGCCGCGTGGTGACGATTGTCCGTCGCCAAAGCGACGGGAGACGATGATAGAGTGCGAAGGTCGCTCGCCTCTTCTATCGCGCATCGCCGACTCCCCCTCGGCAAGCGGAGGACCCCATGGGCAGATTCGTTCTCTCCCGTTCGGTACGACAGCCGGTCTTCATCGCTCTGGTGGCGTGGGCGTTCGCCCTCGGCCCCGCGTGCAGCAGCAGCGGCAACCACCAGCCGCAGACCGGCTCGGGTGGCACGACCGGTCCCGCGACCGGCAGCGGCGGCGCGACATCGACCGGCACCGCCTCGGGCGGCGCCACCGGCTCACCCGGCTCGGGAGGAATCACGGGCAGCGGTGGAAGCACTGCCTCGGGGGGACATGGCAGCGGCGGGACGACGACGGGCACTGCCTCGGGGGGCGCCAGCGGGAACGGCGGCGCCGGGGGAGGCCCCGCGGCCAGCGGCGGCGCGACCGCATCGGGCGGCGCGGCGGGCCGCGCGTCCAGCGGCGGCGCCAGCGCGGGTGGCCGCCCGGGCAGCGGCGGCGCGGCCGCGGGGGGCGTCACGGGCGGTGGGGGCGCGCGCCCGGGCAGCGGCGGAACCAGCGGCGGCGGCGGAGCCTCCATGCCCGCCTCACCCAGCGCCGGTTGCAACTCGGCCACGCCGCAGATGAGCGGTCGGTTCAACATCACCGTCTCGGGCGCCTCGCGCGAGTACATCCTGAAGCTGCCCGACAACTACGACGCCACCCACCCCTACCGCCTGATGTTCGGCTGGCACGGCCGCATGTACGACGACAACTGGGTGGCCGACGGCGGCGCGCCGCTGACCGGCCCCTTCTTCGGAGTCGAGGGCATGGCGAACGGCAGCACGATCTTCGTCGCGCCGCAGGCCGCCGGTCAGGGCTGGGCGAACAGCGACCTCGCGTTCGCGGACGCCATGCTGGCCAAGTTCGAGGCCGAGCTGTGCATCGACAAGAACCGCGTCTTCTCGGCCGGGTTCAGCGCGGGCGCCATGATGACCGTGACGCTGGGGTGCGCGCGCGGCGACGTGTTCCGCGGCATCGCCGTCATGTCGGGGTCGACCCAGCTGGGCTGCGCGACGGGCACGCACCCGGTCGCGTACTGGGCCTCGCACGGCACCATGGACACCACCGTTCCCATCGCCAACGGCGAGGCAGCGCGCGACGAGTTCGCGAAGCGCAATCACTGCGGCACGCAGACGATGACAGTGGACCCGATGGGCTGCACCATGTTCCTGGGGTGCGACGCCGGCTACCCGGTCACGTTCTGCACCTTCGACGGGGTGCACGAGCCGGCGCCGTTCGCCGGCGTCGGCATCTGGGGCTTCATCTCGCAGTTCTGACGGCGCGCCGGGGCCGCCGTCCCGCGCGAAGCGTGAACGTGCGGGCCCACGCGGCGGGGCCCGGCAAGGCGTGAACACGGGCCCGAAACGCGGCGAAGCGCGCCGGGTTCATGGCCGGCCCGATGAACGAGATCGAGCGCAAGATGCGCTCCAGCGTCGGCGCGTCGACGGGCGTCTCGTCATGAAAGCGCCGCTCGCGCCCGAAGCGGGCCCCCGTGATGGCGCCGACGTGGACGATGTTCCCGCGCAGATCGCGCGGCCGGCGCGGCACGGCCTGGTGGATGACCTCCAGCAGCGCCCGCATGAACGACGTTTGACCCAGCTCGCACGTCACCAGCGCCAGCGTCCCGCCGGGCGCCAGCACGCGGGCGATCTCTCGCGCGGACAGCTCCGCGTCCAGGAAGTGCAGCGCGTCCGCCACCACGATCAGGTCCAGGCTGGCGTCGGGAAGTGGCAGCGCCTCGGCGGTCGCGTGCAGCGCCCGCAAAGGCAGCCGCGCGTCGCGCGCGGACTGGCGCAACCTGTCCAGCATAGCCTGGGCCGGCTCGACGGCCACCACGTCCAGCCCGCGCGCCGCCAGTGGCAGCGCCACGTGGCCGATGCCGGCGCCCAGATCACCCACCCGCGCGCCGGGGCCGGCCAGCGCCGCCAGCGCGTCCAGCAGCGCCGCCGGGTACGGCGGGCGCGCGTCGTACACGTCCGCCATCCGGTTGAAGACCCACCGCGTGGGATCATCCAGCCCGACTTTGCGGCGGCCCAGGCTCATCCAGCCGCCGTGGTACCACGGGCCCGGCCCGCCGTCGCCTGGGTTTCCCGCGATTCGTGTTATACGGCCGGCTGTCCGCGGAACCCACGATGTCGCAACCCGCCACCACCCCCAAGAAACGCGCGTTGATGCCCTCGACGCCGCTGCGCAGCCGCCTGCGCGGTCACGGCCACGCCCTGGACGCCATCGTTCGCATCGGCAAGTCCGGCGTCACCCGGGCCATCACGGCCCATCTGACGAAGGCGCTGTTCGACCACGAGCTGGTGAAGGTGCGCCTGGAGGCCGAGAGCCCCGACGATCGCTACACGGTCGCCGATCAGCTGGCCGAGCAGCCGGGCGTCAACGTGGTGCAGATCCTCGGCCGCACGATCCTGCTGTACAAGCGCCATCCCCAGGAGCCGCGCTTCGAGGGCAAACGTGCCGAGGGCGGCGAGGGCGTGGCGAAGGAAAAGCCCAAACCGATCGGGCGTGGCTCGCGCAGGCGGGCCAAGGCCAAGGGCAAGCGCCCGCGTCAGCGCTGACTCGGCCCACGCGGCCAGTCACCGCCACGGCGCCGCACGAAGCGACGCCGGGCAAGCAGCGGAGCTCTCTGACGTCAGGCGAACTTCTCGGGATCTGCCCGGAAGGTGTCGCGGCACATCGTCGAGCAAAATTGAAACTGGTGCCCTTTGTAGTCGATCGTCAGCGACTCGTCGGCCCCCACCACCTGCATCCCACAAACCGGGTCTGTCGCATGAGCTACCTGCGGTGGAACCCGCTGGGTCATCGGACTCTCTTCGGTGGTCGCCATGTGGTCCTCCATCGTCCACGGACCTATAGCGACATCCGTGCCGGAGCCCGCGCGCCCTGCGAGCGCCCCGAATTCGCGCTTTCGTCCCTGTATCCGGGCTTTCGCGTTACCACGCGGGGACGCGAACCCCGCCAGCGGTCGCGGATTTCACCCGGCGCCCAGTTCAGGCCCGCTCCGAGGCGCGAAACGCGAGTGCCGCCTCGTCGCTGACGCAGGTCACGGTGTATCGCCCCAGCGCCGCCGGCACCAGCACCGGCATCCCGCGCCGCACGCGTAGCTCGCCCCCGTTCCAGGACAGGCGCGCCTCGCCCGAGAGCACGACCCACACGTCGGCGCCGTGCCGTTCGCGGCAGACAGACATGCCGCCGCGCAGGTCGGCGCGCGCCACCTCGAACTCGCGGGCGGGCGTCTGGTACACGCCGGCACCGGCATCGTCCGCCTGGATCACCTGCGCGGGGCCGTCGCGGAACACCAGGACGTCGAGCAGCCGGTCGAT